>Ga0137410_10000387_pt1 | contig 31073 bp, 29 predicted proteins | sample CZODoug1_16funga_FD_108878 | JGI IMG/M metagenome (GOLD analysis project Ga0137410, IMG submission 108878) | Vadose zone soil fungal communities from Angelo Coast Range Reserve, California, USA - CZODoug1_16fungal (Illumina Assembly) | ecosystem: Environmental > Terrestrial > Soil > Vadose zone... | reverse complement strand
TGCAACTATGATGTCCGCGGCGAGGGCCTGACTTACGGTGCGCTTTGCTTAATTTACATGCAACATGCATTATATCGATATCAGGCCGCGGTATCTTGGTGATTAGGAGCACTTGAAACATGCACGGAACTAGCCACGGCGAAACGAGCCGTACCGCTGCTTTGATCAGCAAGGATAATTACCTTTCCCGGGAATTCCTGAACCTCGAGAAGAAGAATCTTTGGCCGAAGACCTGGCAGGTGGCGTGCCGGCTGGAGGAAATTCCGAAGTTCGGCGACTTCGTGACCTATGACGTCGCGGATGATTCAATCATCGTCGTTCGGAGCCATGAAAACACCGTCAAGGCCTACCACAACACCTGTCCGCACCGCGGCAGCCAACTTGCCGAGGGCTGCGGTCGCAAGCAGGCGTTCGTTTGCCGTTACCACGGCTGGACATACAATCTCGATGGAAAGTGCATTTCGGTACAGGACGCCGGGGACTACGGCGAGACGCTCAAACTGGCCGACCTGCACTTGATCGAGTGCAAGGTCGACACCTGGGGCGGATTCGTGTTCATCAACATGGACCCTACCTGTGAACCTTTGGCCGAGTTTCTCCATCCGATTCAAGAGTACCTCGACCCATTCGAGTATGAGAATCTGCGGTATCGCTGGTACCTGGAACTCACGTTGCCGGCAAACTGGAAAGTTGCGATGGAAGCGTTCATGGACGGCTACCACGTCGCGGCTACACACTCGCAACTCTTGCCCTTACAAGGCAACGATTACACCAAGAGCTTCGCGCGCGGCAAACATTCGCATTTTGGGTATTGGGGGTCACGCGATGCCCCCGGAGCACCTTCCCCTCGTTTGAACATGCCCAAACCCGACGACGTCCGCCCCGGAGTGGTCGAGTTTTTTGACATGATGGAACGCGATTTCGCAGCTATTTTTACCGACCGCGATGCGACCGCCGCTCATAGGCTGTTAACGGAAACCCCTCCTACCGGCGATACCGCCACGGCATTCGCCAACGCCGTTGAATTCGGTCGGCAGGCCGCCGAAGCCGAGGGCGCGGGCTACCCGAAAGGACTCGACTGGCAGACGCTCGATCGGGCCGGGTCGGACTGGCATGTGTTCCCGAATAGCGTAACTCTGCCCTACTGGGATGGCGCGGTGTGGTACCGCGCGCGACCGAACGGCGACAATCCCGACAGTTGCATCTTCAATATCTGGTCACTGAAGCGTTACGTGCCTGGCGGCGAGCCCAAACTTCAGCGCAGAGTGTACAAGGACGTCGAGGGCCAAAGTTTTGGGCTCATCGTCGATCAGGATATTGCCAACATCCGGCGCGTACACAAGGGGATGAAGTCGCGAGGCTTCAGATTTGCGCGGCCGAATCCGGTCCAGGAGATGGAAACGCTGAACTTTCACCGCGTTTTAGAAACCCTTGTTCTCGGTGAACCCAGGGTCAACGTCAAATAACGTCAACCCTCGAACAGACAAAGAGGAGATCATATGGCCGACGCTGCGCCGGATAGCAATACTCTCGTCGAAATCTACCGGAAAATGACGTTGATTAAGTTCAACGACGACCGCATCACTGCCGCGACAAGAGCGGGAAGGTTGACTGCTCCGTATTATTCGGCGCGGGGCCAAGAAGCGATACCCGCCGCCATTTGCGTAGTCCTGAACGAACGCGATTACATCACCACGATTTATCGTGGAGTCCACGACATGCTCGCGAAAGGCGTTCCGAGCAAGCTGCTGTGGGCGGAAATTGCAGGCCGCGCCACCGGCACATGCAAAGGCAAGGGTGGAACGATGCACATAACGCACCCGGCCACGGGCTGCATGGTAACGACCGGTATCGTCGGCGCGGGCATGCCGATCGCCTGCGGCATGGCGCTGGCGTCGCAGTTGCGCGGCGATGGACGCGTGAGCGTTGCCAATTTCGGTGACGGCGCGAGCAACATAGGCGCGTTTCACGAATCGTTGAACTTGGCCTCGGTCTGGAAACTACCGGTCGTCTTCGTCTGCCAGAACAATCAATATGCCGAGCACACGGTTTATGCCAAGGGCACTTCGATCGGTCGCGTTTCAGATCGTGCGGCCGCCTATAACATGCCGGGAATCCATGTCGATGGCAATGATCCGGTGGCGGTATTCGGGGCGGCCAAACAAGCGATCGAACGTGCGCGCGGCGGTGGCGGCCCCACTTTGATCGAGGCAAAAACCTTCCGCTTCAACGGTCACGTGCTGGGCGATGCCGGCAGCTACATTCCAGGGGCTGAATACGCGAAGGCGGTTGCCAATGATCCCTATCCGCGATTTCGTGGCTGGTTGGAAGGGCAAGGACATGCGGCCGCTTCGCAGCTCGACTCGATTGACGCGGCGATCACCAAGGAGATCGACGAGGCCGTGGCATTTGCAATGAGCAGCCCGCAACCGGACATCGCCGAACTCAAGCGCGATGTCTACGCATACGAACTTGCCTAAGAGCGATCCAGCCATGAATATCAAAACGCCATCCAAGACGGACGCGATCAACAGTGTCCTGGCATTGAACTGGGCGTTGCACGACGCCATGGAGGCGGATCCAAATGTGATTGCATTCGGCGAGGAAGTCGCCGACCCTGAGGGAGGAGGCATCATTGGTGTCACCGCCGGGTTGTCTTCGAAGTTCGGTGAACGAGTACGCTCCACGCCGATCTCGGAGATGGGCTTCGTTGGAGCCGCGGTGGGGGCGGCCATCGTCGGCATGCGGCCCGTGGTCGAAGTCATGCTGATGAACTTCACCGCCGTATGCATGGATCAGATTACCAATCACGCGGCGAAGCTCCGCTTCATGTCCGGTGGTCAAACCCATGTGCCGCTGGTGGTCCGGATGATGACCGGTGCCGGCTTCGGTACCGGCGGTCAGCATTCCGATTTCTTGGAGGCTTGGTTCTGCCATACGCCTGGCCTGAAGGTGGTCGCTCCGTCGAATCCCGCGGACGCCTATGGTCTCTTGCTCTCCTCGATTTTCGACGATGACCCCGTCATCTTCATTGAGCACATGCCGGGCTATTGGACCACGGGTGCGGCGCCCGTTCGCGGTCAGCGCATCCCGCTCGGCAAGGCTAATGTCATCAGATCGGGCAAAGACGTGACATTGATCGGCTACAGCCGTTCGGTGGGTGACATTGTTTCTGTGGCCGGCAACTTGGCTAAGGATGGAGTCGATGCGGAAGTGATCGACCTTCGCACCGTACATCCGATGGATATTGATACCGTCCTTAGCTCGGTGGCAAAAACAGGCCGGGCGGTGGTCGTGCACGAAGCGGTCAGATCCTTCGGCGTCGGCGCCGAAATTTCGGCGCTCATCCATGAAGCCCTCTGGAGCAAGCTGAAAGCGCCCGTACAGCGCGTCGCCTCGAAGGACTGCCCCGTGCCCTTCTCAAAGGTCTTGGAAACCGCCTTTGTGTATAGCCACGATGAAATCGAGCTAGCCGTGAGGAAAACGCTGCGTTGAGAAGCCATGAATATTTTCCACCGTCGAAATAGATAGGTATGTGACATCATGAGCACGCAGATTCTGCTGCCGAAGTTGGGCTTTTCCGTAAATGAAGGCACCGTGGCCGAATGGCTGATTGCAGATGGTGCGCAGGTCCGACAGGGTCAACCGCTGTTCTCCTTGGAGAGCGAGAAATCCATCGAGGAGATCGAGGCGCCTGCCGCGGGCACCCTGAAAATCATCAAGAAGGCCGGAGAGTCCTACGCGGTAGGCACCGTTATCGGTGAGATCTTGTGAGCGAGGCTGTTGCTTCAGGGAGCCTCATCCGGCGTCGTCCCATCCTTTGGCGATCTTCTTCGCGGGAATGTTCGCCCACTCTCGTAGCACTGCATCCGTATCTATCCCAAGCTCCGGGCCCAGCGACCGAATTCGTCCCGGTGTAGCACTAAGCTTGGGTGTCGGTGCGGCAAGCACAAGATCGCCCAGTTCGGAATCCGTTTCGCGCACTAGGCTGCCACGGGCCACAATATGGGGGTCTGCCAGCTGTGCGTCAATATTATTGACCGGAGTGACCGGAAGGCGTCGCTGGACGAGTTCATCAACCACATCGGCCAGCATTCGGTTCGATATCCACGCTGCGACTTGAGCATCAGGATCGGTACTAGCCATGTCGCCTGCGGTAAGTTCAATCAGTTCACGCTCGTGGCGCTCCGTGCTCGCTGAAATCACGACATATTTCCCATCCCGAGTCGCGTAGACGTTGCGCAAGCCACCTCCCGGCATTTTGCTGCCATTGCGAGTGGGCGAATTGCCTGGCGACCAGCGATGCATCGCTTGACCCATGATCTGAAGGATGGGTTCATACAGTGAGACGTCCACTTGCTGTCCGATGCCTCCATTGCGGTCGCGCGCATAGAGTGCCGTCATGACCCCGATCACGGCATTCATTGCACCGACGGCGTCACCCAGCGCCGCGCCGGGCAATGTCGGCGGGCCATCAGCCTGCCCAGAAACATAAGTTAGCCCCGCAAAACCCTCCCCTATCGATCCGGAACCCGGTCGGTCTGCGTAGGGGCCTGTCCGCCCGAAACAGCTAACGGAAAGCATGATCAACGCAGGATTGATTGTTGACAACTCGTTCCAACCGATTCCGCGTGCCTCGAGGACTTTGGCAGGATAGTTTTCGACGACGACGTCAGCCGTAGCGACGAGTTTCTTGAATGCCGAGCATCCCTCGGGCGAGCGCAGATCGAGAACGATCGAACGCTTGCCGCGCGCTACGACTGGCCACATCTTCGTCCTGCGAAAACTGTCGCCGGCCGGAGGCTCCACTTTCACTACTTCGGCGCCAAAATCGGCGAGCATCGTTGCAGCGAGCGGGGCTGCATAAAGCGAGGCGATATCGAGCACCCGCAAACCGGCGAGGGCCAAGGGGCTTGTCATCCGCGGGCGCTTCCCCGGCGGCCGAACGGCGTCGACACTACCGAATCGCAAGATAGCATGACCGTAACTGAAGCAACGACGTTCGGTGTGCTCAGCGCTGTAGCCGGGTTGTTTACGTGATACATCGAGTCCGTGACAAGCGCGGTCTTGAGGTGGCGAACCACCCTTCGGCCGCCGCTGGTATCACTCATGCTGCGATAGGTCGTGTGACGGTCAGGCACGCACCCCAGCTGTGCACCATGTGTGCATGAAGCCCGCCTTCTCCACCTGCTACCAAGACCAACACGTCCTTAGGCTCCGGCACGAGGTGCACTCGACCATCGGCGCGAATTCGGCCCAATGCGTCAATTGGTTTGCGATATTCGGGACGGAACCAGTCAATCGGGAGGGCAGCCTTATCCCACAGTACTTCCTGGACGGATTCGATTTTGGGGAATTCCCGCGCGATCAGATCAGCCCAGACCGGATTGATCACTACCAGCGTCTCCGAATAGGCTGTCGACGGAAGGAAGCCATTCGCACCGGGATAGGCTAGCGACTTGCCGATCATCTCGAGAAGGCCGATGCCGGAATCCGCGACGACATCGCAAATGTTCGCGGTGCCCATGGCTCCGTAAATGGTAACTGCATCTCCTGGCACACCGCGTCGCTCGGCCAGTGGCGCCCAAGGTGAGCGCTCTTCCCACTCGCCGATCACGATACCCGCGATGCGGCCCGGATTGCCGTACACGCTTTTGGAGGTGGTGCCAACGTGCTGGCCGGCGATATTCCGCATCGCGAGCCGGATGGCTCGACCAATACCGGGAGCAGAGCCCTCAACGCCCCCAAACAGTCCTGCGCCATACGGAATGCCGAGACGATGCCGGATGGGCCCGTTGACGATCACCGCCGGCACAACCGATCCAGTCGTGGCGTTAAGTCCCGCCAAATCGAAGTCCGGGTCCGCCATCGCCTCGATCGCAGCATAAATTAGCGGCATCGCTGCGGCAGGCGCGCCGGCCATCACGGCGTTGATTGCGATCTTCTCGGCTGTCGCCTCCGAACGCAGGGGCGGCAGAATGGCAATCGTCTCGTCCGGATAACGTTGACCTGCAACGATGTGTTGCTGTACTCGTTCTTCCGTCGGGGGAATCAAAGGGAGACCGTCCCCCCAGCCCAGCGCCTCCGCGTAGGCGGCAAAACTGACGACGTCTAGATCAACCTCATGCCGCCGACTGCTCAGCCAGTCTGTCTCGCACCCCGAGGGTCCGCAAGAGCGATCTGTAATGGTCACGGGCGATTGCATGAACCTGTTCCTTCTGAAGAATATCGAGCGGATATGGAAGAATATGGAGGCGCAGACCTGATCGGCCACCGCGTTTGGCGAGCGCACGGGCCAAGTCCTCGAAATGGGCGGTCGCGATCGCAACTGTCGGAATGTTCCGCTCCGCAGCCGCCAGGGCATCATGGATGGTCCACGACGTGCACGACCCGCAATTGCCGAGCCCAACAATTGCCGTGTCGACGCCGTCGAAGAATGCATTCATTTCTGCTTTCATCCGCACCCCTTCCTCCGCGGTGCGCCCCAAGCTGCGCCAGAAAGAGACTTCGGCCCCGTCGGCGCGCAAGCTTTCAGCCCAGATCTCGCTCACCCAATCCCAAGATCGCCACAGCATGTCAACGCGAAATCCGATCTTCCGCCCGGCGAGATCGCCTACATCAGGTCCACTGCCGGCGATGTCATTACTGAACGAGGACGTCGGATCGAGAACATTGCCTATGGTCATAAGTACACCCTCTCTCCGTGCCGCGCGCGATTGGCGGACCAGTACCAGTAGGGGGGATAATGCCATCTTTACATGCAACATGCAATTTTTAAGAATGACCGGAAACTTTAGTCTATCGTGCATATTGCATGCATAATGTCACTTGATCGACTCACAAGAGCCGCCAAGGAATAGCCATTTATGTCAATCGACTTCACCATCGATGGCGGGGTTGCCGTCGTCACGATCAACCGTCCGGAGAAGAAAAATGCATTGACGTTCGCAATGCGCGGACAGGTTCAGACCGTATTCCAACAATTGCAAGACGATATGAACGTCCGGGCAATCGTATTTACGGGAGCCGGCGCCGATTTTTCGGCCGGCGCCGACGTCGGCGAGATGGGAACCGGGGGCGTACCGGGGTCTCTGCTGAAGATGCGCCTTCTGCACCGCATGGTGCGCGCAGTGGCGTCGACCAACAAACCCGTCATCGCCGCGGTGCGCGGCGTCTGTATCGGCGTAAGCTGGTCGATGGCCCTTGCATCCGATTTCATCATCGCGGCCGAGGATGCTCGCTTCCAGTTTGCGTTTAGACACATCGGGCTCGCTCCGGACGGCGGCGCCGCATTTCTCCTTACGCGGTACATCGGCATTCAGCGCGCCAAGGAGCTAATGTATTCGGGGCGGTTCGTCAACGGGTTGGAGGCAAAACAGCTCGGGCTTGCTCTCGAAGCGCTTACTGCGGACGAGGTACTGCCGCGTGCAATCGATATGGCACAAGGTTTTGCAGCCGCGCCGACGATTGCTCTCACCATGATGAAAAGACAATTTGACGCGACCCCGGCCCAAAATCTCGACAGCGCGCTGGATTTCGAGGCAAACATCCAACCGTTGATGACGCAGACCGAGGACTTCCGTGAAGGCACGGCAAGCTTCAAGGAAAAACGCAAGCCGGTGTTTAAAGGTGCATGATGACTGACGCATACATCGTGGAAGCGCTGCGCGTCGCCGGCGGAAGGAAAAATGGCGCACTGGCAGCATGGCATCCGGCCGATCTGGCTGCGGAAGTGCTGAATGCGATCGTCGACCGCACAGGTATCGATCCGGCGGCAATTGACGACGTCATCATGGGTTGCGTGAACGCTTTTGGCGATCAAAGCGGTCAAATCGGACGTAGTGCAGTACTCGCGTCAAAACTACCGGTTTCGGTTCCCGCGGTAACGATCGACCGGCAGTGCGGTTCTTCGCAGCAATCGATCCAGTTTGCAGCGCAGGCGATCATGTCCGGCACGCAGGAAGCGGTCATCGCCGCGGGCGTCGAGAGCATGACGCGAGTGCCTATGGGATCCACTCGAGGCGGTGGGCCAGGGTCCTTCACGAAACGCATCCGCGATCGGTTTAGGGTCGACAGCTTCAGCCAATTTGCCGGGGCACAGATGATCGCCAATAAATATGGCATGACGAGGGATCAGCTGGATGCATTCGCACTGGAAAGTCACCGGCGAGCGGCGGCGGCCACGAAAACGGGGGCATTCAAACGCGAGATCGTGCCTGTGCCGATCGACACCGCGGCTGGGCCCAAGCTTCACGAAGTGGATGAAGGCATACGCTTTGACGCGACCAAGGAGTCCATCGCATCGGTAAAACTCCTTCAAGAGGGCACCATACTCACTGCTGCCGTTGCCAGCCAGATTTGCGACGGAGCATCCGGTGTGTTGATGGTCAGCGAAAAGGCCCTCAAAGAACATGGACTGACCCCGCTCGCCCGCATTCACGGGTTGACGGTGACGGCGGGCGATCCGATCATCATGCTCGAAGAACCGATCGCGGCGACACGGCAAGCGCTGAGACGCACGGGCATGACGATAGAGGATATTGATCTCTACGAGGTCAACGAAGCATTCGCACCCATCCCGCTTGCTTGGCTCCGAGAAATCGGTGCAGATCCGGCCAAGCTCAACGTCAACGGCGGCGCAATCGCCTTGGGTCATCCTCTCGGGGCTTCAGGCGCCAAATTGATGGCGACGCTGGTCCACGCGCTCCGCGTCCGGGGAAAGCGGTTTGGCCTTCAGACCATGTGCGAGGGTGGAGGTATTGCCAACGTCACCATCATCGAGGCGCTCTAGAATGCGCTCCCCGCGCCGCGTCAGGGTTGATAGCTTGGAAACTTTTGCCGCGGTCACGCAGCTCTCTGAAAATGAGCGGCGATCCGCTGCAGATGGTTCTGTACGGAGCCGAAACTGTTGTCGATTAAAGTCAATCGACGGAAATAGTGGCCAACTGCGCATTCCTCAGTAACGCCGATAGCGCCATGCAATTGAATTGCCTGTCCGCCAACGAACTTGGCCGCCTTGCCGATTTGCACCTTTGCGAGCGATACGGCGTGATCGCGCTCATCCACCGGCGAACCGAGCCTCGAAAGTGCGCGATATAGGACCGACCGCGACAGTTCCAACTCGATCAACATGTCGGCCATGCGATGTTGCAGCGCTTGGAAATTACCAATCGGTTGCTTGAATTGCTTGCGCATCAGCAGATAGTCGCGGGTCATCCATAGGACTCGATCCATCACACCCACTGCTTCCGCGCATAGCGCCACGATGCCATGGGCCTGACCGCGGGCGAGCGCGTCTAAGGCCCCGCCCTCGGTGCCCAGTAAGGCGTCTTGCGGTATCGACACATCAGTGAACGACAGCGCCGCGGCGCGCGAACCGTCGGACAGTCGCGCGTTGCGACGCGACAAGCCAGGTGCATCGGCGGGTACGAGAAACAGGCTGATACCTTGACGGTCCCGCGTCGCCCCGAAGGAGCGGGCCGAAACAATGAACTGGTCGGCGAAAGGGCCGCCCCATACCATCGCCTTGGTACCGTTGATCGACCACCCGGCACCGGTTCGCCGAGCGATCGAGCTGACGCAACCGACGTCGCCGCGAGCTGCCGCCTCGGTGTGCGCGAGAACCGCTCGCGTTTCGCCTGCCTGCATCGCATGCACCAGGGCGATCGCGGCTTCCCCGCCCATTCCTATCAACGTCTGTGCGGCGAGTACGCCGACGGCGAAAAAAGGCTCCGCGACGAGAGCCTTACCGAATTCCTCCATGATAATCGCTGCCTCGATCGGACCGCCGCCGTAGCCTCCGTTCTCTTCCGCTAGCGAGGCTCCGAGCCATCCGAATTCGACGAAGGCGCTCCAATGTGCCTCTGAAAAACCGCCTCCCTCGTGGACGAGTTTGGATCGCGCCTCAAAACCGTAGTTCTTCGCAGTCCAGTGCGCAACACTGTTCTTCAAAAGCGTCTGCATCTCGTCGAGTTCGAAATTCATGGTTTCACAACCCCAAAAATGATTTGGCAATGATCGTCCGCTGAATCTCGTTCGTGCCGCCGTAGATAGTCGTCGAGCGGCGATACATGAAATCAGCCAATACACCGTGGGCGTAATCCGGACCCGGAGATGAATCGGAACTGTTGTGTTCCGGGTAAACAACAGACCCGAATTCACCAAGCGCCTCTATCTGCATTTCACCGATCTTCTGGATGAGCTCGGAGCCACGGACCTTGAGGATCGATCCCACCGGCAGCTGGGATCCGCCGAGCTTATCGGAAAGTGCGCGCAACGTTTGATACTCGAGCGCAGCAAGCTCAGCCTCGAGCTGAGCGATTCGGCTGGCGAAAATCGGATCGTCGATTAGACGCCGGTCGTCGTCTTGCCGAGTGGCGGCGATTGCCTTCAAGCGGTTCAAGGCCAGTTTGTTGCGCGGCACTTCCGCCGAATACGCGCGCTCATTGTCCAGCAGGAACTTTGCATAGCTCCAGCCGCGGTTCTCCTCCCCTATTAGGTTGCTTACCGGCAAGCGAACACTATCGATGAAAATTTCATTTAGACAGTGCCCCTCACCAATATCGATGATCGGCCGAATGGTCACCCCGGGTGATTTGGCATCGAACACAACAAAGGAGATGCCGCGCGACTTCGCCTCGGGATCGGTCTTCACCAAGGCGAATATGTAGTCGGCGAAATGAGCGTCTGATGTCCAGATCTTGTGCCCGTTCACTACGTATTCGTCACCGTCGCGGACTGCGCGCGTGGTGAGGGATGCGAGATCGGAACCGGCATTCGGTTCGGAAAAACCCTGCCCCCAGAATATATCGCCTCTGCGGGTCGGCTCGAGGAAGCGACGCTTTTGCTCCTCAGTACCAAAGGTCCACACGACGGGGCCCAGCAGCTTGAATCCTCCCTGGTCAACCAGCGGCGCACCGGCAAGGAAACATTCTTCTTCAAAGATCATAACCTGCATGTCGGTCCAACCGGGACCTCCATATTCTTTTGGCCACGCCGGACCGGCCCAGCCTTTCTCGGCCAGGATTCGTGTCCACGCTCGTTTGTCCTCGCAAGACGTGTGAAAACCACGCCGATTGCGCTCCGCCACCCTGGAATCCAGCTTCTTTGCAAGAAACGCTCGGACTTCTTCCCGAAATTCGACATCGGCCGGATCAAGTTCGAGATTCATGGCTGTCGCTCCGGTATGACCTTCTTATTCCGATACTCGGGTTGAATCTCCTCCATACGGCCTAGCGTGGAAGTCCCAGGAAGCGTTCGGCGATCACATTCCGCATAACCTCACTCGATCCGCCGGCAATCGTCCAGCTATAGCTTTTTAAGAAATCGTACATGTAGTCACCGGTGGTGAGTCCGCCGCAGCGCACCGGCTGGGTGAGAAATTGCGCCTCGAGGCCTCCGGCACGAACGAGAAACCCGTTATAGTCTTGGAGAAGCGTCCCCCAATATAATTTGGTATAGATGGCCAGTTCACTTCCTCCCTTACGCGGGTCCGTTTCGATTTCGGCCAGCATGCGACGGATCAGTAAGCTGAGCGCCCTGGCACGCGGATAGAAACCGGCAAATTCTTGTGCAAGCGCAGGATCCCGAAGCCACGTATCCTTGCCACGCGCGGCGTCGCGGGCGATGGCGTAGCGCAGCCGTAGGCTATATTCGAAGATGAGGATGCCGCGCTCGGCAGTCAGAGTCGACTGAGCAATACGCCAGCCGTCATTCTCAGCGCCGATCAGATTCTCGGCGGGAATCACGACCTCGTCCAGGAAGATTTCCGCAAATTCGGCCTCTCCAGTGATCTGGCGAATTGGCCGAACGGTAACGCCGGCCGTCTTCATGTCGAGGACGAAATAGGAAATGCCCGCCTGTTTCTTGGGAGCATTCGAATCGGTACGTGCGAGCAGCAAGCAGAAATCGGCGAACATCCCGTAGGATGACCAGATCTTTTGACCATTGATGACGTATACGTCTTGTCCCGCACGCGTCTGGCGCTCGGCCCGAGTACGTAGCGAGGCAAGATCGGATCCGGCGCCGGGTTCGGAAAAACCTTGGCACCACACTTCCGCGCGATCGCGCACCCCGGTCAGATAGCGGTCGCGCTGCTCGGGCGTCCCATGCGCAAACAGGGTCGCGGGGAGGTGGTAAAGAGATATCGTGAACATGTCGGTAAAGGGCGCGTTGGCGAGTGCGAACTCCTCGTAGAGGGCGACCTGCGCCCTCAGAGACAGCTCATTGCCGCCCCACTCCCTCGGCCAATGCGCGGCATGCAGGCCGACAGCGCGCAGACAGCCGAACCATTGACGCTGGAACTCGAAATACGCTTTCTCGCCCCCTTCGCGGACCCGTTCCATCCAATTCAAGGGCACGACCGCATTCAACCAAGCAGCCACTTCGGCACGAAACGCGTTGAGATCGTTACAGTGTGCCAGCGGGTCGAAGTGCCGGCCGGCCACAGGAGAAGCGCTCACGCGGCGAGATCCCGAATAACCAGATCCAGCACGCGTTGCAAATGCCAACCGCCAGAACCGAACAAGACCTCGTTCAATCGAGCTCGTTTCAGGAATAGGTGACAGGCATGTTCCGCCGTGAAGCCGATGCCGCCATGCAGCTGGATTGCATCCCGGCTTAGATTGACATAATTGGTGCAGGCCTGCGCCTTGGCGCTGGAGACTTCGGCGGTCGCATGGCGGTCGTTGCCCGCCGCCAGAGCTGCGGCCGACGCGACCAACGCCGCGTCGGCGACGAGCGCTACCTTGTGGTTGGCCACGCGGTGCTTGAGTCCTTGAAACGATCCGATAGGCCTACCGAACTGCTGTCGCGACTTCAGGTATTCGACGGTGATATCCAGGATCTGTTGGGCTCCTCCTATAGCATCGGCAGCGATACCGATCGCAGCATGAATTGCCACCGCGTCCTCGCTGGCGATATCTGCTGAAAGCAACCGGTTGGCCGGTAGTTTCAATGCCGAGAACTCGACGGACGCGACGCTGCGCGTCATGTCCCACGTCGAGGTGCGCCGCACCGGTATGCCATCGGCATGCGGTTCAATCGCCACGCGAACAATGCCGCCATCGGAGCGAGCCGCAAGGATCAGGATCAGATCGGCATCGGCCCCGTCCAATATCGCCGCGGCCGTTCCCGACAGGACGATATGCCCATCGCTTTGCACCAGTGCGACTTCCGCGGGCGCAAAGGGGAGCGGAGGCGAGACAGCAGCTCTTGTCGCTCCGCCGGCGATAGTGGTGAGCCAGCGTGCCTGCTGCTCCTTCGAGCCGGTCCGAACGATGATGTCCGCCCCGAGCAAGGTCGCGAGCAGCGGAACCGGCGCCACAGCGCGCCCTGCCTCCTCATACAGAACCGCCAATGCGTCAAGCCCTAGCCCGAGCCCACCGAACTCCTCCGGCACCGCAAGCGACGTCCAGCCGAGAGATCCCGCCTCTTTCCACAACTTCTCGTGCACCCCTCCGCCGTTCTCGATGTGACGAAGCACGGCGCCGGGAGAACATTCCGCCCGCAATACGTCGCGGATACCAAGTCTAAGGGCCTCCAGATCGATTGTTTCGTCCACCCTACCCTCAGGAGAAATTGGATTCGGAGCCGAAGACCGGCTGGTCCTTCGCCATCATCGCCCGCATCGCTTCGGTAGCCTCGGCTCCCGTGAAATTCACCATCTCCAGTGCAGCCGACAAATCAAAGATTGCCTGATTCTGGCGCAGGTAATGATTCATGACATACTTAGTCATCCTGAGCGCGGTAGGCGCCACATTCGCCAGTTGGGACGCAATCTCAACCGACTTCGCTTCAAGCTCCCCCGGCGGCACAGCGAGGCTCACCAAATTGCAGCGAGCGGCCTCCTCGCCGGTGAGGGGTGTATTGGTCATCAGGTGAAACTTCGACTTGGCCAGACCGCACAGCAGGGGCCAGATCAGAGCTGCATGATCTCCCGGCACGACCCCTATGCGTAGATGCCCGTCGAACAACTTCGCCGTGTTCGATGCGATCGAAATGTCCGCCAGTAGCGCGATGGCGAGTCCTTCTCCGATTGCCGGACCATTGATGGCTGAGACGATTGGCTTCTTCGCCTCGGTGAGCCGCGCGATGAGCCCGCGTGCATCGCCGAACATTTCACAGAATTTTTCCTGCGGATCGCGCGACGATGCGCCCTCAGTCATCCCGTCAAACGACCCACCGGCACAAAAGGCGCGACCGGCCCCCGTAATGATCGTAACGCGTGTCTCAGGATCGGAATCGACCACAGCCCAAATCCTATGCAGCTGCTGCGAAGCCTCACGGACCAGCGCGTTCATCTTTGCTGGATTGTTGATTGTGATTCGCAGAACATGCGGAGCCGGTCGGTCAAACAACAAGTGATTGAAGGCCCCATAGTGATTGGTCATTCTCAGATCCCCCAAAAAAACAACTGCGTCCCTCGCCCCTTGATACTTATCGTAGTAGAACTGTCAGCGTAGGGGCCGATTTTTCAACGACAAACGAAATCGCGCCCGAGGTGTGCTAGTGAGTCGAAATCGGTCCTAATAACCTACATGGACACGAAGCACTCGGCCATACCATAGAATAAAACCAATTCATCCTACATGCAACATGTAGTATTTTGGTGATCGTATCCGGGATGAATGGCCGTGCCGGGGACGTCGCGTTTTGAAGCACCCATTTTGCGGCAGGGGAAGCGGTCGTCGGGCTCTGCATGTCGCATGCAAAAAAGCGAATTTTCGTGGTGTGGTCAGCATAGATGCAGTAACATGCAGCACCTAACTTCTGTTAGTCGCACTTGAGGCGCGTTGGCCTTCCGCGCTGAAGGTACACCTGAAACAGGAACTTTGGCGTGGATCGAACATGCGGCGGACAATGAGAACTGAAACCAAAATGAAGCGTGCTGAGAAGGGCAACTTGATGGCCCAGACGCTCGAGCGCTCCGAACCCCTGACCGAGCGCGTTGCAGAGACCATACGGCGTGCAATTTTGGCTGGACAACTGCCTCCAGGGACACGGCTTAGCGTCCCAAAGATTGCTCGCCAGCTTGGCGTCAGTCGCACCCCGGCACGCGAAGCGCTATTGGTGCTCGAGCGCGACGGATTGATAGGTATGCGCAGTAGCAATGGAATGGAAGTATTGGTCGGCGACCAGCGGGGTCTCGTCGAGGTACTCGAGATTCGCGAGGCGATGGAGGGGCTCGCCGCTAGACTCGCTGCGGATCGCATGGCGGATGCTGACCGTGCACGACTGTCAAAACTAATCGAGCTTCACCTCAGCGCTCTGGAAGAGCACGATCTTGACCGACATGTGGAGCTCGACGCCAAATTCCACCGATTGTTGCGCGAGGGCGCGAACAACAGCAAGCTTGCCAGCATGCTTGAACGAATTGAAAATCAAGTGGTGCTAATCAACCGCGGGCTTTCGGATTCGATCGGATTTGAACCGCGTGCGTTGAAGAAGGACCATAAGGCGATAGCGGACGCGATTGCGGCGCGCGATCCGGATCGTGCGGAAGCGGCGATGCGCAGGCACGTGCAGCGGATGCGTAACTTCTATCTCAGTGCGATATCTCGAGCCACCGCAGCCTAATCCAAATTGCGAGCGACGCGGCGGGCGACTGCCGCCCTGAATCCGTGTTCTCCGCGATGGCTGTGTAGTTTACCCGCTGGTTGACCCCGTACGGCGGCTCGACCCGAGCCCACCGCCTGACCAGTTCCCAATGTTGGCGAGAAATTCGGCTAACCCGCGGCAACCCGCGGCGTTTTGCGCATCTCTAGCGCATTGCAATTGAACGTAACGCATTGAATTATTAGGAGGTTCCTCGTAAGCCTGCGATGCTTGACCCCTTCGCCGGGTCACCGCGGTGGCGGTCTTAGCTTTCTAGAATTTATTACATGTTGCATGCATACTGATTGAACCTTATGCTGTGAAGGGAAATTCGCTGACGGGGACGCGCGTGGTGCTTTCGCATCGATCACGATCGTTTCGCGGCGGCGCCTCGGATACTGCCAAATTTCTTAGTGGCGACGCTCCTCTCGCCACTTGCGAATATTCGGCGTGCTGACAGGCAGAGTGAAAAGGAGAAATTCGAAATGCCGGGCAATTCGTCTACCGAAACATCGGAGCACTTTGGGATTCCGGCACATGTTCCACCGGAACTCGTGCGTGATTTCAACCTCTATCAGTTTCCTGGGTCGGATGCGGGTATCCACGATGCGTGGAAACGGATTCAAGACGAATGGCCGGAAGTGTTCTTTACGCCGCACTTCGGGGGCTACTGGGTTCTCACTCGCGCGGATCTGCTCGAGGCCGCTTGGCCTGACGCAGCCCTACTGTCTTCGGCCGAAAGTGTGGGCATCCCTCCCCCGCCGAAGGAGGTGCCTCCTCTGATTCCGATCGATTCCGACGACCCCTACCACCGTCAGCTTCGTGCGCCGCTCAACATGGCACTCTCGCCCAAGGCGGTGCAACTGCTGGGCGAGGCGGCACGCGAACTTGCAGTATCGCTGATCGATGCGCTCAAGCCGATGGGACATTGCGACTTCGTTGAGGACTTTTCGCTCAAGATGCCAATGGAGCTTTTTCTCCGGATGGTGAACTTGCCATCGCATGATCGCGAAGGGCTGATCTCGCTCGCCGCAACGACGACGCATAGCCCGGACATGGACAAACGCGGCCAAGCAATGAAGGAAATGTTCGGCTATCTAGACGGCTGGGTACGTAAGCGGACCGAGGCACCCGGCAACGATTTGATGAGCAAGATCGTCAACATCCACATCGGAGACCGGCCCCTTACGCATGACGAAAGGTTGGGGTATGTGGCGATGGTCATGTTCGGCGGCTTGGATACCGTTGGCGGAACAATGGCGCTGATCGCATACCATCTCGCCACCCATGAGGACGACCGCAGGCGCCTTGTCGCCAATCCGGCCACAATTCCCCGGGCAATCGAGGAATTTCTGCGCCGCTATTCGATCCCGACGGTCGCTCGCAGCCTGACTCGCGACACGGAGATCCGCGGTGTAGCGATGAAGGCCGGCGACCGGGTGATGCTGCCGACCTGTCTGCATGGCCTCGACGAGCGGCGTTACAAGAATTCGATGACGGTCGACCTGGATCGATGTCCAAACGACCACATGGCTTTCGGTAAGGGCACTCACAAATGCCCCGGCGCCAACCTAGCCCGAGTGGAGATCAAGATCTTTCTTGAAGAATGGCTGGCGCGCATTCCCGATTTCACCATTGCTTCGGGAGCGAACGTTCGGTACCTCAGCGGTGGCGTGGCTGGCATCAAGAATCTCCCGCTGGTCTGGCCCACAATCTAGCCCGAAGCGCAACACGCACGAGGAATTCAGACCATGAGCGCGATTCTCCGCATCAATGATTTCGATGATCCCACTTACAATCCGTTCACCGCCCTGAAGAAGCTTGGAGGTGAAGCTGTAGTTCAGGACATTTATCCAGAGTTCAAACGGCTGCGAAGCCTGGGCCCGGTGTTTGATGGTGAGATACGCGCCCATTTTGGTCTTGGGGGCGATCTCACCATGGCGCATCTGCGCCACGTCGCCGTGCTAGGTTACGCTGAAGTGAAAGAAGTGCTTTTCAAGCCAGAACTCTATTCGAATCGCATCTACTCCAACAATATCGGAGTGTTCTTCGGCGACTCCGTGACGGTGATGGATAGTCCGGTGCACGGCCACTACCGGAGATTCTTTCAGAAGGCGTTCATGCCGAAGATGATCGCCGAATGGGGCGAGGAAATAATTCCCAGAATGATCAATCGGCTGATCGATGGTTTCGAACAGCGCGGAAATGCCGAACTGGTAAGCGAGTTCACGCTGCATTTCCCATTTCACTTCATTCATGAGTTGATGGGATTGCCCCTGGAAGATCGCGACGTCTTCCACAAGCTTGCCTTCGGCCAGATAGCCGTGACATTCGACCGCACGCACGGCATGGAGGCGACACTGAAGCTCAAGGACTATCTGACTCAGGTCGTGCACGAACGCCGTGCGAATCCTAGGCCGGGAGACTTCATGTCAACCATGGCCACCGCCGAAATTGATGGCGAACGCCTGCCCGACAACATCATCATCTCTTTTTTTCGCCAGTTGATGAATGCGGGCGGGGATACCAGCTTCAATGGCTTTTCCAGCGTGCTCGCCGGACTGCTGCAGCACCCGGATCAGTTTGACGCCGTCAAAGGGGATCGAAGGCTGGTTCCCCAGGCCATCGAGGAAGGGTTGCGCTGGAACTGCCCGGTGCCCGGCATCTCACGCACCCCGACCGAGAAGGTGGAACTTGGCGGAGTGACGATCAATCCCGGGGACCACATGATGGTGATGCTTGCATCTGCCAACAGGGACGAAAAGGTGTTTCCAGACCCGGATGCCTTCGACATCGGTCGAACAACTCGTAACCACGTCGCCTTCGGCTACGGCCCTCACATCTGTATTGGTCAGCATCTGGCGCGGCTTGAGATGGTCAATGCGATGAATGCGCTGCTGGATCGCCTGCCGAAGCTGCGTGCCGACCCTGAGAAACCTGCACCGGTCGTCAGCGGACTCAGCCTCCGCGGTCCGGAGCATTTATATGTGCGGTTCGACTGAGCTCGGATGATGAACGAAATGATGAATGGGAAGACCATCCAGTTTCAGTCCGAAGGCATTACTTGTGAAGGGGACCTCTACCTGCCCAGGAATTTCGATCCTGCCGGCCTCCATCCAGCCCTCGTCATCGGGCATGGCTTCACGGTTGCTCGGACGAGTCTCGTCGAGGAAGGACGCCTCTTCGCGGAGTCCGGTTATGTAACGCTGGCGATCGACTATCGGCATTTTGGTACCTCCGGAGGCATGCCTCGCGGTCGGCTGTGGCCTCTCAACGAGACTGAAGACTTCAAGAGCGCGATCGATTGGCTCGAGGCCCAACCCGGAATCGATGGGAAGCGAATCGGAATTTGGGGCACGAGCTTCGGAGGGGCCATCGTCACTCACGTCGCCGCTCACGACATACGCGTGAAAGCTTGCGTCGCGCAAGCACCGATCCTCGATGGCAGCTACTGGTTTCGCTCACTCAACCGGGAAGCTGACTATCTCGCCATCCGCAAGTACCTGATCGAGGCGCGCCGCAAACGTTTCGCTGGGGGCGCAGACGTTTCCATGCCGTTGGGCAAACTGCCCGAGGATGGGTTCACGCCGATGCCGCCGGACCCGCAAATGATCGAGGACGTTGCCAACTGGTACGCGAAGACCGGTGACCCGCTGATGCACTCCGCTTCGGAACTGACGATCGAAAGCCTTGAACGAGTGGCCGAGTTCGACACCGTGCGCGCCGCCGCGAAGATAGCACCGCGTGCCTATGCCATCGTGCAACTCACGGGCCACGACGTTTACCATCCGCAGGTACCCATCCAAGAGGCATACAAGCTGGCGGGAGAGCCCAAGCGGATGTTCTCGATCCCGATCGACCAGCTCGATTGCTACAAACCGCATGGGCGCGCGAAGACGATCGGTGCTGCCATCGAGTTCTTCGACACCCACCTCGAATCGCAATAGCGGCACCCAATTCATTAACCTCCATATTGGAACTAATCATGCAATATACACGTCTCGGTAATACGGGCTTGATCGTCTCGAGGTTGTGCTTCGGCTCCATGACCTTCGGCGTCAACGCCGGCATGCCGGCGCTGAATAAAGTCGACACGGACATCGCCGAGGCCATGATTCGCAAGAGTATGGACGCAGGAATCAATTTCTTCGATACGGCCGACGTTTATGGCAATGGCCAGTCTGAGAGCATGTTGGGAAAGATACTCGCCCCGGTGCGTAGTGACGTGGTCATCGCCACGAAAGTGGCATTTCGGACCGGCTCGGCCGTGACTCAGTCGGGACTTTCCCGCAAGCATATCCTTGCTGCCTGTACGGCGAGCCTCGAGCGACTGAATACGGATTACATCGATCTCTACATCGTTCATACGGAAGACCCCTATGCGCCGCTCGAGGAGACTCTTGGCGCACTGGACGACCTGGTAAGGGAGGGGAAGGTCCGGTATCTCGGCTTTTCAAACTGGTCCGCTTGGAAGGCGGCCACGGCGCTGCAGATCCAGAAGGCGAACGGCTGGGCCGAGTTTACCTCCGGTCAGATGCACTACTCCCTGCTCAACCGGGAGGTTGAGCATGACATGATCCCATTCATGCAATATACGGGCCTCGGCATGAATGTTTGGAGTCCGCTTGCAGGGGGCTTTCTCAGCGGAAAATACACGCGCGAAAACATCAGCAACAGCGAGAATCGGCATTCTGCATTTGACATCGTACCCTTCGAGAGAGATTTCGGTTTCAAGCTCGTACAGCTCATGCGCCCAATCGCCGCAGAGCACGGCGCCACTGTCGCGGATATCGCCATGGCTTGGCTGCTCGCCAGGCCGGTAGTGAACAGCATCATTGTCGGCTCGTCGAAGCTGCAACAGCTTGAGGCTAATTTGAACGCGGTGAGCATTCGGCTGACACCCGAGGACATCGGGTTGCTAGACCAGGCCACGGCGCTGAAACAGATCTACCCGTACAGCTTTCACGCCCGGGTCGTCGATCAAACGCGGCAGACAGCCCTTGCCTGCCGGACTTAAGGCAGGGGAAGTAAAAATCCGTTCGATTCTCAATGACCAGCAGTGGCCACTGGGGATCGCCGTTGAACGCACGACGATCCATTTTCACTTATGCAGCGATAAGTCTTGGCTGAACAGATCGATTTCACCCTTCGTCATTCAACCATCGCACGAATCGCTGCAGCGGGAAAAAGCCGTCGTGGGGAATCCCGATTTCGACGCCAATCGCAGCGCCGAGCTCCACCACGCGTTGCACTCCCATGGAGGACAGCGCGTCGCGCAATTCCGCCTTGCGCTCGCTGGGAAAGATGCCCACGGTCTGGGTCGCGACATTGGCGAATCGTGTCGCATCTCTCAGGTTTTCAACCTTGACGACGTTGACGACTCGGTCGTCGGGGTGAAAGCTGACCTGCTCATCGGAGCGTATTACTATGCCCTTTCCATCAAAGTTGCCCCATACGCGATAGTACGGATCCATGTCGCGCATACCTTCGATTTCATCACGGATATCGGAGGACGGCGGATTGCCGCACGCTGATGCATATTCTCGTTCGACACCAAGACGAGTCTGCAGCAGCGCGCAATAGCGGTCGACTTGCTCTTTGCTGCCTTCTACGAATTGAATACGACTTGCGGCGCAGGCTTGCTGGTTGAACAGCGTCACATCGGTTGCGGCACGATCTGCCACAGAGGCAAGAATCTCATCCGACGCAAACGCTTCGCGGCCAATCATCGAAATCGAAGTCTTCGGATCGAAGGCCACCAATTCAAAACCCGGTCCAATGTAGTTCTTGGCGCTACGCAGGGCGCTTTCCCCTCCCCAGGCCACCAATTTGTCGAAGAACTGGGGCCGAAACAACCTGCTCTCCACACGCTCATCACCGCCTCGCCAATAAGCAGCCGAGAACGAGCGAGTGAGCGGATGGCTAGGTGCGACGACTGCCATGGCACGAAGAAGCGCCGTGGCGGTGAACAGATCGTTGGAGGGAATCTTCAGTAGGTTGACGCCCTTGGTCAACGCACCGCGAATAATGGTGAGCGCTGATACTCCCGGAGAATTTCCTGCCATGATATGAATCAACCGCGGTGGAAAGGCCCGAACGCGATGTTTGCGCCCGCTCGGTGAGCCAACGATCTCCCTCCAGCCGTCCACGACGTCCGCCCCGCCGAGTTCGGTCCGTATTTGGAATTCCATGCTGCCGCGATCAAAGATCTGGCCCAAGTTCGCATACGAGCGCTCGAGCACTCCGCGCGGCAATGGACACGTCTTGACGGAAAACTCCAGAGCTTCTGCAATGAGGCCGTGCGGATCGGCCGTCACCCACTTTCCTGTCTCGACCAGCACGTCCATGATCTCCGCGAGCGGAACGTCGAACGCGGGGCCGGGCTCGTGCCGGGGCCAGACCAGCGCATCGAGATCGAGATTGGGGGTCGCGAAGCGGGCATCCGTGGGCCCGAATTCAAGATCGCAACCAATGATTGTTTCGCCTTTGATGACGTGGCAAACGGGCGTCGCGACACTGAGAATGGATTGGGTGTTCATACCGCCAACGCTCCGCGGATATAGCCATCGATGGTGCCGGCGCAGCCGATATGGTCGTCCTCGCCTATGGGGGCGTATCGGGTGATATTGTCGAGCAGCGTCGGGCCGGGTCGGCCGCACGGACAGCGATCCGAGAAGTCAACCGTCACTCTATCGCCGGTGATGGTTCCGCCCCAGCGGCCTTCATAGACAAGATCGAAAAAGGCAAAACGACCCTCCACAACACCGTCGCGACCGTCAGCCGGGGTCACCAGCCGTTCACCGCTCTTGTCGAGGATGAGCCAGATCAGACCCGGAGGACGATGGTAGCGGCCCGCCTCGCAGGTCGGGTGCACCTGCGCCATCTCGGTCATACCGTAGGAACCCGGCCGCAGGACGTCGCCGAAGAAGGCCGCGATCTGTTCCTTGTAATCCGACGGCAGATTGATACCCTTGATTCCGCCTCCGGGACTAACGATGCTTTTCGGGTGGAATTCTCCGTCGGCGATGCCGCGCTCGCGCCCTCGCTCGACGATCATCATCGCCTGTCCCCACTGACCGGTCACATAGATCGGTTCATGACGATGATCGATGACGGCGTCCGCCAGCCGACGCATCGATTCCATGCCCGCTGCACCCTTCACCCGCGACTCCTCCTCGAAATCGGCGATCTCATTGGGTGTCGCAGTGCCGTCGGCCAATCTCTTCCGCATCGCCGCCATCTTGCTCACCTCGGACATGCGCAGCGGCTGGTCAGTGAGTGCATAGATCTTACCGGGCCGTCCCCAATTCTCGACAGTGAATTTACCTGCCTCGACATTGCTGTTAGGGCCTTCGAGAGGTCCGAGCCAGAATACCGGCCGGTCCGGGCTTGATCGTACGAAGGGCCAGCCCACCGAGTACTTGAAGTGGCGTTTCTTCAAGGTAGAATCACCGCGTGTGTGATTCAGGAAGGAGCACTTTCCGCTCGAACCGCTGGTGGAGAGAACCATGTGGCCCTCGGCCCAAAGCCGCTCCAGCCATTCGTCGATGTTCCTGACGCCCGACACATCGACCTTGGTGGTGTCCGCGACAGACAGGGTGTTCAGCCACTGCAGCAACCGGTCCCAGCGAGCCTGCTCCACAAGGGAGATCGGATAGGATTTGTAAGTGGTGTGCGCAAAGAGCAACGGGACCAGATCGGCGAGCGACCGTACCTCCGTGATACCCGCATCCTCGGCGCGCCGCCCCACGAGCGGAATTTGCCCGCGGCGCTGCTTGAACACGTCGTTGACGGCGGATATTTGCATGGGTTCTATCTCCCGCGGATGCCGGCCATACGCATCATCGGGATCGAGGATCATATCGAGCAGATGTTGTCTATCCGAATTCATTTTCGGCCCCCGGACGAAATACTGACCATCGTGCTTTCGCGAATATGGTTTCCAATAGTAACTAATATTTCCCACGTTGTCCAACTTGGCGCGTTCCATCGTCGTTAACGCATAGTCTCGGTCATTACAGTGCAATAGCGACCGCCTCATCGCCAGACGCGGTGCAAGGCGGAATGGGTGAATGTCCTTCTTCCGTTAGTTTTTCCTAACGTTTCAGGCTGCGATAATCTGCATTGCCTGGCACATACTGGGTGTCACAGCCTATGCAATCTCATCCAACCCTTTCTTGCAGGTGCCTGCGGATATATCTCAGAGTCCTCGCCAATTGCTCCTTCTCGTGCTCGGGCAATTCGACGATGGAGGCGTAGTCCCTTCCAATGTTCTGAATTGCGATTGCGTCGGCGACCCTGCATCCCTTCGCAGTCAAACGAACCCGATGCGAGCGGCGATCCGCTGGATTACCGATTCGACTGATCAGCCCCAAGCGCTGCAGGCGATCCAATCGTTTCGCTACGCCTGGTGGCGCAACGATGGACACTTTGGACAATTCAGTGGGTGTTGCCTGAAACGGCTCGCCTAAACGCCGGAGAGTACCCAGGATCATCGCCTCCCCCGATCTGAGACCATGCCTCTTTGCCGCACGGCTCAACAGCTCTCCCATGATGCGCGCCACCAGCAACAGTCGCGAAACGATCGCGATCGTCTTCGGATCGAAGGACGGCGAAAATCTCGCCCATATCTCGCTTGCGTCATCGAGATCATCGCGGGACTCATCTGCGATCTGAACGCGCGACAATGGCATTGGGTGGGCGCCTGTCTCCCGACTGCGCGGCGGGTCACTCGGCAGCGCGCCGCGCCGAGATCCGAGGTGCCGAATGTAAGCGACATAATCGGATATTGCCTCCAGCGAACCCGGAATCACCGCATAAATATTCCTCCTGCCGGATTTGGCTTTATGAATCAGTCCGCTGTCCTTGAGAATCTTCAGGTGTTGAGAGACGGCAGACCGCGTGACCGGCATTACTGCGGCAATGTTCCCCACCGATTGCGGCTTACGCGCCAGGCATTCCAGGATCGTATGGCGCACCGAATTGCCAAGCGCATCAAAAATCTGCGAATTCATCATCGTATTGCTGCTCCTCGGAAAACCGGCTCGAGGCCGGCCGCCTTCAGCCGGCCCGCATGTCGCGTTAGATTTATCTAACGTCTATCTTAGTGCTTCGCGCAGTTTTATCCAACAGGTGGAATCGTCGCAGATCCAAGTAATTGGCCCTGCGCGCGAGAGAATGCGTACCCACTCGGGTCATCGTATTGGCTCCCGCGGTCGCCTAGTGCTTACCATTTGCAATTATGCGGATGCGCGCCCACACTGTGTTTCGAGTCCACGTGATCTTTCGGTTTTGGAATCTCGGTCCAGCGTTTGTTTCAATGCCGCTGCTGGCGTGATCGAGGTGACGGATCTAACGCAATCACGCCGTTAGCGAATTTATTGGGCGGTCGATATGTTCATTGGCACGATTGAAATTTTGCCTGTCTACGATGGCCAGTTGATATTCGCTGCTCCTCCCGGCGTTCCCGCGAAGGACTCCCCTGAATTTGCTCCGCACCGCAACTACCTCACCGAAGACGGCCGATGGATCATGGATATTGGAGCGTTCGTCGTGCGCACCGAAAACCGAGTATTGCTGCTCGATGCGGGTGCGGGACCCGGGAGCGCGGAAGCGATCCGTCCACGACCCTTCACCACCGTCGAGGCTGCGGATCCAGCGCTCCTTGCGTACCACCGCCGCATGGGCCTTGACGGTGACGCCTTGGCACATGCCATGAGCTTGATCGGTCAAACCGAGTTTCGCACCGGCTCATTGGGGCGCAGCCTGTCGCGCCTGGGTATCTCACCGGAAGAGATCACGGACGTCGTTCTTTCTCATTTGCATTTCGACCACGTCGGCTGGGTCAGCAAAGATGGACTGCCCTATTTCCCCAATGCGACTTATCGGTGCGAAAGACGTGAGGCCGACTTTTTTCTGGGGCCTGCTCCTCACGATGAAACCCTCCCCCATCTGGCGTGGAACACCATGCCGGCCACAAAACGATTTGGCCCGGTAATGCACCGTTTGGAGCCGTGGGACGGAGACGCCACGATTGCCGAGGGCGTCAACGCATGCTTCTCTCCGGGACACACTCCGGGCAGTTGCATCTTCGTCCTTTCCTCAGGGACCGCGCGCGCGATGGTTCTCGGCGATGCCGTGCATTGTCCACTTGAACTGACGGACCCGGATTTTTCACTCATGACAGACATGGATCAAGCTTTGGCGGATCGCACGCGAGAGAGAATCAGGCGCGAGATCGAGGGTGGCGATGTTCTGGTCGGGGCACCTCACTTCCCTGAACTGCAGTTCGGTCGGATGTTGCCTGGAAGGGGCAAGCTAGGTTGGATGTTCAATACATAGTGCGGATACTGCACGTATCCGACACATCATTACAGATAGGCGTCCAGTGTCAGTTGGTTGTTGCCCTGATGCGCTGCAGAGACTCTTGAACTGACGATGCAATCAAACGACCGGCGCGGTCATAAATCAATCCACGTGAGATCCCCGTACCGCATGACGCTGAGGGACTGTCGGTGTCGTAAAGCAACCAATCATCGACACGAGCGTAGCGGTGGAACCAGAGACCATGATCCAGCGAGGCGAAGACTAGATTGGTGCTGGGAACCGGCGCAGTATGCGGAAGGAGCGCCGTGCCGCTCAACCAATAATCCGAAAGATAGGCAAGTATGAGCCGATGCACGTTCGGTTCTGCGACCGGTGCGGCGCTAGGTACACGAAACCAAACTTGACGCCGCGCCTGCGCCGAGGGAGCGAACATTTGCTCGGGTTGGACCGGCTTCAGTTCGATAGGAAAAGGATCTGCGACTCTTTGCATCACATATCGCGGTAACCTCGGGTCGCCCGAGAGCGCGATTTCAGCGAGATCATCGAGACCCTCCGGTGCCGGCACAACCGGTGGCGCAACCTGGTGGTCGAATCCATCTTCAGATACTCGAAACGAGCACTGCATGTGAAAAATCACCGAGTTAGACTGACGTGCGACGACTCGGCGGGTCGAGAAACTGGCGCCGTCGCGCATGCGTTCGACCTCAAAGAGTATCCGCTGCGCCGCGCGCCCGGCCCGCAGGAAATAGCCATGGAGCGAATGTATTTGTCGATCATCGACTGTCGCCTGAGCCGCTGCCAGTGCCTGGCTTAGAACCTGGCCGCCATATAGAACGGAGTTTACATTCGATTGATTGTAGTAATTGCGGAATAAATCGGTGCCCAGGCGTTCGAGGGTCAGCAACTTCGGCGCGTCCCGCCCATCCCAAACCCCCGGACGCGAAGCGTCGAAAGTCGGACCATCATTCATCGGTTGTTGAATTGCGGCGCACGCTTTTCCCAGAACGCCTCGCGCTTTTCGGCCGCATCCTCGGTCGACAGCGCCATCGCCGCTGCACGCGCCTCGAACTCGACCGCCGCTTCAAAGCTGGACGCCGATTGATTCAGCCATAGTGATTGCTTGGTGAGCGCGATGCCGAGCGGTACGTTTACGATAATACCCTTGGCAATCGCCAAGGCCTCATCGATCAGCTTGTCGTCGTCGACCGCGCGCAAGATCAAACCTATGCGCTCCGCCTCGTCAGCCAATATCGGGCGGGCAGTATAGAGCATCTCGGCTGCCCGTTGGCTGCCCACCGCGCGCGGCAGCAAATAGGAGAGACCGAGTTCCGTGCCGGTGGCCGCATTGTGAATCGTGTTGATGAACTTGGCCGATCGAGATGCGATTGCCATGTCCGACGCAAGCGTGAGAGTGAGCCCTATCCCCGCGGTGACGCCGTTTATCGCTGCGATGATCGGCTGAGGCAGCGTCCGCATGACAACGGGTATGGTCCCAAGCGCCGTCATCGTCGCGCGGTTGGCATAGACTTTGCCTAGCTTCTCCCCCACCCAAGGTGAAGACCCCGCATTTTTCAGATCGTGGCCCGAGCAGAAACCACGCCCGCTACCTGTGAGCACGACAACCCGGACATCCGGATCCGCCCGAATCCCCTCGAAGATGGAGAGAAGGGTGTGGTACATCGCAAAAGTGAACGCATTGAGTGCCTCTGGCCGATTGAGCGTCAGCCGTCGAACGCCGGCTATCGGTTCATCGATCAGAATGTCGTCGGACACGTCAGCGCCCTCGCACCTTCACCATGCCGTCTCCAAAGGGTGCGTCTCGGTTGGCCAGAGCAACTTTGAGACCATGCTCAGCCATGTCTTGTTTGAATTGACTGCGGCGCGGCCCCTTGCAAAGATGCGCTCGAGCATCGTTCTCTGCCGCGAGACGTTGGATGGTTCGGAGACCCATGTGTTCAAGGGCCAGATTCACGATTCTCTTGTGCGCAGCCAGTAGCTCCGGATCGACTGCGGCCACCCGCCGGGCCAATGCCCACACTTCCTCATCGAGGCGATCTGCAGGAACAGCGTCAATCGCAAGACCAATCTTGACCGCGTCTGCCCCCGAGAGCTTGTCGCCTGTCATCAGCAGGCGCTTTGCCCATTGCGGGCCGCAATGATAAATCCACATGTGATTTGGCGGACTGCCATTGGCCCTGGTCGCTGGGAATCCGATCTTTGCATCCTCGGCAACGACAACCATGTCGCAACCCAGCGCAAGATCAGTCCCTCCGGCAAGACAATTGCCATGGATCTTGGCGATGACCGGCTTATGCAGGTCGAACATTACGGTTGAGAATTTTTGAGCACGTTCGAGCCCCCAAGCATCGTCATCGACGCTGTTGCCCGCGCTACGGTAACTCGGCGGTCCCCCCGGTGCTGTTGCGCGGGCCGAATCTTCGCCCTTGGGGCCCGAATAAGCGCTGACGAGATCGTACCCGGCACAGAAATCCTTGCCCGCGCCGGCGAGCAGGATGCAGTTCACATCAGTTCGATCGTCCGCCTCCAACATTCCGTCATGCAACTCCGACAATAGAGCATTGGACAAAGCGTTGCGCTTCTCCGGGCGATTGAGCGTGATGGTAGCGACGCCTTCGCTGACCTCGAAGAGGAGGTGCTCGGGCCGCTGGAGCCATTTGCCGCGATAATTTGTCATTGGGTGTTTTCTCTTCGAAGAACCGGGTGTGCACTGCAAAATCTCAATCTCCGCACGAGATTGCCGGCTGCTTGCCAACTGCTGATAGGATAAGGCTGATCGTATCTACATGCAACATGCACGTTAAGTATCGAAGCAAACTACACGAGCAGCACGTTAATGAGAAGTTGATGAACATAAATTCTCCGCCGAATCTACACTCCGACAGCATTGTCGCACCCTTCCGCCACATTTTCTTCCGCCGCATATGGACTGCAAGCTTACTGTCCAATTTCGGTTTGCTCATCCAGGGTGTCGGTGCCGCTTGGGCGATGACCGAACTCACCGGGCGGCCAAACTGGGTAGCGCTCGTCCAGAGTGCCCTCATGCTGCCGACCACGCTGCTATCGGTCGCGGCCGGGGCGGTTGCCGACATGTATGACCGTCGTCTGGTCGGACTCGCCGCTCTGTCGGTGTCATTCATCGCCGCCGCTGGCCTCTCGGCCGTGTCGGTGGCCGGAAAGCTCGAACCTTACGGTATTTTGATCTTCTGCTTCCTGATCGGCAGCGGCATGGCGATCTTTGGACCATCTTGGCAAGCTTCCGTCGCGGAACAAGTACCTATCAATGTATTGCCGGCTGCGGTCGCGCTCAATTCGATCAGTTACAACCTCGCGCGCAGTTTCGCCCCAGCAGTAGGCGGCCTAATAGTTGGTGTGGCAGGAGTCGCGGCCGCCTTCCTGACAAATGCTCTATTGTGTTTGCCTCTTTTGACCGCGCTCTTTTTTTGGCGCCGGGAACGCTCTGAAGCACGGCTCCCACCAGAGAGGATCGGGCGGGCGATGCTATCCGGAATACGATTCGTCATGCACTCTCCACCCATCCGGGCCGTTCTTTGCCGCACATTCTTGGTTGGTTTCGCCGGGAGTTCGGTATCGGCACTAATGCCATTCGTAGCACGCAATCTTCTGGGCGGCGCAGCACAAATCTACGGAGTGATGTTGGGTACCTTTGGAATCGGCGCCGTGCTGGGAGCGCTTTATGTGTCCGGGCTGCGTAGACTCTTCACGGCGGAGACAATCGGACGTGGGTGTGCGTGTGTGATGGGCGCAGCGCTCATTTGCGTAGCGTTCAGCCAGTCGGCGATCGCCACAGGCTCGGCCCTGGTCATTGCGGGTGCGGCATGGATGACGAGCCTTACCTCATTCAACATCACCATTCAGCTTGCGGCACCGCGTTGGGTTGCAGGTCGAGCCTTGGCAGCTTATCAAGCCTCCATTTCGGGTGGTGTCGCCATTGGGAGCTGGGTTTGGGGCAATGTGGCGGATGCCGTCGGTACCTCAATGGCAATGCTAGGCTCCGGGCTCTTAATGGCGGCATTCATATCGCTCGGCCGATGGCTGCGCATGCCTGCTTCGAGCCCTTCGGACACCGAGACTCAGGAGGCGCTGCTGGCAATTCCCGATGTCGCCTTACCGCTAACCGGTCGAAGCGGCCCAATAGTCGTAGAGATCGAATACCGTATCGATCCCATGTCGGCGCGGCGATTCTACAACGCGATGCTCGCGCTTCAGCTTGCGCGCCAACGCAATGGCGCCTATGGGTGGACGCTGTCACGTGACATTGCCGACCCGGAATTATGGATCGAGCGCTACCACTGCCCGACCTGGCATGACTACCTCCGCCAGCGCGAGCGCTTGACTGCAGCAGAGCGATTGCTCGAGCGTACTGCGACGGGCTTTCATTTTGGCGCCCAGCCTTTCCGTGTCCGAAGGCTCCTGGAAAGGCCATTTGGGTCAGTGCGCTGGAAGGAAAACACCCCGGATCCCTCAGCGAAAACGTTGCTACCGTCATCGCCGCCGGCGAGCGGGAAGTGAAGGCACCTAGGCGCATTCTGCGTCATCTCCTCAATGGCCCGTCGCGTTGAGCAGACGCTCGCGCGTGGCGCGGACTTCGACGAGCGGCTTCCGCCGGTAACTCGCGACTTCAGCGCCTGTGAAGCGCACGAAAACCACGGCTCGCGGCCCGTTGCTGAGATTCTCGATCATCCAGTTGATCAGCTCGGCAAGCTCGGCGTTTGAAAGAGTAGACTGCGACGCGCCGGGCACCTGGACGAGAAACTGCCGTCCTGCGACGACAGCCGAGAATGGCAGCAGCGTCGAGCGAATCGAGGGAACCCGACCCGCGGCACCAGAACCATCAGGCGTATGGCAACCCATGCACTGAAGCATGTAGTTGACCGACGGCTCGAAGGCCACAGCCCTCTCGCAAAGCCCTAAGCCGGAGATTCCGGCGAGTGCCACGTAGAGAATTCGTACGCTGATGCGCCGCTTGGCCATGAATCCTTCGAGGCGGGCAGCCTACTTCGCCAGTCCCACGATGCGCGACGTCGAACAATGATAGGCAATGTTGGCCTCGCTGCTGCCCGAGCACCAGTCGTAGTCGTTGGATTGAAACGGGATGTACAGCGGCGTGTCCC
>Ga0137410_10000386_pt1 | contig 31153 bp, 19 predicted proteins | sample CZODoug1_16funga_FD_108878 | JGI IMG/M metagenome (GOLD analysis project Ga0137410, IMG submission 108878) | Vadose zone soil fungal communities from Angelo Coast Range Reserve, California, USA - CZODoug1_16fungal (Illumina Assembly) | ecosystem: Environmental > Terrestrial > Soil > Vadose zone... | reverse complement strand
GACCTGGAGCGTTAGGGTCCAAGATGGCTGCGCAGTTAAAGAAATTGTTATTACTGTTCGATGAGAATGTGCCGTCGTCAGGATTCTCTGTGCAGCCGCTCGGGTCAGAGCTAAACGCATTGTAGTGCGATGCATTTGGACTGATTAATGGCACGCCTGGAATCTGACTGAAACGAAAACTCCCGCTGGTAAATGTCTGCAGAGTTGTCGCAAACGCGTTAATCATTACCGGAGCGCCCGACTGGTAACGGTGAACACCGCCCACCTGCCAGCCGCCTGCGACTTTGCTCGCCACGCCATGGTTGAGTAATTTCTTCCCCGGACCCATTGGAAGCTCGTAGAGATAGCTGAGCACGAAGGTATGAGGAACGTCCTGGTAACTAACTGCTTTCTCAGCCTTCAGGTTATATGGATTCTGCGCGCCGAAGACATTGGAGTTGAAACCGCTGAACGTTGGGAAGCTGCTGTCTGCGTTGGTCAGTGTCTTCGAGAATGTGTACGAAGCGAGCAGGTTGAGTCCGTTGCGGAAGCGTCGTTCCAGCTTAGCTTGCAGGGCGTGGTAACTCGACTGACCAGAGTTCTCGAGTGGGCTGTTGTCGACAGTGCGGTATTGCGGCAACGGCCTCAGCACTTGACCGAGCGTGTCCTCATTCGACGGCGACCAGAGCGGAACGAACCAGGAGGGCACGGTAACGCCAAGTGCGGCAAGGTCGGTCTGAGCCTTGGGATCATTCACGTTGAGGAACAAATCACTGCCCAAACCGTAAAACTCGGGGTTGAGAGTGTTGAGTTGGGAAAGGTTGGAGTGAAGGCGTGTGGAGCGCGCGCCGACATAGCCAATATTCATGATCAGATCTTTGGCCAGTTCGTGCTGCATTTCGAAGCTCCAATTCTGGACCATGCCAGGCTTGCCATAATTGGCCCCCACAAAGAAGGGCGACGAGTCTGTCCCAGTCAGTAGCGTGGGATCTTGTACTGGAGGAGCGTAGCTTGGAAAACCAAGATCCGGTGACTGAACAGCCGAAAAAGCATCGGAAGACTGGAATGTAGGAGTGACGCTGGTACCCGTTGTCAGCGCGCCTCCGAAGTCCGAATATTGCAATGGCGCATAATAGATGGCGTACCCTCCACGAAATACGGTGTCATTCTTCCATGCATACGAAAAACCGATGCGTGGGCCGACGTTCTTGTAATAGGTCTTTGCGCCGGCGGCCCTCGAACCGAAGATCAGCGCACCCGGGGCACCGCCCGCGAGCGCATTCGGAGCGGTCAGATCAAGCACGGAATTCGCGCCGTGCGGTTCATGTCTGGGCGTATCCACGGAATATCGAAGTCCCAGATTCAGAACCAGGTTCGACCGAACCTTGAAATCATCCTGGACGTACCCGGCGTAGTAGTTGGAAGACCAGCGTGGCTGTATGTCGATGAAGGTCAGAGATTCCTTGTGCGGAGCGCCAAGGAGAAAACTGGCAAAGGGATCCCCACTGTCATTACTGTTGGGAATATATGCGGTCTGAAAAGCGGCAAAATCATATCGGGGCGACGTGTTTGCGAAGCTAATGCGCGAAAACTGGATCGAGCGCCATTCGAAACCGAAGCGAATCGTGTGGCGTCCTTTTGCCCACGAGACGCTATCTGTCATCACAAGGCTGTCAGGTATGTTGTGATCATCGTTGGCAGCGCTGAAATCCCGGTAGCCAACATTGATGGGACTCGACTGAAAGTTGTCGAACGTAATTTGAGGAAATACCTGACCACTAGCACCCGTAATGCCCAGCGTGGCGTCCCAATCCTGGCCTGTAACGCTCTGCCCTTTGCTGAAGTTTGCGAGCCGGTTGAGCCCCACAACAAAGTGGTTTAGCAGCGTCGGGCTAATCGTGTAGTCATATCCGAATCGCAGGTAATGTGTGAAATTCGAATTTATGAAGTGGGGATCCACCGGGCGCGGAAGCTCTTGCGAACCGTTCAAGTCTTCCTGGTCTCTGCTGCTGTAAGAGAAAAAGGCCTTTCCTTTCTGCGACACGTTGAAGTCGATCTTGACAGACATCGTGGTGTCGCGGACCGGATTAGCCGCAGTGAAAAGAAAATTGTTGCAAATTGGCGCATTACAGCCTGGACCGTTGGTGTCGCTTCCAACGGGCAGGAATTGCAGAATATTCTTGGATACCGTACTGATGCGGTCGGAAGGAATTACGTTGTCGGTCGTGAATGGCAAACGACAGATTTGTCCGCCCACTGTTTGGGTTGTCGCCGGATCGAAGATCTCGCCTTGCAAGATCTGCTTGCCGTTGCACGGGTTGATGATCGGTTGCGGGGGTGTGCCCGTTGTCAGACCCGGTCCCAGCAAAGCTCTGAAGTCTCCCGAGCGTTCTGCATCCGTCGGCAATGTATTTACGTTCGACTTCCCTAGATTGTTGCGGTACTGCTCCCACGAGAAGAAGAAAAATAGCTTGTCTTTCCCGTTGTAAAGTTTGGGGATCCAGACTGGTCCTCCGAGAGCTCCCCCGAAGTCGTTTTGGTGGTCACGTCCCTTAGGCGCACCGTTGAAGTTGTTATTCCACGAATTGGCATCGAGTTTGTCATTACGGAAGAAATTGAACGCAGTGCCGTGGAATTTGTTGGTGCCCGATTTAGTAGCGAAGCTTTCAACACCACCGCTGGTACGCCCAAATTCGGCGGGAATCGTTGCGGTGAGAACCTTGAACTCGCTTAACGCTTCAACGGACGGCGCGGTCTGGTCAAACGCCGAACCGCTATCGGCGCGCTGCGTGCTCACCCCGTCGAGCATCACTTCAGTAGCGAAATTTTGCCCTCCGCCGATTTTTGACTCGAAGATGCCGCCGGACGAATGGTCACTGTTGGTGCCGGGGCCCGCGGTTCCGGGCGCTAGGAAGACGAAGGATTCCGGAGACCGCAAGAAACTTTGACTGGAAGCACTCAAAGATAGCGGCAGGTCCTGAATCTGTTTCGAGGTGACCACCGTGCCAATATCCGACGACTCCGTCTGCAGCGTGGGGGCATCGGCGACCACCGTCATGGTCTCTTTGACATCACCAGTCGCCAGCGTGATATCGAGTGCGCTGACGGTATTGACTTGAATCACGACTCCGGTGCGCTCTGCGGTCTTAAATCCCGTCACTGCAACTTTGACGTTGTAGGCACCTAGTTTCATATCTTGGATGCGGTAGGCGCCGGAAGAACTCGACACGGAGTTGTACACGGTCCCGGTCTCAGCGTCGGTTACCGTGATGGCCGCCCCCGAAACGACGGCGCCGGAGCTGTCGAGAATGGTGCCTGCGAGCGTGCCGCGATCGGACTGCGCAACTGCGGTTAAAGCCGACGCGGCCAGCAAAGAAGCGATTGCGAAATACTTCCAAACGCACGTCAAACCACGCATAGTTTCTCCCATTGCCTGCCGCTATTCGCGGCAGCTCGTGCAATCGCACCTCGCCACGCGTCCCGAATCCTTTTGACTCGGGCACAGGTCGCACGTTTCTTGCGATTGAATCAAGCCCCCACACCTGGAGTGCCCGAAGTTTATGCAACCGGTTACCACGCTGTCTATCATACGATCGAATATAAGTCCCACTATACTTTCGTATAGTGGGCGATCCAATCACCTAGGTAGCGCATTCTATCTGCCCCGCAAGTCTTCGCATCATTCACGTTAACCGCGTCGGATCTGCAATGTCTCATACAAAGACTGTTGCTTCTGTTCCGCGGAAGATTTGCAGTGCGGTGTTATATTCTCTGCAATCAAAATCGATTTTTTGACGAGGGGAAAATGCCAGACGAATCAACGCGAAGAAATTTTCTCAAATTGTCTGCGGCCGGACTAGCGGCAACGGCGGCGGGAAGAGTTTCCCTCGCAGAATCAGCACCGGCAGGCGGCGCTTCTTCGAGCACACTGGAAGTCTGGGTGACGAATCAAAAGTCGCGTTGCTCTCGCGTCGGCACCATCGCATGGAAGCCGCACTCCGCTGCTCCCGACGGATATGTGATCGCACTCGACCCGAAGAAGCAATTCCAGACCGTGTTGGGATTTGGCGCCGCTTTCACCGACGCCTCCTGCTACATGTTCAACCAGCTTTCCCCCGCGGCGCGCGGGCAGTTGTTCCACGAAATGTTTCATCCTTCCGAGATGGGACTGAATGTCTGCCGGACCTGCATGGGAGCGAGTGACTACTCCACGAGCGTTTACAGCTACGATGAAGGAGAACCGGACCCGCAGCTGGAACGGTTCTCGATCGCGCATGATCGCGATTACATCCTGCCCATGCTCCGCGAAGCGCGAAGCGCGAATCCGGAGATGTTCCTGTTTTCGTCGCCATGGAGCCCACCCGGGTGGATGAAGTCCGGCGGCTCGATGCTTGGTGGATCGATGCGGCGGCGATATATCCCCAACTACACGCAATACTTCATCAAGTTCTTGCAGGCTTACGCAGCCGAAGGTGTCCCGGTGCAAGCGGTGACTCCGCAGAACGAGGTGGACACCGACCATGACGGCAGGATGCCGGCCTGCATCTGGCCGCAGGAATATGAAATTGAATTTGTGCAGCGCCTCGGTCCTGCGCTCCGGCAGAACGGCCTCTCCACGGAGATCTGGATACTCGATCACAATTACAACCTGTGGGGTCGAGCTGTTTGTGAACTCGTCGATCCAGCGGTTCGCCAGTATTCGAATGCGGTGGCGTGGCACGGATACGCAGGTGGCGCCGAGATGATGACCAGGTTCCGCGAGTTTCATCCCGACGCAGCTATGCACTGGACCGAAGGTGGCCCCGATTACACCGCGCCTGATTATCTAACCGAGTGGGTGCGATGGGCACAGACGTTTACCGAGGTGCTGCGCAACAGCTGCCAGTCGATCACCGGGTGGAATCTTGCCCTTGATGAGCAAGGCCGTCCGAATCTGGGACCGTTTCCGTGCGGTGGAGTCGTCACCATCAATTCGCACAGCAAGGAAATCTCCCGCAGCGGACAATACTGGGCCTTGGCACATTTCTCCCGCTTTATTCGGCGCGGAGCCCGGCGGTTCGCTTCGGAAAGCTCGATGCAAGGCGTAGGTCACGTAGCGGTGGAACATCCCGATGGAAGGAAAGTGCTCGTTCTCACGAACTCCGCGGCTGCCCAAACTGCGAGCGTGCAACTCGGAGATCGACTGGCTGAAGTCCCATTAGATGAGAACTCAGTGACCACGCTCGTGTGGTCTTGATCGAATCGTGAGGCCCTCCGCTATGCGCCCTCTGAAATTAATCTTCGCCATCGTTGTCCTCACCGCCCAATGGTTTGCCGCCCAGTCTTCGCCGCCTACGAGCGCTGATGTGGAAAAGCGGGTGGCATCCCTCCTTAGCAAGATGACCCAGGAGGAGAAGGTCGAGCTGATCGGCGGCATCAATACCTTCTACACCCAGCCAATTGCGCGACTGGGAATTCCCTCGCTGAAGATGTCGGACGGCCCAATGGGCGTGCATGACTACGGCCTGACGACCGCCTATCCCGCTGGCATAGCGCTGGCTGCAACCTGGGATGTCGATCTCGCGCAGCGAGTCGGCGCCATGATGGGAAAAGACGCACGGGCCCGGGGCGTTCACTTTATTCTTGCGCCTGGAATGAATATCTATCGCGCCCCCATGAATGGTCGCAACTTCGAATATTTTGGAGAAGACCCGTTCCTGGCTTCGCGAATCGCGGTGTCGATGATCCGGGGGATTCAGTCGCAAAGGGTCATCGCGACAGCCAAGCACTTTGCAGGCAACAACGCGGAATATGGACGAATGGAAGTCAGTTCCGATATCGATGAAAGAACGCTGCGCGAGATTTATCTCCCCGCCTTTGAGGCCTCTGTGAGGGAAGCAAAAGTGGGCGCCGTGATGGACGCCTACAACCTTGTGAATGGCATATACATGACCCAGAACGAGCGATTGAATAATGAAATCCTAAAGGGCGAGTGGGGGTTCGACGGAATTTTGATGTCGGATTGGGAATCCACGCACGATGGCATCGCCGCTGCCAACGGTGGCCTGGATCTGGAAATGCCCAGTGGCGCCTTCATGAACAAGAGGACGCTGTTGCCAGCTCTGAAGGACGGCAGGGTTTCGACAGCAACGATTGAGGGCAAGGTGAGGCGGATCCTCCGCAAGGGAATTGAGTTCGGATTCTTCGATCAGCAGCAGGCGGACCCCGGCATACCACTACTCAACCAGGAAGGCAGGCAGGTCGCCCTCGAAGAAGCCAGAGAAGGATTGGTTCTGCTCAAGAACGCCGGGAACTTCTTACCCCTCGACAAGACAAAGCGCCAGACGATCGCAGTGATTGGGCCAAACGCATATCCCGCAGTGGTCGGCGGTGGCGGAAGTTCTTTGACGAAACCCTTCAACGCCGTCAGCTTTCTTGAAGGCATCAGCGACAACCTGGGCAAGGGCGCGAAGGTCCTGTATGCGGACGATGTCCCTGCGGTGGAAGAGGTTTTCCAGAGTTCCGAATTTGTTGTGTCGCCTGGCGGCCCTGTAATCTGTCCGTCACACCACCCCGTGGAACCTTGAGCAGCCCTGTGCTTGTCTCTTTCGATCTGAAAAATACAGGTACAAGGGAAGGCGCCGAGGTCGCCGAACTTTACATCGGAGATGCGCACGCCAGCGTTCCGCGGCCAATCAAGGAGTTGAAGGGATTCTCGCGCGTAAACCTGAAGCCTGGCGAGACCCGGCGTGTCTCGATCGCGCTGGATAGGCGGTCATTCGCCTACTACGACGTCAAACAGAAAGATTGGAAGGCCGAACCCGGTGATTTTTCAGTGCTGATTGGCAGTGCCGCCGACGATATCCGGCTGAAAGGGGATTTCATGTTGACGCCTTGAGAGTTGACAGCGGAGTTGATCCGTTGGAGAACCTGGGCGTACCTGGCAACAGCATCAGATCGCGGGCAGCGCAGGCGCCTTTTTCAAATCGATCGTGGCATTAGTGATCAATGGTTTTGCCCAAAAACCCACGGTTAAAACAATCCCGTAGGTGACATAAAGGAACACCATACCGTTTCGCAGGCCGAGATGGTCCCCGATTCGCCCGATAATTACCGGCACCACTGCGCCCCCGATCCCCATCCCAGTACCTAGGATTCCGGCGAAGGATCCGTGGTACTCAGACACGGAATTCAAAGCCAGCGAAATCACGATCGGCCACATGACTGACGCGAACAAGCCAATCGCCGGAAAGGCGATCACGGAAATGTTCGCGTTTCCGAACAACGCCAACGTCAGGCAGACGATCGCGCCGATCGAAATGCCGATCAGTACCTTGCGGCTGTCGAAGATTTTAAGCAGTAACATTCCGACCAGGCACCCAGCCGTCATCAGTCCCCAGAACCAGGAAACGGCTGCAGCACCGGTGGTATGAGGGTCAAAGCCGTGGTACTGCGACAGAAACTTTGAGATCCAATCCGCTGTGCCTTGCTCGCAGCCGACGTAAGCCAGCATCGCGAAGAAGTACATCCACACAACTTTTTTCCGCACGAGGTCGCGGTACATCTCAAGCGAACCGGCACGTTCATCGGCGGTGTGCTGAACCTTAGGAAACTTTGAGACTCCGAGCACCGCGATCATCACCAGTGTGGACATCGCGAATATCCAGTAGATAGAAGCCCAGGGCAGCTCGGGTGGAGTCAGCCGGCCGAGCACTTGAAGCAACGGGTTGCGGTCGGATGACGGCTTGGCAAGGTTCACCACGAGGTAGGAATAGATCCACGGACTAAGAAACGATGCGCTGCCGAAGACGAACTGAGCCAGCGACGAATAGAACGCGTAGTTTTCTTCCCCGCCCGAAACGCGCAGCAACGGATTGATGGCGACCTGGAGCACGGCCATGCCCGCGCCAATGACAAAATACGAAACCATCGCCACGCCGTATTGCGGGAAAAGAGCGAAGCTAAGGGACCCTGCCAATCCCGCGACGAAGGCAAGAATCATGACCGGCTTTTCCGTGAACCGTTCCACCAGAAAGCCGGCCGGAATGGACATCACGCCATAGGCAATAAAGAAGGCAAACGCGAGAAATGCCGCCGCGCCCAGGCTTACGTGAAAGCTACTGATGATGTCGGGCACGATAGGCCCGAGAATATTGGTCAGCAGCGAGATCACGAAAAACGTGATCATCACCAGGGCGACCATGTAGCGGTTTCTTGCCATAAGAGAATTCGTGGTGCCATCAAGATTGATAACGATGTTGCGCGTCCCTCGCGAACCGGTGGTGCCAGACGCGCGCTGCTCCAATCAGATTCGCGTCGTCCCCCAGTGAAGCCAGCGCCAGTTCCGTTTTCTCGAAGGGTACGAAGCGGCAGCCCCTGCAGATCGTTTTGCGAATGCCTTCCAGAAAGAGTACTGCGCTCTTCATCACGCTGCCGCCCAGAACGATCATTTCGGGTGTGAAGAGATTGATCAGGTTCGCCACACCGAAGCCCAGGTAGTTCGCCTCACGCTCCACCGCCTGTGAGCCAGCGGGTCGCCATCAGCGGCCAGCTTGCAGATTCGTTCGGCGGTGAACTCGTGCTGATGACGAGCATCTGTAGGAGCCAGACTTTGGAACCACGCCGCCATAGCTGGACCCGCAGCCAGCGCCTCCCAACACCCGCGGAAGCCGCAGGAGCACAGCGGCCCCGTTGGATCAATCACCTGGTGCCCGACTTCAGGGTGAGCTCCATCAACCCCACGATAAAGCTGGCCGTCGAGGATGATCCCGCCTCCGATGCCGGTTCCAATCGTCAAATAGATCAGCCGCGACTTGCCTCTTCCCGCGCCCCATCCCGCTTCGCCCAACGCACCGGCATCACCATCGTTCTCCAATGCTACCCGGACGCCGAACGTCTTTGCCAGGTCCTGTACAGGGTTCTTGCGCCGCCATTCCGGAAGAAAATCAACTTCGCCGAACTCGCCACTTAAGGGGTCGACGGGCCCCGTCGATCCGATGCCGATGCCAGTGATTTCCGCTCGAGCCTCCTGCGCAGTTTGGCGGAGCATATTGGTGATGTTCTCCAGGCCGCTGGCATACGTTGAGCCGGTACCGGTCGGCGCATCCATTTTGGAGCGCACCACTCCGTTCTCATCCACCATGCCGACCGCGAGCTTAGTTCCACCTATATCCACCGCGCCGATCATGGTTGGGTGCCTCTTCAGAACATTACCTTCAAGGCCAGCTGAATCACTCGCGCCTTGTGGGCGCCGTTCGCGCGCATGAAGAAATCTGTTCCCACCGAACTATTGAGCGACGAGAACTGGGTGTGGTTAAAGATGTTGAACGCCTCGGTGCGGAATTGAACGTCGACTCGTTCGGTCGGCTTGAATGTTTTATACACCGACATATCGAACTGGATGCGGCGCGGAATTGTAAGGCTGTTCCGGCCAGAATTGCCGAAGGTCAAACCACGGGTTTGTACATACGCATCGGGGTTGAACAGCAAGCGACCCTTCTGATTCGGGTCAATCACCTGATCGGGCGGCACGGCATAGGGATCGCCCACTCGGTCGGCATACGATCCGCTACCCGTGCCGTTCGCGACGCCCGCACTATCTCCGAACGCCCCGTTGGTCACCGAGAATGGTTCGCCGCTCTGCCCGGTCATGATGCCGGCGAATTGCCAGCCTCCGAGAATGCTGCGCGACAGGCCCGGTTTGGTGAAGAACGGCAGATCGTACACCCAGCTAACCGTGAGTATGTGGCGCTGATCAAAGTTGGAGCTGGCATAGTTCTTCTTCAAGTTGGAGGAATCAACAAAGTTGAAGTCGGCCTTGTCGGAAGAATTGTCGAGCGAATGGCTGTAGGTGTAGGCGACGGCCAGAGTGAGCGGACCGCTAGTCCGGCGAATGGAAAGCTGCAACGAGTTGTAATTGGAGTTGGCCTGCGGTTCCACACGCTGGATTGAGCCAAGACTGTAGAAAGGCCGGAACGGGTTGGGATCGTTTCCACAGGCGATCGCTAGGTTGACGGCCGGCTGTCCGGTGACCTTCTGACCATTGACTTTGAAATGGAGCTTGTTGGGCCATCCTCCCATCGTGTTGCAGATGTCGAGTGTGATGGGCTGACCCGGTTGAAAAGGATCGTCGGCAACCGGTATTGCCTGCACCTGGTTCAGTTCTTTCTGCACGGTCAAGTGGGTCCCTTTGCTGCCGACGTAAGAAAGAGTCGCCACGAAATTCCGGGAGAGATCGCGCTGCACATCCAAATGCCACTGTTGCACGTAAGGCCAGATAGCGTGGTCGGAGGGAATGGAAATCGCCGAGAGCGGGAAGAGCAGTCCGTTCCCGCCAATGTTGGTGTAGCCGGTAATGTTGTACTGCATAAAGTTCTGGACCAGAGGCGGTGAGCCTTCGAGCGTCTCTGCATTTCCTTCCTCACCGTTGGTGTGGTCGTAGAAAATGCCGTACGCGGCACGGATGGACGTTTTCCCGTTGCCGAAAGGATCCCAGGCAAAGCCGATGCGCGGTGCGGGATTAAAGAAGTGATCGCCCATGCAGGCTAGAGGTACGCCCTTGGCGCCGCACTGGGTAATTCCATCGTACGGAGTGGTCCCGGGCTTGATGATCAGTGATCCCTCGTGGTCACTGTTCAGATTCGTAAAAATCTTGGGTGCCAGGCTCTGGTCATAGGCGGCCGGGTCCCAGTTGAAGACCGCGCGATTGATCTCGCGGAAGTCGCCAAAGATTCCGACGCGCAGTCCGAGATTCAAGGTGAGGTTCCTGGTGACGTGGAAGTCATCCTGGACGTAAGGCTCAAACAGCTTGTAGCGGACGTAGTACTTGGGCTGGGCACTGTCCTGGGAATAGTTTGCGATGTTTCCCATCAGCATGTCGGCAAATCCGTTTCCCGTAGATCCGGGGACGGTGCTGTCGAACGTCAGATCGCCCTCGACATTGACGTACGCCATTTCGTTCTTCTGCGAGGCTGCGAAATATCCGCCGAACTGCAGGTTGTGCTTGCCCCAGCTCTTGCTGACATTGTCGCGATAGGTATAGGTAGGGTTCGAGTTACGCCAGGGAAAGGCAGTCGGCCCTTCGCAGAAGCCGCCGCCGTACACGCCATTGGTAGAGACGCAGAAATCCGGCAGCTTGCCGCCAAAGTTGGGAAAGAAGCCGGTCATGGTGAAATCGGGCCCGCGCGTCCAGACTTCGGGGTGAGTGTTGGTGGTCTGGATATGATCGGTGGTGTAGCCAGCCACAAACTCGTTAAGGAGCGTGGGGGAGATAGTTGAGGTCAGACGCGCGACGATACTCACACCGGGGCCAACGAAGTGCGTTCCGATGGTTGGAAAGCTCTCGCCGCCCCAGGTCACCGAGGCATTGGTTATGTCCCAGGAATCATGGATGTAGCGAAAGGTGACCCGTTGCCTGGAATTAAAATCGTGATCGATGCGGAACAATTCTTCGCGCCACCGCATCGGCTGGCCCACGGCGCCCACAAAAACAGGGCCCTGCGCGGTATCAGTGGTCGGCAGGGAAATCATGGGCAGCAGCGCCTGACCGTTGGGATCAAGGAAAGGCAGCTGATTGTTGGGGAAGGGGTTGCCGTTGGAATCGACAGGGCAGTCCGTTGGCGACGGCACGTTACACACATCGTTGAAATCCCCCTGACGATTGGCCAGCGAGGGAACCGGCGTGAAGAAGTTCTGTGTAACATTCTCGCGGCGCCAGGCCTCCGACCAGAAGAAGAAGGTGTGGTTCTTCCAGATCGGCCCTCCGAAGGTGTAGCCGAACTCGTGCTTCTTATAGGGCGCCCTGGCAGCGCGCGGCGGATCAAAGTAGTCGTGCGCGTTGAACGCCTCGTTGCGCAGGAACTCGTAGACCTCGCCGTGGAACCGGTTGGTGCCGGACTTGGTTTCGACCTCCACCGTTCCCGAGGCATTCTTGCCGTATTGGGCGCCGTAGTTTGAAGTTAAGACCTCGACTTCATCGATGGCCTCGACGCTGGGATATACGTTTAGGGAGAAGTTGCTGCCGTTGTCCATGACGTCGCCGCCGTCTACTTCCCAGTTGTTATTTTCAGTGCGCCCGCCATTCACACTGTAATTGACGTTCCCCGCAACACCGACCTGGCCCTCGTCCTGGCCCGTCTGGTTGCTGACCCCGGGGACAAGCGTGATCAGTTGGGTGAAGTTGCGGCCATTCAGTTGAAGCTGAGTCAGCTCTTTCCCGGTGATCGTGCCCGACAGTTCGGAGGTCTGGGTGTTCACTTTCGCCAGACCCTCGCCCTTGACGGTGATTTCACTGTTAACGTCGCCCACTTGCAGGGAGACGTCGATTCGCGCATGTTGGGCAACGCGCAGCGTGACGTTCTTGGCTTGGTACTTTCGAAATCCTGCGGCCGTTATGGTGATGTCGTACTGTCCAGGCGCTAAAGCGGCGGCAAGATATTCGCCATCGGTATTAGTAACCAGGTTCCGAGTTGACCCGTTGTCGATGTGCCGGATGGTAACGGCGGCTTTGGGTAAGACTGCTCCAGTTGCGTCCCGAACCGTTCCGGTGAGGGATGCGGTGTCCTGTGCGGCCGCGAAGTGGACAACAGCCAGAACAATTGCAAGACCTAACCAATGCCCTCGGCGTATCACTGGATTCCCCTTGGCCGGAACTGCACAGACCGGCCCGGCGCCAGACAGCTAATGTGCCCGGCGCCGGCCCCCCTCAGCTTGCGGTCAACTCTTTATCGTTCTGCTGCTTTCGTCCCAGTACACGGCTTGCTTCCGGAAATAGGACTCGTTGGCCATGTGGCAGGCGAGCGCGGCGTGATGGCCGAAGACTGCGTCTTCCACAACCGGCCGGCGGGTCCGTACGGCGTCGAAGAAATTCCACAAATGCGGCTTGACGTCGTCGTAGTCGGGCCCTTTGAAGGACACGGTTTCTGACATGGGTTCCTGGCCGAGTTTCGGCGCGTTTTCCTCGTGCCATTTCTTTTCGTAGGCGTCGCGCATAGCGTGGGGAAAGCTGCCGGCGTAGTAACTGGGTGCGGAGTCTTTGCCGGTTTGCGGAGTAAAGCTGAGGCCAAACTCGCCCATCTCCAGAATTCCCTTCGAGCCCTGGAAGCGGTACGTTTCGGGCATTTCGGTGCCCAGGTTCAGGCGCATGTATACCGGAATGTCGCCATACTGATACAGGCTGGCGTGGACGTCAGGCATATTGCGACCGTCTTTCCAGCGCAGAATGCCGCCCATCGCCATCGCGCGTTTAGGCGCTTCGTTCCAGTTGAGGACGAACATCATTCCGCTGATGAGGTGCACCAGCAGATCGCCCGCGACTCCGGTGCCGTATTCTTTCCAGCAGCGCCAGCGCGCAAATATTTCAGGACTGAATGATCGCTTGGGAACCGTGCCCTGCCAGGTGTCCCAGTCGAGAGTCTGCGGGGAAAGATCGAATGGGGGTGGATACTCCCAGGCGCCGGTAGGGTCGTTACGCCCGAGCCAGCCTTCGACCATCATCAAATCGCCCAGCATGCCTTGCTCGACCATTTCTTTCGCTTTCTTGCAGATCAGCGAACTGACGCGCTGCGAGCCGATCTGCACGATACGGCCCGTTTTCTTCTGGGCATCCGCCATCTCGGCGCCCTCGGCCGCGGTGTGCGACATGGGTTTTTCGCAGTAGATATCTTTGCCGGCGGAGACGGCGTCGATGACAACTTGTTTGTGCCAGTGGTCGGGAACCGCGGCCACGATGCAGTCAATATTCTTGTCGGCCAACAGTTCCTGATAGCGGCGCGTAATGGGCAGGTCGGGCTTGGCGGTGATCTCGCGGGCGAGCGTGTGGCGTCCATCGTAGAGGTCGCAGGCGCGGGCGCATTCGATGCCGGGCAGTTCGATGGCCGAACTGAGCAGCCAGTTTCCCTGCATCCCGACACCGATCATGCCGAAGCGGACCCGGTCGCTCGCAGCCGTAGAGAGCGCGGAAGCGAAAAGTGGTTCGGGCTCCAGCAGGATGGTTTTCGCGGCCAGGGAAACACCGGCCACAGCGGCGCTGAGTCCCAGAAATTTGCGGCGAGAGAGAGTGTCCTTGATCGTGCTCATGAAGCCTCCAGTTGATATGTCTTAATATTTGCTACGTTCCGCAGGTCCTGACCTACTCCTCGCATAGAGCGGCAGTTCGTCGTTATCCTTAGCCTTAATCCTTAGCCTTGATCCTTCCGCGCGGCTACTTCGGCGCCCATCAGACCATATTCGTCTTCCACGATATAGGAACAAACTCGAAAGGAATCGCAGTCTACGTGGGAGTATCGGGCCAGAGATTCAGCCGCGAGTTGTGCCGGGATGATATCGATCAGGAACTGCCAATCTGGGGCGATACCAGGTAGTTGGAAAACCAGCTCACCTGCGTCCGCGGGAAGGTCCTGTCCGATCAGCATCACAGCGGCTCCCAGGCGCCGAAGATCCGAGGCAACGGAAAGGTCCTGGTCACGCATGCGAAGCGCGTCAATCCACATGCCGAAACGGACATCGCCGGTGACCATTTCCTGGGGACCGTGGCGGAAGCCTCCCGTGCCGATGGCAGTCGCGGGGGACTTCGCCCCTTCTTCCCACAACAGCCTGGCTTCGTGACAGCTCCCCAGACTGCACCCGCGCGCCAGAAAATACGTTGCCTTGTGCGAGGTGACCCATGCGCTCTCGGCGATCTGCTCCTGCCAATTTGGAATACCGCCCTCCACGTCTGCGAGGGCCTTGCGCAGTGACGCCGCCAGACCAGCGTTATAGGAACTCACTGCGTGGCACGCAAGGAGTCCGGTGGCGGCCGCCAGGCTGGAATATGTATTCACCGATATCGCGTGATCGCGCGGAGTAGGAACAATGATCGGAAATTGCGCCTCATGGGCCAGTGGTCCGTCCTCAGAATTGGTGATCCCAACCACGGTCGCGCCGCTCTTGCGGGCCTTGTCGAGCAGATTGACGATCTCGATGCTTCGGCCACTTCGCGAAATGACAATGAGTACCGCGCCGGGCGGGAGGGAAGCGAAATGCAGCAATTCGCTGGCGTCCTGCGTGTAGACCGGGCGACCTGCCAGATGAAATAACGGCGCCACAGTCAACGCCGCATGCCAGCTACTTCCGATTCCAGTTAGATAGACATGGTGGGCCTGCCGCACGGCCACTGCGGCGGTCTGGAGAGAACGTTGCCCTGTCCCGCACAGGTATTCGATGACCCGCTGCAATTCTTGAGGCTGGCGCAGGATGTCGTCGAGAAAGTGAGTCATTCGCTTCCTGTGAAGGCTCCGCGGTTGCGGGATTGAGCTTGTAACTTCGCCGAACACTGACGAACGGCGCAGCTACTCCTTCGCCGGAGTAACAATAATATTTCGATAAGCGACGTGCCCGTCTTCGCCGCCCTGGAGGTAGATCGGCCCCGGCAATTCTTCATGGCTGTTGAGTGCTCCGCCCGTGATACCTGGAATCTCTTGCTGATTGATGATGGTTTGACCGTTTTGCACAACCGTAATCGTTCGACCGACCAGGGTGATGTCAAAGGTCTGCCATTGACCCGGCCGCCGTGGCATCTCCGGCGATGGAGCGATGAACCCGTAGACGCCGCCGGTGTGATGGCTCGGCGGCTCTTGAATCGAGTTGTCTTCGATTTGGAGCTCATAGCGGCCACGGAGGTAGATGCCGCTGTTGGAATTGGCGCCGCAATTGAACTCGACATGCAGCTTGAAATCCTGGAACTGACGATCGTTGATGAGTTCAGGGCCATTCCCGGGGCTGACCAGGGTTCCGTCCACAACCGTCCAGGTCTTCTCAGGGTTCGGCTTGTCGGTCTTCCAGCCGGTCAAGTCCTTGCCGTTAAATAGATGGATGGGCTCTCCCCATGTCGGCGCTTTAGTTCTCTTCAAGGAAGGGGCGCGTTTTCCGGTCCAGGGCCATGATGTTCCGTCCGGTGCAGTTGTAGTTCCTGAGAGTGTCCCAGCCGTGAGCTTGCCCTCAAAAACCATGTCGCGCTTGCTGCCTTCCTCTTCTTTCGGAGAAATAAATGTCAGCCGCCCCTCTGAAAATTCCACCTTGGGAAGAGGCCGTGCGTTGCCCCATCGGCCGACCATCTGAGCCACCAGCGTGCCATCTTTCTCGGTGATTTCAAGCCAGGAAGGATACTCGCGATCGGGAGCTTTCAGGGTCAGATCCCAGCGGCCAAGAAACGCCTTGGCGGCGGTCGAGTCCGGCTTGCCGCCTTGCGCGCACGCGCCGGTCGACAAGAGAGCAACGAGGAACGGGACGAGGCGAGCAATCAGGCGAGGGAAGCTGCGGTGCATAATCTCCTCTGCTGTAACCGGTTGCTGTAACCGGTTTCCATCGCCCACTTTTCTATGCTCCTCTGTGCCCCTTGTCAAGCTCTTTCCCTCCGGCCTCGATTGAACAGTGCATTGGACAATTCTCAGGTTAGCCTTTGTCCGAAAAGCGTGGTACGGTCCTTTTTGCAATTCGGTTGCAGAAACCGCTTTCGCGATCACCAGATTGGCTTTCAATCGGCTTCGACGCTTGACCGGTTGGGTCATGGCTATGATCTGGATGGCGAATGAATCTGGTTTCCGCGTCAAGGAGCAGGTATGGTGCACACGATGCGCGAGGTAGCCACTCGCGCCGGCGTTTCCAAAGCCACTGTCTCCCGGGTTCTCAGCAAGACTCACGCCATCGCTCCCGAGACCGAACGCCGGGTTCTCGAAGTTGTCCGCCAGCTCAACTACCACAAGAATGTTCACGCGCGCCGTCTGGCTACGGGCCGCAGCGATCTTTTCGGGCTCGTCATTTCAGAAATCAGCAATCCTTACTTTCCCGAAATCATCCGCGGATTCCAGGCCGAAGCCTGGGACCGCGGCCTCGACGTGGTCCTGTGCAATACCGAGTACAGATCGCAACGAAGCCAGTCTGTAATTCAGAAGCTCATCGAGAGCGACGTGCGCGGGGTCGCGATCATGACCTCGTCGCTCGATAAGGGGGTGACTTCTGAATTGACGGCCGCCGGAATTCCGCTGGTTTTTTGCAACCTGTCTCCCGCAGAACGGCTGGTCAGCAACATTGCGATCGACTACCAGCGTGGAATTTCCCAAGCCATTGAGCACGCGGTGCAACTCGGACATCGCCGCGCGGCCGTGATCGCCGGTCCCGAGGACAATCGCACCGCCGTCACCATCAAGCAGGCGCTGGTGGCTGGACTCACCGAACGGAAACTGAATCCACTAGCAGTTGGCCATAGCAACTACCGTGTGGATGCGGGTGCGTCGGCGGTGCGGGCCATCCTCTCCTCGCCTGACCTGCCCACGATCATCTTTTGCGGCAGCGACCTGATAGCGATGGGGGCGATGAACGCTCTCGAAGAGGCAGGAGTGCGCATTCCCGAAGACGTCTCAGTGATCGGGATCGATGACATCTCTTTCGCTTTTCTGACTCGCCCGCCGCTGACGACAATTAGCGTTCCTCGCGAGCGTCTGGGGAGAACTGCCTTTCAATCGCTTGAGAAGATGCTGAAGCTTAAACGCCGCAAGGGTGCGGACTATTATCTCGAAACAGAACTGATAGTCCGGAAGAGCACGGCCCCGCCGCGACGTCCTTAGATACCCAAAATAACCGGCGCTCCGCGCGGCGCGTCGTGCGAGCGGTTCTCGGATTCGAGCATCACCGGAACTTTCCGGATTTGGAAGGCAACCCGGCGGTTGAATGACCATGGTAAAGCTGCTGCTTTTCAACTTTGCAAACTTTGAGCTACCGTTATGGCACACGAAAAGCTTGCCATGTATTCTCGGCGCAAATTCCTGACTCTGACCGGGGCCTTGACGGCAGGAACTTTGGGCGCGACTGGCTTGTCTACCGCAAAAGAGAAACTGGGGTCATCCTCAACCAAGACGGTCAGCCTCTGTGGGAGGTGGCGGTTTCGCACCGATCCCCTGGGTAGCGGCGTACATCAGCGCTGGTACGAAGCGGATTATTCCGTGAATGACTGGCAGAGCGTCGATGTGCCGCACACTTGGCAAGTTGACCCGGCTTATTCTGACTATCGTGCCATCGCCTGGTATCAGCGGAGCTTCGACGTTCCCGGTACCTGGCAGCATTCCGCAGTGCGTATCGAATTTGAAGGTGTCTTCCATACTGCCACGGTCTGGGTCAATGGTCGCCCGGCCGGAGAACATGCCCGCAAGGGCTACACGGCTTTTACCTTGGACATCACACAATTGCTCGGCTGGGGCCAGAAGAACACGGTCGCGGTACGTGTGGACAACGCGTTCAATGAGCACATGTTGCCCAGGGGACATTCCAGCGATTGGGCACACGATGGCGGCATTTATCGGCCGGTCCAATTGCTCGTCACTCCGAAGACCTTTGTGGAGCGGGTTGACGTTGAAGCGGTTCCCGACCTCACAAACGATGAGGCAAAGGTGACAATCACCGCCTACGCTCGAAATACTAGTTCGAAATCCTGGAACGGACAGGCCTCTTTCCAGGTTGTCGACGAGGAGACGGGATTTGTCGTATTGACGAACTCAGAAACCTCTGGCCTCTCCATCAGAGCGGGGGCGGTGCAGACAGTGCTTTTTCATGCGGACCTGCCCCACGCAAAGCACTGGCATTTTGACCACCCTCACCTTTATCGGCTTGATTTCTCGATCGCGGATAGGGGCGAATCACACCAGTTCACAACGAAATTCGGAGTCCGGAAGCTGGAAGTCAAGGACGGCAAATTTCTTCTCAATGGAGAGCACGTCCGACTGATGGGTGTGGAAAGGATGGCGGGCAGCAACCCGGATTTCGGCATGGCGGAACCGGAAGAGTGGATCGCTCACGATCATGCCGACCTAAAACGTCTGAATTGTGTATTCACGCGCGTCCATTGGCCGCAGGACAAGCGTGTGCTTGACTACTGTGATCGTCACGGCATTCTGATGCAGACTGAGGTCCCGGCTTGGGGATTTGACACATTCCAAGGCATGGGAGCGGTCCTCGATGCCGACATCATGCAAAATGGTCTGGAACAGTTGCAGGAGATGATCGCGCGCGACCGCAACCATCCTTCGCTTGTGGTCTGGGGCCTTTGCAACGAAATCTCCGGCCAGAATCCTGCGGCCTATCAATTCGCCAAGCGCATGCTGGAGGAAGCGAAACGACTCGACCCGGGCCGGCTTTGCTCGTACGCTTCAAACTCGTTGGAAAAGAACCCGGAGCGCGACGTGGCCGGTCTTATGGATTTCATCGAAACGAACGAATACTTCGGGAGCTGGGCAGAAGGCCCTCCCGAGGCGGTGGCCAAACATTTGGACGACCTGCACGGTGCGTTTCCGGGCAAGCCGATTGTGATTTCAGAGTATGGATATTGCGCGTGCACGGAAGACCGGCCCGAAGGCGACGAGCACAGGATTGACATCCTTCGATCGCACGACGCGGTCATCCGCTCCAAGGACTACATCGGCGGCGCTATTTTCTTCTGTTACAACGACTACCGGACCCATGTAGGCGATCGCGGCCTCGGAGTGCTGAAACAGCGCGTTCATGGGGTGGTGGATATTTACGGTCGCCCGAAACCCTCGTATGAAGTTTTACGCCTGGAGTCGAGTCCGATTGCGTCGTTGTTGGTTGAAAACCACCTGAACGCCTTTCGTCTGCGCATCAGAACCCGTGACGACACGCCCATGTACACACTCCGCGGATACAGATTGCGCGGGGTCTTCTACGGCGAGGGTGACATTGCCGTGGACCAACAGGAGACAGAACTCCCGTCGATGGCCCCCGGTGCCGAAGCCAGGATTGAACTCATGTTTGGCCAATCGGTCGTACCACTCCACGTCAGATTTGACGTGTTTCGACCTTGTCGCTTCTCGGCCTATTCCTTGGACTGGAAGCCATAATGCGTTAATTGGGACAAACCCGTGAAACCATTGTTTCGCCGCGCCAGAAGTCCATGCCTTTCGCTCTCGTTGCGCTTCACAGTAAGAAAGTTTGCTGTAGAACAGCGGCGCCGCAAGGAGCGGCAGACCTCATGCAAACCTTATTGCCGTTCTAGCGAGAGCCTTGTTCTGATCTGCAAAAGCTGAGTCAATGCCGGAGGGCGACGCAGGGGCTTCTTCGTTCATCCAAGAGGAGGTCAGTGTGCATCCATCACCATGCTTCAGGTAGCACTCGTGCTCCTTTAGCCAGTTATGCACATCGTGCTTCATCCCAGTAGAACGTCGCCGTCGGAGATTGCTGCACATTCGACACTTGGCGAGTGACGGCCCGTTCTGAAAGAATTAGAGGCGCCAAAACCGACCGCCTCATGCCCAGACTCTTTCGCGTCGAGCCCCTCGTATCAGGAAAACCGCTGCAAGAGTCTGCCGGGCTACCGGACGGGAGTCCTGCGCGTAGGCGGAAGCGATTCGGTCGGTCCGAAACCCTGCCGACGGCATTGCTGATCATGCTTTCGCTGACGACCCACATGAGGGCCGCTGAAAGTGGTCCCGGTGTGATTGTCGAAAATGTTTCGGCCAGCGCCAATTCGGACAAATCCAGCCTCCAGATCGGAGACCGCGTCCTTACCTACGATGACCGGGCGCTGCCGTCCCCCTCCGCTCTCGAGGCGGCGCAGCAGAATACTTTCAATAAAAAGGAAATAGTGATTGCAGTAAAACGCGGGGAAGAGCTTTTACAACTGAGGATCCCGCCCGGAGGCTTGGCGGTTCAGGTACGTCCCGAATTTTCCACGGGAGTTGCAGGCATTTACGAACTCGGAAGGACGGCACTGCAAGCAGGACACGAGCAGGAAGCGATCGCGAAGTGGGAACAGGCGGCGAGCGCCGCTTCACAAGAAAGCAGCGCTTCGGCGGCGGCTTGGCTTTATCTTCGCGCCGCGCAGGTGCGTGGGAAGTTGGAGCATGGAAAGGAGGAGCTGGCGGATTGCCTGCGCGCATGGGATCTGCTGAAGCAAGGCAGCGACGCGGCTGCGCAATCCGTCACTCTGGTGGAACTGGGTCGCTACTCGATGAGGCACTCCGACTACCCGGCGGCCGAGAAATGGTTCCGGCAGGCACAGCAGGTGGATGAAGCAGCCGGCAACCGGATGTGGGCGGCAGCAGAGGTCGCACGTCTTGGAGTTCTCGAATACGAGCGGGGCAATCTTCAGGCGGCGATCGACTACCAGAACCAGGCTCTCGTGGTCCGCGAAGAGCTCGCGCCGGATTCCTTACCGGTCGCTTCCAGTCTCACTGACCTTGGCAATATCGCCGACGACCGCGGCGAACTCCAGGCGTCAAAGAATTATCATCTTCGCGCTCTGGCGATTCGCGAGCGGCTGAATCCCGACTCTCTAGATGTGGCGCGAAGCCTGAACAACCTCGGCATTGTGGTGATGGAACTGGGTGAGTTTCCGGCCGCGGTCGAGTACTACACCCGCGGGCTGCGCATTAAGGAACGCCTGCTGCCGGACTCGATGGATGTCGCCAACAGCCTGAACAATCTTGGAAATGTCTCGATGTCCAGCGGCGATCTTAAGGCAGCGCACGACTATCAGAGCCGGGCTCTGACCATTCGCCAGCGGCTGGTGCCGGACTCCCTAGACGTCTCGGCAAGTTTTTCCAACCTGGCCGAGGTGGCGTGGAGGCAGGGAGATTTCGAAGCTTCCCGCGACTACAACACTCGCGCCCTGGAAATTCGCGAGCGGTTGGCACCGAACTCTTTGTTGGTCGCTACGAGTCTGGTGAATCTGGGGCTGATCGCGGCGGAAGAACATGATTTTCCATCGGCAATAAAGTATCAAAGCCGGGCCCTCGAAATTCAGCGGCAACTTGCTCCCGACTCGATGACGGTTGCCAGTTCGCTGATCAACCTGGGCGAAATTGCCTTCGCGCGCGGCGATCTGGCAGCCGCGCAGGACTATCAGTCCCGCGCTCTCGGCATACAGGAGAAGGCGGCTCCTGACTCGCTAGAGGTCAGTTACAGTCTTACGGCGCTCGGTAAGGTGGCTCTGGCATCGCACAATTTTCGCGCGGCGCGGGACTATCACACTCGCGCCCTGGCAATCCGTGAACGCCTGGCGCCCGATTCGGTGGAATTTGCTGAGACTCTGACCAAGCTTGGCGAGGTCGCTTTCGCAGAGGGTAAGTTTCGTGAGGCCGAGTCTTATTTCACACACGCGGTCGCAATCGTGGAGTCGCAGCGCAGCCAGATCCCGTCGGCGGAAGCGCGCGCCTTCCTCGTTGCCAAACAGATTGAACCGTTCGCCGGCTTGATCCGCGCCGATCTCGCGCTCGGCGATCAGCCCGCGGCTTTTTCGACATCCGAGCGTGCGCATGCCCGCAGTTTGCTCGATCTTCTGAGGGAAGCGCGCGCCGACATTCGCCAGGGCGTTGATCTCGCGCTCCTGAAGCGGGAGCGTTCGCTACAGCAACAACTCAACGCCAAGGCGGAGCAACAGGCGCGAATGCTCGGCAATCAGCACACGCAGGACGAGGCGAACGCGGCCGCTCACGAAATCGACGAGATCACATCGAGCTACAACCAGGTTGAGATACAGATCCGCGCCGCCAGCCCGCGCTATGCCGCTCTCACCCAACCTCAGCCGCTGAGCCTGAAGGAAATCCAGGAGCAGGTGCTGGACGCTGGCACGCTGCTGCTTGAATACTCCCTCGGCGATGACGCCAGTTACCTCTTTGTGGTCAGCCAAACATCGCTCAAGAGCTACGCCTTGCCTAAACGGTCGGAGGTAGAAGCAGCGGCTCGCCGTTTGTATGACTCCGTTTCTGCGCGCAATCGACATAAAGCGGATGAATCGCCGGCGGAGAGAAGCGCCCGCGTTGCCAAAGCCGACGCCGAATATCCCGACGTGGCTTCGAGCCTCGGCCGGATGGTTCTCGCTCCCGCATCCGCGGATTTGGGAAACAAGCGGCTGGTCATTGTGGCCGATGGCGCATTGTTACAGATACCATTCGCGGCGCTCCCGGACCCGGCTGCTGCAAACGCACGGTCTCTGGTCGCGAGTCACGAAGTCATAAGCATTCCGTCCGCTTCGGTACTGGCGGTGCAGCGCGCGGAAATGGGGGGGCGCAAACCCGCAGGTCAGAGGCTCGCTTTGTTTGCCGACCCGGTCTTCGAAATCGACGATCCGCGGGTCACGAGCAGCGCCCGCCGCACCGAGGGAGCCGGCAGGCCTGGCGGTGGCGATACCGATCGCGATGTCGTGGTCTCGCAAGATCACGAACCGCAGGAATTGGAGAGGGCGGCAGGCGAGGCTGGTGTCCTCGACGGCACGCAGAAGATCCGCCGCTTGCCGTTTTCGCGAACCGAAGCAGATACCATTTTTGCTTTGGTGCCGCCCGGAAGTGGCCTGAAGGCGCTGGACTTCGACGCAAGTCGAACCGTCGTTACCAGTTCGGACTTGCGCCAATACCGCATCGTGCACTTCGCTACCCACGCGTTAGTGAACAATGAACATCCGGAGCTGTCGGGGATTGTTCTGTCTCTGATCGATCGGCGCGGACATCCGGTAGACGGTTTTCTGAGGCTGAACGAGATTTACAACCTGAATCTGCCCGCCGACCTGGTGGTGCTGAGTGCGTGCCAAACCGCGCTCGGCAAAGAGATCAGAGGGGAAGGCCTGATCGGGTTGATGCGAGGTTTCATGTATGCGGGAGCAGCGCGCGTGGTGGCCAGCCAGTGGAAAGTGGACGACGAGGCCACGGCGGAACTCATGGGCCGGTTCTATGAGAAGATGCTCAAACGCGGGGAGCCCGCGGCCGCGGCCCTGCGCCACGCACAGTTGGAAATGAGCCGGCAAGGCCGATGGCACGCTCCGTATTTCTGGGCTGCGTTCGTGATGCAGGGTGAATGGAAATAGACTTCCGGTGGTGGAGAAGGAAACCTGTACGTGATACAAGAGGGTTTCGATTTATTACTGGCGCAGCTCGATACCGACCGGAACCTAGCTGGCCAAAAATACGAATCCCTCCGCCGCAAGCTCATCAAATTCTTCGCATGGTGGGGCTCGCAGGATCCGGGCGAACTCGCCGACGAGGCTTTTGATCGAGTCGCGAAAAAGCTCGCCCAGGGAGAACCCATTCGCGACCCGAGCGCCTATCTTCTGGGAGTGGCCCGGCTGATCTTCAAAGAGTATGTCAAGAATCGAATCAAGTTGCGGGCCGCGGTCGAACAAATCCCCAAGAATTCGATTGCGAGCGACGACCCGGCGACCGACGAGGCTCGCGAGGAATGCTACGAGAATTGCCTGAGCAAGTTGCCGGCTGCGAGCCGCGACCTGGTCGTCCGCTATTACCAGATGCAAGATCGGGACAGGGCCAGTGATCGAGACGCCCTGTCGGCGGAAATGCAGATCCCCATTAACCTGTTGCGGGTTCGCGCTTTCCGTATCCGCAAGAAACTGGGCGATTGCCTCGATGAATGCGTCAAGAATAGAGCGGAGGGGCTGTAATGAATTCCCGAAAACGCCACTGTTCTATATACAGGAGTGATCTCGCATGAGCGCCGGCCGTCCAGCCGAAAAGCAGATGATTGCCTATCTGCTCGGGGAATTGCCCGAGGCGGAGAGCCTGCGACTCGAGCAATCGTGCGTGGACAACGACAGTCTCTTTGAAGAACTGCTGGCGGTTGAAGCCGAACTGACTGACGCCTACGTGCAAGGCAATCTCGCCGGCCGAACTCGCGAAGCGTTTGAGAAACGCCTCCTGAATTCGCCGGATGGCGGCAAGGCGATCGCGTTATCCAAATTGATCACACGGCGCGACGCTTCGTACAGTCGGGCGGCCACGACAATGCAGAAGAAGGAAACCTCCTGGTCGCCGCTGGCGTGGATGCGTGGCCGCAGTCAATTCCTGAGATTTCCGATGGCGGCCGCGGCGATTCTGATCATCGGAATCGGTCTCGGAGTGCTTTACTGGAAGCAGCAAACCTCTCAAGTCCAGAACCCCGTAGCGCAATTGCCGCAGTCCGCAACTCTGGGTGCAAAGCCCGCTATCCAATCGCCGCGTCCAGTCGTTATCGCCACGTTCGTGATTTCCGCGGGCGGCGAACGAGATGCGGGGAGCGTGAATGAGATTCGGGTTCCTCAAGGTGCAGATCAGGTGCGACTCCAGGTGAATCTCCCGGCCAGCCATTACTCGATCTATCAGGCGTCTTTGAAGTCGGTCGACGACAAAGGAATGCGGAAACTCGAAGAGATTGAGATTTCGAAATCAGGAACGGGCGCAATTCTGTTCATCGGACTGCCTTCCAGCATCCTGCCGGAAGGTGACTCGATATTGACCGTGACGGGAGCCAGTGCAAAACGTGTTGCCCCGGAAGTGATCGCCCGGTATTTCCTCCGCCGCTTGCCGTGACCTCCGCTTCCGGAACCACTCCCCACCCTTAACGGCAGCTTCGCCAAAAATTTCTTTTCTCACGCCATGTAATTTTCCCGCCTTGCCGCCACTTAGTTACGAAGCCGAACTGGATGGGGGAGTCCGGGGCGGCTTCGCAATTGAATTGCGACACGTCTTGTCGAAGGAAGGACCATCGCGTACAGGGAGTCGATTGGGCGGGGTGTTCGCCGTTTTGGCTTCTAACTGCGCGTGGCCTTCCTTGACGAGCGCGGCCACGGGCAGCCTCCAGGACCAGACTCTTCAATCCACAACAGATATCCTGTAAGGAGATGAAATATGCGTAACAAAGTATCCGTTCTCTTCACCATCCTCTGCGCAATGGCGGCATCGGGTGCAATTACTCTTTGGGCTCAAAACAAAGCCACCCCGACGACCCGGAGTTTGGGCGTTTTGGGAAGGCTGGTGGCACGGCCGGATTCGCAAGGCGAAAGCCGAGCAGCGGCGCACGAGACGCCGTTGGCACTTCCGTCTTCGAACAACGTCAGCTTCACGTTCGGAACGCTGGACTTTCCCAGGTCCGCGAATTCCAGTGCCGGCGCGATCAACGACAAGGGTCAGGTCGCTGGTTCTTACGGACCCGACTATCAGCCGTACGCGCCGGGAATCCGAGGCTACCGCCTCAGCGGCAATTCTTTTAAGAAGATCGACTATCCTGGCGCAGTCTCAACCCTTGCCTACGGGATCAACAAAAAGGGGGCAGTCATTGGCACCTACACTTTCGAACAGGGTGGGTTGCCCTACCACGCGTACGAGTTCGTCAACAACGTTTACACCACCGTCGACTATCCGGGTTCGGGGGCTACGTCGCCTGGGGGGATCAACGATAGCGAACAGATCGCCGGTTCTTACTATGAGAGCGTCAATGGGCACGCCTACCTGGACTCCAACGGCGTCTTTACTTTGTTGGATGTCGCCGGTTCGAACTATACCCAGGGCGTCGGCATCAACAACGCGGGAGACATTGTCGGCGTAACCACCGATGCTGGCGGCCACGACCATGGCTTCCTGTACCATAACGGCGCGTTCACGATCATCGACTATCCCGGCGCCACCGACTCCTGGCTGCTCGGGATCAATGACAAAGGGCAAATGGTAGGCGCCTACGGCACCGGACCACTCGTGCAGGGCCTTGACGTTTATCACGGATTTCTCGACGACAACGGGACCTTCACAGGTTTCGACGTGCCGTTTGCGGGCGCCGCCATCACCGGCCCATATGGCATCAATAACAAGTCTCAAATTACCGGAGGCTACACCGACGCCAACGGTACCAGCTTCGGGTTTACCGCTTCTTTCAAATAAAGTCATTGGAGAAAAGGCCAGTGCGCCATGTTGGCCACTGGCCTCTCTCTTTCAGGACCTGATTCCGACTTCGGGTTCCAACGCCAAGGGGTGGATCATTCGCCACTACCTCTAAATTCAGAGATGGTTCCATAAGCAACCGCACCCAACGCGACCCAATTCGTCAGTTTGGGATACCCCTGCTCAGCCAAGGGCCTTACCGCTTCGGCAGCCAGCATCCGGGCTGACTTCTGACTTGGCTCCGGTAGAGTGAGCGCCAGGGACTTGAGATAGACACCCAGAAACGGGGCGAATTCGAAAGCAACGGCTAGTAGCCGTCGACTCCTTCAGCCGTGGCTCACATATCCCATCCCCGCCAGGATGCCGCGCATATATCCGAAGCTGCCGATGACACCCGGCATCGGATCATCGGGATGGACCTCATATTCCAGATCGACGTAGCCTTCGTATTTCGTTTCGATGAGGGCCGCAAACATCTTACGCACCGGCATGATGCCATCTCCCACCGCAACCTGACTCTCCTTGCTCTCGAAGTTCGTCAGGTCTTTCATGTGTACGTTGAACAGCCTGGGCCCGGCTTCGTGGATCGCTTGAACCACGTCCGTGCCGGCGCGAACGGTGTGTCCGACGTCGATGCAGCAGCCGAGACGCGGATCCATCTTCTTAACGGCTCCCAAAATATTCAATGGCGAAGGCCACAATTTGTCTTCGGGACCGTGATTGTGAATCGCGATCCGGATATCGTATTCCTTCACGAACTTCTCGATCCGTGGCAGCGTTTCCGGAGTCGGGTCGCCGGCGACAACGACGCGGATACCCGCTCGTTTGCAGTATTCAAACTTCGACCGAATATCCGCATCTTCATCTTTGGTGAAATAAATGGCTCCGGCGGCGTGAAGCTTGATGCCCGCTGCGGCGTAGTCTGTGAGGGCGGCGGACTCCTCCTGGGCATCCATCGGAAGATGGTCTTTGACATCCTTCGCGTTCAGCGCAGACACATGGAGCTGCCTCATGAAGGCGATCAGCTGCGTTCGGCTGAAGTTACGGAATGTGTAGCTGGCCAGGCCCAAACGAACCGGCAAGGCCGCGTCAGAGAGCAGCCTTTCCTGGCAAAGAGCCAGGATGTCGTTCGAAGCAGCAGCAGCCGCCGCAACCAGTGCGCCTGAGCGAACGAAATCGCGACGCGAGACGGAGCCTATTAGGGGCTTAGGCATGCGGCGCCCAGCCCTGCTCGTACTCACGTCCCCACATCTTCATGGCGTCCGGATCGCCCAGGATCATTCCTTCTTTCGGGTTGAGACGCAGTTCGCGCTGGACTTCCCAGGCGACGTTGGAGAGCTGTAGCATGGTCACCGCGATGTTGCCGTCAGAAACCGGGGCGTTGAGTTTCTCCCCTTTGCGAATTCCGGCGATGAAGTTTGCGAAGTGAGCGTCGGTCATGGAATCGCGGCCGAGGAGATCGGACGATGAAGTGCTACTGCCAACCTTGAATTCGTTCGTTTTCTTTCCTTTGAGGTCGTAAACTTCGTAGCCATCACGATCGACGAGCACAGTCCCGTCTGTTCCCAAAATGACAGAACCGCGGTCTCTCCCGTAATACTTCATTCCCTGGCAGCTGTTTCCTTCCCACGAAATTACTTTGTCCTCGTACTCAAAGCTGGTGACGAGCGTGTCATAAAACTGCCAGTCATCCTTGAAGTGATATCTCCCGCCCGACGCCGTTACGCGCTGCGGGTAGTCGACGCCAAGCGCCCATCGGCAGACATCGACTTCATGCGTGCCATTGTTGAGCGATTCACCAGTTCCATAAAGTCGGAACCAGTGCCAGTTATAAGGATGCAAATTGTCCCGGTACGGGCGGCGCGGAACGGGGCCCTGCCATAGGTCCCAATCCAACTGCTGTGGCACGGGCACTTCCTTGCCCGTGCCAATCGACTTCCTCACATTGGCGTACCAGGCTTTCGCGGCATATGGCCTGCCGATCAGGCCGGCATGGATTTTTGTGACGATCTCAATCGTGTGCGGCGAGGAGCGCTGCTGGTTGCCCATCTGCACCAGCTTGCGATATTTCTGCTGTGCCTCAACCAGCATCCCGCCCTCGGCGGGATTGTGGCTGCATGGCTTCTCTACATAAACGTGCTTGCCCCCCGCCAACGCAGCGATGGCCATCGGTGCATGCCAATGGTCAGGGGTGGCTATGGTGATGGCGTCTACGTCCTTCTTCTCGAGAATCCGACGAAAATCTTTCTCCGCCACTGCTGCCTCGCCCATCTCCTTCCGAGTAGCGTCGGCGAATTTTGCGAGGATGCCGCCGTCCACATCGCACACATACGAGATCCGCGCCGCGTTCCGGTTGGCCTTCAGCGAAGAAAGGTGGGCGTAGCCGCGGCCATTCAAACCGATGACCGCAAAATTGAGGCGGTCATTGGAACCAATGATCTGGCCATAGCTCCTTGCCGTACTCGCCACTGCCAGCCCAGCCGTTCCGACGGCAACTGCCTCCAGGAACTTACGCCGCGTAACCATTTTTCCCTCGTCGTTTCTGATAGTGCTGGGCGGGCACGACCGCTTCCCATCAGCAGGATATTCCAGCCTTCGTCAGCGTCCGTCGAAGCCCATCCATGCTGACTCGTGTGGACGCCTCGGGCGTGCCCGCTCCACGCCAGTGAGTCTCGAGGCTCAGCCCGTAATGAAAACCATCCCGCTGAAGATCCTGAACCTGCCCAACCCAATCCACCATGCCACTACCAACGGGAGCCCAATCGTATTTGTGGTCCGGCTTGCTCACCACGTCCTTGCAATGACAGTGTCCAATGCGGTCTTTCGGCAGCACGTGATAGCCGGTCGTATAGGAAGTTCCCGTTAGAGCCGCGGCGTTGCCGGGATCCCAGTTCAGCATGAAATTCCGGTTTGGGATAGCCTTCAACAGCGCTGCCGACTCTTCACCGGTGGCTGTGTTGCACGACATTTCGTTCTCGAGCAAGAGAATGAGATCATCTTTTGCGCATCGTTCCGCTGCCTGTCGGAGTTTGGCATTGATTGCCGCACGGTATGGCTTCTGATCGTTGAGGCGCCAGAAGTCGAAACACCGGATCCGGTCGGTACCGAAAGTCCTAGCCAGCGAGATACAACGTTCCAGCAGCTTATCCTGCGCGCCGGCATCGAAGTCCGCGCGGAACTGGTCGCGCGTTTCGCTGAGTGGCGATCGCGGAGCCCCCGGCCAGTCTGTCTTAAACAGTGGGCTTGCTATGTCCGTGACTTGCAGTTTGTGTGTATCGAGGATCTTCTTTGCATCGTCAACTTCTTTCGCGGTGAGAGCGGTCACGTTCTTGTCCCACATCGAGCGCAACTCAATCCAACGCAGACCAAAATCCCCGGCAACGATCTGACATGCCTTCTCGAAATCCTGCGTGATTTCGTCGTTGATTACTGCCAGACGGAACGGACAGGTGTTCGCGCCGATTGCCGCGGCGTGCTTCAAGAGAGATGGCATTGCCGATCCGAGTCCCGCCAGTCCCAGGCCCGCGAGTACCGATCGTCGTGTGTATCCCATGCCATCTACCTGAGCGCCGACAAAAGTTACCTTGACGTCCGTTTCCTTATCCCCTGCTGCGGTCTGTAAAGCGGAAGAACAGCGACTGCTTCGCGACCGGTGCGGCGAGTTCGTTCAGCGCCTCCATCTGGGTGTGGGAGAGCGGCGTAAATTCCCGGGCGATCTGCACATTTTCCTCGAGCTGAGCGAGGTTATCGCAGCCGATAATCACCGTGCTGACGGGGTGCGAAAGAGTGAAGTACATCGCGTCGCGCATCTTCATCACGCCCGTGCGGGTCGCGATCGCCGAGCCTTCCCAGGAATGTTGCTGTTGTTCGAGTGGAGGCGGAGTCCAGCTTGAAAGCAGTCGACCGCGCGAGGGCACCTTCATCCCAATGATGCCCATTTGCTTTTCAACCGCCAGAGGCAACAACTGGTCGGTGAAACTGTGAATGTGCGTATCGGCAGCATTCAGCGCCATCAGGATCGTATCGAACGGGTGACGGTTGAGCGCATCGATTAATGCTTCGGGACGGTAGTGGCCGGTCACGCCCAGGAAGCGTACAACTTTTTGCTCCTGCATCTCGAGCAGAGCCTCCATGGCTCCACCCTTGGCAAAAGCCGCGTCCACGTCCTCGGGCAAACCAATGTCATGCAATTGCCACAGGTCGATGTGATCGGTATTGAGCAGCTTGAGCGACTTCTCGATCATCCGCAACGAGCCCTCGCGTGTGCGCTCCTTGGTCTTAGTCGCGAGAAACGCCTCCTGGCGCCGCGTCTTCATCACTCGGCCCACGTACTGCTCGCTCCAGCGCTCCGAACCGCCGTAGATCGAAGAAGTGTCGATGTAGTTCACACCGAGATCGAGCGCGCGCTCGATGATGGGGACGGCGACATCAAAGTTGTTGGCCTTTTCTATCGCAGCCTGGCCTCCCAGACTGAAGATGCCCACCTTGTAACCAGTCTTGCCTAGATTGCGAGT
>Ga0137410_10000383_pt1 | contig 31251 bp, 25 predicted proteins | sample CZODoug1_16funga_FD_108878 | JGI IMG/M metagenome (GOLD analysis project Ga0137410, IMG submission 108878) | Vadose zone soil fungal communities from Angelo Coast Range Reserve, California, USA - CZODoug1_16fungal (Illumina Assembly) | ecosystem: Environmental > Terrestrial > Soil > Vadose zone... | reverse complement strand
GCGCGGCCGCAGGGATTACGCCGATGTGGAACGTTATTGCGCCGATCCGAAAGCATTTCTCGCGTTTCTGGATACTCTCGGAGTGGAGCGCGCAGGGCTGATCAACTACGTCGCGCCAAAAATCATCGGATTCACGCCGGAAGTGAATGATTGGAGCGCGAAGTATTGCAGCGCGGCGCCGGATCGCCTCATTGCGTTCGGCGGAGTGCTTCCGGGGACGGTCGCCGATGCGGGCGCGGAAGTGGACCGCCTCGCAACGCTCGGAATTCGCGCCATTAAGATGCATCCATCTCACCAAGCGCTTTCCCCCAACGATTACATGGATGGCAACCGCGGCCTGGCGGCAGTTTACGAACGCGCTCAGGCGCACGGCATGCCGATCATGATTCATACGGGGACTTCGATTTTCCCCGGCGCGAGAAATCTACACGCGCAACCGATGCTCTGCGATGATGTGTGCATTGACTATCCGGAGCTGGTGATCATTCTTGCGCATGGCGGCAGACCGTTGTGGATGAACGAGGCGTTTTTCCTGGTTCGCCGGCACAAGAACATGTACATGGATATCTCCGGGATCCCGCCGCAGAAGTTGATGGAGTACTTTCCGCGAATCGAAGACGTGGCCGATAAGGTTTTGTGGGGCACGGACTGGCCTGGTCCGGGCGTTCCGGCAATCAAGGGAAACATCGAAAAGTTCAACGCGCTGCCGATTGGTTCCGCGGCGAAGCGCAAGATTTTGTACGACAACGCGGCGCGGCTGTTTCCGCGTTAGACTGTTTTCAGGAACTGGGCGACGCAGCGGCGAATGATGCAATCCGTGCGGCCCCTGACGATTTCGCATCGGTCCGGCAAAACTTCGGCGAGGTGATTGAACTTGACCACATTGCCCATCGAGTCGCAAAAGACGGCGCAGATACGATTCACGCTGAACGGTGAAGAGACGGATGTCTCTTTCGCACCCTATAAGACATTGCTGGAGGTCTTGCGCGAAGATCTCGGCCATACCGGCACGAAGCACGGTTGCGAGCTGGGTGAATGCGGCGCTTGCGCGGTTCTTCTCGACGGCAAGGCGGTGCTTTCCTGCCTCGTGCTGGCGCTCGAGTGCGGCGGGAAGCAAGTACTTACCGTGGAAGGCCTTGGACAAGATGGGAAGCTTCATCCTTTGCAGGATGCTTTTGCCGATCTCGGAGCAGCGCAGTGCGGCTATTGCACGCCGGCGATCTTGGTGACCGCGAAGGCTCTGCTTGACCAAAACCCACACCCGAGCCGCGATCAAATCCGCGAAGCAATTTCCGGAAACCTGTGCCGATGCACAGGCTACTTGCAAATTTTCGAAGCCATCGAGTCCGCCGTGCTCAAGATCGCGGAGCAAAAGAATTCCGGGGAGTAAATGGCGCAACGTGGACGCGAACACTTGGTGAGGAGGGCGCATGGCGAATGAAAAAGATTCGCGAACGACGCCCGCGAACGCTCCCAAAGCCAGCAGTGACGAACTCCGCGTGATTGGCATCCCCCGCCGCCGAGTCGATGCTCGCGCCAAGGTGACCGGCCAAACGCGCTTCGCCGACGACATTTTCTTGCCGCGCATGGCGCATTGCAAGTTGCTGCGGTCTCCGCATCCTCACGCGCGCATCCGAAAAATCGATACGTCACGTGCCGCCGCGCATCCCGGAGTGTATCTCGTGCTGACCGGGAAAGACGTCCCCATCCAATACGGAATTCTTCCTGTGAGCCAGGACGAGCAAGCCCTGTGCGTCGATCGCGTGCGGCACGTCGGAGATCCGGTCGCGGCGGTCATCGCGCGCGAGGAGCTGACGGCCTTCGAGGCGCTGGACTTGATTGATGTCGACTACGAAATCCTGACAACGATCTCCAGTCCTGAAGAAGCTCTCACAACTCCCGAACCCCGCATCCATGAATACGGCGAGGAAGGAAACATTCATAAACTCGTCGCCCTGGAGTTCGGCAACGTGGAAGAAGGCTTTGCCGAAGCCGATGAAATCTTCGAAGACACATTTTTCTTCCAGGGAAACACGCATCTCTCTATCGAGCAGCACGCCGCCATTGCCATCAAGGACCCGGAAGGAAAGCTGACCATCTGGTCCAGCACGCAAACGCCACATTACGTCCACCGCGCGCTCGCCAAGGTCCTGGAAATGCCGGCCGCGCATATTCGAGTGATCGCCACGCCCAACGGCGGAGGTTTCGGCGGAAAGAGCGATCCGTTCCAACATGAAATCGTAGTCGCCAAAGCTGCTCTGATGCTCGACCGGCCCGTTAAAATCTGCCTGACGCGCGAAGAAGTTTTTTATTGTCACCGCGGCCGCCATCCCGTGCTGATGAAATTCAAGACCGGCGTCAAAAAAGACGGCACGATTACGGGAATGCATCTGCAGACGTTGATCGACGGCGGCGCTTACGGTTCGTACGGAGTCGCAAGCACGTTTTACGCCGGCGCGTTGCAGACCACCACCTACCACATTCCTCGTTATCGTTACCAAGGCTGCCGCACCTTCACCAACAAGCCGCCGTGCGGACCCAAGCGCGGACATGGCACCCCGCAACCGCGCTTCGGCCAGGAAGTCCAACTCGACAAAATCGCGGAGAAATTGAAGATCGATCCCGCGGATCTGCGGCTCCGCATCGTGGAATCCTCGAACGCAATGACGGCGAATTTCTTCCGTCTCGGAACCGTCAATCTTGCCGAATGTATTCGCCGCGTTGCTAAGGCTTCTGACTGGAAAGAAAGATTCCGCAAACTCCCTGAAGGCCGCGGTGTTGGTTTGGCCTGCTCTGCCTATCTGACCGGGGCGGGACTTCCGATTTACTGGAACAAGATGCCGCACTCCGGCGTTCAACTGAAATTCGATCGCAGCGGCGGGGTTAGTCTATTCTGCGGCGCGACAGAAATTGGGCAAGGCTCAGACGATGTTCTCGCCGGCATCGTTGCCGAGGTTCTGGGCATCGATACGTTCGACATTCGGCTGTTCACTGGTGACACCGACCTCGGACCCGTGGATCTTGGATCGTATTCCAGCCGCGTCACGCTGATGGCAGGAAACGCGGCATTGCAGGCCGCGGAGCGAGGAAAAGCAATCATCGCCGAGGCCGTTGCAGAAAAGCTCGAAGTTCCGAAAGAGCGGCTGCGCTTTGCTGACAAGCACGTATTCGACTCCGCAGCGCCGGAGAAGGCTCTCACTTTTCAGGAAGCGGTATGTCTCGCCGAGGCTCGCTTCGGCACAATCGGCACCGTTGGCTCCTACACGCCGCCGAAATCTCCCGCGCTATACAAAGGCGGTGGCGTAGGGCCGTCTCCCACTTATTCCTACTCCGCTGCCGTCGTTGAAGTCGAAGTGAACCAAGTCACCGGCTGGGTCACCGTCCCAAGGATCTGGATCGCGCATGACATCGGCCGCGCGCTGAATCCTACGCTCGCTCGTGGCCAGGTCGAAGGCAGTGTCTACATGGGACTGGGCGAGGCCCTTATGGAAGAGCAGGAATTCCGCCGTCTTCCCAAGAAACTCTCTCATGCGCTCGTCCACAAATTTCCTTCGATCTTGGAATACAAGAGCCCCACCTCGCTCGACATGCCCGACATAATCACCGAGTTGATAGAAGAGCCGGATCCCCGCGGCCCTTTTGGAGCAAAGGAGGTCGGTCAAGGCCCGCTCCTGCCGATCATGCCGGCGGTCGCCAATGCGGTCTACGACGCTGTCGGAGTGCGTATCGATGAAATTCCAGTCACACCGGAAAAAATCATGAAGGCGCTCGCCGAAAAGAAAGCGGGACGTGAACCACGTTTTGGACCGAGCCATTTCCCGCACGTCAATTGGCCGGAAGCGCTGCGTGTCCCCCCACCGTGGGAAGGCGGCGACGGCAATGCTGTGAATGACGTTCCGCGGCGCTCAAAGACGGAATCGAAGAAAGAGAAGGTCCTCGCGCCATGATGCGCTTGCCTCTTTTCGAGTTTCGCGCGCCGCATACGCTCGAAGAGGCCGCGCGCATTCTTGACGGCGAGCGAGCAAACGCAATGCCTCTCGCGGGCGGCACGGACCTCCTGCCGAACATGAAGCGCCGGCAACAAGTTCCGCGCACGCTGATGAGCCTCCGCCACATTGAAAGCTTGAACCGCACCGCGCTGAGCGTTTCCGGCTCACGGCTCGGGGCCTGCCTGACGCTTTCTGAAATCGCGGCGGACCCGCGCTTTCGAAACGGATTGACCGCGCTGGCGCAAGCGGCCTCTCTGGTTGCCACTCCGCAAATCCGCAACATGGCCACGCTCGGCGGCAATATTTGCCTCGATACGCGCTGCAATTATTACGATCAAAGCTACGAATGGCGAAAATCGATCGATTTTTGCCTGAAAAAAGATGGCACGACTTGTTGGGTCGCGCCAGGAAGCTCCAAGTGTATGGCGGTTTCTTCCACGGACACTGGTCCGGCGCTGATGGCGCTCGGGGCCCGCGTCCGCCTGGTCTCACGCTCCGGAGAGCGCGAAGTTCTCCTCTCCGATCTTTACAACAACGATGGAATCGATTACATCAAACGTCGGCCGGATGAAATTCTGGCCGAGGTAGTGCTGGATTCTTTGAGCGAATGGAAGAGCACCTACTGGAAGCTCCGGCGCCGCGGCTCGTTTGACTTTCCCGTGCTATCCGTTGCAGCGGCCGCGCGCTTCTCAAAAGGAAACGTGGTCGAGGACGCCCGCATTGTGGTTGGCTCCGCGGCCTGCCGTCCTCTTGCCGCCAAAGAAGCCGCAAGATCGCTGCTGGGCCGTTCCTTGGACCAGTCTTCTATCGAAGAAGCCGCCGCACTCGCGGCTCGAATCGCCAAACCTCTCGACAACACCGATTTCGACATGACTTGGCGCAAGAGGGTCACCGCCGAATTTGTGACCTATGCGCTCCGTGAACTGCGCGGGGATGATGTAAGCACCGAGCGCGAGAGCTTCACACGCTGTTCGTTCGAGTAATCAAACGGGGCTTTGCATCCGCGATTCTCCGGATTTTTCTGATTCCGCAGGAACCTGATATTCTCCAAGCTCTTTGTTGTTTGCAATGACATTGGAGCTGCATGCCCTATCGGGCCACGGACAAACACAGTTATGATCTCGGAACGAGGCTTTTTTGGGTGGAAACTGGTTTTCATTCTCTGGCTTCTAGATTTCCTCAACATGGGCTTCCCCCTTTACGGCGGCGCGGTCATCAACACATACATGCTGAAGGAAATTCCCATGAGCCGCAGCTCGTTCGGGCTGGGATTCACACTCTTAAATCTCTTTGTAGGCATTCCCTCGATCCTTGTCGGGGCCTCCATTGTTCGCTGGGGCATTCGCAAGACATTCGGCATCGGTTCCGCTCTGATTCTTGCTGGAGCCCTATGGCTCTCATTGATCGCTTCCCGGCCCTGGCACTATTGGGTTGGATTCGGCGTGCTCGCGGCAATGGGAATCAGTTTCGGGACCATCATTCCTGCCGCCACAGCTGTTACTCGCTGGTTCAGCCGCTATCGAGGAAGAGCGATGGCCGTCACCTTATCCGCGTCGGGATTTGCAGGTTTTTTCGTTGTGCCAATGATCAACGGAATTCTGACCGCGAATGGAGGAAATTGGCGGCAGGCATGGACGATAGTCGCCGGAATATCTGTTTTATCGGCGATTGTGGCGTTCCTCTTCGTGAAAGAGCGCCCCGAAGACCTCGGCCAAGTCGTGGATGGCGGGCCGAGCTTGGCACTATCGGCGAAGTCGACGGCGGCAACGGCCCGAGTAACAAAATTTCCTTGGGAGCCTCGACAGGCGTACGGGACACACGCGTACTGGATGATTCTCGTCGGTGCGATCGCCTGCCAATTTCCATTTTTTTTCTTCACGGCCCATTGGTTGCTACACCTGAAAGGAGTGGGTGTTCGTCCTGCCGACGCCGCATTCGCCATGGGTCTCTTCACCCTGGGAGCCGTCTTCGGCCGGCTAATTGGCGGCTGGCTTATGGACGTCATGGAAGGGCGCTACGCTTTCATGTTGGGCTTTTGCTGTTATTTCCTGGGGTCATTCCTGGCCATTCGAGTTTCGCCCGAAGCGCTTTGGATCGCTTACACGGCGGCGATTCTCTATGGAACTGGATTTGGATGGACGTTTATTTGCCTGACAACCGTCACGGGTCACTACTACGGTCCGGCGGCCTTTCCAAAGGTGAGCGGAATGATGCTAGTGATCGCGGCTCTCTTTTGCTCTCCGGCCGGCTACCTGGGCGGGAGAATATTTGACCTGTACCACAGCTACAAATTGGCGTTCGAATTGAACACGGCCGTGGCGGCGCTTGGAATCATTGCTCTCTTTTTCGCACGAATGCCGGAGCCTCCGAAGGGGAGCATTCCAGTTCATAAGCAAGAAGTGAAGCAAATCAGTCAAGAGAGTTGGCTGGGAGACTAGGATTCGAACCTAGATAGCCAGATCCAGAATCTGGAGTCCTACCGTTGGACGATCTCCCACCCGTCGCGAGGAAAAAAACGAACCGTAGCGCGCTCCCGATGATCGGGGCAGCCACGATTCTACCTATCTAATTTAATCAGGTTTTCCGCACTCGTCAACCTGGCGGCGCCACGCGTCCCGTGTGGCTGTTATCAGACTTTGGGAATCGTTCCCATTTTGGTGCATCTGGAAATGTTTTCGGTCGGCAACACCATCGTGCTGAGCCGCGGGCTGATCGACGTCGTGCCCAACGAAGAGACCCTGGCCGCCTTACTGGCGCATGGGATGGCCGATGCTTTGCTCCCGAAGCCGTATCAAGATCAGTACGCATTCAGCGATATCTTGCGGCTGTCACCCACGGAGGTGCTGAAACGGCTTTCTTTCGAGGAAGGGAAAATGGAAACCGCCGAGAACACCCGGAAGGCAATGGAACTTCTGAAAAAGTCCCCCTACGCGTCCAATCTGGGGGAACGGAGGACTTTTCCTAAAACAACTGCACTCGCAAGCAAAGGCACTGAAGGAATTGATCAGTCCTCAGCTTGGAAATGAGATCCCGTTCGCGTCGCAGTTACTCCAGGCGGCTCCGGCGCTGCAGCCCGGCAACAAGAGCCAGATCGCCGCGCTACCCTTGGGGTCTAGACTCAAGATCGATCCTTGGAACGCCGGAGTTAGTTTGATGAAGTCCAAGCCGACGGCGCTAACGTCCGCGCGCGATAAAATGCCTTTCGAGGTGACGCCCTTGGTGCCCTACCTGACCAGGTACATGGAAGTCACGGACGCTCAGGCCGAATCCAAAACGGCGGTTGCTTTCAATCAATGAAGTCGAGCGGCGGGTAGCCTCGCAATGGCGCCGCGCCTTGGCCCTGTCGCATCAGCCAGATGCCCAAGAATGTTAAAGGATGCGGCGACTATCTCCCGGAAGTAGAATCTGGGGCACTTGCGTGAACTTCCATTTTTTTGAACCTGGCTGCTGGTCGAACACCCAAACCAGATCAAATCGCGATCCGGGCCATCTCTGCGGAGAGCTTTTGCGATCACCCAGGATCAGATTCGCGAGGTCGATGATGGCATTGTGTTCCCAGGCGATGAGCACGTTGGATCCGGAGCGGAGGACCTCCTGCAACAGCTTGTTTTCTTTGCCCTTGGAATGGCGCTTATTGACGCGCTTTCCCAAGGACTGTGCGACCGCGAGAACGGTATGCTCGGAGCGCTTGCTCTTAACGTGGCCTGAGGGGGCGGAAGCGAAGATTGTGTCCGGCTTCGCCAAAGACGGATGAGCGAACTTGCCATTCAACGGATTGAAGAAACGCGCGAGCGCGCCGCAGCGTTGCCAGCCCCTCGGGGAGAGTTCGTTCTTGCTGGTCTTGCCTCTTGGGCTTACCCCACGGATCGAATCGCGTTTGTCTGGCTTTTCCCCGTGCCGGATAACCATAATTTTCTTTGCCATGGCGTCTTCCCAGAACTCTACTTCGCGTCTCTTCACCAAAAAGGAGAACCACTCCAAGAATCTAGTTTGTCTTGCAGTTTTGGGCGCCGCGGATTTCCTCAATCCGTTTGAGGAATGTGCTGGTCCATTCTTCAAGCGCCGCGCTTTCCGCATCCGCGGAGCCGCTCTCGCGCAATCGGCGCAGCTGTTTCTGATCCATGATCTGGAATCTCGCCGTCCGGAAGATGGTCTTGACGGCCTGCGCATCCAGACGTGAAAGCCGTTGAATCAGCAAATCCTGTGCCTCTTTAAGGACGCGCTGGTCACCTCCCAGTGTTGCCCGGAGTTGACACGTTGCCGTGTTAAGGAAAACGGTCTGAGCCTCCCAATCGCTGAAACTTCCTCGAGGATTGGTGCCCAGGAAGTTGAGGGCCCCTTTCGCCTTGCCGAACGTCGAGCCGAGATCCTGCACAAAAATCATGGGCCGCTTGCAAGTCTTGGCGTGGCCAGGCGTTTCGGGATCCCATTCGGCGCAAACCAGCCGGTTCTGCACGTCAATCGCGTTGTGATAGTGGAAGAGCCCAAGGGCAAGCCGGTAGGCATCGTATTCCACCTTTTGCTGGCGCGTCCATTCCCCATCGGTGTAGAACTTGGCCGCATCGGTCCACGACCAGGTCGAGTCATTTTCAGAGTCGATCTCGTCCCAAGGAGCTTCTCGTTCCGCGCTCACTATTTTGAAAACGACTGGTGTGTCTTTCAGCGAGGCCTTATTGTCCTGCAGGTTATTGCCAAAGGGATCGGCCGTGCATCCGATGCAAGCAGCCGAGCCGACGGGGTACACATGGTCGGCAGGGAGGCCCAGCACCCACATGATCCGGCTGGCCGCGACCTCCGTAAACACCTCGTTGTACCGGATGTTGTGATTTGGGTGCGGCGGCTTGAGATATTTCACCTTGAAATGGTCGGCCTTGATCTCATGTTCGTTGTTGGTGTCGTTCCTGGCAAAGAGAGAAGCAGATTTCTCGCGTCCATTGGTTTTGATCGCCACTCTGACGTCGTCAACGTGGATCGTTTCTCCCTTTCGGCTGAAAAATCCTCCGTCCTGCGTCATGTGCCAGCATTGAAACTTCATGCTTTCGCCCTTGATAGCTTTGAAGGCATAGTGCGGCCGGAAGTAGCAGGCGATATTGTCCGACTCAGTAAAATAGGCAAAGCGGCTCTTCTCCGGCTGACCAGCGTCGAAGTCGGGCCCATTGGCTAACTGCTCGGTGGACAAGGCAGGCTGGTCAAGCAGAATGCTCGCGGTTCGAACACACGGGAGCTTTTGCTCCTTTTTCATATTGTCGGGCACTTCGCAGACGCTGGTTTGCGCACCGGCGTTTACGGCGGCAAAAAAGGCGAAAGAGATAAGAATTGATGATCGGAGCATCGTTGCCTCCCTGCTTAACCTTTCCTAGGATTCAGCTATGAAGGCCCGCTCAGAAAGGCTTGGCCGAGCAATTGTTGGGCGCAGCAGGCAAACCCATCGGATTATCGATTGTTGCCAGGTCCGCCGGTTTAGTCTTCCAGCGGCACCGCCCGCTGGCGAGCTCTTCCCGCTTTTGCTTGAAGGCTTCGACCCACTGCTTCAGGATGGAAGCTTCATCCATCCCTTGTCTGAAGGTTCCATCGCCGTTGTGATATTCCGGCATCTCGGCAATCCGCGCGCTCCTGAACAGATCTTCAATCTGCCGATCGGTGAGCTGGCAGAGCAGCCCCGCGGTGAAGCGCCGCCCCTCTTCGCTAATCGTCGGATCAGAGAGGCCATCCTGCGCCGTTAAGCTCTTGCGCAGCTGGGCCTGGCAGACCGGACAATCGGCTTCGGCCATGCCTGGCTTTCCCGTCTTCTTCCAGAGTTTATTTCCGGACCATTGAGAGAGATTCACTTTCGCGCCGCTGTTGCTCGTAAACCAGCCGCCGCCTCCGAACGAAGCGCCCACGTCCTGGACGATCATGCGTGATTCGCCGCAAGTTGTCGTGGGGGGATGAGTGGTGTCATCTACCTTCACTTTCTTGCAGACCAGCCGCTGCTGCGGGGGTTTGTTGTCACTGTGCTGGATAAATGCACCCATCAGTTTGAGGCCGTCTTTTTCGTAACTGGGGCGGCCGTTGTACCCCTCGAATTCTTTCCAACTCCAGCCCTGCGCGGGCTTTCCGACTTCGTACATCTTGTGGCCGTCGAACTTTCTCACGATCGTCGCGGCGTTAAACGTTCGCGTTTCCTTCGATCCGGAACCGGATTCGGGATCCTCTGGGCAGTTGTGACACTCCACGCGCACGGGGAACCATGAGTCAGCATAAAAACCCAGCGCCCAGAAAAGTCGCGTCGCAACAACCTCCGCGTATACCTCCTTATTGTTCGCTCCAAATTTAACTTTGACAGGCTCTTCGTCCATGTCCGTCGTAAGAACCTGCGCTTGTCCGTTTGCGCCTTCGACGCGCGTGATTTTGCAGGAAAACTTTGGAGTCTTTCCACCCATCTGGGAACCAGGCTTGTCGAAGTTGCAGGTCACCTTGTCGTTGAAATGAAATTGAAACTGTTTCTTGTTTTGCTCGGGCCCCTGCATGATGTCCGCGTCTCCCACGACCTTCGGAGTGAAGATGAGTGCCGCCCGGATCGCTTCAATCCGGTCCTTCGGGGTGTAAAACTCCTTTTCCACTTTTTCGCCGGGAGTTTGCGGCTCGCTGGGAGCCTGGGCTTGACACTTTGAGCCGATAGCGGCGATCAGAGCCAGCGTGATGATTGGGATGTGCCAGGTCACTGTACATCTCCCTGAGACAGCTGGGGTTGACCAAGCTTGGGAAGCACAACTCACCGTACCCTCCTCCGATTTTGCACCAAAATTTGGTGAAATTCCTATTACTACATGGTGTCACTCCCAGGGAAATCGTTTCGTCCGGAGACCCGCATAAGAAAAGAGAGTCGAAAGATAACTGACCAGGCCGCGGGAATCCATTTGTCAGAGAAAAAGGTCGAACGAGAAGGCATCGGTGTACGCATGACGATAAACAAAGGGGATGGCGCGCCCGGGGAGACTCGAACTCCCGACCCTCTGCTTAGAAGGCAGACGCTCTATCCAACTGAGCTACGGGCGCCCTGGCTTCCTTGATTCTAAACCATTTGCTTTCCGAACGAGCCTTGTTTTGGATGGATTGACCCTCGGCGCCCGTGGCAGTGGGTACCTCTGGAACTTCGTGAGCGTATTCAGGGCTTGGAATGATCACTCGAAGACTTCCGGAATTGAACGCGAAGTCGGCCATCGCCGTTAAGGGTTCTCTTCATCTACGTCAGGACTAAAGTGAAGAACATCGTGATTGTGAATGCTTCACAAACCGCTTAGATGGGATCGTGCTCTTGTGCTTATGCCGTCCTGGGCGGCATATGCTCAAAGGGCTGCTTCGAGTAGCGCGCCTTCATGACTTCGATGATCAAAACGATAGGCGATTCCTCGTCACGGTAGGGCCATGGTTTCCCGACATACTTCAGCGACATCGCGTCGAAGTGCCTGAGCTCAGGGTCAGGGCGCCGCTCGACTACGCGCCCTCGAATTTGGACTTCCGAGTAGGGATCAACAAAGTCGACTATGGAAATTGAAGCGCGGGGGTCGCGCAGCGTGTTCTTGCCTTTCAGCGAACCAGCCTCGGTGCAGACCAACAGAAGGTCACCTTCGCGGCCTATCCAAACGGGCGCACTGTGCGGCGAGCCATCGGGCATGATTGTCGCAAGGTGAGCGAAGTTCGGACGGTCGACCAATTGCTTCACATCGTTGGCGAGCGCAATTCCCATCGAGCCTCCTTTGCGCAGATCGTCCGCAGCATGTTTGCAAGACTACGCGAACGGACACGATTCATACCAACGACTGGGCTGACCGAGACGGGCTCTCGCCGGAACGATCAGGAACTGCCAGACGTCTTTGTGCGCCCAGCATAGTCCGAGGCTGTATTGTATTCCGCATGATGAAGATGAATGAGACCCTTTCCCTTCTGCGCTTATCGGATCCAGGCCTACTCTGTCCGCACAAACCCCAGCACGATGATTACGGCTTTCTATTAGAAGTACAGTGAAGGCAATGACAGCGAAGAGGAGACTCGGTAGGCGCCCATGGCTGCGTTGGAATCGAGTTCCAACCATGTAGTGGCCCTGAACGGGCAGAGATTGGTGAGCTCAGCGGCCTCGCGACCTGCCGACGAGGGCGGCTTCGTTCTCCAGGCTTACGTTGGAGATGTCATCGAGCACGGCGCGAACGATGTGCATCCGGTAATACACATAGACCAAATACATCGCCGGCACAACTAGTAACGCTACGCCCAGATTGGTTCCATGGCTCGCGGCGCTGGCCAGGCCTGCCACAGCAGCGCCCGCCAGGAAATACGGGAACGTCCATTCATAGCAAGAGGACCAAATCTCCTTGAGGGAACGTCCCTCCGCCAGGGAAATGACCAACGAGACAAGCCCCGTGTTCAGCGGCAAGTAGACGCAAGCTCCCAAAACCATCATCGCTGCTATTGAACTCAATCCCAGCATCGGGGGTACGCTGTGTGAAACCCAAAATGCCGTCGCCGTACAAACCGTCAGACATGCAGCATTGAATAGCACCTGCATCGCCTTCGGCCGAGTCTGCGTCTTCCAGAGCGACTGCACGAGCGCTCCGCCTAGACCGATCAGCACGGTCTCGCCAAAGCTTGACAAAGCGATGCCCATCAGAATGAAGACAAAGTTTATGGAGATCGTGGTTCTAAAGCCTGGCAGGCGGATCTTCATCGCGGAGGCCACCATCGCCAGCGTAAAGAACAGGAGAAAGCGTAGGAAGTTTTCGGGGTTCCATCGAAGGGCTACGACAGCCAACACTGCCGTTGCAACTGCGGCGATTGTTGCGATGTAGGCTTTGGCTAGGCTTGGCATTTTCTGTGCTCCTCCTCTCATCGCTTGCGCCTATACCTGCCTATTATTCGTCGCCTGTAGCTCCGTCGCTATCGCCCCAGACAACCGAGTTCCCCCAAACGACGCAGTTACCCCACACGACAGCGTTGCCCCAAACCACGGAATTGCCCCAGACTACCGAGTTGCCCCAGACCACGGAATTGCCCCAAACCACGGAGTTATTCCAGATCGTCGCGGGATCGCCCACAATGGAGACGGTGTTTGTGGACGAGTCGTACACCGCAGTGGGCGACTTTGCGGCGCCCACGTTCGAAGAAGCGAGATCGGTATTGGCAAGGGCAGCGTTTGCATCGACCGCTCCGGCTCCCACGGCGAAGAGGTCCTGTGCGATTTGGTAGACCGCATGGGTGGTCGCATCCGTCGCGGTAGTTTGCGAGGAGAATCCCTTCCAAGCCGTCTTCATCAAGCGCGCTTTCACTTGATCGGGTGTAAGCGAGGGCGTCTTCTCCAACAGCAGAGCCGCGACGCCGCTAACCACGGGTGCGGCCATACTGGTGCCGCTGAGGCGCATGTACCGGGCGCTGCCGTACTGCGAGCCACAACTGGTTCGCGAAGAATTGCACGGGTAGACGGCGAGCGCGGGGTACGAAGTAACGAGTGTGCTTCCTCCTGGGGCCGTGCGCGACGCGACCTTATTGCCAGGCGCTACGAGGTCTGGCTTGACAATGTGATCGAAAGAAGTCGGACCCTTTGAGCTGTAGCTGGTCATCACTTGCGAAGTTTGGAACCCTGTGCCGCGAGTGTTCGTCGCGCCAACGGTTATCACGTAAGGATCGTTCCCCGGCGCGCCGATCGTGGCATATCCGTTCGTGCCCGTCCCGTTGTATTGCCCCATATTGCCGGCGGCGACAACGACAACGATTCCTGCTCTCCAGGCGGATTCTACGGCCTGGCACAACGGGTCGAGCGTGTAGCTCTCGTACACGCCGCGGGCCAGCGAAAGGTTGAGCACCCGAATGTTATACGTACTCTTGAGCGCGATAGCCTGCTGAATGGCAGCAATGACCGAACTGTCTGTACCCATGCCATTCGAGTCCAGCGCGCGGAGATTGATGATATTTGCTTGTGGAGCGATGCCCCTATAAACGCCAGGATAGTTGAAATAGGAAGAGCTGTAACCGTTCCCGGCGATAATTCCCGCCACGTGCGTACCGTGGCCGAAGTTGTCAGACGTGGTCGTCTCCGTCGTGACGAAACTCTGACTGTAGACGATGCGGGAAGGGCCATTCGCATCGGAATTCATATCGTAATTACTGCTGACGCCGCTGTCCACGACCGCGATCCCAATGCCCGTGCCGTCCCAACCGCTTGCATAGGCAAGGTCCCCGTTCACGGCACTCACCACGTGATCGAGAGAGCGTCGTACCGTGCGATTCGGCGAAATGTAGGCTACATCAGGGTCGTCCGCCAGGGCGGCCAAAGCTTCAACCGGAACGGAATAGTGGCCGCCTTTGATAAAGTCCAACTTGGTCTTCAGGGTCCCGCCCTTACCGTGCACCTTCTGATGGTGGGCATTGGTTGGCGTTTGGTTGAATTGGATAATGACGTCCACTGTGGCGCCGTTCTTGCCGCCCTTTGGCGCCTCAAAATCGTCGGACAGCTTGTGCTTCTTGCCGTCAGCAAAGGACGATCCGGACGCCAGCAATGTAATCAGGGTCAGGAGCGCAAGCCGCCTGCCCCAAGTAGTGGTCTTTAGGATGCTGTCGTTGGGAGATCGCTTCGTTTGGAGCGTGTCGGACGAGAGCATTAAGCTGGACTCCTACACTGAACTCAAAGGGCCTAGACGGGGACAGGGCCCGTTGCACTAAGTCTTGTCAGTGCTGTGAGTATTAGTTCTGGCTAATGACAGGTCCATAGTACAAGCGGGGGTCTAGTCTTAGTACCAAAGGGCAGCTGGCCTTCGCGGCGGACGGAAGAGGTCCGGCCACTCCCTCGCCGACCCTGGGTGCCGCCTCGGAATGCCGAGCGGATCTTGAAGGGCATTATCCTTTTCAATACAACCCCACGCCGTACTATTCCCAATCCATATTCCACCTATCAAACTTTGCTTATTAAAGACCGCGTTCTGCGCTTTGCTGGCGTCGGAGCGGTGAAAATTGCCACGGGATCCAGTCGTCGAGCTGGAGACCGCCTGTTTGTTTGTCTGTCTACTCGTGATGCTTGGGCGCTCCTTTGTCAGGTACTGCAGGAGCCCATCAGAGAGCAGGAACGCGTGTGGTAGCAACCGCTGCGAAGAACTACTGGAGCAACACCCGGCGTGACGTCATGTCACTCGGGTTTCCTGCTCTCACTTTTATCCTTACTCAGTTGGTTGGCGGGCTGCCCTTATTGCCTTACGCCCTTCTGCACTGGCACTCGGATGATCTTTTCCGCTATGCCTGCTTTCTAACCATCGCTTTATGCGCCTCCACGCTCAAGGTAGGTTTGCCGGGCATCAAGGCCACGATGTCTGCGAATTTTCTCTTTATTCTCGTCGGCCTCCTTGACCTCTCGTACTCAGAGACGCTTCTGATGGGCTGTCTCGGTGGGCTTGTCCAGACCCTATGGCATGCCAATCCGCGTCCCCGCCCGATTCAATGGCTCTTTAACTTGGCAAATCTCGCCCTCTCCATCAGCGCTGCGGAACTCGTTTTTCATAGCAAAGTTGCCGCGGACGTCGGATTTCGCTGGCCGATGTTGATGGCCGCGGCGGCCACCACCTACTTCGCCTTCAATACCATTTCCGTCTCCGGCATCATCGCCATGACTGAAGGACGTAATCCCGTCCACGTCTGGAAGGAATGTTATTTGTGGGCCTTCCCCTATTATTTGCTTGGTGCGCTGATTGCCTGCGGTGTAAGCGCCATCAATCGGCTGATTGGCTGGCAGTTCGGCCTTCTCGCCTTCCCCATCGTCTATTGGATTTACCGCTCCTATCAAACCTACTTGAGCCGTCTCGCTGCGCAAAAGAAGCACGCCGAGGAAATTGCGGCCCTCCATTTGCGCACCATCGAGGCGCTCTCCCTGGCGATCGAAGCGAAGGATCACACCACGCACGATCATCTGCGCAGGGTTCAGGTCTATGCGGTCGAGATTGCCAAGGAACTCGGGTTGGATGAATCTCAGTTGAATGCCATTCGCGCCGCCTCCATGCTGCACGACATCGGCAAGCTCGCGGTGCCCGAAAATATTCTCTCCAAACCGGGACACCTGACTCCCGAAGAATTCGAGAAAATGAAAATCCACCCGATCGTTGGTTCGGAAATTCTCGATCGCGTTGAATTCCCGTACCCCGTTGTTCCCATCGTGCGCTCCCATCACGAAAAATGGGACGGCTCAGGCTATCCGGACGGCCTGAAGCGCGAAGCCATCCCCATCGGGGCCCGCATTCTCTCCGCCGTCGATTGTTTTGATGCCCTGGCCTCGGAGCGTCCCTATCGCCGGGCCATGACCCCGGAAGAAGCCATGAGCAACCTCAGCGCTGAGAAAGGGCGGAGCTTTGATCCCCGCGTTGTGGAGGTCATGGAGCGCCGCTATCAGGAATTGGAAACGATGGTGAGCTCCATGGAAACCGAACGAAGGCGTCTGGACATCGCTCCGAAGGTGGACCGTCCCGTCGCTCCCTCGTCCGGTTTCGCGGACATGCCGAATGAAGCTGAAATCCGCGCGACCTCCTTCCTGACTTCCATCATCTCCGCGCGCCAGGAAGCCCAGCTCCTCTTTGAGTTGGCCCAGACCCTCGGCAACTCACTGAGCTTGAAGGAAACGCTCTCCGTTGTTGCCATCCGATTGAAGGAAATGATTCCCTACGATTCGATCGCTTTCTTCGTTTGCCAGGATGCCGTGCTGATTCCGGAATATGTTCATGGCGTCGACTATGATCTGTTTTCCTCATTGCGCATTCCTTTGGGGCAAGGCCTCTCCGGCTGGGTGGCGCGCAACGAGAAACCGATAACTAATGGAAATCCCGCCGCCGAGACATTTCACCTCGGTACTTCCGCGCGCACAACAAATCTACAATCGGCCGTGTGCGTTCCTCTTCGTGGCCGTGGTGGCGTCGCCGGCGTTCTAACGCTTTACCATGGCGAGAAGAACTACTTCACCAGGGATCATCTGCGCTTGCTGTTGGCTGCGAGCTCCAAACTCGGCGTTTCTGTTGAAAATGCTCTTCAGTTCGAACAAGCTCAGAGCACCGCCAGTACCGATTACCTCACCGGCCTGCCCAACACCAGATCGATTTGTCTGCACCTTGAAAAGGAACTCACTCGCGTCCGCCGTTCCAAGGGGCCGCTGGTCGTTCTCCTGTGCGACCTGGATGGCTTCAAGAAGGTCAATGACAGGTTCGGGCACTTGACCGGAAACAAGCTGCTTCAGGAAGTGGCCGCGAGGTTCAAATCTTCCTGCCGGGAGTACGACCAGGTCGGGCGCTTGGGCGGAGACGAATTCGTCTTTGTCCTCCCGGAAATGACGAAGGATCTCGTCGAAGAGATGGAAAACCGCTTGACGCGCGCTGTGCTGGAAGCCAGTCGCGCCGTGTGCGGTGAGAGGATCGTCTCCGTCAGCGTGGGCAGCGCCCTTCATCCGGACGACGGCACGTCCGCGGAACAACTTCTTTCGGAGGCGGACCGCAGTATGTACCAGGTCAAGGAAAAGCATTATTCGAGACTCCAGTCGGCCCTTTAGTCGGGTGCAGGCCCGGCAAATCCTTTTTGTGCGGACGAAAAGTGATTGAGACCAAAAAATTCACGAGCTTGTTTCGGCTTGCGCTCCGGCGCTTGCTGTTCCTTGTCTGCCTCGGACTCTGCGGCGCTCTCGTTAGCGCCACTTTGGTGCGCTTTGCGCCGGGATACGGCGTCGAAGAACGCGAACTCGATCCACGATGGAGCGCGAGCAGCGTCGAAGCTTTGCGTCGGCAGCAAGCCCTCCATCAGGGACTGCCTTCCTTTTACTTCCATTATCTCTCGGCGCTTGCTCACGGCGATTTGGGCGAATCCGATTCGCTAAAGCGTCCGGTTCGCGAACTTCTTCGGCAAAGGTTGCCGGTAACCGGCAATTCCGTGCTTCGTGGACTAGGTTTGGCATGGCTGGCAGCGTCGTTCTTGGCTTTGTTAGGACTCGCCTCTCGCGGTTGGCTCTTCGAAGCCTCAGCCACGGCCTTCAACAGTTTATTGCTGTCTTTGCCTTCCGCCGTAGTTGCCATGCTTGCCGTTCACTTGCGAACGCCAGTTTTTTGCGCGATCGCGGTAGTGGTTTTTCCACGGCTCTATAGTTACATCCGAAATCTTCTCCTCCGCGCGTACGATCAGCCCTACGTCCTCGCTGCACGCGCGAGAGGCTTAGCGAGCCGCGTTATTTTGTGCCGCCATGTCTTGCCCTTGGCAGCTCCGCCACTTCTTGCTCTTCTCGGCGTATCGTTCGCCATTTCCTTCGGCGCCGCGATTCCCATCGAAGCGCTTTGCGATTCACCCGGTTTGGGCCAACTCGCCTGGCACGCTGCGCTAGGTCGCGATCTGCCACTCATCGTCAATGTAACGCTGGTCGTTTCACTCGTAATGCTCGCGGCGAATTTTTTCGCCGATTTGGCCGGCCGCACCTTCGCAGGAAGCGCACCATGAAGCCTCTTCAAAAAGTGGCTGCCTCCATCCTCTGCGCGATCTTCGTGTTGATGGTGCTCGCAACCTTTTTTTTGCCCGCTCACTACGCACGGCAGTTCAGAGATATTCCCAACGCCGGTCCTTCCACGGCGCACCTTCTTGGCACCGATGCATTAGGCCGCGATTCATTGTCCCGCCTGCTTTACGGCACTCGCGTTTCCCTGCTCCTTGCTCCGGCTGCCGCTCTTCTTTCGACTTTGATCGCCTCTTTGCTCGGGAGCGCTGCAGGCCTTCTGGGAGGCTGGTTCGAACGCATTGTCCTTGCGGCAACCGATCTCTCTCTCGCCTTGCCCTGGCTATTTCTTCTGCTAGTCGTGCGCGCCCTGCTGCCTCTGGATGTTCCGCCGCTCGTCTCTGTCGTCATCGCTTTCCTAATGATGGGCCTCTTGGGCTGGCAAGCTTCGGTTCGCGTCATTTGTGCTGCCGCACGCGGCGTCAGAGATTCCGATTTCTTGCTCCTGGCTCGGTCTTCCGGCTGCAAACCTGCGCGCCTCTTGCTGCGCCACGTCGCGCCAAACCTGCGCCCGCTTTTCTACGCGCAATTCCTTATTTCCATCCCGCTTTTCATCCTAACCGAAGCGAACTTGAGCATCCTCGGCCTCGGCGTGATGGAGCCGATGCCATCCTGGGGAAACCTGATGCGCGGCCTCGAGGATTTCTCCTTGCTCTCCGCAAATCCCTGGAGGCTGGTTCCCCTGGTCCTTCTCGTGATTGTCGTTATGTGTTTTCAACTGGTTCTTCCGTCGCAGGAGGTCACGCAGTGATACGCCGTGTTTCTGCTGTTTTCTCTCTAGCGATTGCCTTGTGCTCCCCGGCTTTCGTCGCCGCACAATCTGCCGGCCAGTCCGGCGGCGAACTCCATTTCTGCCTCCACGGCGAACCAAAAACATTTAATCCTCTCCTCGTCGAAGATGGCCAATCCGAAGCCATTCGCTACCTCACTGGCGGCGTTTTGATTCGCCTCAATCGCCAGACGCAAGCTCTCGAGCCCGGCCTGGCCGTTTCCTGGAAAGTCAGCGAACAGGGTCGCAGGATTTCATTCCGTCTCCGCAGCGGCCTGCATTTCTCCGATGGCACGCCTTTCATTTCCGAAGACGTCGCCTACACCATGAAAGCCTTAATGGATCCGCAGCTTCACTCGCCCACCGGCGACTCCTTCCGCTCCGGCGATGGCCAAATTGCCGTACAAACTCCCTCTGCCGACACCATCGTCGTCACCTTTCCCGCTCCTGTAGCGGGACTCGAACGCCTCTTCGATCAAGTCGCGATCCTCTCCGCGCACTCTCCTAAGAAGGAAATGGCCGTCCTCGGCCCCTTCTATGTCGCGGATTACAGCCCCGGCTCCTACGTCCTTCTTCGACGCAACCCCAACTACTGGAAAAAAGATAAGGATGGAAAGCCGCTGCCTTATCTGGATTCCATCCGCCTGGACATTCAGCGCAATCACGACATCGAAATTCTTCGCTTCCGCCGCGGCGAAATCCATCTCATCAATTCTCTCGACGCGGATCTCTTCGACCGTCTCCAAAAGGAATCTCCCGCTGCCGCGCACGACGCTGGCCCCAGCCTCGACTCTGAGCAACTCTGGTTCAATCAAGTTCCCACTGCCGCTCCCCCGGACTACAAGAAGGCTTGGTTCCGCTCCACCGAATTTCGCAAGGCCATCTCCCTGGCCATTAATCGTGCCGACCTCTCCCGCATCGTTTACGCCGGCCATGCTCGGCCCGCTTACGGCCCCATCTCCCCCGCCAATCACTTCTGGTTTAATTCCGCGCTTCCTGCCCCGCAATACGATTCCGCTGCCGCTCTCCGGCTCCTCGCTCGCGCAGGCTTCCGCTTCGACGGCAGTACTCTTCGCGATGGGCTGGGCAATCGCGTCGAATTTACGGTCATCACTAGCACCGGCAATAAACCCCGCGAGCAAATGGTCGCCATGATTCAGCAGGATCTTTCTCAGATCGGAATCAAAGTGAATATGGTCACTCTTGATTTTCCTTCTTTGATCGAGCGCATTACCCGCACATACGACTACGAGGCTTGTCTGCTCGGCCTCACCAATTCCGATCTCGACCCTAACAGCCAGATGAACGTCTGGCTCAGCTCCGCGGAAAATCATCAATGGAATCCCAGGCAATCCAAGCCTGCAACGGCTTGGGAAGCGGAGATCGATCGCCTCATGCGGACGCAGGCCTCCGCTACCTCAGACAAAAAACGCAAGGCTGACTGGGACAAAGTCCAGCAAATCGTCGCCGACCAGCAGCCCTTCATCTATCTGATCAACCGGGACGCCATGTCCGCCATTTCTCCCGCCGTCATCGGTTCCGCTCCTTCGGTCCTCGATCCCCATGCCTTCTGGAACGCCGACGTTCTTCGTCTCGGCCCCGATCCCTCCATGGGGGCGCGGAAGTGAACGGCGCCCCTCCACTTCTCTCGCTCCAGCTTTCCGTCGATTACCGCAATAAGCCCGGAGTCCTGCGCGACGTCTCGCTCGAAATCCAACCCGGCGAAATCCTCGGCCTCGTTGGGCAGAGCGGTTCCGGGAAAAGTACGCTGTCGCTCGCGATCCTGCGTCTCCTTCATTTGAAAGGCGGAGCAGCTCGCGGAAGTCTGCTTTTCAAGGGAGAGAACTTATTCGCAAAGACTGAATCGCAGATGCGCTCGGTCCGTGGCCGCGAGATTAGCATCGTCCTGCAAAGTCCGTTGTCGTCTCTTAATCCAGCTCTTCGCATCGGCTCGCAACTCAGCGAAGCCTGGCGCGCTCATGCTACCGGCACGCAAGCGGCATGTGCCACGGCCATTAGCGACGCGCTCTCGAGTGTGAGTCTCCCCAATGACAAGGATTTCCTCCGTCGCCGCCCCGGTCAGCTCAGCGTCGGCCAAGCCCAGCGCGTCATCATCGCCATGGCTATCCTCCACCGCCCCGGGCTGCTCATCGCCGACGAAGCCACCAGCGCCCTCGACACCATCACGCAATCCGAAATCCTTCGCCTCTTCGCGCAACTTAACCGCGAACTCGGCATGGGCATCCTTTACATTTCCCACGACTTACTGTCAGTTGCCGCACTCTGCCATCGCATCGCCATTTTGAACGCGGGCGAAATCGTTGAATGTGGCCCCCCGTCGCAGATCTTTGGCGCCCCCCAGCACGCCTACACGCAAAAGCTCGTCGCCGCCCTACCCCGCCTCCCCGATTTCTCGTCGCAGTCTTCTCTGAACTCCAGCCGGAACGCCGATCCAGTTCTTACCCGGGCATAGACACTCCGCATCTCACCAATCACAAGTCACCAGCCACCTCCTTTTCAAGTACTATTGCCAATCCCCCTCCTCTCCTGTATCCTTTCTTCATGTCGATTTTTACCCAGAAGAACGCGCCCCTGTGCATCTGTTGTATGTGCTGTATGCGTGTGTCTTCTGGCGCGGGGAGGCTGGGCTTCTAAAGTTTTAAACTAGCCTCGAAGGTCTTCCAATCCCACCGCCAGAATGAACTGGCAGGTGGGTTTTTCATTTTGGGAGTGAACGATTTTCTAAGCTGAACGCAAAAGGAGAAAGCAATGTCCGACTACAAACATCCGGAAGTTCTCGTTTCCACTGATTGGGCCGCTCAAAATCTCAATTCCGCCAACGTCCGCCTCGTCGAAGTCGACGTCGACACCACTGCCTACGACCAGGGCCACATCCCCGGCGCCGTCGGCTGGAACTGGCAGACCCAACTCCAGGACAACATCCGCCGCGACCTGATCGACAAGTCCACTCTCGAAAAGCTTCTCAGCGCCTCCGGCATTTCCAATGACACCACCATCCTTCTCTATGGCGACAACAACAACTGGTTCGCCGCCTACGCCCTCTGGCAATTGAAGCTTTATGGCCATAAGGACGTTCGCCTCATCAACGGCGGCCGCAAGAAATGGCTCGAGGAAAAGCGTCCCGTCACAAAGGATCCCGCGAACGTCGCCCCCGCGTCCTATCACGTCTCCGGCACCGACGATTCCATTCGTGCCCGCAAGGAAGAAGTCTCGGCGGTCGTCGACGGCCGCAAGCCCGGGCAACTCGTTGACGTTCGCTCCGTCGACGAATTCACCGGCAAGATCATCGCCCCTCCGGGCATGACCGAAACTGCCCAGCGCGCTGGTCACATTCCAAAGGCCGCGAATATTCCTTGGGCGCAAGCCTCCAACGAAGACGGCACCTTCAAGTCCTACGACGACTTGAAGAAACTTTACGAATCCAAGGGCATCGACGGCAAAGACGAAGTCATCGCCTACTGCCGCATCGGCGAGCGCAGCTCGCACACCTGGTTCGTCCTCAAGTATTTGCTGGGCTTCAACCAGGTTCGCAACTACGACGGCTCCTGGACCGAGTGGGGCAACCTCATCGGCGCCCCCATCGTCAACGAAACACGCGCCGCCCAGCCCGAAGCGGCTGCCGCCGCCCGCTAAGCCCTTGTAGTGGCGGGTCTTTAGACCCGTAAGCAGCGGCGGGTCCTCGACGTGCAAACCGCGGCGAGCAGACGACGGATGTAGGGGCGGGGCTTGCGCCGCCCGCCAAGCCGGTCTTTGTCGTAGCGGGTCTTAGACCCGCCGAATGAGGTAAGCAGCATGAGCTTGTAGCGGCGCAGCACCCTGCACCCCATCTTGGCTAAAGTTTCTGATTCGGAGAGATTTGCAGTAAAGCAATAAAGTTTGTTGGTGCAATACAGAGCAGGAGCTGAGGGCGAAGGCATCTGTCCGGTCTTCGCCCCTCAGGTTCTTTCATCCGATGGCGCGGTCGCCAAGTGGTAAGGCAATGGTCTGCAAAACCATTATCGGCGTTTCGATTCCGCCTCGCGCCTCCAAAGTTTTTTGTTTCATAGCCTTTTCTCATTTTCCCATGGAATCAGCGCGGACACTAGGAAGATTGTAATAAGCACGATCGCAAACTCTGCACGGCCTGAAAGGCCCCAAAAATGAGCGCTACTCCCGAGCAAGATCGCAGCGGCGACTGCAATCAGAAAGTGAGTTATGCACCCGCCGACGCATCCTTTGACCGATTCTCGCGCGGCATGACTGGCAGTTTTCTTATATTCCATGACAGCCCTACGTCACCTCTCTGGGGTGAACGCTGATGAAAAACGGCTGAGAGGAGCCCATTTCGCACAATTTTGGTGCAATCTAAACCCCTTTAGAATCAACACATATAGAAATGCCCGCAAGTGTTGATTCTAAACCACTCACACAAGACCTAAGCCCTTTAGATGCAACATTTACAAAAAACAGGGGGTGGGGGAGGTAATCAGAGACTTCAGCCTTTTCGGCAAAAGATGTGATCAGTGGCGATACGTCTACGCGGTGACTACTTCTTTCAGCAGTGCCTTGCCCTTGCGGAACCATGGCCGTTCGCGCCTCTGCATATACCGCGGCAGCGTGCGCTTCTTTGCCTCCAGCTTCTGCAACCACTCGCGCGCCTCTTGCCGCCGGTTCGCCGTCTTCAGGAAACTCGCGTAGTTGTATAGCGTCTCCGGAGTCGTCGAAATCTGCGTGACTTCCGCGAAAAGCTGATCCGCGCGTTCCAGTTGTCCCGTTCGCGCGTACGCATCGGCTAGCAATCCCGCAGCCCGGTAATAGTCGAATTTTCTATCCGCCGCGACCACGTGCTCCAGGTCCGGAATGGCGCCCGCCAAATCGTTCAGACCCAGCGACGACTGCGCCCGCGAATAAAACGTGTAGGCGGAATCGCCACGCCCCGTGATCGCATGCTTGAACGCCTCGCGCGCCTTCTCAAATTGCCCCAGATCTTTGTAGAGCTCACCCAGCTCTTCGTAGTTGGCTGGCGAAGGATTGTCCAGGATTTGCGTTTCCACAATTTTGACACGCGACCTTCGCCCGAATCCCTGATACACGCCGCGAAGCAATCCCAGATCTGGCAGCACTTCCGCAAGGATGTAGACGGCGGCACCAGGCGGTCCGAGAAAAAAGATGACGTAAAACCAATAGTTCTCCGGCCGCCGCCTGATGAAGTGCACAATCGCCAGGCCCTGCACGAGAAAGCCCCAGGGATAGAAAAGATGGCCCAAGCCAAACATGGATGACCGCCTGCCAACAGAATCGCTTTCCTTCAATGGCCGGTCAAACGGAAACTCCACTCAGTGCATGCGGTAGTTACTGCCCGAAGTTACTGCCTGATGGGACCGTTTCCCCCTGCTATGATGGTGCAAATGAGTCCCATCGAAACGCTCGGCCTCGCGCTGGGCGCCGGATTTTCTTCCGGCCTCAATCTTTACGCCACTGTCGCGACGCTCGGACTTCTCCAGCGTTTCGCAGTGCTCCGTCTCCCGCCGGGATTGCAGGTTCTTGCCCATCCCTGGGTTCTGGGAATCGCCATGGCGCTCTATCTTCTGGAATTTTTCGCGGACAAGATTCCGTACGTTGACACGGTCTGGGACGCCGTCCACACTTTCATCCGCCCACCCGCCGCGGCGCTTCTTGCTTACGCAGCAGCCGGTGGCGTCGTCCCCGAGTGGCGCTGGGGCGCCGCGTTGATCGCTGGCGGAGTCGCTCTTACTTCGCATGGGACCAAAGCCAGCGCGCGCGCTGCCGTCAACGCCAGTCCCGAACCATTCAGCAATTGGGCATTAAGTTTTGGGGAAGACGTCCTCGCCGTCTGGCTGGCCTGGATGGCGGCAGCTCACCCGATTGCCACGACCATCATCGTTGCCGCACTGTTGGCGCTTTCGGCCTTCTTGCTCTACCACCTTTTCCGCTTCGCACGTCGCGCTTTTCAGCAGCTTTTTTCCGCGGGCTAGAGCAGCGGCAACACTTCCCCGCTCGTTCGCACGCCCGCGCCAATCGCGCTCTCGTTTGCGGGGCTAGACTCCACATCCTGCGCGCCAAACGAAATTCGCCCGATCTGCTGCCGTGCATAAAATCGTGCCGACGGTATACGAATCGCTTGCCCATTCTTGTTAATCGGCGCGCTGAACGGCCATCCCGGCTTGGGATAAACCATGCTATGCCCCCAGCGATAGAGGTAAACTGCGCTCACATCACGGTCGAAATCAAAGTTGCGTCCTGCGAGGACTCGGTTCAGATCTGCACGCAGTGAATCTTCGTAGCTCGAGAACGGCGTCGTGAGCAATTTGATCCGCTCACTCGGCTGGTCTGCCACGGATGCGGTATTGCCTCCGTAGAAGGTCAGCACGGTCTGCCGGTTGGGATTCGACCGGTTGGACGTCACCCAGTCCGCAATCACAAAATCCGCCCAATACTTGCTTCCCCAGTAGTACCCGTCGTAGCCCAGGTCCATGATTGGCGCTGCGCTGCGGATCGTTACATTTGCCACTAGCACCGGACTGAGCGTGACTTGATCGAAGGCATCCGCCTGCGATGCACTCAGCAGTTGCGCGCAAGCCGTCCGCGCCGTGTGCGATTGTCCCGCAAAAATCACTGCCTTCGCTGTCGCCCGGTAAAAATGCCCGTTGCTGAAATAGATGACGCTCGCATTTGTATTCGTTGTGTCTCCGCGAACGACCATCGCTCCCTGTCTGATCCTTACGTTGTTGTTCGGATCATCCATCGCTGCCAGGTTGAAAGGGTTAGCGAGTAATTCGGCGTCGCTTGTGCCATTGATTGCTCCCGGAATCAGCCACTTTACAATGTGCCTTAGCATTCCCGAGTTTCCTCCGGGATAGGCGAACGCCGGGAAATACTCCGCTCCGAGAAAACTGATGGAGGTATAGGCGCTGGCTTGGCTCGTCGTTCCATCGAGAGCGTCCACCGCGTAGCGTGTATAAAAATCTGAAACTGCCGGATGGAACCCCTTGGTCTGGGTAAGGTAAGAATCGAAAGTCATCGGCGAGAGGTAATCGTATTTCGGATCGCTGTTGTCCGCCGGATCGGTCGGCGCTCCCGGCTTGTGATACCAGTTCATCAGGTCCGCGCGTGCGACCTTCAAATCATTCACGATGTTCGTCGGATACGGGACGCTGTCCAACCCCTTCCCATAGGTATCAATGTTCCAGCTGTTCGTCCCTGGATTCACGTACGGTGTCATGCCATCGAAGTAGTAGCTGTAGAACGGCGAGGGTACGAGGTAGTTTTGCCAGAGAATTCCCGTGGTGTTGTAAATGTCGATCAGAAATGGTGCGTAAGGCTGTACCGCGTACGCCGTTGCCGTCGAAGCGATATCGGGTATTGGCGCGGCATCGTCGCGGTTCGCGTTGCCTCCCGGTGTGCGCTGTCCGTCAAGAATCAAAATCTTTGTTCCCGGTCGCTGCCGTGTGATGTAGTAGGCCGCCGAACATCCGCTCATGCCCGCGCCGACGATGATCACTTCGTAATTTCCATTGTCCGCAAGCATCGGCTGGTTGCCCTGGAAGCTGTCGCACGGCGATGAAGAGATCAGCACGCTGTTGGTCTTGAAGGTGAGCCGGTTGTCTCTCAACCAGTGCGCAATGTTGAACACTGAAGGCACATTGCCTCCGCGCAGCACGTTCGGGTCGCTGCCGATCGGGCCGTCGCAAGGAAAAGTCGTTCCGGCACCGTACGCTCTCATGGGGAACGAGCCGCCCACGGCAGCCGTGCCCGCGGCGATTAACATTCCGTTGATGAAATCGCGCCGGTAAATTTTGTCGTTCCCGCTTTCTCTTGTCATGACTGAAATCCCTCCTGGGTGGTATAGGCTGGCGAACAAGTATTGAAGGCGTGAGGCGGAATTTATTCCTTTGCAGTCGGAGATGCAAGGTTATTTTTTTATAGCAAGGATGATGTGACAGGGGAGTACTGTTCAGCAGAATGAAGCCAGTTTTTGCGCTGGCGGGCCTCGCGGAGATTAACCACAGCTGGAGGCTGGCAGGCCCGCCGATGATCGGTTTATTTCATATACGTCGCCAGCCAATCCAAAAACGTCTTGTACCAAAACTGGCTGTTCTGCGGCTTCAGCACCCAGTGCCCCTCGTCCGGGAAAACCACAAGCTTCGACGGCACCCCCTGCCGCTGCAGCGCATTGAAAAATTCCAGCGATTGGGTGTACGGCACGCGGTAGTCACGCTCGCCGGCGATCACCAGCGTCGGCGTTTTGAATTTTCCCAACTCCCCCGCGTAGGTCACCGGGGCCCACTTCCTGTAACTTTCCGGATTCGACCACGGCGTGCCCTGCATGTCGTGCTCTTCAAACCAGAGTTCTTCGGTCGCGTACATCGCCACTTTGTCGTACACGCTTGCGTGGCTTACGATGGCCTTAAACCGTCCGTTGTGCGTCGCGATCCAGTCCGCCATGTACCCGCCGTAAGAGCCGCCGGCCGCCGCCATTCGCGAACCGTCCACGAATGGGCATTTGTTCAGCGCGTAGTCCACACCGTTCATCACGTCGGTGTAGGCCTTGCCGCCCCAGTCGTTCGTGATTTCATCCGTGAACTTTTGTCCATAACCTGTCGAGCCGCGCCGGTTGATCATCAGCGTCACGTACCCCGCCGCGGAAAAAACCTGCGAGTTCCACCGGTAGCCCCACGAATTTCCCCACATCGTCTGCGGCCCGCCGTGGAGCACTACCAGCAACGGATATTTTTTCGTTGCGTCAAACTTCGGCGGCCGAATCAGCATCGCCTGGACTTTTGTGCCTTCGGCGCCGTCGAACCAAAATGTTTCCGGCGCATTCATATCCAGGGCCGCCAGAATCGAATCATTCTGATGCGTCAGTTGCCGCGCGCCGGAACCATCGCCCGATGCCGCGAAAACTTCCGCCGGATGCGTCAGGCTCGTCCGCTCAAAAACCAGCGTCTTCCCGTCCGCGCTGAAAGAAATCGCGGTATTGTAAGTGTCGGTGATAATTTGTTTCGGTTGCGCGCCAAAGCGCGCCGCCATCGCATAGACCGGCTTCTGCGTCTCGTTTTCCGCCGTGAAGTAAATCGTCTTGTTGTCCGGCGACCACCCCAGCTCCTCCGCGCTGCGGTCAAACGTTTCCGTAAGATTCTCGATCCGTCCCGCCGCACGGTCGTAAAGCATCACGCGCCAGCGGTCCGCTTCATATCCTGCGGTAAGCTGCGCGTGATAGGCGATGAACTTTCCGTCCGGCGAATAGACGGGATTTCCGTCAAATCCCGGTTGCGTTGTGATGCGTTTCGCGTCGCCCCCAGCGACCGGAACGATGAATAAATCGCCGTTCGTGCTGATCGCCTCCATTTTGTCGATCACGGCGGTGAAGCAAATCTCTTTGCCGTCGGGGGAAAAATTGATGTCGGCCGGGCCGCCGCGCTCATCGGGAGGAACGTCGTAGTCCCCACCTCGAGTGAGGTCGAACTGGGCTGCGCTGCCATCGACTGGAATTACAAACAGATGGCTGCGCTTGCTTTCGTTCCAGTGCGTCCAATGGCGGTAGAGCAGATGCTCGGCCACATGCGCTTTCACTTTATTCTTTTCTTTTTCTTCGTCGCGTTTCTTATTGCAATCGTCGTCTTTGCAGTCCGGATAAACGGAGGACGTAAACGCAATCATCTTCCCGTCCGGCGACCACTTCACGATGTCCGCGCCCGTGGATAATTTTGTTAGCGCGTGCGCTTCGCCTCCTTCCATCGAAAGCAAATACACTTGCGATTCGCCGGTGCGCGAGGAAAGAAACGCGAGCGTCTTGCCGTCCGGCGACCACACCGGCGAAGAATCGTGCCCACTCTGTGTCAATTGCATTGCGGCTCCGCCCACCGTCGGCACGATCCAGATGTTGCTCAAGCCGCGGTTCGCGTCCATGTCCGGAGTGGATACCGTGTACGCCACCCATTTCCCGTCGCGAGAAACTTGCGGCTCCGCTATGCGGTGCAGTTTCATCATGTCGTCAAAAGTGATGGCATGCTTCGCCGTTTCCTGCGCGGAACCGGGAAACGCGCAGCCTGACAGCAGAGCAATCGCACAACCGCATCGAATGAAAAACACTTTCATTTCCTTTTTCTCCTTTAGAAACACGGTGACCCTCAATGCGCCGTGCAGAATCACGGATATTGGCATGTTTCGCTGCCGAATCCAAGAGCGTGGAGCGCCGCCCCGTTGCTTAAGGAATCGCCTCGCGATTTCGCGCCCACAGCCAGTTCACAAACGCCAGCCCAGCCGTGATGGAAATCACGATCAGTTCTGCGCGGTGCATCCGCGTCACAAGAACTCCGGTGAAGAGCAGAGCGAGCGCGGCAATCGTGACGCCGAGTGGCAGGCGAAAACGGTCCGCTTGCGGCTGCTTTTTTCTGAGCACTGGAAGCGCGGCCGCAACGGAGCCGTAAACAAAAAGCCGCGCGACACTGGAGAGCATGGCGTTCCAGCGAAAATTTCCCGCGATCGAGAACAGAAGGAGAACGATGGCAAAAATCACGATCGAAAAATGAGGCGTTCGGAATCGCGGATGGATCTTTCCGAAAAATGCCGGAAAATCTCCGCGCTGTCCCATCGCAAAAGTAATTCGCGGCGTGTGCAGCACGTTGGCGCTCAGATAGCCGTAGGCGGAAACCAGCGTCCCGGCCGTGACGAGCCGCACGCCGATGGGCCCCAAGAACCGGCGAGCCGATTCCACTGCGGGTGCTTTGGATGCGCCCGCGTCCGGGATCGTGTGAACCACCAAGTATTGCACGGCGATGAACAGGACAGTGGCTACGCCAATGGCGGTAAACAGCGCGAAAGGAATATCTTTGCGCGCGTCACGCGTCTCCCCCGTCGCAATGAGCGCCGCCTCGAATCCTCCGTATGAGTAGATCATCAGCAGCGTGGCTTCAAACCAGTCGTCGGCCGTGACCTGCCTAGCGGCGGGCTCAACACGGATGGCGGGATGCAGCGCGAGAGCAGCAAGGCCTGCAAAAATGAAAAATGCGAGCAGAGTCAGTTTCGTCACCGTGAAGAAATTGCTGAGCCGATTGCCGCCGGTTACGCCGCGATAATTCACTAGGGCGAGAAAGCCAATGAGCAGCGTCAGAACTCCGGCCCGCGCCAAAGGCGCCCGCACGCCGGGTAGAAATTCGCTCAGATAAGCAATAAAAAGATTGGCAACCGCGGAAACCGCGGCAATGCGGCTGAGCCAGGTCAGCCAGCCATTCTGAATCGCGAGAAATGGTCCGAACGCCGTTCTTGCGTAGAGGTACGGGCCGCCGGCTTCGCGGAATTGCGAAGCGACCTCCGCCATGCACGCCGCGATCACTGAAATCCCGGCGAACGCCACCAGGAATCCGACGGGGCTCCACTTTCCCAGCCGCGCCGCGATCAATGCGGGCAAGCCAAAAATGCTCGCCCCGATCATCGTGTTTAGTATCAACGCAACGAGGCTCCAGCGCCCGATGGTTCGTACGAGCCCGGCCGATGAATCTGTCACGCGCGCTTCCGCGGATTCATGGATTTGTAGAAAAATATTCGCATCATTGTTAAAGGAAGTGGCGCAAGCGTAGCACAACTGGCTATATCGGACACGTCCGTCGCCGCTGCCACTCTCAACGCGAAGCCTTGGACTGTCGCAAGGATACGACTCTCGACTCTGCTACAATCCTTCTCCGGACATCTCATGCCGACCAGCAACGGACTCTTCCCCCGCAACTTCAAGAAGACCTTTCCCATCGCCACTCGCGGGGAAGGATGCTGGATTATCGCCGACGACGGGCGCCGATTCCTCGATGCTTCCGGGCAAGCTGCCGTCGTCAGCATCGGTCATGGCGTTCCGGAAATCGGTCGCGCCATGGCCGAGCAATCATCGCAGATTGCTTTCGCGCACACGTCGCAATTTCACACTGCTTCGGCGGAAAAACTTGCCGATC
>Ga0137410_10000382_pt1 | contig 31330 bp, 25 predicted proteins | sample CZODoug1_16funga_FD_108878 | JGI IMG/M metagenome (GOLD analysis project Ga0137410, IMG submission 108878) | Vadose zone soil fungal communities from Angelo Coast Range Reserve, California, USA - CZODoug1_16fungal (Illumina Assembly) | ecosystem: Environmental > Terrestrial > Soil > Vadose zone... | reverse complement strand
GCCGGCACTTCGATTTACGACGCTGTGGTCCTTGGTTCACGCGCGCTCGGACGCCGTGCAAACGACCGCCGCCGCGTCATCATCCTGGTTACCGACGCGGGCGAAACCACCAGCCGCTCCGACTTCGACGTGGCGCGCAAAGAGGCCGTACGCTCCAACGCGTTGCTTTACACCATCGTCATCCGCCCGGTGAAAAGCGAAAGCGGCCGCAACACCGCCGGTGAACATGCTCTGGAAACCATGACCGACACCACCGGCGGCGCCATGTTCTATCCCGACACGTCCCAGGAGCTGGGAGCCATCTTCGATCACATCGACCGCGAGCTCCGTACCCAGTATCTCCTGGCCTACTACCCCACCCCGCGCGGCCCCGCCAACACCTACCGCTCCATCCAAGTCACCGTCACCCCTGCCGGCTACCACGTCCGCCATCGCAAGTCCTACCTTGCCGGCCCGCAATGAATCCGTGATCAGTGGCTCTTCTAATTTTCATATGAAGGGCCACCCAAAGCCTATTTAGAGGGTCGATTCTGGGTCACCCACTGGTTTGGGCGCCATCCTGCCGCTTGGTTGTTTTTCCAACCGACAACCTCGTAGTTTTATCAAATTGGAATTCAGACGAATTCTTAGTACTCGTGTAGTACTTGTGGTTTAGTACTGGAAGTCATTCCAAGCTCATGTACCAGTTTATTATTAAAACTAAATAATAATACATAAGTACTTAAATGTGTTCAATATTGAACAGACGTGTTTATTCATGATGGATATTTTCACTGTCAGTTAACTCCAGCTGGGCCCCGGGGTCAGTTAGGCACGGAAGGGGGCTGCACCCCGGGATTTTACCTCGGCCGCCATGCCTCCCACACTTGAACCCAGCTCCAACCAGGCGACGCGGGCTTCTGCGTATAACGCAGTTGAGCGCAGTCCAGATTTCGTGAGAATCCTTTTTTTTCATTGTTCACCGGCAAATATTGAGCGCTGCCTGCATGAACTGAAGAGGTTGTGGTCTGCCGTCAGCTTTGATGCAGTGCTGACTCCTGAGCAGCTCGCCGAATGTCTGCGCTTGGAGATCTACGACGCTATCGTGGCCGAGCACCTCAGCTCAAACTGCCAAGAAAGAGAGGTGTTCGACCTCTTGCGCCAGATTAGAGAGCCAAAATGACACAAACGCTGCCGGTGGATCAACTATCGGTATAGATACATCATCAGATAAACGCCTTGCTCCAAGAACTTCGTTGACACCGTGCATTCTTGACCGTGATCCAGTGCAGCTCCAAAAATTGTCGACGGTAATCGCCGAGATGGGATATGAGCCGATCCCCACGCTCGATCCCAAGGAAGCATTAGGACTCGTGAAACATGGGCGGTGCCGGCTGGTGATGGTAGCAGCGCATTTGCCGGAGATGGATGGGTACGAATTCCTTGACCAAGCGCTGTGCACCGATCCTGGTGCGCACGTGATTCTGATGGCGGGAGAATATACGCTGGAATCGGCGCTGGAAGCCATTCGGCGGGGAGCGTCGGACTTCTTGCCGATGCCGGTCGACCGCGTTCGTTTGAGAAAGACTCTAGACGATATCGCAGCGCTCTACGATAAACGCCATCGCGTAAAAGCGACTGAGGAGCAGTTGCTTAGGGATCTGGACTTTCACGGAAGCATCGGAAAAAGTCCGGTAATGCTGGAGGTGTTCGACTTTGCCCGAAAGGTTGCGCGGCATTACACGAACGTGCTGCTGGTGGGACCGACAGGAACCGGAAAAGAACTGGTGGCAGGCGCGATCCATCAGATCAGCCCTGTCGGACAGCAGAAGCTGGCCGTGTGCAACTGCTCGGCAATGGTGGATACCTTGCTGGAGAGCCAGCTATTTGGGCACGAGCGCGGGTCGTTCACGGGGGCAACGGATACGCGGCTGGGACTGTTTGAGTATGCCAATGGCGGGACGGTTTTTCTGGATGAAGTCGGCGAGACATCGCTGGCCATGCAGGCAAAACTTCTGCGAGTGATCCAGAACCGCGAGATTCAGCGAGTGGGCTCTCCGGAGGTGCGGCGAATCAACGTACGTTTGATTGCGGCGACGAACCGGGATTTGCGGGCGGAGGTGCTGGCGGGGCATTTTCGCGAAGATCTTTTTTACCGGTTGAGTTCCATCCAGATCCGCGTTCCTTCGTTGGCGGAGCGGCTGGAAGATATTCCGCTGCTGATACAATTTTTCCTGAAGAGATACAACGGAGCTTATGGGAAAAGCATCTCCGGGTTGACGCGGCGCGCGCAGACCGTCCTGTTGCGGCATCCGTGGCCCGGAAATGTCCGCGAATTGGAAAATGTGATTTCGAGCGCGTGCATTACGGCGACGGGCGATTTCATCGAGTGTCGCCGATTTACCGGTGCACCTGCAGCACCGGAATACAACGTCCATGGAAGGCGAGGGCTGGAAACAGCTGTCCCTGGATGAAATGTGCATGCTACACGTTCAGCGCGTATTGGGAATGTGCCAGGGCGACCGGAGGCGGGCGTCGCACATTCTGGGGATTGGGCGCACGACTCTATACCGGTACCTCGCACGCAATAGGCAGGCCATCGACGCTCACAAAAAGTCCAAGGGTGCCGTCGCTTGAGAGTGAAGCTCAGGCGCAAGCAGGCTACAGGGTTTAGGGGATGTCCCGCCTTTTCAGTTTTAGCTTTTGAAAGGGTGGGAAATTCTTCGCTTCGTCTTGCCTAGAATTGTTACACCGTGGCCGGCGCTCCTACCGCTTGCAAGATGTGCAGAAAGCGCGGCGAAATGCGCAGCGGATCAAATTCGTGATACTGATGGATGAACAGCAACCTTCCATTGTGCTGCTCCAAAGCACTCTCCAGTAGAGTCAGCGCTTTTTCTTGATCGCCCAGCACGGCATAGATGCCAGCCAAATCCACAGGCGAAACATAGCGCCGCTTCGCTTCCGCTTCTAAAAGGCGCAAGATCCCTAGTCCTTCCTCCTTCTCGCCGCCTTCTATAAGAGCCCGCGCCAAGTCTGCGCGTCCTTCCAACGTTTCTCCTGCGAGGCTCACGCCCTTCTTATAGGCTGTAATCGCTTCTGGAAACATCTTGTGCGATTCATAAGCGTAGCCCAGGTGCGCGTACACGCGCATATAGTTCGGATCAAGCGCAATCGTCTTCTTGAACTGCGCCAGCGCTTCGTCGAAACGCAACGCTTTCAAGTACGCCAATCCCAGGTGCGAGTTCATATGCGATGAAAGCGGATCTAATCGCAACAAACGCTGTGATTCCTCAAGCGCTTGATGGTGGCGTCCTGCCAGCATGAGGTAATGAGAGTAGGAGTGATGGGCTTCCTCGTACGTCGGTTTCAGCTCCAGAGCGCGCTTGTATTCGCGATCCGCCTCAGCCCACTTCCATTCGCCATAGAACAGCTCGTTCGCCAGCGAGACGTGGGCCTCCGCAAGATCCGGATTGATGCTGAGTGCGCGCAACGCGGCTTCTCTCGACAGCTCGAAGGCCTTCTTGGGATCCAAATCAGCATCGGCCTGTTCGGCGTACGCGTCCGCCAAGCCGGTATGAGCGAGCGCGAATTTCGGGTCGAGTTCGATGGCACGCTGAAAGTACTGCAGTGCCACCGAGATGGTCGCCTCCGTCTTATTGTCGAGCAGCAAGTGGCGTCCCTTGAGATACGCCGAGTACGCTTCCCAACCCGCCTGCGTTGTCGGCTGTGGCTCTGCGCGGCGCTGCCCCAGCCCGACGTCGATACGACTCGCGATCGCCTGGGCCACATCCGATTGCAGCTCTACTACGTCCTTGAAGCTGCGGTCGAAACTCTCCGACCAGACATGCATCTGGTCGCTCACACGGATAACCTGCGCCGTAACGCGCACGCGCGATCCAGCTTCGCGTATGCTGCCCTCCAGCACGTAGTCGACCCCCAGTTCTTGCCCGATTTGATCAATGCCCTTGCCGCTGTTTTTGTATTTCACTGCCGACGTGCGCGCGATAACCCCTAAGCGGTTCGGATCCATCGCTCCAAGCTGTGAGATCATCTCCTCCGTCATTCCGTCGGCGAAAAACTCCCGGCTCGCATCTCCGGTCAGGTTCTGGAAGGGCAGCACCACGATTCGCATCGGCGCCGCTGGACGCTTTGGCATCGCGAATCGATAGCCAATCACCGCCATCAGCAGTACCGCTGTGCCTAGCGCCACCCATATTCGCATTCTCGAAGAACGGCGGACCGATGTCTCCATCTCCGCTGGAGCCACCGAGCTTCCTTCCAGTCCTTCACTCTCTGCCGTCGGCACAGGTTTGGCAATGAACCGGTACCCGCGCCTCGGCAGCGTCGCGATGACACGCGGGCTCTCTGCATCATCGTTTAGGACCGCCCGGATCTGCTTGATCGCCTGGTTGATCGCCAGATCAAAATCCACGAACGTGTCATCTGGCCAAACGTGTTCGCGCAGTTCCTGCCGGGTGATCAGCTCGCCAGGACGGCTTGCGAGGTATGCCAGGATTTTGAATGGCTGAGGTTGCAGCTTTAGAGAGGAGCCCTGTTTCCGCAGTTCCTCGGCAGCGAGGTCGAGTTCGTAGTTCTCGAACCGGATGACGCTCGGATTTTGCGTCCTCAGACGCATGGATGATCGCCGCGAGGTCGGATTATAGCCCGAAAGTCCCGTCGCCAGTACGGTTTACCTCATCACTTCCCTATCACCGATAAACCATCGGCCGAACATTGCATTGCGGGAGACCTCGGTGCACCGTGCTCGCCTAGGAGGACACCATGCGTAATATCCAGAATCACCTTGCGCACCCCACTCTGATCTTTGGCGCTTTGATAGCCATCTGCATCAGCATTTTGCTGTCGCTTCAGGCGCAGTGCCCGGCAACCCCAACCATCTTTCAAACCAGCTTGCTCGAGAAGAACCAGCCGGGAACCGAGATCACCACCGAGCAGCTTCAGCAGATCCTAGCTTCCGGTAGCATGCCGGTCTTCGACGTGCGCTTCGAGCTGGAATATGCGATCTCGCACATCCCCGGGGCCACCAACATCCCTCCTGTCAACAACACTTCGGTGGAGCGCGAAGTGAGCCAGATCTCCGCTCTCTTCCCCAACAATTCGCACGCCGAGTTTGTTCTCACCTGCAATGGCCCCTTCTGCGGCAAGAGCAAACGCGTGGCAGCGGCATTGGTCGCCGCGGGCTATGACAATTTTTATCGATATCAACTCGGATTACCGGTGTGGCGCGCACTGGGCAACACCGTGCAATCCGATTTTGAAGGCTTCGCCTACATCTTCAATCGTGACCACACCGCCGTCTTTGTAGACGCCCGCACTCCTCAGGATTTCCTAGTCGATACAATCACCTGCGCCGTAAACATCCAGCCCGGCGAAGCGACCGCCGCGAATGATGATGGCCGTCTGCCGCTCTGGGACAAAGGCGCGCGCGTGGTCGTTTTTGCCGATGATCCTCAACTGGCCAAGAAAGTCGCAGCCGAAATCGCCAAGAAAGCCTACTGGAGCAGCAGCTATTTCAGCGGCACGTTCGCGGACCTGGAAAACAGCCACCTCCGCATCCATAGCTCGCGCCGCTGCCCCAACGGCATACCTCCTGCCGAAACAGATGATGAATAGACCGGCCTCCGGCAAGGCTTTACAGCGCGGGAGAGCCGGAGGACCAAGCCATCCGCCGTGACGGGCCGTTGTCGCCTTGCCGGCACCAGCCGGCCTTTGGCGCCTCTGAAGTCGCATTCTTGAATTGCACTTGCCACTAAACCATTCAGTCCGAGCGAACTAGCGGAAGAGCTAAGTTTCTGCGCGTTTTGGAGGACAAGATGCACAGCTCAGGTATACAAGGCGTGGGACTCCGTTCGAGGGCGTTTGTACTCGAAAGCCCCTGCCATGGCAACCACACCGCGAAGAATCAAGAGAGGAGTAACGATGACACGAAAAATTCTTGGTCGTTGCCTCGGCACAGTCGCATTGGTGGCTGCCGCGTTGCTGATCGCGCGTCTAGACGTTCACGCAGCGCCGCCGGAGGACAACAAGGAAGTATCGCAGCTGCTGGAAGACATCAAAAGACAAGCGGCTGCCCTGCAGCGTGATTCGGACGAACTGGAATCGTTCACGCGATCTGATCGCCCATCGCTCAATGCCGGAATACGGCCCGGTTCATTTCGGCGTTGGATATGCGGAATCGATCTATCGCTGGATAATGGCGAACGACACGAAGGCAGGGCAGTTTGGACCAATACCTGGCGGACCTTATCCTCCCTACATTGTTTCGATCTATGAAAAGAAAGACGTTGCGCCAGGATTATAAAAGATCTGTCGGCCGTTCTTCCTTTCATCTTGCCTCTGCCGGCCCGTCCATCCCGGCGTATAGCCCGGACGACGAATTCAAATACGAATTTGGGTGCCCACACGTCGAGTTTACGTCTGGGGTTTTTGACCTTGCTTTTTTCTAGCTCGTCTCGCAGGCGCGGAAGCCGTTCACCCCGCCTTCCCAGCCGTTCAACCCGCAATCCTCCCGATTCCCTGCAAAACACTTAACCTGTTGATACTGCCATGCTATTCTGCCCTGTGTTCGCCGCCACGCAGCCTTGCCGACCCCTTGAATCTCTCTCTGGCTCAACCGCCGCTCCTTCCGCACTCTGCGTCAAAAAACACAACCATCCGGGCGGGGAAGGACTCAACTGGCATTCAATTCCCTTCTAGCGAGGCCGCCGTGCCGCTAATGGTAAAGTGGAGAAGGCCGTCGCGCACCGCTTCGCGAGATTTCGTAGTGGGCGGTCCACCACCGATGATCTTTGTAGTGGCGCAGCATGCTGCGCCCGAGCTTGGCGCGATGCAAACAACACGGGGAACTGCTTAGTGCCTAAAAACTATCTCGAAGTCGCCGTTGAAATCGCCCAGGAAGCCGGAAAAATCCTGGTGGAAGAATTGTCGCGTCCTCTCGACATTCGCTACAAAGGCGACGAGGTGGATCTCGTCACGCAGGCGGACAAGCGCTCGGAACGTTTCATCGTCGAGCGCCTCACCAAATCCTTTCCCGAGCACGCCATCGCTGCCGAAGAGGGAACTGGGCATGAGAGCGCTTCGGCTTCGGAGTTTCGCTGGCACGTCGATCCGCTCGACGGCACCACGAATTTCGCCCATGGGTATCCCTGCTTCTGTGTCTCGATCGCTCTAGCACAGCGGGATACGCTTCTCGCGGCGGTGGTCTTCAATCCGTTTTACAATGAACTTTTCACCGCCGCGCGCGGCGAAGGCGCCACCTTCAACCGCAAAAAAATCCACGTCTCCAAAGTCGCCACGCTCTCGACAAGCTTGCTCTGCACCGGCTTTCCCGTTCGCAACCGCAAGGCCAGTCCGAATCTTCAATTCTACGGCGACTTCACGCAACACTCTCATGGCGTGCGCCGCGATGGCTCCGCCGCGCTGGACCTTGCCTCCGTTGCTGCCGGCCGCTTCGACGGCTTCTGGGAATTCGGCCTGCAGAAATGGGACACGGCCGCCGGCGTCCTTCTGGTCGAAGAAGCCGGCGGCAAAGTGAGCGATTTCGCAGGGAATCCTTACCAACTTGGCGGCCCCGTCATTCTCGCCACCAACGGGTTGATCCACGAAGAAATGCGGGCCATGGCGCTGGAGATCTCTCGCCGGACCCCGGCCGCTCCCCCTCTTTTGCGCGCAAACCCTTGAAAAGTCTTTTTTTTTGCGCCTTAATCACAACCTTACACCGGGTTTATGACTTCCCGGCAAAGCCGCACTTTGATCCATCAACAATCCCTTGCCAAGCATCATTATTCCTAGGAGAGATAGATGCCCACGTTCAAACACGGTGGAAGATCATTCCGGCTGCTCATTGCCTCATTGGTATGTAGCAGCATCGTCCCGAATCGTTCGCTGGCGGACGATAAAGACACGAGCAATCCTCCTGCGAACGCAGAAGCGGCAAAACCAGCTCCGGCGAGAGTGATTGCGCCCGCGCCGGTTGCGGCCGAGCGCGAATCTAGCGTTGATCTTAAAACCGTCCCGGGGACTGAACAAGCGCCGGCCGCCAGCGATGTACCGAGCAATAATCAGGAACCGCAGCGGCGCGCCCTGCCTGCACCGCTTGACGGGGTTTTCCCTGGATCCGACTACCTAGGTCCGACTCCACTCATCGGAGTTCCGGACACGGACCCTGTCTATCCGCTGACGAAAGCGCTGTGGGCTATCGCACCCGCCCTGAAGGACGCCAGGATCAAGGTCTATGGCTGGATAAACCCGGGCATTAGCGTCAGCACCTCCAACAGGTCAAACATTCCGGAGTCCTACGCTATCGTCCCCAATAGGATCGAACTAGACCAAGGTGTATTACGCATCGAGCGGCTGCCGGACACCGTGCAAACTGACCATGTCGATTGGGGTTTTCGTCTCACACCGATATATGGAATCGACTACCGCTGGACAACCTCGCAAGGTTGGTTCAGCGGCCAGCTTCTGAAGCACAACTTTCTGTACGGGTTTGATCCGGTTGAGGCGTACGGCTTGCTGTATTTCCCTCACGTCGCGCAGGGGATGGTCATCAAGGTGGGGCGCTATATTTCGCCACCGGACATCGAAGCACAGTTAGCGCCGGACAATTACTTGTTCACGCACTCACTGATGTTCACCTTCGATTGCTACACCCAGACGGGCATCACAGCAGCGATAAAGTTGAACGATCACTGGTCGATTCTGGCCGGTATTCACTCCGGAGATGACGTTGCTCCCTGGAACGTCGCCGCGCACCCGACAGGCCTGCTCATGGTCCGATGGGTGTCGAAGAGCAACAACGATTCAATCTTTGGCGGCATCGACTCGATCAACAACGGTCATTTCAAAGGCGGGCACGATAACCTGCAGCAGTCCAATGTCACCTGGACGCACCGCTTCAATGAAGCAGGAACGTTCTTGATGACCACCGAGGTGTATTACATCTATCAGTCGCACGCCCTGATCGGCGGAACCGTCAACTTCGGGCCACCGCGTTCCTGGTTTGCAGGCGTCGGACCCGGAGCGCCTATCGCGGGAAACGCTCCCGCGATAGGCTTCGTGAACTACACAGAGTGGAAGCTTTCGAAGAAAGACTTCCTCTCGTTACGCCCACTGGACATTCTGGACGACCAAAAAGGCGAGCGGTCGGGCTTCGCAACGACTTACGTGAGTTACACCGTGGGAGTCACTCACCACTTCAACGAGTTGATCTCCACTCGTCCCGAAGTCCGGTACGAATATGCCTGGAGTGCGAGGCCTTGGGATAACGGCACGCGCCGTGGCCAGCTCATGTTTGCCATCGACGCGATCATACGGTTTTGAGTTCGCAGTGACCGAGGGTTTGAGGAGCGGCGGCTCGTCCGGGCCAGTGATTAATACGGAAAAGGCGACGATCGGAGACACGAAGGACTTTTCTAAAATCACCAATCTGCCCGTGAGATATCGCGGCGCGCCGGCAATTTCTTGAAAAGTTTGCACTCTACGCATTAACCCCATCCTTACGCCGGGCTTACGATTTCCTAATGTTCCGAACGCTAGTATTCGTAGGCACGAAGCAGCATTCTGCGTCTGCCAAAGAAGCAATTCTGTTCCTTTGACAATCCGTTGCTTGGCTTTTTTTAGGAGAGAGAAATGCGCGCGTACAAACACGTTGGAACACTGTTCCCAATTCTTCTTGCTGCACTGCTATGTGCCAGCATCGTTCCGGATCACTTGCTGGCCGATGATAAAGATACGAGCAATCCACCCACAAAATCAGCTCCGGCAAAGAGCGATGGCGCCAAAATTGAGGCGCCCGCCCCGTTGACGGAGCGCGAGCGCTGGCTCCTCGATCGCGTAGAACTGCTTGAGAAACGCGTCGCGGAACTCGAAACCAAGGGCAGTTCGCCAGCGGCTCGGGCAGCTGCGGCAGCGTCTTCGCAGCCCGGTTCGTCGAGCCCAGCCACATCCACGGTTGCGGCGAGCGCCGCGGGCGTCACACCGGCACCGACAGTTGCAGGAGTGAATGCGAATGTTATTCCTACAGAAAAAGTTGCCGCTTCCGTCGCGCCGCAAGCCACTGAAAAGGGTAAATCGGGTGCGGCGAAAGTGCAAGCAACGGAGCCGTTTGCGTTTGCCGATTTCACCTGGCTGAACGGGAACGCGCGCACCAAAGAATCGCCGATGGATACGAAATTCTTTACGCCGGAAATCCGGGCCGACGTCGACTACATCTACGATTTCAACCATCCCAGAGACAACACGATCGGCGGGTCGAGCGAAGTTTTCAGGGCCAATGAAGTCCAGGTAACCCAGCTTGGTGTGGGCGGCGACTTTCATTACGATAACGTCCGCGCCCGTTTGATGACGCAGTTTGGCTTGTATTCGCAAACGACACCGCGCAATGCCGCCAGCCCGGCGCGGGGCCAATGGAATCTTGATAACGCTTACCGGTATATCTCGGAAGCGTATGGTGGCTACCATTTCAACGCGCTGCATGGAATCAACGTCGACGCCGGCATCTTCATGTCGTATATCGGGCTGTTCAGCTACTACCAATTCGACAATTGGGCGTATCAGCCGTCGTATGTTTCATCGAACACACCCTGGTTTTTCAACGGCGTTCGCGTCCAGATTTTCCCGACGGAGCACTTGAAGATCGAGCCGTGGTTCACGAATGGGTGGCAATCCTATGGGCGTTTCAACAGCCGCCCAGGCTTCGGAGTGCAATTCCTATGGCGGCCGAATGGCTGGCTGTCGATCCTCGGGAATCAGTACGCCTTGGGTGAGGATACGTTGAACACGCCGGGCCGTATCCGCTATCACACGGACGACAGCATCGAAGTTAAGTATTACGACAACCAGGAGAGGTTCCTTGATAAGGCGGCCTTTTCACTCACCGGCGACATGGGATGCGAGCACGGCGGCGGCGTCAGTTGCGCTGGCAACTCCGCGAAGGGTCCGAAGCAGAGTTTTCTGGGTTACATGTTCTACAACCGCCTGTGGTTCGACAACGACAAGTATGGCCTGACACTCGGAGGTGGGCAGATTAGCAATCCCGGGCGATATCTGGTTTTGCTGCCCCCGATTAATGGCGCGACGGCTGCTTCGGGCACGCCTTATTTCACCCAGAACCCGGGCGATCCGTATAAGGCTTGGGATGTGTCGGGGACTTTTGACTGGATGCCCAGCCAATATATTACGTTCCGCTGGGAGTACAACCATCGGGCGGCAAACGTGCCGTATTTCTCGGGGTCAGGTGGTGTCACGCCAACCTCTTGCCCGACTCCAGTTCTCGGCAATAATATTTGCGGTTCGCCCGGCGCCTTCGTGCCAGGGTTCACCCCGGATCTGAGGAAAACCGAGAACCGCCTGAACATGGCCATTCTCGTGAAATTCTAATCACAGGAGCATTTTTTTTTCCAGCCGCAAAATGCGAACGACGTTCGGGCCTCCAGCTTGCATCAAGGGGAGGCCCGATTTTTTTGATGCCCTCCCATTGCAGGGATGAGCTGGTTTCGGTACGGCGTTGTTTCGGGCATGCATTGCTTGTGCCCTACGTGCTAAATGTTTTCTGCAACAAATTATATTTTTGGATTCTCTGCCGGAATTAGTACGCGAGTCAGAAAAAATGTGTTTACAGGTTATTTGAACTTTCCATTGAAATCCTTACGGCTTCTTTATGCCTCGTGCCCTACGTTGCTCACATGAGGTGTCCTTATGAAGAAAGTTCAGTTCACGTATTTGCGTTTTGCTGTGCCCTGTCTGTCCATCTTGTTGTTTTACTTTTCTGCGGCGCCACTGGAGGCGCAATCCACATTCGGTGAGATGATCGGCGTCGTGAAGGATCCGGGCCAGGGTGTGGTTCCCGGAGCCCAGGTGATATTGACAAACGTCGATGACCATACGCAGCACACCGCTGCAACGGACGCGGATGGCGCATTTCATTTCGTCAATCTGAAGCCGGGTCACTACGAGTTGCTGGTTGCCGCGGCGGGCTTCGCCGAGTACAAGATGACCGCCGTGCAACTGGATGCGCGGCAGAGCGTTCGCCTGGACGTGGCGCTGAAATTGGCTTCGGCGGCGCAGAGTATTGAAGTCGGCGGAGAATCCGGGCCGGTGATTAATACCGAGAATGCGACGATCGGAGACACCAAGGACTTTTCTCAAATCACCAATCTGCCCGTAAATTATCGCGGTGCCACCACCAGCCCGTTGGCGATGCTCGCCACGGTTCCCGGCGCCCAGCAGGACGCCAACGGAAACGTTTCGGTCGGCGGCGGGCTTCCCTCCCAGGTGCAATATTCGGTCGACGGTTCTTCGACCGTCAACATCCGCCAGAACGGGGCGCTCGGAAACATGAACCCTTCTTCCGAGTTGATCAGCGAATTCAAAGTGACGCAGTTCAATAACAACGCGGAATTTTCCCAACTGGGCGACGTCACGATCAGTACCAAGAGCGGAAACGAAAGATTTCACGGGAGCGCCTTTGAGTACTTTCAGAACGGCGCATTCGATGCGGCGGTTTGGGGATCGAATATCAATGGAAGCACGCTGAAACCGCACAAAGTGTTCCACACGTTTGGCGGGAGTTTGGGCGGGCCGGTGTTGATTCCGGGCCGGGATCGCGGCAAAGTCAAAACATTTTTCTTCGCGGATTACGAAGGCAATCGCAAGAGGTATTCTACGCCGCTGTTTTTATTTGTTCCGACGGCAGCTATGCGCACCGGAGACTTTTCTGCGTTGGGTAATGTGTTGACCGACCCCTTTACAGGGAAGCCGTACGCGGGGAACAAAATTCCGAGTGGGAGCCAGTGCACAAGCAGCCAGGATTGCATCAATCCGGTGGCGACGAACCTGCTCAACTACATTCCGGCGCCGAACATCAATGTCAGCGCAGCGAACTTTGGCTCGCAAGCCAACTACCTGCAGCAGACGCCCACGCCCAGCGGTACGAACGGCTTCGACCTGCGCGTGGATCGCACGATCACTTCCAAGCAATCATTGTTTGTGCGTTGGAGCTGGAAACGTTTGAACGCGCAATCGCTGACCGATTCCTATCTGAGCACGCTCAACACCTTTTTGCCACCGGACCATGATACGGAGCACAACAACAACCTGATCGTCTCGCACAACTACTTGATCACCAACAATTTGGTGAACGAAGCTCGCTTCGGCGTGTCGCTGTGGCAATTGCAGGTCCTCTTTCCCATCCAAGGCGCTAGCGCCGTTTCGACATTGGGATTGACGGGCCTTGACCTCAGCGATCATTCCAAAGCGGGGGCCTTCCCGATTTTCAATTTCAGCGATGATCCTGGCAACTTTTCGCCGATTGGGCGAGACAAGGATGGAACGACGAAATCGCAAACCATTCAGTTTGCGGACAACGTGACGTGGATCAAGGGCCGGCACACGATGAAATTCGGCGTGGATGTGCGGCGCGTGGCTTATGTGGACCTGGAGAGCTTCGGAGGCGCGGATGATTTCGGCGCGTTTACGTTTGACCAGGGCATCTTCACGGGGAATGCATTCGCAAATTTGCTGCTGGGGCTGCCGACAAAGACGTTTGTAGCGCAATCCGGACCAGACGTGCACGCGCATACGATCCAGACGGGTTTGTATGGACAAGACGAATTCCGGCTGAACAATCGGCTGACGCTTTCGTTTGGGATGCGCTGGCAGGCGCTGCCGCCGTTCGTCAGCGACCTTGCGAATCTCACGGCCTTTGATGTGCGCAATGGTGGAATCATCATTCCTCAAGGGAATGTTCCGCGTCCTGGTTTCCTCGCATCCATCAACACGGCCTCGTACACCGCGCAAGGCTGTACTCCGGTAGTCTCCTCGCTGCCTTGTGCGCCAGTGGAACACGCCAACACCCTCGGTCTCGGTCCCGGCCTCCGCCAATTCTACAAAAGGAATTTTCAGCCGCGCCTCGGGTTTGCTTACCGTCCGTTTGGGAATAACAAGACAGTGGTGCGCGGAGGATTTGGAATCTTCACGATGACCAATCTTGGCCAACTGTCCTTCAATACGACGAACATTGACGTGTCGGTTGTGCGCACGACTTTCAATCCGGATCCCAAGACGAGTGCGCCGACTTACCAGTTCCCGTCGGCGCGCACTCCCAATAATCCATTGCTCATTGCAGGTACGGGCGATTTCTACCAAAATACTTTGACGGACTATCGCGACCCGCAATCGGCGCAGTGGAACTTTACAGTGGAGCGTGAACTCGCACGCGATTTGACCTTGCGCGAAAGTTACTTGGGTATGAGCTCGTACCGCATGAGCCAGACCGTGGATCTGAACCAAGTCGAGCCGAGCACAACTTCGCCCAATCCAAATCCCAAGCCATACGCAAACTGGGGCCGAATTCTTTCGACCAATAACGCCGGGCACGTTGGATATCAGGGATTGCAATCCGAGCTGAACCTGCGCGCACGGGGCGGATTGAATTTGCAGGCGAGCCATGTGTGGGCCAAGAGCCTGGGCAATGTAGGAGGTGATGCGCCCACGACGTTCAACCCCGAAATCATTTACGGAACGCCCGTTGCCAATCGTTTTGATTTGGCAGCGAACCGAGGCAACATGACCGCGACCCGGCGGCACCGATTCCTGCTGTCCGCGCTTTATGATGTACCTGTGGGCAAGAAACGCAAGCATTTCGCAGGCATGAATCGAATCGCCGACGTCGCGATTGGGGGATGGTCGTTGAGCACGGTCAGTTTGTGGGAAACGGGACCTTATCTCACGCCAACCACCAGCACCAGTTGCCCACCACCAGGGCCGGGCGTGGTCTGCTACGATCCGGGAAACCTGAACATCTCCTATCGCGGAGCTTTTCAACGTCCTGATTGTATTGGAAATGGCAATATCGCGAATCCCGCGACCGGCAGTATGTTTAATCTCGCTGCCTTCAATCCAGTTCCGTCGGGGCCGGTGGGGAACTGTGGCGTCGGGATTCTCCTAGGCCCTGGCACAACCACAATCGCTACCGGGCTGGCGAAGCACTTCCAGATTACAGAACGGCTCCGGCTGCGATTTGAAAGCACGTTTACGAACTTGCTGAATCACCCGAACTTTGCGCCGCCGCCGACAAACGTCACTGCATCTTCGTTCGGCGTCGTGCAAAGCGTGCAACCCGCCGAGAACAGCGGAAACCGCACCGGGCAGCTCTCTTTGAGATTGGATTTCTGATCTGTCGCACGGACAAAAATCACCGGCCCGTTCCATCCGTGTGGGGTACGTCGTAGAATGCTGAACGGCGCACCTTGCTCGGCTATGGAAGTATTTTTGAACGGCGTGGTGATGAAGAAACCCAAGAGACGAGTTAGACGCGAACCTAGGCGTAAGGCAATTGGGGGCCCAAGCTTTGCCAGAATAGCTGCGGACTTGGCGGAGATTGGAAAGGGCTTCTACGCGCGCGGCTGGGTTTTGGGAACGAGCGGAAACTTCAGCGCGGTGATTTCCCGCGAGCCGCTGCGCCTGGCAATTACTTCAACGGGCTTGGACAAGGGCAGCCTTGCGCCCGCGCAGTTTCTGGAGATGGACGACGCGGCCAACGTTGTCCGCGGCGATGGCCGCCCGTCTGCGGAAGCGCTGCTCCATCTCGCCATCGCACGCGGAGTGGATGCCGGCGCGGTACTGCACACTCATTCGGTTTGGAGCACCGTCCTTTCGGGCTCGCATGCATCACAGGGCGGTATCGCTTTGCAAGGATACGAAATGCTCAAAGGATTGGAAGGCGTTCGAACCCACAAGCATCGCGAGTGGCTGCCGATTCTGGAGAATTCGCAGGACATGATTGAACTGGGGGAACGCGTTTCGAAAACCCTGCGGGAAAGTCCCGGCATCCATGGTTTTCTTCTGAGGGAGCATGGGCTTTATACTTGGGGTGCAGGCTTGCAGGAAGCCAAGCGCCATGTTGAAATCTTGGAGTTCCTGATGGAAGTGCTGGTTCGCTCCGGTGCGGCACAGAGTGCATGATTCTCGCGCTGCCTGAGCCTGGAGGTAAATTGCCGTGGCTGTCCTTCGAATCCCCGATGAAAACCGTTCGCTCCGCGAACACAGTGAGGTGCGAGATTACCTCGCGGGGATTGGCATTGACTACGAACGCTGGGAGTCTCCGGCCGACCTGCCTTCGGATGCTTCTGCGGATCAAGTGCTGAGTGCCTACAGCCAGCAAGTCGAGGAGCTCAAGCGCCAGGGCGGTTACGTCACGGCGGATGTGATCGACGTGAATGCGGATACTCCTGGGCTGGATGCGATGCTGTCCAAGTTCAACATTGAGCATCGCCACGATGAGGACGAGGTCCGCTACATCATCGACGGGCGGGGCCTGTTCCATATCCATCCGCAGCAGGGCCCGGTTGTCGCGATAGAAGTGGAAGCCGGTGACTTGATTCGGGTTCCGCGCGGCACGCTGCACTGGTTCGATCTCTGCGGAGACCGCCGCATTCGCGCCATCCGTCTGTTCCAGGACAAGTCCGGCTGGACGCCCCACTATACGAGCAGCGGCGTGGACCGGAATTACGAACCCGTTTGCTGGGGACCCAGATACATTCCGTCGCAAACGGCGGCGAAGTAGCTCGCGTGTCTCCGATCGACGAATCTCAGATACGCGTCATTCTTCTCGACATCGAAGGCACGACAACGCCCGTGGAATTCGTTTATGAAACGCTTTTCCCCTATGCGAGCCGCAAGCTGGAATCGTTTCTCCGAGAACGCTCTCAAGATCCAGAAATTCATTCATTGATTCAGGATCTGCGCGCGCAACACCAGGTGGATGAGCGCAACGGCCTTGAACCGCCTGGCTGGCTTGACGATGCGGAAGAAGCGCGCCTGCGTTCGAGCGTCGCTTACGGTCAGTGGCTGATCGCGCGGGACAGCAAGTGCACGCCACTGAAGTCTCTTCAAGGAAGAATCTGGCAGCAGGGATTTACGAGCGGGGAATTGCACGGTGAAGTTTTTCCCGATGTGCCCATCGCATTCGAACGATGGCGGCGGCAGAAAAAAATCATCGGCATCTACTCGTCGGGAAGCGTCCTCGCGCAGCAACTCCTGTTTCGCACTACGGCGTCGGGCGATCTGACGTCGCATATCTCTGTTTTCTTCGACACCCGCGTGGGAGCCAAGAACGAAGGCGAAAGCTACAAGAAAATCGCGGCTTCGTTTTCGTATGCGCCACACCAGTTCTTGTTTGTTTCCGATGCGGTGAAGGAAATCGAAGCGGCGCAGTCCGTGGGAATACAGGCGATCCTTTGCGACCGCGATAGCCGCACATCTTCTTCGCCCGCCACGGGCGGTGTCATTCGCAACTTCGACGGCGTTCTGCCCGATTAGTTTCTCGGGGTATCCCGCCCCCGCCGCGAAGTGTGCAGGAAACGCTCCGACCGCTACTTGCCCTGCCACTGCGCGTACAGCTTGGTAATCGCCGGTCCAATGGAAAAGTCCCAGGAAAAAATACCGACGTTCTTGTATTTTCCCGGAATTTCGTAGAGGTCCGCGGCCTCCGCCGCCGGCACGCCTGCTTTGTGCATCTTCTTGGCTTGCTCTTCGATGTCGTCGAAGAGCGCCCGGGAGAGTGCAATCCCTTCTTGCCCGCAAATCGGTCCATGCCCGGGCACAAACAGTGTGTCCTTGTCCCAGGAGGCGAATGTTTTTAACGTCTCCCTCCATCCGGACACAGTAGCCTGCGGGTCGAAGCAGACCGGGTACATGCCGGAAAACAACAGATCACCCGCATAGACCACGTTTTGTTCCAGAACCCGCACGATTACGTCCGTCCCTGAATGTCCCGGATAGCTCTCGATCACCGCGGTTACTCCGCCCAAGTCCACCTTCATCGGCAACTTCGCCGGATCAATGGGATGATTCGGCAGTGCCAGCACCGTGGCATTTGTCGCGGTGTACAGATTTGTTGCATGGGCCAGATTGCCTTCGCGGTGTTTCCGCGCCGTTTCCGTTTTGGCCTCCTTTATCGTCTTCTCGATGGGTCCCAGGAAGGCCGCCTTGTCGGCACCCTGCAGCGCCCCATAACTCTCCACAATCCGCTTCGCCACGTTGGCATGTGCCCACAAAGGAATCCCGTTGGCACCGTAGAACGCATTGCCCATCGAATGATCGAAGTGATAGTGCGTGTCCAGCGCGCCTTTTACAGGAGCTTGGCTGACCGTCCGCAGAGCATCCATCTGAAAGGCGGCGCCGGGCGCGCTTATAAAACCCTCTATCAACAGCGCGCCATCTTTGCCAACCAGGAAGCCCCCGTTGCAAACCGTCTGAAATCCTTTCGAGGGGTCGGAGATTGTAGCGTACAGCCCTTCACCGATCTTTCTCACCGACGCGAAGCCCTTATCGACAATCGGTGTTTGAGACACCCGCGAGTCGGTCGCCACTTCCGCCGCCAGCGCCGGCAAGGGAATCAGCTTCGCTACGGCACAAAATGCCCCGAAAGACGATGTCTTGGCGAGGAAACTTCGCCGTGAAAACGGCCATGAGTTGGTTGCTTGGCGGTCACTTCTGGCGCCGGCCGCTTCATGGCCTTTGCTGCTAAAGTCGATCATCGTGCTCCCCCTGAAATGACAGTCCCAATTAAATGAGTCTTCCCCGGATTGGTTATTCTAGCAAACCCAGGCACGCTGTGCTTTGGCCTCGCCCTTTTATCAAATATACTTCAGTGAGACGAGGCAACTCAGTGAAGGAGAGCACTCAACATGACTAGGATGGTGTGGATCGCTGCATTGGCGATCGGACTGACGCTTGCTCCCTCGTTTCAATCGCAAGATGCCTCGAAAGAGGCCTGCATCCAGCGGTGTGTCAGGAATGCCGAATTCAAGGATCCCGAAGCGCAGACGCAGGAGATCATCAGTCTGGAAAAAGAAGCCGCGCGCGCCATCCAATTAAGCAATGGTACGTTCTTTTATCGCGTTTACAGTGATGATTTTTCCGGCACGCTTTCTCACGGCCAGCAGATAAACAAGGAGCAGTGGATTGCGACGATCGAATCTCCTTCCTTCAAGCGTGAATCGTTCAACGCCTCCGACATCAAAGTCCGCATTTTTGAAGATACCGCAATCGCAACTTGCCTGTGGTCCGCGCGGTTCATCGTGAATGGGCAACACGTCAGCGGCCAGATCCGCGTTTTACATGTTTACATCGACACCCCTCATGGTTGGCATGTGATCGCCGGTCAGACAACCAACCTGCCGCCGGACGTGCAGCAGCCGCTGTAGCCCATCGCCGAATTCAGCGTGCGCATCGCGTTGACGCCCCGTACAGCGAATGTTACGCTCGCCGTTCGCTTTCCAAAACGCATGCGCGCCGTCGACCTGATCCGCAAGAAACGTGATTCCGGGGAACTCTCCCGCGAAGAAATTAATTTTCTCGTTTCCGGCTACACTCGAGGCGAAATACCCGATTACCAGATGGCCGCGTGGCTCATGGCCGTGTGGATCCGCGGCATGAACCGCTCCGAGCTCGCGGCCCTCACCGAAGTAATGCTGTACTCCGGAGAAGTCCTCAACCATTCCGAAATCCCCGGCAAGAAAGTGGACAAGCACTCCACCGGAGGGATTGGCGACAAGACTTCTCTCATTCTTGCTCCCATCGTGGCGGCGGGCGGCCTCACGGTGCCGATGATCAGCGGCCGCGGCCTCGGCCACACCGGCGGCACGCTCGACAAACTGGAAGCGATTCCAGGCTTCAACGTGAATCTGTCGCTGGACGAATTTCGCCGGGTCCTGCGCGAATGCGGGATGAGTTTGATCGGGCAGACCGCGGAGATTGCTCCTGCGGACAAGATAATCTACGCGCTCCGTGACGTTACTTCGACTGTCGAGAATATTGGCCTCATCTGCGCGTCCATTATGAGCAAGAAACTTGCCGAAGGCATTGACGCCCTGGTCCTCGATGTGAAGACGGGCTCCGGCGCATTTATGAAGAAAGAGGAAGATTCAATTCGCCTCGCCGAAGTCATGGTGGAAACCGGCAAGCGCATGGGCAAAAAAGTAGTAGCGCTCATCACCGACATGGATCAGCCGCTTGGCCGAATGGCCGGCCATTCGAACGAAGTCGCCGAGTCCGTCGAAGTCCTCAAAGGCCGCGGCCCAGCCGATCTGCGTGACTTGAGCGTCGAACTTTCCGCGTGGATGTTCTATCTCGGGGAGAGAACCAAGAGCGTGGAAGAAGGCCGCCGCCTCGCCGAAACCATGATCACCACCGGGCAGGCACTCGAAAAATTCCGTCACGGGATTCGATTGCAAGGCGGAGATGAACGCGTCATTGACGAGCCGCAACGCCTGCCCGCCGCGCGCTTGCATTTCCACGTGTCGAGTTCCGCCAGCGGCTTCATAATCGGCACCCACTGCGAGGAGTTTGGCATCGCGCTCGCCATGCTCGGCGGAGGCCGTGAAAAGAAGGAAGACAAGATCGATCACGGCGTCGGGCTCGAATTCCACAAGCGGATCGGCGATCGCGTGGAAAAGGGAGAACCGCTGGCCACGATTCATTACAATAGCGACGCCAAACTTGCCGAAGCGAAGAGCCGCATCGCGGACGGTTATCAGATTGGCGAGGAAGCTCCGCGCGAAAAGCGGCCGCTGGTGCGCCGCGTGATTGGCGCTTGAATCGGTTGTTTGGAGAGGAGTGTTCATGGGACGTTTTACCGGAGTACTCGGCATGGCCGTGATACTTGGGCTGGCCTGGCTCTTCTCCACCGACCGGCGGGCCATCAAGCTCAAGACCATCGCTTGGGGCCTCGGGCTCCAGTTGGCGCTTGGCTTTTTCGTTCTCCGTTCCGGTGTAGGCAGTTCGGTGTTTGGTTTCCTCGGCGCCGGCGCAAACAAGCTCTTGAGCTTTTCCTACGCGGGTTCCGCGTTTGTCTTCGGCGACATTGGTCAGCCGAAGGAACTCTCCCGGCTGGGCTTTTCGTTTGCCTTCCAGGTGCTTCCCACGATCATCTTTATTGCCGCCTTCTTCGCTGTTCTCTATCACCTCGGCGTGATGCAGCTCATCATCCGCGCTGCGGCGTGGATTATGACTCGCGTGATGGGCGCCAGCGGAGCCGAGTCCCTCAACGTCGCCGCCAGCATCTTCATGGGCCAGACCGAAGCCCCGCTTACCATCCGCCCCTTTCTTCCAAAACTCACCAAGTCGGAACTGATGGTGGTCATGACCAGTGGGATGGCGCACATCTCTGGCGGCATGATGGCTGGGTACATCCAGGTGGGGGGCGCCGATCCCAAGAACCTTTTGACTGCAGTCATCATGACGGCGCCGGGAACGCTGCTCATGGCCAAGATGCTCGTACCGGAAACCGAGCAGCCGCTCACCGCCGGCCGCGTGGAGTTGCCGCCCATGGAAAAAGAAACCAATCTTCTGGGCGCCATCGCTCGCGGCACCAGTGACGGTTTGCATCTCGCGCTCAATGTCGGCGCTATGCTGATTACCTTTATTGCCTTGCTTGCGCTGCTCAACGCCATCATGGGCGGCGTTCACAACTGGCCGCACATGGCTTGGTTCCCGGAAAGTCTGCAGACCGTTTTCGGCTGGATCTTTGCGCCCGTTGCCTGGCTGATCGGTGTGCCCTGGCATGACGCAGCAAAGATTGGCAACCTTCTCGGGACGCGCATGGTGATCAATGAATTTGTCGCTTTTGGCCAGCTTGGCCCCATGAAGGGCACGCTGGATCCGCGCACTTTTGCAATCGCCACCTTTGCTCTTTGCGGCTTCGCCAATTTCAGCTCCATCGGCATCCAGATCGGGGGCATCGGCGCGCTCGCACCGGAGCAGCGCAGCCAGCTCGCAAAATTTGGCATCCGCGCCATGCTTGCCGGCACTATGGCAAACTTAATGTCCGCTTCCATCGTGGGGATCCTTTCGTGAGCGCAAAAAAAAGCTCCAAGACCAACGTTCCGAAAACGGCTTCGCCCCGAAAAATCGCTGTTGCAACCCCGACCAGCAGTTTGCCGGCCGGCGAGTACGAGCACGCGGGGGAAGCGGCTGACTTCATTTTTTCTCAGACCGCTCACCGGCCGAAGATTGCGCTTGTTCTGGGCTCAGGCCTTGGCGCTTTCGCGGACGAATTTGCCAATGCCGCCAAAATTCCGTATGCGAAAATTCCGCACTTTCCTCAATCGACCGCCATTGGCCATGCGGGGAAACTGGTCATCGGAAAAGTGGGAGCAATTCCCGTTGCCGGGATGCAGGGCCGCGTCCATCTTTATGAAGGCTATTCCGCGAAAGAGGTGGCCTTTCCCATCCGTGTTTTCGCGCGCATGGGCGTAAAGGCCGTGATCCTCACCAACGCCGCGGGCGGCATCAAACGGGAATTCGTGCAGGGCCGGCTGGTGGTGATCAGCGATCACATCAATTTGCAGGGCGTCAATCCTCTGACCGGACCGAACGACGAGAGATTCGGCCTGCGTTTCCACGACATGACCTCGGCGTACGACCGCAGATTTCGTGAGATGGCCGTCGGCGAAGGAAACCGCATGAGCATCGGGATGTTTGAGGGCGTGTACGCGGGACTCCTCGGGCCGAGCTATGAGACGCCGGCGGAGATACGCTATTTGCGCGCGGTCGGCGCCGATCTGGTGGGTATGTCCACGGTTCCGGAAGTGATCGCCGCGCGGCATAGCGGCATTCGCGTGCTCGGCATCTCCTGCGTGACAAATGCGGCGGCGGGAATTCTGGATCAGCCGCTCAACCACCTGGAAGTGCTGGAGACAGCAGATCGTGTGAAAGGGCAATTCATCGGCTTGCTGAAAGCGGTCATTCCGCGAATTGCAGAGGCGATTGCATGAGCGAATATGGAACTTTGATTTCGGCGGCCAGGCAGGCGAGGGAAAACGCGCATGCGCCGTACTCAAATTTTCGCGTGGGCGCGGCGCTCCGCGCCACCTCCGGACGAATTTTTGGCGGGTGCAACGTCGAGAATGCTACCTACGGTCTCACCGTTTGCGCCGAGCGCATCGCCATTTTCAAAGCAATCAGCGAAGGCGAGCGCGGCTTCGACGCCATTTCCGTGGTGACGGACACCGAGACGTTGACGCCTCCCTGCGGCGCCTGCCGCCAGCTGATCTGGGAATTTTGCGGCGACGTTCCCGTGATCCTGGCCAATCTCAAGGGCAAAACCGAAATCTTCCAGATGCGCGAACTGTTTCCTAAACCGTTTGATTCCTCGAATCTGTAGAAAATGGAAAATAGAAAATGGAAAACCGAAACTGGATGCGCAGGTCCCATTCGCGGCTGGCTGTTGTTTTAGTTCCGATTTTTTATTTTCTATTCTCCGCTTGCCTTTACGCGCAAAACGCAAAAAAAGAAAAAGTCGACATGCTCGTGGCGGGCGGCACGGTCGTTACCATGAATGCGGAACGCCGCATCATCGAGGATGGTGCGGTGGCGGTAAACGGCGACACGATCGTGGCCGTAGAATCGCGGGCGAACATCGAGGCGAAGTTCGCCGCCGCGCAGACCATCAATGCCGGCAGGAAACTCGTTCTCCCTGGTTTCATCAACGGGCACACTCACGCGCCGATGACGCTGCTTCGCGGGTTGCGTGACGACGTGACGCTCGACGAGTGGCTGCGGAAATACATTTTTCCGGCGGAAGCCAAAAATGTTACGGAAGAATTTGTCCGCTGGGGCACGCGGCTGGCGGCGGCGGAACAGATTCGCGGAGGCGTGACGACGTTCGCCGACATGTACTACTTTGAGGATGCCATTGCCGAAGAGACCAAAGCCGCGGGAATGCGCGCGGTATTGGGCGAAACGATTCTTGATTTTCCAGCGTCGGACAATAAATCCAACGCCGCCATGCTGGAATACACCGAGAAATTCCTGAAGCGCTGGCAAGGCGATGCGCTGATTCACGCCGCGGTCGCGCCGCATTCGATTTATACCTGTTCGCAAAAGACACTTCAGGATTCGGCGGCCCTGGCGCGGAAATACAGCGCGCCGATCCTCATCCACGTCGCAGAAATAAAAAAAGAATTGGACGACAGCCGCGCGAAGAACGGCACGACGCCGGTGCAGTATCTCGACAAGCTCGGGATTCTCGGTCCGGACTTGGTGGCGGCGCACTGCATTTTTGTTGACGGGACGGACCGCAAAATCCTGGCGCAGCGGCAGGTGGGGTGCGTGCACAATCCTTCCAGCAATATGATGCTGGCGAGCGGCGTTGCTCCAGTGATCGAAGAACGCGCGGCAGGCGTGGCGGTCGGGCTGGGCACGGACGGCCCGGCGGGCAGCAACAACGATCTGGACTTGATGGAAGAGATGGACCTGGCGGCGAAGCTCCAGAAGATCACCAAGATGGACCCGCAGGCGCTGGGAGCGAAGGCCGTCGTCGAAATGGCCACCATCGAGGGCGCGCGTGCGCTGCACATGGAAAAGGAAATTGGTTCGCTCGAAGCAGGGAAGAAGGCGGACTTGGTTCTCATCGGACTGGACGCGCCGAACACTGTGCCGATGTACGATGTCTATGCGCAGTTGGCGTACGCGTTGAAGGGAAGCGACGTGGAGACGGTCATCATCGGCGGCCGCGTCGTGATGCGAGACAAAAAACTGCTTACCGTGGATGAACCGGCAGTGATTGCCAAGGCCAGGGAATTTAAGAATAAGATCGAGGCCTCGCTGAAGTAAGCCCGGGGAAAAATGAACTCAGAAAAAAGTGAAGTGCGGGCATCGCCGGGGAGAGAGGGAATGAAGCAAGGCTCCGGCATCTCCGCATCCCTGGGCGCGATTGTGAGTTCGCTCGCAACGATGGGGTGCTGTCTTCCTTTGGGATTTGCAGGCGCGCTGGGGGCGGCGGGCGCGAGCGCGATTCTGCAAAAGTTCCGGCCCTGGCTCCTGGCACTTTCCATCGTGCTGCTGGGAATTGGATTCTGGCAGCAGCGTCGCGCGAGGCTGTGCTCGGTAAAGCGGAATTATTTGAGTGCGGTGCTGCTCTGGACAGCCGTCGTGCTCGTTGTGGGAATGATCATTTTCCCGCAAGAAATCGCAGGATTCATTGCCGATCATTTTTCTACGGCCGCGAAGTGAAGAAGAAATCCATCGCGATTGGCGTTGCCGTCGTCACACTGCTTCTTGCGGCGGTGTACCTGCGAATGGATTCTTCCACGCCACCCGGTCAAGAACCTCTCGCCACGCTTACTGCCGCGAATTTCGGGTCGTTCGAAGAGTCCTTCGACAAATCCACGGAAGGGCCCCGGCTGGTACTTCTTCTTTCCCCGACTTGAGCAACCTGTCTGCGGGGGGCCTCCGCAGTCGAACAACTCTTGCAGCGCAATTCGGACCCTTCGCTCCGGGTGTTGGTGGTGTGGGAGCCGATACTCCCGATGGACTTGCGTTCACCAGTTCATAGCACGCTCGGGAGAATCTCGGACCAGCGCACCCGCCAGTTCTGGGACCCACAACATCTCGTCGCAATAGCGCTTCTCAGAATTGCCCATGAAAACCCGGGACGACCGGAGCCTGATTGCTGCGTTGCCCATGGCCTCTTCTGGGACGACGCAATTCTCTATCCACCAAGTTCGAAGTGGAGGCAGGCACCGACCGCCGTTTTCTGGAACGGCCCGGTCGTCCGCGTGACTTCCGCCCTCGAGAAGGCACTCCACAATCGCCCATGAAGCCGCATCCTCAGGACCTGGCGTAGCGGACCCCGCAGCGGAAGCGCCCTTCTTGTTTTAGTTCCTCGACGTGGACGATTTGCGCACGGACAAAGATATCGGGATTGCCCGGTGAGTAGGGTGCAGCCACTTCGATCTCGGTTTGCTCAATGTATCGCTTCCCGCTCGTGAAGCAGAGTCCGCCGCGGGAAATGTCCTCGCATGTCACGATGTCGTCGCCAAAGGAGTGAGTCCGGATGCAAGCTTGGAAATTCACTCTGGTGCGCACGTGCTTGCGCCTGTTTTCGGTGCGCGCCGCGGTTTGCGGCACGGGCGCCGGCGCCGGATTCGGTGACGCTTCCGGGAGAGTCTCAACGGGCTCCGCTCGTTGTTCGGCTTCCGGCGGCGCGTTTTCCAGCGGAATAGTCTCGCCGGCAGCATCCCAAGTGGCTCGTTTCCAGATGGTTGAGGATCCGCATTTCCTGCAAAAGCGGATAATCCCTTCGTTGACGAGGTATACGTCCGATTCCAGGTCGCTTTGCTGGACCACGTCGCGGGCCTTGCAGCTGCTGCACTGGAGCAGCACACGGCTGGCCTCTTTTTCAGAGTCCGTCATGCTGGGAAAATCGACTCCCCAGAGGTCCATCTCCGCGTCCAGGAAGGCCACGCCGTAGGTGTGGCTCTCGCCATAAGAGCCGAGCTGGCCAACGATACGAACTTCGGCCTCTTTGTCGGTATCCAGCCTGCGGAGGATCAATTCCTGCTCCGCGGAAAGTACGTATTGCGAAACAATGCCGGCGCCGTGGCGGCTCAGAACGACAGTCTTGGTCTCTTCGGAAAAGACCTTGCCGTCCATGTCGCTGCCCACCAACAGAATTGCAATCTCTTTGGGAATTCGGCTGCTGCGACGCATGCCGTCTGGAGGCATTCGAACCTCACGTTGAGGCTCCCCAGGAACTGGCAAGATGGTACTTGGGTTTCTCCGGCGAAGTCACTGATTTTCACAGACGCTGCTCGCTGCGCGCGCGGCAAGTGCGCGGCGGGCTCAAAGATCGAATTCCGCTCAGGGGAAAAGATAGAAATCGAGAGCCGATTCAAGAATGCGGAATTCTCAATCCGGGAGTGGCGCATTCGGGAGAGATTGTGCTTCCATTTTGCCGCAAGGGGTTGCCGCAGTTATTTCTTACTGCCGAATCCGGCCTTGGCAGGCGTATGATAGCGCTGTCGCTCCCACCCCGACACCCATCCTCTCATTTTTGGGTAAGACAGCGGGGTGTCTCATGCGAGCTATCGTTGACCGGTTGGAAGAACGCATTCCCCTGAAAGTAAGAGTGGATCTCTGCAGCCTGGATGTCCGCCGTCGTGGGCATGAGGGCCTTACGGAAAACGTAAGCACCCACGGCGCGCGCGTCGTTTCAGGCAATCCCTGGAAACGGAATGATCGGCTGAACTTGTGGTGCCTGCCGGGGGACTTCCGGGCCCGGGCGCGAGTGGTCTATTGCGAGCCGCTTGGGAGCAATTCGTTCGCCATCGGGCTGCAACTGCTGGCCTCTGCAGGACAATGGAAATAGCTCCGCAAGGAGCCCTTCTGATGGTCCTAGTGCATTCGGGAAATACCCTCGGGGATTAGCGGGAAAGTGCCAGCAGCGATTCGTTGAGTTGGGTCAGGTCAGAGTCGAGCCGATAGTAGCCCGGTCGCCAGCCTGCCGGAGTCTCATCACAAGTGATGTTGAGCACTGCGAAATCGTTTGCCGCCTCTTGCTCGTTGCCGAGCTTCGGGAACTGATTGCCGACATAGGTGGCGGGGTGCTGGCTGACAACGCGCTCACACTCATTGATGGATAGAACGGCTCGCAGCATACCTTGGTTTTTGGCGTGGGGTTGGCAAAAGTAAAGGGTTGGCATACATCAGCATCATCGCCAATCAGTTCGCCAACTTGAATAGTACTTTAGGACAAGGAGCCGGAGAGTTGACCAATAAGGCAAGAAAACCGGGGCCAATTGGAAATAATTGATTCTACATAACTTAGCGAAACGCCCCGGCTCCCTCGGATTCCCGATTTGGAACACTCCCAGAGCTTACTGCGTCAGCATCTCTATCGCTGCCAGTGCATAGATCGCGGCGCATTCGGTCACCTTTCGCAGGTCGACATATTCGTCCGGCCCATGCGCCACGGAGAGCAAACCGGGGCCATACGCGTAGGCCGGGACGCCCTGCGCGGCGTAGAAGCGAATCTCCAGGAGGCCAGGGCACATCTCAAAACGCGGCGCTTCGCCCGCAACCGCTCTAACGCTGCGAGCCAGCGCTTCCCCGAGCGGCTCCTCCTCGCGGCACGCCGAGGATTGCCCTTCTTGCAGAATCGCCCATTCCAAAGGGATGCCTTCGCGCTTGCATCTCTCCAGGACCGCGATCAGCTTGGCCTTCTCTTCCTCCAGATCCTCCTCGGGATTGATCCGCCGGTCCACCGTGAACCAGCACTCCGCCGGTACCACGTTGAAGTTTGCGCCTCCGCCGCTTTGCCCTCCCAGCATCAGAATCGAATGGCGTGCCTGATCCGCCCCGATGTTCAAATTGGTGGTTCTCTCCTCCACTTCCTGCTTCAACTCCTGAAGCCGCTCAACGACGCGTTGCATGCGTTCGAATGCATTCTCGCCCTGGTGCTGCAAACCAACGTGTGCGGACTTGCCGAGCACACGAACGCGCAGCGAAATCGCGCCGCGGTTCGCGTTCCACACGACGCCGCTGGTCGGCTCAGCCAAGAGCATGCCGATGCCGCCGCGGCCCAATCGTCCCTGCGCTGCCAGCCACGCCGAGCCGCCCTCGCCTCCCGTTTCTTCATTGGGAACCAGCGTCAGGCCAATCCTGCCATTCAGTTCCGCGCCACATTCCTTGAGCGCGAGAATGGCATAGAGCATGGCGACAATCCCGCCCTTCATGTCGCAGGAGCCGCGTCCAAACAAAAAATGCCCTTTACGCGAAGGCTGGAATTGCTCCCTCGACTGCGCGGGAACAACATCGTAATGTCCGTGAAAGTAGAGAACGCGATCTCCACGTCCATAGGTGGTAATCAGACAGACGGGGCTGTCGCCGGTACCCTCTTTCGGCTCGCCAGCCTCCAAACCCTCGCATTCGAGACCTACTTGCCGCAATTGGTTTTCGAGAAGATCGGCACAGGCGCGATAATTTTCCCCCGGTGGGTTCTCCGTGGGTATGGCAACCAGCTCGGCCAGCAGCGCGGCCATCTCGTCCTCGCGCTGCTGCAGCCACGATAGAAGCGCGCCGATTCGCGTCACATCGCCGCTCTTCGCTTTGCTCATCGCCGTCATGCTAGAGGCCCGCGGCGGTGACGCCAAGCGCCATATTGGTGCATCTGGCGTAAAACCCGTTTCGAGCTTCGCGAGAAGAGAACGGCCTCGAATCTCTCGGGACCGTGGCTCGAATGCAGTTAGGGTAGTTAGGGTCTCTCGCTAGCTTAGAAGTTCAATTTCAAGCCGAGCTGCAAGATGCGAGGATCGCGCGCGGAGCGGATCTTGCCAAAGTTCCCGTTGCCAATGGTGAATGACTGGCAGCAGATCGGGTTCAGGTGATTAAAAGTGTTGAAGGTTTCGAAACGGAACTGCCCGCCGAAGCGCTCCGTGAACCTCAGGTTCTTGAACACTCCCAGGTCCGTCCGCCAGAAACCTGGAAGCCGTACTGCGCCCGGTCCTTCCGAGGGCGCGGTCGTCTGCCCGGCCACTGGACTCGCAAAGGCTGTCGCATTGAACCAGTTTTCAAAGCTATGCGGCTGGTTCGCGTTTGGATCTCCCACCTGGTTGGCGCGGAACAAACACGGCGAGGGCCCCAGACAATCCGCTCCGGTGGGATCGATCGACTGGTCGGAGGCCACCGTTCCAGGCAAGCCCGTCTGGAAAGTTTGGACGCCAGACACTTCCCATCCCCCGAGGACATGGCCCGCGAAGCCTTGCTGCGCCCGAAAATACGGAAGATCCCAGACGAAGTTACCGGTTACGACATCGCGCCGGTCGGCGATGCACGGACCATAGTTGCTACGCAGGTCGCCTTGAACCGGCATAATGCTGCCGATACTGCGGTCTGCCTGGTATGTAGTTAAGCAATGTGACCAGGTGTAGGAGATGTTGAACAGCGTGTTGCTCTTGAATTGTTTTTGAATCTAGCTTTTGGAAGGAATGGTAATTCGAAGTGTAGATTTCCTCGAAGGCGTTACCCCCGTTCCATCCAACGTACGGCCGAATAGCATTCAGCAGGCTGGTATTGCTGTTATCCACTACAGTCATTGGCACGCCGTTGATGTTATGCGTGAAGCTGATGTTGTTTGTTCCACTTTTGCACGGCGTTGTAGCATTGCAATTCAAGTACACGCCCGGCGCCGGCTGGTTCCTATCGATGAAACCAGGCAGGTGGATTCCATTGTTGCCGTAGTAGCCCACGTCGAAAATCCAGCCGCGAAACATTTCGCGCTGAACGTCCAGGCTCCACTGGTTCGTGCAGGGATACTTGTAATTTATCGGGACGCGGCTCTGAAGTTGCGGTGCTGCCGCCGAGAAAAATCGAGTGCCACCAGTGGGATTCTGCATCGTCGCGTTGGTCACGCTTAGATTGGTATTGAATCCGGAACCAAGAAAGATGTCATTCTCGGCGTTACCGAACTCCTGACCGTTGTGGTAAAACATCCCGAAGCCTGCACGGATGGAGTTCTTGCCGTTCTTCCAGGGGTCCCAAGCCAAGCCCAGCCGGGGAGCAATGCCCCGGTTGTATTCCTTGCCGACCTTTTCACCGAACGGGGACTTGTGGCCCGTAACCCCGGCCGGCGGATGCGGAAAGATGTAACCGTTCAGCGGATCGAAATTCGGGTTGCAGGCGCTGACAATTTGGCCCGATGTATTCAAGCTCGTGTCCAGCTGGCCGGCCTTAATACCAGCCGCATTACCCAAAACGCAAGGGGCCTTCGTCGGATCGTAGAACGCCGGATCGAATTGGCCCAGCATGCCATTGGCATCGGTCGGCTGACGGAAAAACGAGTGACGGAAGCCATAGGTGATGGTCAAGTTTGATTTTACGCGCCAGTTATCTTGTGCGTAGTACTCGAACTGGTTGTCCATGATGTTGGCCGTTAGGTCTAGGGCGCTCTGTGAAAAGGTCCCTACACGTCCCAGCAGGAAGTTCGCCCAATTCTGTTCAAAATTGAAGGTGCAGTTTGGGATGTTCGTAGTGTTGCAAGCATTCGGATTACCGTTGGCGTTGATTGCAAACGTTGCCGCGTTGTTGCCGCCGGCATTTTCGTTCTTGTTGTAGTGATAGTAGACGGCACCGAACTTGAATGTGTGCCCGCCCATGATTTTGGTAACGTTGCCGAAGGCGGAGTGATTGCGGTTGTAGTCGATATAAGGTCCGCAGTCGCGGACGGCGCATCCAAAGATGCCCCGGATATACTACCGGGGGAAGAACGAGTCAAGCTCCTAAATCGATTTTGCCGGACGCGGCTTCAGCCGGATCGTCGGTGTCCTTTTTTCGCAAGCCCCGGTCCTCGCACCTGCCGTCGTGCCCCCGTCCCAAGCTCCAACGTGTTGCCTGCCGAATGCTTCGGCGCTCATTCGCCTCGAATGGCGGGAGATGACACGCTGCATGCAAGAGCAACCTCCTGTGGTAGGCTGTGCCGCATTGGAAACCTCAGGCGGAGAAAACGCATGACCACTGGCACGGCCGCGTTTCCAGTTTTGCGATGGGT
>Ga0137410_10000381_pt1 | contig 31343 bp, 34 predicted proteins | sample CZODoug1_16funga_FD_108878 | JGI IMG/M metagenome (GOLD analysis project Ga0137410, IMG submission 108878) | Vadose zone soil fungal communities from Angelo Coast Range Reserve, California, USA - CZODoug1_16fungal (Illumina Assembly) | ecosystem: Environmental > Terrestrial > Soil > Vadose zone... | reverse complement strand
GGGTCGAAGATCTTGTGCTCGCGGATCCACTTGAAGGAATCCTCGAACACTTCCTTGGTGTAGGACTCGAACACGATCCGCTCGCCCGGTCCCCAGCGGCGCGTGTCCATCTGCTCGAGGAAGCGCTTCGGAAACTCCTTGCGATAGTGGTGCGTGTACAGCTCGGGCCGCAGATCGATATCGCGCTGCGCCCGGCGCAGGCCGCGGAAATACTTCTTCACGTCCTCGTGATCCGGCTCGCCGTTCAGCATCGACGCCATCATGAACGTGGTGTCGAGCACCTTGCGGAAGCCGAGCTGCTCGAGGAAATAGTAGGGACCCGAGAACAGCGACGCGGCCGGCACCTTGCGATCGATCAGCTTTTCCAGCCGGCCGAACAGGATGCCGTCGGCGAAAGAAAGCTTGATGTCGTCGGCGGGCATGTACTGCTCGAGCGCCTGGATCGTCGAGTAGTGGCTGCCCGACTGGTGGCCCACCGAGATCGGCACGCCGCGCAGGTCTTCCGGATTCCTGATCGGCGATTCGGGCGGCACGAACACCGCCGCCGGCGACACCGAGTACGCGTCGGCGTACATCTTGGTGTGCCCCTTGGAGGCGGCGACGTTGACCGTCCAGTGGCAGGCGCAGCTCACGTTGCTTTCACGGCCCGCTTCGATGTTCTGGTACGCCCCCACCTTGTCCGGGGTGGCGTGCGCCTTGGACAGGTCCTGTCCCTTGAAGGCCTCGCGGAACTCGTAGTCGAGCCCCTCGGCCTTGAAGTAGCCCTTCTCCTCGGCGACCCATTCGTGCAGCCGGAAATGCGGGGTGATCAGGAATTTCGCCATGGTTCTCTCCTCTCTAGCAGCAGACCGATGATTTCGATTCGGCGACGCGGCGCTCGCGGATCATGCCGACGTGCGCCTCCATGAATTGCCGCGCGCCGACGGGGTCGCGCGCTTCGATGAGCGCGACCAGCCGGCGATGCGCGTCCAGGATCTTCCTCGCAACCGCGCGGTTCAGCGTGCGGTTGCGGCTGGGCCACGAGACGTGCTGCAGCGAAATCAGCTGGTAGTGCAGCACGCGGTTGTGCGACGCCTCGGCGATGCCGAGATGGAACTGCAGGCTCGAGCGGGTGAAGGCGTCGAGGTCGTCCAACAGCGCCTCCGCTTCATCGACAAGTTTTTTCAATGAAAGAATTTGAATCGGCGTGGCGCGCCGCGTCGCGAGCTCGGCGGCGAGGCCTTCGACGGCGCCCTGCGCGGTCATGATTTCCTCGCGGTCGATATCGGCGAGCTCGAGCTGCACCGCCAGCGCCTCGGCAAAGAGCTGCGGGTTGCCGCGCGTGATGCGCGCGCCGCCGCCGGCGCCGCGCGAGATTTCGACGATGCCGAGGCCCTCGAGCGTGCGCAGCGCGTCGCGCGCCACCATGCGGCTCACGCCGTGGCGAGCGGCGAGGTCCTTCTCGGTGCCGAGAAAATCGCCCGGCTTGAAGCGCCGCTCGAACAGCGCCTCGCGTACGTCGGCGACGATCCGCGAGGCGAGGGTCGCTGAACGGCCGGCAAAGAGGGGATGGACGGTCACGTTAAAGGACGGTCACGTTAAAGATAGTATCTTTAACGGAACGGCAAAAAAGCGCAAGCCCTGTGCATTCCCGCCGCGAAACTCTGTCGCGGGAGGGCGACGATGGTTGTCGCGCGGGCGGTTAGACCGCCCGGGACGGGGGGCGTGGGGCCTCCTGAAACCTCGGGGGAATACGTTGCAGCCATGAGAATCGAGCATCAGGTGGTGGACCAGGTCGAGCAGCAGCTGCAGCTGCTGTTCTCGCGCTGCCCCGAGCTCTCGGGGTTCTCGGTCCGGGGCGAGGCCGACGAGCTGTTCGTCAGCGACGTGGGCATCGCGCCGCGGCTTTCCGCCGAGCAGTACGGCGAGATCTACCAGGACATCGCTCTGACGCTCTCCGAGCTTCTCGAGGAGCGGCCCGAGGCCGGCGATCTCCTTCGCGGGCGGACTTTCGCTCGCACCCTGCATTAAAACAATCTAAAACAAAGCGACAGGTTTCCCCTGTAGTGGTCTAGGGAAATCCCCGATTCCGGGATTTTTCCCCTCCCTGTAGTGTTCGCAGTGACACGTGGCTTCCACGTCACGCTACACAGAGGGCGCACCATGAGCACCAGCAGCAAGATCCCGGAATTCAAGCTTGGCTCGGCCGCCGAAGGCCTGCTCGGGCGGCTGGAAGCGAACGTCGACGCGAAGATGAAAGCGTTGTTCGCGCGCTGCCCCAGCCTGCACGGCTTCTCGGTGCAGGACCGCGCCATGCTGCCGCGGAGCGTCGACAAGAACCGCATTCCGGACGCCGACCTGTTCATCACCGAAATCGGCGTCTTTCCGAAACTCGATTCCAAGTACGACGAGATCCACGACGAGATCACGCTCGCGATCTCGGACCTCGTGCACGACGAGCCGCACGCCTACGATTACCTGCGCGGCCGCACGTTCGCGCGCACGCTGCAGTAACAAGACCGCGGGGGAGAGACCGGGGGGGGGACTCGCGCTCGCCGCCGCGGCGCCAGTTGGTGCCGCGGCGGCTGGAGCGCCCTTAGTAGCGGTCAACGACAGCTGGTCAGTACCGGTAGACGACGATCTTGTCGGCCGCCGATTCCGGCGTCCAGACTTCGCCCTTGCGGCCGTGGATCTGCCGCACGTTCGTGTTGCGGCTCGAGGAGCGGAAGCTCTCGAATCTTTCCGTCGCCGGATCGAAGCGCAGCATCGCCTGCGCGCTCCACTCCGAAGCCCAGACCTTGTCGTTCTCGTCGACGTACACCGCGTAGATGTGCGGGTCGTCGCCCGGCGCGCGCCACGCGCTCCACTTGCCGCTCGCGGGCTCGTAGCGGGAGAGATTGCCGGAGTTCCATTCCGAGACCCAGATGTTGCCCTTGGAGTCGGACCAGACGCGGCGCGCGCCCTGGCGCGGCGTCGGCGGCTCGATCACCGTGGCTTTTCCAGTGATTGAATCCAGTTTCGCAATATGCGATCCCGCCAGAGAGGCGTAATACACCGTTCCATCGGGCGTGACATGAATGCCGTACGTACCGCGACCGCGCGGCGACTCGAACACTTCCATCTTGCCGCTGCGCGGGTCGAGCCGGCCGTAGATACCGCTCTGGCCGGTAAACCAGTGCACGCCCTTCTTGTCGAAAATCGCCGTGTTGAGGTTGGCGTAGCCGCTGTCCGCGGGCAGCGGCCAGCGCTTCACCGCGCGCCCTTTGGGATCGACGCGCGGATCGACTCGCACGATCGCATTTTGCCCGCCGTCGGTGAGCCACACGCCGCCATCAGGTGCGGCGACCACGCCGTGCGGCGAGGAGCCGGTGCCGAGCTTCACGAACTCGACCTTGCCGCTCTTCGGGTCGAGGATGCCGAGATTGCCGCTGCGCTGCGCGGAGAACCACACCGGGCCGCCCGGCGCGGCATCGGCCCACACGTCATGAATACCGTGGCCCGGCGGGATCGTGTATTCCTGCACGCGGACCTGGGCCCCTGCGGCGACGGTGAACAGGCAGAGAGCCCAGCAGAGAACGAACAGCGGTGTTTGGCGCATAGGTGTTGTACATTCTGTCGCAAATGGACCTTACGCTCCAAGTCGGAAAATACGAGGTGCAGAAGCACCTCGGCAAGGGCGCGACCGGCACCGTCTACCTCGCCAAGGACAGCTTCACGGGCAAGGAGGTGGCGCTGAAAACCATCGAGCCCGAGGTGTTCCGCGACCCCGAGTTCGGCACCGTCTACCGCACGCAATTCCTGAACGAAGCTTCGCTCGCCGGCAAGCTGCGCCATCCGCACATCGTCTCGATCCTCGACGCGGTGGTGGCCGCGGATTCCGGCCACATCGCCATGGAGCTGGTGATGGGCGGCGACCTGTCGAAGCACGTCATCTCCGGCAAGCTGCTGCCGATCGCCGACGTGCTGCAGATCGGCTTCAAGTGCTGCGGCGCGCTCGAATACGCCGCCAGCCAGGGCATCGTCCACCGCGACATCAAGCCGGCGAACATCATGATCGCCGAGGGCACCGAGGTGAAGATCGCCGATTTCGGCGCCGCGTTCCTGAAAAAGAGCCAGGTGGTGCAGACCGCGGCGATGGGCTCGCCCTTCTACATGTCGCCGGAGCAGATCCAGGGCAAGGAAGTCAGCTTCCACAGCGACATGTACTCTCTCGGCGTGGTGCTCTACGAGCTGCTGACCGGCGGACGGCCGTTCGGCGGCGAGAACATCGAGACGCTGATGCAGAAGATCATCCAGCAGGACCCGGCGCCGCCCTCGAGCCTGCGCATCGACCTGCCCAAGCCGCTCGACGCCCTGGTGCTGCGCGCGCTGAAGAAGGACCCGAAGCAGCGCTACGCCACCTGGGCCGAGTTCGCGCTCGAGATTTCCAAGGTCGGGCCGCTGGTGCTGCCGGCGGGCGCGATCCCCGACAGCGAGAAGTACGTGATGCTGAAGAGCGTGCCGATGCTCTCCATGCTCGCCGACTCGGAGCTCTGGGAACTGGCGCGCGCCGGCCGCTGGACGCGCATGGAGAAGGGCAAGAAGATCGTCAAGGAGAAGGAGAAAGGCACCAGCTTCTTCTTCCTCGCCAAGGGCGAGGCCAAGGTCACCAAGGGCACGCGCCTGCTCAACATGGTGAGCGGCACCGAGTTCTTCGGCGAGATGGCGTGGATCGCCGGCGGCGAGGCGCGCCACGCTACGGTCGAGTCGCACACCGACGTGCTGATCTCCGAGTTCGAGCCCGCGGCGCTGGAGAAGATGAGCCTCGGCGCGCAGTTGCAGCTCACCCGCGCGCTGGTGCGCAACGTCGCCGACCGCCTCGAGCTCGCCAACACCCGCCTCGCGCGCTGATGGGTATGCAGGGCAAGCGCGTGGCGGTGCTCGAGAGCCGCCTCGGGCGCGAGCTGGCCGAGCTCGTCGCGGGACGCGGCGCGCAGCCGTTTCACGCGCCGGCGCTTGCCGAGCTCCCCGACCTCGACCCGCGGGCGATCGCCGCGCTGGTGAAATCGCTGGAAGCGCGGCCGCCGAAGCTGGCGATCTTCCAGACCGGTGTCGGCACGAGGGCGCTGTTCGCCGCGACCGACTCGCTTGCCCTGACAGAGCGATTCCTTTCCCTGCTGAAAGGTGTGAACGTGGCCGTTCGCGGCCCCAAGCCGACCGGCGCACTGCGCCAGCGCGGCGTGCACATCGACCGCAGCGCCGCCGATCCCTTCACCACGCGGGAGCTGCTGGCCTGCATCCGCGACGTGCCGGTCAAGGGCGAGCGCGTGGTGGTGCAGCGCCACGGCAGCGTCAACACCGAGCTCGACCGCGCGCTCGAGGCGCGCGGCGCCGAGGTGATCGAGATCCCGACCTACCGCTGGTCGCTGCCACAGGACACTGCTCCGCTCGCCGAACTGGTCGACCGGCTCGAGCGCGGCGAGATGGATGCGGTGCTGTTCACCAACGCGGAACAGGTGCGCAACCTGTTCCTGGTCGCGAAGAAGATGAACAAGGACGTGAAAGACGCGCTCAATCGCACGCTGGTCGCTTCCATCGGTCCGGTGGCCTCGGCGGCGTTGCGCGAAGCGGGAGTCAAAGTCGGCGTCGAGGCGAGCCCGCCGAAGCTCGGCGCGCTGCTGTCATCGGTGGAGGGAGCGCTATGAGATTCGTTCTTCTTTTTCTTTTCGCCGCGCAGGCGTTCGCGCAGTCCTACCCTTCCAAGCCGATCCGCCTGGTGGTCGGCTTTGCGCCGGGCGGCGCGGCCGATTTCGTGGCGCGCGCTTTCCAGGAGCCGCTCGGCCGCGCGCTCGGCCAGCCGATCGTGGTCGACAACCGCCCGGGCGCGGGCTCGAGCATCGCCGCCGAGTACGTCGCGAAGAGCCCGGCCGACGGCTATACGTTCCTGATCGCCAGCCCGTCGAGCATCCTCGTCAATCCGCTGCTCTCGCCGAAGGCGGGGTTCCAGCCGCAGAAGGACTTGATCCCCGTCAGCAAGGTGAGCTCCTCGCCGCTGATTCTCGCCGTCAATCCGGGCATCGGCGTCAGCTCCGTCAAGGAGCTGATCGCGCTGGCGAAGAAAAGCCCCGGCAAGCTCAACTACGCCACTTCGGGCAACGGCTCGGCGCCGCACCTCTCCGCGGTGCTGTTCATGCGGCTCGCCGGCGTCGAGATGACTCACGTGCCGTACAAGGGCGGCGCGCCATCGGTGCAATCGGTTCTCGCCGGCGATACGCAGATGGCGTTCGCGACGCCGCCTTCAGTCCTGCCGCTCGTACAGGCGGGACGGCTGCGTGCGCTGGCAGTGACCAGCCGCAAGGCGACGCCGCTCGTGGCGGGCGTGCCCGGCATGGGTGAGGCCGGACTTCCCGACTACGAGATTTCGTTCTGGTACGGCTTCTTCGTTCCGGCCGGCACGCCGGCCGACGCCGTCAGGAAGCTGTTCGCGGCGACCGAGCAGGTGCTCAAGCTGTCGGAAACCGCAAAGATCCTGGCGCGGGAGGGCACCGAGACCTCGAGCTCGACCTCACCCGAGGACTTCGGCGCGTTTCTCAACGAAGACGCAAAACTGTGGGCCCGGCTCGTGAAAGAGTCGGGCGCCAAAGCAGACTAGAAGCCGTCTTGACGGCGGCGGCCTAGAGCCGCTTTCCGAGCACGGTATCCAGGTTGCCGCCGCTTTTCATGCAGGCGGCGAACAGGTCCTCGGCAAACTTCTGCCCGGAGCCGCCGCTTCCCGCGTAGGCGGCTTCGAGGATCTCTTTCATGATTTCCTTGCCGCGCTCGGATTCGGCGACGTCGTAGATGCGCGCCATGATCTGGCTCGCCTTGGGACGCTGCACCTCCTCCCGGGCGAGGGAATGCGCCACCACCGCCATGTCGGCGGCGATGCCGCATTCGAGCGCACTCTCGGCACGCGGCGCGGCTTGCGCGCCGGCGGCGAGCAGCGCGGCGAATGCTGCGGCGGTCAATCGCATCATTTGGTCGAGCCCGCGGCGCCGCGGCGGTCGTTGTCGAGGCCGCGCATCTCGCCGCGCGAGATCTTGCCGTCGTTGTCCTTGTCCAGCTCGGCGAAGCGGCCCTGCAGCTCGGTCGCGTCGCGCGCCTCGTCGCGGGTGACGAAGCCGTCCTTGTTCTTGTCGAGGCGGTCGAAGAGCGCCGCAGACCCGGCCGTGCGCCCGCTCGCGGCCGAACCCGCGGCCTTCTCGCTCTTGGGCCTGTCGTTGTCGGCAGACGCCGCGAAAGGCAGGGCGAAAGCAGCCGCGACGGCTGCTGCGACCAGGGTCTTCCAGTTCATCGTCTTCTCCACGGGAAATTGGTTCGCAGCTGCCGGTGCAAGGTGCGTGCCGTAGTCCGTGCGGCTCGGGTACGATGCGCTCCTTCCCGTGGCCATCGGAGCGCGCGCTATGAAAACCACCGGCTATTGCGCTGCAATCGCGATCCTCCTGCTGGGCTCGCCCGTCGCTTGGGCGGAACACCCTGCCAGCGCTTCGAACATGACCCTGCTCGGCCACCAGGACCTGCAGGGACGCAGCGCCTACCAGCCGGTGATCCGCGAGAACAAGGGGCGCTGGATCGCCTACATCGGTCATCACGGCGGTACAGCGGCGAACGGGCTCAACGGCCGCGTCGAAGACAACGGCACCTCGATCGTCGACGTCACCGACCCGCGCAAGCCGCGCTACGTCGCGCACATTCCCGGCGAGCCGGGGCAGGGCGAGACCGGCGGCGCGCAGATGGTGCGCGTTTGCAACGGCTCCGAGCTGCCGAAGGGCGATCCGAACAAGGTTTACCTGCTGCGCACCTTCGGCAACCTCGCGCACGAAGTCTGGGACGTGACCACGCCGGAGAAGCCCTCGCGCGTGGTGGTCGTCGTCGACAAACTCAAGGGCACGCACAAGAACTGGTGGGAATGCGACACCGGCATCGCCTACCTGGTCTCCGGCCTGCCGGACTGGCGCACGCGCCGCATGACGCAGATCTTCGACCTGTCCGACCCGGCGCAGCCGAGATTCATCCGCAATTTCGGCCTCGCCGGCCAGGAGCCGGGCGCGACCGGAGCGGCGCCGACCGAGCTGCACGGGCCGATCTCCACCGGGTCGAAAGGCAATCGCGTGTACTTCGGGTACGGCACCAATAAATCGGGAGTGATGCAGATCGTCGACCGCGCGAAACTCCTCGCCGGCCCGCACGAGCCGACCGCGGCGAACCTGCGCGCGCCGGAAGTCAGCCGCTTCAACCTGTCGTCGATGAACGGCGCGCATACCGCGCTGCCGGTGCTGGGCATGAGCCTGCCCGAGTTCGCGAAAGACAAGGGCGCGCCGCGCGACTTCGTCTTCGTCGTCAATGAATCGCTGGCGAACGAATGCACCGAGCCGCGCCAGCACGTGTTCGTGGTCGACGTCACCGACGAGAAGACGCCGGTGGGCGTCGCCACCTTCAACGTGCCGGAGAAGCCGGGCGACTTCTGCGCCCGCGGCGGACGCTTTGGCTCGCATTCGTCGAACGAGAACCAGCCGCCGATGTACGCGAAGCGCATTATCTTCGTCGCCTGGTTCAACGCCGGCGTGCGCGCTGTCAACATCAGCGATCCGTTCAACCCGCGCGAGGTCGGCTACTACATTCCGGAGACCAGCGACAAGACCGACAAGCGCTGCGTCAAGACCGCGGGCGGCGAGGCCTGCAAGATCGCCATCCAGACCAACAACCTCGAGGTCGACGACCGCGGCTACGTCTACATCGTCGACCGCGCCAACACCGGGATGCACATCCTGGAACTGAACCGCTAGGCGCCGTGGATCTCGGCATTGCCGGCAAGACCGCGCTCGTCACCGGCGCGAGCATCGGCATCGGCCGCGGCATCGCCGTCGCGCTCGCGCGCGAGGGCGTGAAGCTCGCGGTCGTCGCCCGCCGACGGAACCTGCTCGAGGAGCTCGAAAAAGAGCTGAAGACCAAGCTCGTCATCATCGAGCAGGACTTTCTCCAGGAAGGCGCTCCGGAAAAAATCATCGACGCCGCGCTGCGCGGCCTCGGCTCGGTCGAGATCCTGATCAACAACGCGGGCGGCAGCCGGCGCTTCACGCTCGAGTCGAACGACGCGCAGTGGGACGAGGCGCTGACGCTCAACTTCACCCGCCAGCGCCAGCTCGCGCACAAGCTCCTGCCGCAGATGATGGCGCGCAAGTGGGGCCGCATCGTCAACATCACCGGCAAGTCCGAGCCCGAGGGCCTGAACGGCGCCTTCGCCGCCAAGGCGGCGATGCATTCCTGGTCGAAGGGCCTGTCGCGCGAGGTGGGAAAGCACGGCATCACCGTCAACTGCGTGCCGCCGGGCCGCATCGACAGCGAGCAGATCCGGCGCAACTACTCACCCGAGTTCCGCAAAAAGGAGAGCGAGCACGACATTCCGGTGGGCGAGTACGGCCAGCCCTCGGACATCGCCAACCTGGTCTGCTTCCTGGCTTCGCCGCTCGCGCGCTACATCACCGGCACGGTGATCCCCGTGGACGGCGGCCTGAGGAGATACCAGTTCTGAGATTTCTCGCGCTGCTGCTTTTCGTTTCTCAGGCGTGGGCGCAGTCCTACCCCACGAAGCCCATCCGCCTCGTCGTTCCCTTCGCGCCGGGCGGCAGCTCGACGCTGGTGGCGCGCTTCGTGTCCGAGGAGATGGCCAAGGGCCTCGGTGAAAGCTTCGTTATCGAGAACAAGGGCGGGGGTGGCGGCAACCCGGCGATGCTCGACGTCGCGCGCGCCGACCCCGACGGCTATACGCTGCTCATCACGCACATCGGCAGCCTGGCGCTCAACCCGTTCCTCTACTCGAACCTTCCGTTCGACGTGAATCGCGATTTCGTGCACGTCTCGCTGCTCGCCAAGGTGCCGAACATCTTCGTGGTGCACGAGAGCGTCCCGGCGAAAGACCTGCGCGAGTTCGTGGCGCTCGCGAGGAACGAGCCGGGCAAGCTCTACTACGGCTCGGCCGGCAACGGCAGCGCGGGTCACCTCGCCATGGAGTACCTCAAGCTCGTGGCCGGCATTCAGATTCAGCACGTGCCGTACAAAGGCACCGGGCCAAACCTCATCGACCTCATCGCCGGCCGCACGCACGCGACCTCGGCAGGCACGCCGCCCCTGATGCCGCACGTCAAGTCCGGAAAGCTGCGCGTCATTGCCGTCGGCTCGCCCAAGCGGCTGCAGTCCATGCCGGAGGCGCCCACGGTTGCCGAGCAGGGTTATCCCGGCTTCGAGACCTCCCAGTGGTACGGGCTGTCGGCACCCGCGAAAACGCCACCCGCCATCGTCAAGCGCCTGGCCGACGAGGCGGGGAGGGCGGTGAAGACCGCAGCGGTTATCGACCGCTTCAAGCCCGATGACGCCGAGCCGGTCGGCTCGACGCCACAGGAGTACGCCGACTTCGTCGCCAGGGAGCAGGCGCGCTGGAAGGACGTCATTCAGAAGGCCCACATCAAGATCGACTGATGAGCTACGACGTGATCGTTGTCGGCGGAGGTAATGCGGCGCTATGCGCGGCACTGTCCGCTTCGGAATTCAAGAAGAAGATCCTGGTCCTGGAGCGCGCGCCCGAGGACGAGGCTGGCGGCAACTCGCGCTTTACCGCGGGACTCTTCCGACTCGCCTACCGCGGGCCCGAGGACCTGAAGACCCTGATCCCCGATCTCTCGGACGAGGAGATCGCCAACACCGACTTCGGCACGTACACCGAAGAGCAGTTCCTCGACGACATGGCGCGGGTCACCGAGTACCGCTGCGATCCGGACCTCACCGAGATCCTCGTCAAGCAGAGCCTTCCCACCGCGCAATGGATGCGAAAGCGCGGCGTGCGCTTCACCGCGGCTTGGGGCCGGCAGGCCTTCAAGATTGGCGGCAAGTTCAAGTTCTGGGGCGGGCTCACCGTGGAAGCGGTCGGCGGCGGGCCGGGGCTGGTGGAATCGCTGACGCAGCTCGCGAAGAAGGCGGGCATCGAGATCATGTACGGCGCTCGCGCTCTGTCCCTAGTCGCCGACGATTCGGGAGTGCATGGCGTCGTCGTCAAACATCAGGGGAAGACGAAAACCCTCTCTTCGAAGTCTGTCGTTCTAGCGGCCGGAGGATTCCAAGCGAATACCGAATGGCGTACCCGTTACATGGGCCCAGGTTGGGAATTGGCCAAGGTGCGCGGCACGCGTTTCAATACCGGCGATGCGATCCGCATGGCGCTCGAGATCGGCGCGGCGGCGCACGGCAACTGGTCGGGCTGCCACGCGGTGGCGTGGGACCGCAACGCGCCCGAGACTGGCGATCTCGCGGTGGGCGACGGCTTCCAGAAGCATTCCTATCCGTGGGGTGTGTACATCAATGCGGACGGCCGGCGCTTCGTCGACGAGGGCGCGGATTTCCGCAACTACACCTACGCCAAGTACGGCCGCGTCATCCTGCAGCAGCCGCAGCAGTTCGCCTGGCAGATCTTCGACGGCAAGGTGAAGCAGCAGCTGCGCGACGAATACCGCATCAAGCAGGTCACGAGGGTCACGGGCAATACGCTGGAGGAGCTCGTCTCGAAGCTCGACGACACCGACCAGAAGGTCGCGCTCGAGGAATTGAAGCAATACAACGCCGCGGTGCAGACCGGCATCCCGTTCAATCCGAACGTGAAGGACGGGCGGGGCACGAAGGGCCTGAAGATCAACAAGACCAACTGGGCCAACACGCTCGACACGCCACCGTTCGAGGCCTACGCGGTGACCTGCGGCATCACGTTCAGCTTCGGCGGGCTGAAGATCGCGAATGACGGGCAGGTGATCGACTCCGACGGCGAGCCGATCCGCGGCCTCTACGCCGCAGGGGAGCTGGTCGGCGGGATCTTCTGGTTCAACTACCCTGGCGGCAGCGGCCTCACCAACGGCGCCGTGTTCGGCCGCATCGCCGGTAGATCGGCAGCTTCCTCGCCGGAGCGGTAGGACCATCCGGCGCTCGATCGACGTCGCGCTCCTTAGCTTTCCTCTCTGGACTTGCGTCCTGGCCGGCCTCTATCGAGAGTCCGTGGGCACCGCCACGAGTTCCTTCCTCGATTTCGCCGTCGTCTACCTGGCGCTGGGCACTTTCATCGGAACCGTGCCGATTCTGCGGTCCCGTGGCTTCACGATCCCGGCGAAGTTGCTGATCTGCCTGTTCTACGTGCCCGTCGCGTTCTTCATTTCGTTCATCGCCATCGGCATCCTCGCCGGGCTGTGAACGAGACGGCGCCGCGTTACTTCTTCGGGCCTACCTGGAGCCTGAGCGCGACGCCGCTCGCGTCGTGGCTGAGGTTGACCGGCGCGCCGACCACCAGCTGCGAGCGGTTGCCCGGCACCAGCGCGAACAGCGCGGCCGACTCCGGCACGACGATCTTCTGCGAGCCGCCGGGATAGCTCAGGCTGAGCTCGCGGCCGGTCGAGGCCTGGACCATGCCATCGAGGGTCGCGTTGGTCATGGTCTGATCGTCGCGGCCGTCGAACGGCCGGTGCCCGGGGCTGACCGGCTTCGGCTGGACGCGAATCTCGATTGCCGTGAGCTGGCCGCCGGGCCCCTTCTGCGACGTCACGGCGAGGAAGCTGCCGGGCTTGATGTCGCCGAGCACGATCGGTTGCATGAAGAGGATCTCGGTCTTGTCGCCGATGCGGAGCTGCCTGCCGGCGACGGTGATCGTATCGCCGTCGACGGCCGAGATCGCGCCGCGCGCGCGCTCCTGCGCGGACGCGCCGAGCGCGACGAGCGCGAGAAGCAGCGCGAGGCTACTGAGGCGGCAGGACGCCATCTTTGCTCACCGTGACGCGTTGTGTCAGGAATTTGTCGCCATCCACGCGCGCGCCGGTGAAGATCGTCTCGCCCTTCTTGAGGTCGGCGCGCGTCCCGGGCACGAAGTTGTAGTACTCGGTGTCGGCATCCACCAGGATCTTCTGCTCGCCGTCCTTGTTCGTGAGGGTGAGCTCGTTGCCGCTGCCCGCTTTGGTGATGCTGGTGATGTTGGAGTTGGTCATCATCGAATTCGGGATCCCGTCCCAGGCGCCGTGCATCTGCGGTACCTGCGGGCCGAGCGCATGCACGCGCTTCGCGACGAGGTTGCCGTCGGGGCCCTTCACGGAAGTGACGCCGACATAGCTCCCCGGCTTGAACTCGTCGGCCGAGACCTTCTTCGTCGTGACCACCTGTGCGTCAGGCGCGAGTTGCAGCTTCATGTCCTTGCCCTCGCGCGACTTGACCGACAGCACGTCGCCGTCGAGCGAAGAAATGGTGCCGCGCACGCGCACGTTCTGCGCCTGGGCGGAAAGGCTGGCTAGCATCAGCGTGGAAATTGCGAAAAGGGCGAGCTTTTTCATGCGGGGTCTCCTTGTATGGGGAGGTTAACACCCTTATCCTTCGCCGCATTCCATGCTGAACCCCTTCCAGGAAGTGAGAAAGAGCGAGGCCCGGCGCTTCACTTCGCTGCCGGCCCAGTACCGGAAGAAGCGCCGCACCGCCTGGTCCGACCCGAACCGGCAGGGCGCCGCGGTCGACAGCTTCCTCGAGGGGCCGTCGTTCGACCGCAAGGGCAACCTGTGGTGCGTCGACATCCCGTTCGGCAGGATTTTCAGGATCAGCCCCAAGGGCGAATGGGACCTGGTGACGCAGTACGACGGCTGGCCCAACGGCCTGAAGATCCACAAGGACGGGTCGATCTTCATCTGCGACTACAAGAAGGGCCTGCTCAAGCTCAATCCGAAGAGCGGCGCGATCGAGACCGTCCTCGGCACCGCCTTCAGCGAGGGCTTCAAGGGCCTCAACGACCTGCACTTCGCCAGCAACGGCGACCTGTACTTTACCGACCAGGGGCAGAGTGGCATCGCCGACCCGAGCGGGCGGGTGTACCGGTTGCGCGCCGAAGGAAAAAATGCGGGCGAGCTGCAGCGCCTGGTGACCAACGCGCCATCGCCGAACGGCATCACCCTGAATACGAAAAACTCGCAGGTTTACGTCGCCATCACCCGCGCGCAGCAGATCTGGCGCCTACCGCTGATGGCGGGGGGTACGCCGTCGAAGACCGGCGTCGCGATCCAGCTCTCGGGCGGCCATGCCGGCCCGGACGGGATCGAGACCGACGCCGAGGACGGCCTCGTCGTCTGCCATCTCGGCGTCGGCATCTGGCGCTTCGACTCCAACATGCTGCCGACGCACCTCGTGCACGCCGGCGGGCATCACCGCCTGATGACCAACATCGCCTTCCGGGGAAAGACGCTCTATGTCACCGACTCGCTCAACGGCGAGATCCTGACCGCGGAGATGCCGGTCGCCGGCAAGAAGATGTTCTCGGGCGCCCGCTAGTCGATTTTCGCGCCGGAGCGCTTCACCACGTCGGCCCACTTGGCCGAGTCCCGGCGAATCAATTCTGCGAACGCTTCCGGCGTGCCGCCTCCGCCTTCACTACCCATCGCAAACAGGCGCTCCTTTGTCTCCGGGACGCGGATCGCCTTGTTGACCGCGGCATTGAGCTTGTCGAGCACTGCGCGCGGCACGCCGGCGGTAGTGATGATGCCGCTCCAGGCATTGACTTCATAGCCTGGAACGCCGGCCTCGATGAGCGTCGGCACGTCGGGCAGGCTGGTCGAGCGCTGCTCGCCCGTGACCGCCAGTGCGCGCACGCGGCCCGCCTTGACGTGCGGCGCGATCGAGTTGGTGCTCTCGAACATGAGCTGCACCTGGCCGCTGATCAGGTCGGCGATGGCCGCCGCGCCGCCCTTGTACGGGATGTGCACGATGTCGGTGCCGGTCATGTATTTGAACAGCTCGCCGCTCACGTGGCCGGGCGAGCCGTTGCTCGATGAGGCGTTGAAGAGCTTGCCGGGGTTCTTCTTCGCGTAGTCGATCAGCTCCCTGACCGTGTTGAATGGCGCTTTCGGCGAAGCGGCGAGGAGCATGTATCCGGTCGTGACCACGGCCACGGGCTGCAGGTCGCGCTCGATGTCATAGGGCAGCTTCGCCACCATGTGGCGCGTGATGGCGAGCGCGCCGACCGGCCCCTGGCCGATGGTGTACCCGTCCGGCGCTGCCTTCGCGACCGCGTCGATGCCCACGGTGAGCGCGCCGCCCGGACGGTTGTCCACGACTACCGGCTGCCCGAGGATCTTCGCCATTTCCGGCGCGACGACGCGCGCGATGTTGTCGGTCGCGCTGCCGGCCGCCTGCGGCACGACGAGGCGGATCGGCCGATCGGGGTAGTCGGCCGCCGCCTGTGCCGCGATCGCGCAGGCCAGCGTGAAGAGAAGGGTTCTCAGGGTTGCAGCTGGGCGCGGATCTCGCCCCCCTTGTGCGCGACGCTGTGCACGTTCACGTAGAGGCGGCCTTCCTTGAAAGCTTTCATCTGCTCGGGCGTGAGCTTGCGGTCCTTGGGCGCCGAGTAGGTATCGCCATCCTTGGTGAGAGGCACGATCACCGGGCCGTTCGCACCCTTGGCGGCGAGGTGAATGTGCGCCATCGTGCCCTTGACGCCGGTGGTGGTCACCGAGCCGCTGACCGCGCCGTCGTCGGCGATGCGGAAGCTGCCGCTGCCCTTGGCCTCGGTTTTCACTGCCGGGACTTCCTCGGCGCCGGTCAGGGTCACCTTGCTGGCGCCGCTGCCCGGCATCCAGTCCGGCATGCTCGAGCAGGCGCCGAGCGTGACTGCGGACGCGATCACTGCGGCTTTCAAAACAGTCTGGTTCATGGTGTTCCTCCTCGAAGATCGAAACACGGGGGCGGCTAGAATATTCCTCCATGCCGGCCATCGCTGCCTCGTCGGCGCTCAAGCACTTTCGCATTCTAGACCTGTCGCGCGTGCGCGCCGGCCCGAGCTGCGTGCGCCAGTTCTCGGATTTCGGCGCCGACGTGATCAAGATCGAGTCGCCGCCCGGCACGGATCCGAACGAGAACATGGGTGGCCCGCGCCACGGGCCGGACATGCAGAACCTGCACCGCAACAAACGGGCGATGACGCTCAACCTCAAGCTGCCCGAAGGCAAGGACGTCTTCCTACGGCTCGTAAGGACGGCCGACGTGGTGGTGGAGAACTTCCGGCCCGACGTCAAGTTCCGGTTGGGTATTGATTATTCTTCTTTGGAAAAAATTAATCCTCGGATCATCCTCGCCAGCATTTCCGGCTTCGGCCAGGACGGCCCATACCGCGACCGTCCCGGCTTCGACCAGATCGCGCAGGGCATGAGCGGCCTCATGTCGGTGACCGGCCTGCCGGGCCAGGGGCCGGTGCGCACCGGCGCGGCGATCGCCGACGTCTCGGCGGGCCTCTGGGCGGCGCTCGGCATCATGACCGCGCTCCTCGAGCGCGAGGTCTCGGGCAAGGGCCAGTGGGTGCAGAGCTCGCTCCTCAACGCCGGCATCGGCCTGCTCGACTTCCAGGCTGCCCGCTATGTGATGAAGGGCGAGGTGCCGCCCCAGGTCGGCAACGACCACCCCACCAGCATGCCGACCTCGGCGTACAAGACCAAGGACGGCCACATCAACGTCGCCGGCTCGGGCGACGGCATGTGGAAGCGAATCTGCCAGGTGATCGGCCGCGAGGAGCTGGTGAACGACGAGCGCTTTCGCAGCAACGAGCAGCGCGCCAAGAACCGCGTCGCGCTCAATGCTGTACTGAACGAGGCGCTGCCGAAAAAGAACTCCGCCGAGTGGATCGAGACCTTCAACAAGATCGGCGTGCCCTGCGGGCCGATCTACAAGATGGACGAAGTCTTTGCCGATCCGCAGGTGCAGCACCTCCAGGCCTCGGTCGAGGTGGAGCACCCGAAGATCGGCCGCTACAGGATCCTCAACCAGCCGGTGAAGCTCTCGCGCACCCCAGCCGAGATCAAGACCGCGACCCCGGAGCTGGGAGCGCACACCGACGAGATCCTCGCTGAAGCCGGGTTCAGCAAGGAAGAAATCAAAGCGCTGCGAGCGAAGGGCGCCGTCTGATGACGGAGCGGCTGATCGAGAAGCGCGAAGGCGCGGTCGGCTGGCTGATCTTCAACAACCCGGAGCGGCGCAATGCGATGTCACTCGACATGTGGCAGGCGATCCCGCCGGCGCTGGCGAAGTTCGAGGCCGACCCGGAGGTGCGCGTCGTCGTCCTGACCGGCGCCGGCGACAAGGCTTTCGTCTCGGGCGCGGACATCTCGCAATTCGAGCAGCAACGCTCGAGCGAGGAGGCGGTGAAGCGCTACGAGGAGATCGGGGAGGCCGCGCAGGCGAGGCTCGCGGGCTGCGAGAAGCCGGTGATCGCCATGATCCGCGGCTACTGCCTGGGCGGCGGCCTCAACATCGCCAACACCTGCGACCTGCGCATCGCGGCCGAGGATGCCCGCTTCGGCATCCCGGCGGCGAGGATGGGCCTCGGCTACCGCGCGTCGTCGATGAAAAAGCTCGTCGACACCGTGGGCGCGCCGTTCGCGCGCGAGATCATGATCACCGCGCGACAGTTCAACGCCAGCGAGGCAAAAACGATGGGGCTGGTCCACAAGGTGGTGCCGGTCGCCGAGCTGGAAAAGACAGTGCGCGAATATACCGATCTCATAGCGGCGAACGCGCCGCTGACGATTCGCGCCGCCAAGCGCATCATCCGCGAAGTGTCGAAGCAGGACTACGACGCAGCGGCCTGCGACGCGTGGGTGAAGGAGTGCTTCGCGAGCGAGGACTACGCCGAGGGCCGGCGTGCGTTCATGGAGAAACGAAAACCCCAATTCAGAGGGAGATAAAGATGAGAATGAGGATTGGCTTCGCCATCATCGGGCTGGCGTTCAGCGCCAGCGTGTTCGCGCAGTGGCCGGCCAAGGCCATCACCACCGTGGTCGGCTTCGAGCCGGGCGGCGGCACCGACACCACGGCGCGCATCGTCGCTCCGGCGCTCGGCGAGCTGCTCGGCCAGAACGTGGTGGTCGAGAACCGCGCCGGCGCCGGCGGCAACATCGCCGTCGACTATGTCGCCAAGCAGGCGCCCGACGGCTACAGCATCGTGCTGGCCAACGTCGGCGCGCTGACGGTGAACCCGCATATCCTGAAGACGCCGTACGACCCGCTGAAGGATCTGGTGCCGATCAGCATGGCGGCGGTGTTCGCCAACGTGCTGGTGGTGCAGCCCGCGCTGCCGGTGAAGAGCATCGCCGACTACGTGAAGTACGCGAAGCAGAAGCCCGGCGTCACCTATGCGTCCTCGGGCATCGGCGGCGCAGGCCACCTCGCCGGAGAGCTGCTCAAGGGCGTGGCGCACATCGACATCGTGCACGTGCCGTACAAGGGCGGCGGCCCCGCGATGCAGGGCTTCCTCGGCACCCAGGTCGACTCGTTCTTCGCTACGCCGATCTCGTCGATCTCGCAGATTCGCGCAGGCAAGGCGAGGGCGATCGCAACCACCGGATCGAAGCGCGCCGCGCTGATGCCCGACGTCCCGACCGTCGCCGAGCAGGGCTTTCCAGGCTACGAGGCGCTTAACTGGTACGGCTACCTCGCGCCCGCCGGCACGCCGAAGGAGATCGTCGACCGCCTCTCGCGCGAGATCGCCAAGGCGCTTGCCAATCCGAAGGTCATCGACCAGATGAACAAGACGGGCGTCGAGCCGCTATCGATGACGCCCGACGAGTTCGGGCGCTACATCAGGCGCGAGTACGACACCTGGGGCAAGGTCGTGAAGGACGCCAACATCAAGGCGCAGTAGCTACTACCTCGATCCTGTGCTCGTCGACGCCACGTCCTGCGCCTGCTTCACGCATCGGAACTGGAGTCTTCCTTCGGGGAAACGCACGAGATCTGCTGAGGGGGTGTCGACCGTTACAACTTCCAGGGCTTTGCCACCGCTGCTCGCACAGAAGCTAGATGCGTGACGCTGGATATCGGCCACAACGTCATGGGTGCTGGCCATGACGCTCAGGGTAGAGCCAGACACCATGTAGACGCCTTGGCCTAAGTTCATGGGCTCGCCTATTCGCGTGGCACAGCCGGCCAGCAACAGCAGCAAGGCGTACAGGGGAAGGAACCCGGGCGCGGTCACTCAGGCACCATACGCAACCCTGTATGTCGCAGAGTTGTTGTTCCATACGCCAGCCGTAGCAGATGAGGCTCAACTTACCCGGCGATCTACGCGGTTCTTGTAACAAAACGACCCGAGCGGACATTCAAGAAATTTTTACAACGATCTTGCCGGCGTGCGAGTCTGATTCCATCCGCGCTTTCGCCGCCGGCAGGTCCTTGAAGTCGTAGACCTTATCGATCAGCGGCCTGAGTTTCCCGCTGGCAAAGAGTGGCAGGAAATCCCTCGTGAACCCCTTCACCGTTTCGCCGCGCTGCGGACCGGTGCGAAGCTTGTTGGAGACGCCGAAGAGCTTCAAGCGCTTGGAGTGTAGTGCCTCGATGTCGAGCTTTCCCTCCAGAACGCCGTCGAGGTAGCCGACGGTGGCGTGGCGGCCCATGTAAGCGAGTGACTTGATCGTCTCGGCGAAGACCGAGCCGCCGACGTTGTTGACCACCAGATTCACACCTTGCCCTCCGGTCGCTTCAAGCACTTGCTTTGAGAAATCGGGCTTGCGGGTTTCGATGGCGAGGTCGAGGCCAAGCTTCCTGAGGCGATCCAGTTTCTCGCGAGAACCCGAAGTGCCGATGACTCTGGCGCCGAGCGCCTTGCCGGCTTGCAGCGCCGCCACGCCGACGCCGGACGAGACGCCGGTGACGAGCAGCCATTCGCCGGCCTTCAGGTTGCCCTGCGCGACGAGCATGTCATAGACCACGAGGAAGGTGACCGGCACCGCCGCCGCGTCCTCCCACGAGAGATTGGCGGGGACTGGGATCGCGTCCTCCTCGTCCATGAGGGCATATTCGGCGAAAGAGCCGGGAAGGCGGCCCATAACGCGCATGCCTTTTTGCGCGTTGCTTTCGGGGCGCTTGCCCGTGCCTTCGACCTCGCCCGCGCCGTCGACGCCCGCGCGTTTTGCCGCGCCGGCCTGGGTGAGGCCGTGGCCGACGATCAGCTCGCCGCGGTTCAGGCTCGCGGCGCGCACGCGAACGAGCATTTGTCCGGGTTTCGGCTCGGGACGCGGCGCATCGCGCAGCTCGAGCTTCATCTCTGTTTCGGTCGACTGGAGGAAGTAGGCTTTCATCGGCCGAAGTGTAGCAATTCGACTACCGCAAATCGGGGCGGCAGCGGCATAAAAACATCGGCGCCTTGGCTATATTGAGCTTGCCTTCCCAGTCCAAGGAGTACTCCCATGAAGCAGCGGATCCTCGATGTCCTGAGCACGTTCGTGCTGTTAACCGTCCTCGGTCTCGCCGCGGCGATCCTGATGCCGCGCGCCAACGCGGAAATGATCCCGACCCCGCAAGGCGAGCAGCAGGCGCAGCCCGCCGGCGATCGCGCCAAGGTCAAGGCCATGCTCGAGCGGCCGGACGTGGTGCGCGAAATGCAGAAGATGGGAATCCCGCCGGAGAAGGCGGCGGCGCGCGTCGATGCGATGACCGACGGCGAGGTGAGTCAGCTTGCCGGCAGGCTGGACGCGCTGCCCGCGGGCGGAGCGGTTTCGAACGAGCAGCTGCTCCTGGTCGTCATCATCGTCCTGCTGCTGGTCATCCTTCTCTAGGCGGCAAGCTCCACCGGCTCCGCACGGTCGTTGACCGTCTGGAGCCGGACCGGGCGGCGCCAGACCCGGCGCACGTACTCCAGCACTTTCTTCGCGCGGCGCGCGTCCAGACCGCGGCCGTCGCTCGCCGTGTCGTGCGTCAGGATCAGGCCGCCGTCGTTCAGCATCTCGGCGACTGCGACGCGCGGCGCGCCGAAGTTGTACTTGGGCGCGAGGATCGCTTCCCGCACCGCGTCGAGGTCGCGGCTGGCGACGCGAATCTCGTCGTCGGGATGGGTCTCGTAGACGAACAGCCCCGACTTCTCGGCCAGCTCGCGGTCGAGCCAGTTGCGGATGAAGCCGAAGTCGTCCTCGTCGCGCCGCACCTCGAAGGCCCGATCGAGGCCGTGCTTCTCGACGATGTCTTCCCAGATGGTGAAGCCGAGGTGGTACGGATTGACCGCCAGCGCGGCCTGCTCGCCGCTGGCGAAGGGCCGCACCACGTCCGAGTGCGCCTGCAGCGCCGAGAGGTACAGGCTCTGCGGCAGGAAGTCGGCCTCGCGCATCAGGCGTGCGTGCCAGTAGGACGCCCAGCCCTCGTTCATGATCTGGCAGGCGAACACCGGGTAGAAGTACAGCGATTCGGCGCGCACCATGAGGAAGATGTCGCGCTCCCACTGCTCGAGCTCGGGCGCGTAGTTGGCGATGAACCAGAGCAGGTCGTATTCCGGGTGCGGCGGCACGCGGGCGCGCAGCGGCCCGATCGGCAGCGCCTCGGGCCGCGATTCGCCGGGCAGCGACTGGAACCGCTTCTGGAAATCGCTGTGCTCCCGGGCGGGCTTTTCGGGCACGAACTCCGCGTAGCGCGAGCGGCGCAGCTCGCCGTCGACGTCGATGTGCGACTCGAGCGCGAGCGCGGCGTCGAGCACGCCCTCGACGCGCTCCAGGCCGACTTTCTCGATCGCGAGCTGGATGCGGTGCGCGTGCGCTGCGGCCTGCTCGACGATGTTGCCGCCCTGCATGGCGTGGAAGCGGGCGAAGAGCTGGTTGTGCTTGGAGAAATCGGCGTGGCCGAGGACGTGGGCGATGACCAGCGAGTTCTCGGCCAGCGAATTGGTGTCCATCAGGAAGGCGCGGCAGGGGTCGCCCGGGAACATTACCTCGAAGATCTTCGAGTGACCCATGCTCTGCCGCACCAGCTGGTGGATGTAGCGCACGCCGAACGACCAGTGCGGCATGCGCACCGGCAACCCGTAGACCGCGATCTCGGTCATCAGGCCCTGCGGCGCGACCTCGAAGTCGACCGGGTAGTAGTCGAGGCCGAGGCTGCGCGCCAGCGCTTCGATCCGGCTTGCGTGCTGCTCGAGCTCATTCACCATGCGTCTGCTCCTGGGCGAAGAACGCCCGGATCGCGCTCCAGACGTCGTCCTGGCTGCCGAGGTGGCTGGTGCCGACCGGCGCGCCGCCGGCTTTCAGCTCGGCAAAGATCTCGGCGAGCTGGGTCTCGCGCGGACGGAAGGTGGCGAGGCCGCCGGTCTCGACGTAGCCGGCGTAATTGACCTGCGAGGCGATCCTGGCGAGCGTGGCGCGCGCCTCGTCGCGGTCCTCGGCGGCGTTCTCGCCGTCGGAGGCGTAGAAAAAGTAGACGTTGTAGCGGCTCGGGTCGTAGCGCGCGGCAATGGTGTCGAGGGCGAGGCGCGCCACCCCCGAAGTGACCGTGCCGCCGCTGGAGGAGGCCTGGAAGAACTGGCTCTCCTCGAATTCCCAGGCCTCGGCGGCGTGGGCGAGGAACACCGTCTCGACCTTGGCGTACTGGCGGCGGATACCCTGCAGCGCGAAGAAGAAGAACTGCTTCGCCAGGCGCCGCTGCGCGTCGTCCATGCTGCCCGAGACGTCGAGGGCGAAGATCACCGCCGCGTTCATCGCCGGGGTGGCGCGCTTGACGAGCTGGCGGAAGCGCAGGTCGTCGTCGATGATCGCGACGGCGTCTTCCTGGACCGTTTTCCTCTTGATGGACTCCTTCAGCGTCCGGCGGCGATCGAGGCGGGAGCGGGCGCCGCGCTTGTTCCAGCCCTCGCGCACGTAGTCGGGCTCGTCCAGGGCGGCGGAGCGGCGCGGCTTGAGCTCGGGGAGCTTCAGCTCCTCCCAGAGCCAGTCGACGATTTCTTCGACCTTGAGCTCGACCACGAAGCGGATCTCGCCCTCGCCGGTGCCGCCCGAGCGCGCGTCGGCGCCGGGCTCGCGGCCGGGCTGCAGCACCTGGCCCGGCTCGCCGCGCCCCTGGCCGGCGCCCTGGCTGACCGAGGCGTCGGCGAGGCGCAGGCGCGCGTGCTCGAGGAACTTCACCGGCACCATCACCGTGCGGTTGCTCGGGCCGGTCATCAGGTCCGAGCCGGCGAGCAGCTCCGGCAGCCCGCCTTTTACCGCTTCGCGGACTTTCTGGTTGTGGCGCAGCCAGTCCCGGGCACCTCGCGAGAAGAGGTCATACCAGGGTGTTTCGGCGGCAACGCGTATCGTCACTCTTGCGCGAGCAGCGTGGTCACGTAGTTGAGCGCTTCGCGGGCGCTGTGCGAGTCGTAGCCGTACTCGTCGACCAGCCGCTTTTCCACCACCGAGATCTTCTGCCGCGTCTCGTCGTCGGGGCGCGCCGCGGAGCTTACCAGGCGCAGCACGTCGCGGCGCTGCTCGAACAGATACTGCTCGACCGCGTCGTGCAGCGGCGCGTGGCTGTCGAGCGTGAACTTTTCGCCGCGCTTGAAGGCGCCCATCGCCTTGCGCACCACCTCCTGGCGGAACGAGCCCTTGCCCGATTCGGAGATGCGGATCTTCTCCTCGACGTTCCTCAGGAAGCGCTCGTCGGGCTTGCGCTCCTCGCTGGTGATCGGGTCGCGCAGCGTGCGGTTGTCGAGCGTCGCCTCGACTTCGTCGAGGTACTTGTCGAGCAGCTGCTGCGCCTCGTCCTCGAAGGAGACGAACAGCGCCTTGTGCACGTCCTCCTTGACCCAGCGGTTGTAGAAGTCCTTGCGCACCGCGACCAGGAAGTCGATCCACTTGCGCTTCTTCTTGCCGTCGATGCGCATGTCGCTCTCGATCGCGTCCTTGAGGGCGATCAGCACTTCCATGGTGGTGAGGCTCTTCGAGCTCGACTGGATGATGGCGTTGGAGAGCGCGTTGATGACGAAGCGCGGCGAGATGCCCGACAGCCCCTCGTCGGGGTTGCGCGCCTTGATCTTCTCCATCTCGGATTGCGCCACGCCCTCGACGTCGTCGCCGGCGTAGAGGCGGATCTTCTTGGCGTGCTCGGCCTCGCGCTCCTCGCCCTCGGCGAGCCGCGTCAGCACCGAGAACACCGCCGCCACGTGCAGCGCGTGCGGGTCGAGGTGCACCTCGCGGAACGCCTGCGTCGAGGAGCAGAGCTTGCGATAGATGCGCGCCTCTTCCTTGTAGGAGAGGGTGTAGGGCACCTGGATGATGACCATGCGGTCGAGCAGCGCCTCGTTCTCCGCCTCCTGCAGGAACTTGCGGAACTCGGCGAGGTTGGTGTGGGCGATGATGGTCTCGTCGAGATGGATCAGCGGGAAGCGCGAGACCTTGACGTTCTTCTCCTGCGTCAGCGTCAGCAGCAGGTAGAGGAATTCGCGCTTCACCTTGAGGATCTCGATCATCTCGAGCATGCCGCGGCTCGCTGCGAACACCGCGCCCGACCACGACCAGGCGCGCGGGTCGCCCTCGTCGCCGAAGTGCGCGACCTTGGAGAGATCCACCGAGCCGACCAGGTCGGCGATGTCCGCGGTGGTGGGGTCGTGCGGCGCGTAGGTGCCGACGCCCGAGCGGCCGGCTTCGGAGATGAAGATGCGCTGCACCGGCACTTGCATGAAGTCGCCGCCGAAGTCGTTGGCGACGCGTTGGGCGCAGTGCGGGCAGAGCTCGCCGCCGATGTCGACGCCGTAGGAGTCGCGGAACTGGCCGCGCAGCGTCGCCGGCACGAGGTGCAGCGGCGATTCGTGCACCGGACAGCCCTGGACGCCGTACAGCGCGCCGGCGTCGGTATGGCTGTAGGCCTCGAGGCCGCGCTTGAGCAGGATCACCATGCTCGACTTGCCGCCCGAGGGCGGCCCGAGCAGCAGCAGCAGTCGCCGGCCGACTTCCGAGCCGGCGCTCGCAGCCTTGAAGTAGTCGAGCACCCTCTCGATGGTGCCGTCGATGCCGAACAGCTCGTCCTGGAACAGGCGCTCCTGCGCGCGCATCATGTCCCACAGGTACTGGTGGCTGCTGCGCGCGATGCCGTGCGCCTCGGCGGGAAAAATCTTCTGCAGGAATTCGGCGAGTGTTCCGCTCCAGCGCGCGGCGCGGTGCTCCTTGGTGAAATCGGCCAATGACTGCAGCAGCGCGGTGTGCCGATCGCCGCTGGTCACCTCGTGGTCGCCGTTGGCTTTGGGTTGTTTCGCAAGGGCTTCAGTCATCACGCGTAACCTCCAGCTGTTGACGGCAAAAAGTGTCCCGGGTGCCCGACCGTTTTGTCACGATTCGGTCGGCTGACGTTACCTTCCCTAAACGGTCCACTCGGTCTACTGTTGACCGGTCTCGCGCGCTTCCGTTTAACGCAGATTTGCGGTGACGATTCGCGGTGAACCCGGCGACGGGGGATCGGTCAAACGGTGACAGGAAAATGCTGAAAGAAATAATCGGCGTCACGGACGACCCGCCCGCCAAGCGGCGCTGGTTCCACGACGATTTCTTCGACCTCTTCGTCTGGGAGGCCGGGGGAGAGATGACCCTGTTCCAGCTCTGCTACGGGGTCGACTCGAGCGATTGCGCCCTGGTCTGGGACCGCCAGCGCGGCTTCTTCCATGACGGCCCCGCCGCATCGCCGGAGGTGGTTACGCGATTCGAAGACGTAATGGGCGGCCTGCCGGCCGAGCTGCGTACGCCGATCCGCGAGAAGCTGCACGAATTCGCCGGCCGCGCCCTGGAAATCACCTCGCGCCGCAAGAAATTCCGGCGCGCCGCCTGGCAGCGCTGACTACTCCTGTAGTCGGGAATCGACGAGAATTGGCGTTCCTCAAAGGGAGGGGAACTCATGAAGCCAGAACTGATGCTGCTTGCCTGGGCGGTCATCCTTACGCTCGCCCAGATGCTCGTCGCCGCCACCGGCGCCGCTTCGCAATACGGACCCATGCCGCTGTTCGGCAATCGCGAAGGCCTGCCGCCGCTCACGGGCTGGGCCGGCCGGGCGCAACGCGCGCACCGCAACATGCTCGAGAACCTGGTGCTGTTCGCGGCCCTGGTCCTGATTTGCGCAGTCACGAACAAGACCAACGCGACCACGCTCCTTGGCGCGCAGCTTTTCCTCTGGGCGCGACTTGCCTATGCCGCGATCTACCTCGCCGGCATTCCTTATCTGCGCACTGCCGCGTGGGCGGTCTCGCTCGTCGGCCTGATCATGGTTTTCCTGCAACTCCTGTAGTTACGGGGTTGCCAATAGCGACCGGCCGGATCGCGGATCCGGCCGCGCCTTTTTCGCGCAGGGGCAGGACGATGGTGCAGGACAGCCAGACCTTGTCGCGCGTCATCTCGTCGAGCTTGGCGTTCTCGATCAGGTGCACGCCGGCCTGGGTGAGCAGGTGGTGGTGCACCGCGAACGGCAGCCCGGGCGGCGTGCCGGCAGCCGGCGGCGCTTTGCCGGCGAGCATGCCCTCGGGGACGGTGTCGATGAACGGCGCATCGAGGCCGATGGCGACGATCTTGCGGCCGGCGAGGTAGCGCGCCGCATCGTAGGAGAGGCCGGGCGCCATCGCGTAGTAGGTCTTGTCCTTGTCCGGGTCCTGCCAGCGCTCGCCCCATCCGGTGTGGACGTAGACGATGTCGCCCGCGCGGATGCCGCGCTTCTCCAGGCCCTGCGCTTTCAGCATCGCCTGGATGTCCTTTGCAGTGACCAGCATGCCCGCGCTCATCGCAGTGCCGCCGCCCACCAGCGCCCGCGCGTCGAGCAGTACCGCGCTGGTGATGAGCGGCGGGATCTTCTCGATGCCGAGCTTGAGCAGCGGCGAGTCCGGCGTCGGCTTCACCTCGCTCTGCGGCAGCCCGCCGTAGTACACGAACTCGGTCGGCAGCGGCGGCTTGCCGTCCCATGCCTGCTTCGCCACTGCGAAGTGGCCGAGCGCGTCGATCTGCGTACCCTGCTGGCCGGGCTCGGCGTTCTCGTTGAAGGTCTCGGAGTTGAAGCCGTGCGTGGTGCCGGGAATCGCCGAGGTCGGCTTCGGCCGCATCTGGTACGGGCCGGCGAAGGGCGAGAGCGGCATGGTCGGCGAGCGCAGCTGCGACAGCTCGTAGGCCTTCGCCTGCGGCTGCGAGAGGAAGCGCGCGCAGCTCGCCCAGCTCTTCGGACCGAGTTGCGCCGCCATGCCGAACTCGTCGTCGGCAGCGTGAACCGCAGGCTCACTTAACGAAACGGCGAGAAGCAGAATCAAACTAAGATGTCTGTTCATGGGAATGATGGTCCAGGGGGTTTGGCGGGACATTCCGCGCGACTTCAAGTCTACAGGCGGCGCGTTCGTGCGGCCCGATACCGCCTTCCGCGATTCGGTGTCGCTCGCGGAGGCCGAGCCCGGCCGCTACCGGCTCTACGTCTCGCGCGCCTGCCCCTGGGCGCACCGCACGCTGATCATGCGCGCCTTCGCGCGGCTGGAGAAAGTGGTGCCGGTGTTCAACGCCGATCCCTACATGGCCGAGAACGGCTGGGAGTTTGACGAAGGCGCCTCCGGCATCCGCTATCTGCACCAGCTCTACGCGAAAGCGAAGCCCGACTACACCGGCCGGGTCAGCGTGCCGGCGCTTTGGGATGAGAAAACGCAGCGGATCGTCAACAACGAATCCTCCGAGATCATTCGCATGATGGGCGCGGACTTCTATCCGGTGAAGCTCAGGAAAGAGATCGACGCGGTCAACGCGCGCGTCTATCAAACGCTCAACAACGGCGTCTACCGCGCGGGCTTTTCCACCGCGCAGGACAAGTACGAGGCGGCGGTAACCGAGCTGTTCGCCACTCTCGACTGGCTGGAGAAGCGGCTGGCGAAGCGCCGCTGGCTGTGCGGCGCGAAACTGACCGAGGCCGATGTGCGGCTTTTCACCACGCTGGTACGCTTCGACGCCGTCTACTACTCGCATTTCAAATGCAACCTGCGGCGGCTGGTGGACTATCCGAGACTATGGCGCTATACGAGAAGGTTCTACGCGTTGCCCGGGGTGGCGCGCACGGTCGATCTCGCCGAGATCAAGTCGCACTATTACCGCAGCCAGAAGCAGGTCAACCCCACGCAGATCGTTCCCAAAGGCCCGGCGCTCGACTTGCGCTTGCGCTAGCCCTCGCCCTCGCTGCCGGGGCGGTCGCGGCGGACAGCGACCCGTACACAGACACACTCGCGCCCGGCGGCGCCGCCGTCGGCTACACCTGGCGCGAGCAGAGCTCGCCCTACCGCGGCGCGCACACGCCGCGCAGCTTCGATCCGATCTACCTCTACGAAGGCGACTACGCCTACCTGCACGGCACCCGCGCCGGTTTGAAGGCGGAGGTGAACACCTGGCGCTTCGACGCTTTCATCGCCGAGCGCTTCGACGGCTACAACGCGGACCGCATTCCCTACGGGCTCGAAGGCCAGCCGGTGCGCGAGCCGGGATTCGACGTCGGACTCGCGGCGCGCGTGCGCACCGCGTGGGGCTCGCCCTACGTGGAGCTGCGTCGCGACGCGAGCCATACCTCCGGGGGTAGCGAAGCGCGGCTCGGCGTCTGGGGCAACGGCTGGCGGCGCGGCAAGCTCGAGGTGCGGCCGCACGCCGCGCTCGCCTACCGCAACTCGAAGCTCAACCGCTTCTACTACGACGTGGGCGCCGGCGCCGACGTCGAGCTTGGCCTGGCCGCGGACTACTACCTCGCCGGGGGCTGGCATGTGATCGGCGGGCTGAGCTCGATCCGTCACTCGAACGCCATCGGCTCGAGCGCGCTCGTGGATCAGCGCACTGAGAACGCAGCGACCCTCGGCATCCTGTACGACTTCGGCCCCAACATCCGGCGCTGGGAGCCCGAGTCCAAGCCGGTGATCGTGCGGGCGCTCTGGGGCGCATCGAGCGATTGCGATCTGAAGAAGACCGTGCAGGGAACCTGCACCACTACCCACACGGTGGATGCGACCGACATCTGGGGCATCGACGTCGGCCGCACGCTCATCCGCGAGCCGAACGGCAAGCGGGTCGAGATCGCCGGCTTCCTCGGCATCCAGCGCCACCTGGAGCGCGGCAACCAGGGCGATTTCTGGGAATACAAGGCCTACTTCAAGGCCTACTACTGGGGCTTTCCGTGGGACCGCTGGGTGCGCACGCGCTTCGGCATCGGCGCCGGGCTTTCCTACGTCGAGCAGATCTCGACCATGGAAGCGCGCGACCAGGCGAAGAGCGGGCTGCACTCCTGGAAGCTGGTCAACTACCTCGACCCGACCATCGACGTGCGCATGAGCGACCTCATCCCGACGCCGCAGCTGCGCAATACCTGGGTCGGCGTGGGGGTTGCGCACCGCTCGGGCATGTTCGGCTGGGCGCGCGACTATGGCTACGTCGACGGCGGCTCGAACTACATCTACTTCTTCCTCGAGACGACGTTCTAGCCCTGCGACGAATAGCCGCCGTCGACCGGGATCGCCGTGCCGGTCACGAAATCGGAAGCCGCTGAAGCGAGAAACACGGCGATGCCGCCCAGGTCGTCGGGGATACCCCAGCGGCCGGCCGGCGTCCGCGAGAGCACGCGCTCGTCCAGGCCTTTCAGCTCGACGCGCGCCTTGCGGGTCAGGTTGGTGTCGATCCAGCCCGGCAGCACTGCGTTGACCTGGATGTCGTCCTTCGCCCAGGCGCTGGCGAGCGCTTTCGTGAGCTGGACGATGCCGGCCTTGCTCGCGGCGTAGGGCGCGAGGTACGCCGCGCCGAAGATCGACATCATCGAGCCGATGTTGATGATCTTGCCGCCGCCGGCACGCTTGAGGTGCAGGTACGCGGCCTGCGAGGCGATAAAGGCGCTGGTGAGGTTGGTGTCCATCACCTCGTGCCAGTCGGCGAGCGAAAGCTCCTGCGGCGGCTTGCGGATGTTGATGCCGGCGTTGTTGACCAGGATGTCGAGGCGGCCGAGCTTCTGCGCCGCCTCGTCGACCGCGGCCCTGCAGGATTTCTCATTTTTCAAATCGACAATCAATGAAATCGCCTCGTCGCCGAGGGCCTTCAGCGCCTCGGCGTTCTTCGCCTTGTCGCGCCCGGCGATCGCCACCGTCGCGCCCGCCGCCGCGAGCGCCTTCGCCATGCCCAGGCCGATGCCGCCGTTGCCGCCGGTGACCAGGGCGGTCTTGCCTTCCAGGTCGAACAGGTTCATCCTGCGATCATGACATACTTGACAAAAGCAAGTATCGAGGCGGTGCGGCACTTCAACCGCTTCTATACGGGGCGGATCGGCGTGCTCAAGCCGGGGATGGTCGGCTCGCCGTACACCCTGCCGGAGGCGCGCGTCATCTACGCGCTCGGCCGCGACGGGCAGAGCACCGCCACGGCGATCGGCCGCGAGCTCGCGCTCGACCTGGGCTACCTCAGCCGGCTGCTGCAGAGCCTGCGGCGGCGCGGTCTGCTGCTGGCGAAGCGCGCCGCCCACGACGCGCGCCAGCAGCACCTCACGCTCACCGAAAAAGGCCGCAAGGCGTTCACCCTGATCGACTCGCGCTCGCGCGACGAAATGGCGCAGATGCTCGCGCCGCTCAAGAGCGAGCACCGCGGCCGCCTGGTCTCGGCGATGCAGACGGTCGAGTCCTTGCTGAACAGCGACCGGGCGCCGGGCGAGATCGTGCTGCGCGAGCACCGCCCCGGCGACATGGGCTGGGTGGTCGATCGCCACGCGGTGCTCTACTACGAGCAGGACGGATGGGGCGCGCAGTTCGAGGCGCTATGCGCCGGAATCGTCAAGGACTTCCTCGAGAACTTCGATGCGAAGCGCGAGCGCTGCTGGATCGCGGAGCGCAACGGCGAGCGCGTCGGCTGCGTGTTCGTGGTGAACGACAAGGGCGAGGCGCGGCTGCGCCTGCTGCTGGTTGAGCCGTCCGCCCGCGGCACCGGCCTCGGCCGGCGCCTGGTCGAGGAATGCATCCGGTTTTCGCGCGAGAAGGGCTACGAGAAGCTCGTGCTCTGGACCCACGCGCACCTCATCGCGGCGCGCGCGATCTACGCCGGGACGGGATTCAGGAAGCTGAGGAAGACCGAGACCCACGACACCTTCGGACCGAAGGCGGTCAGCGAGTTCTGGGAGCTCAAACTTAGCTAGGCCGCGGCGCGGAAGCGGACGCTGCGGTTGCGTCCGTCCTGCTTCGCCGCGTAGAGCGCGCGGTCGGCGTGCGCCGCGAGCGAGTCGAGCGTGCGGCCGTCCTCGGGGTAGCAGGAGATGCCGATGCTGACGCTGGAGACGATGCGCCGGTGGTCGAGCTCGAGCGGCGTCTCGGCGACGCGCATACGGATGCGCTCGGCGACCTCCATCGCGCCCTTCGCCGGCGTCTCGGGCAGCAGGACGATGAACTCGTCGCCGCCGTAGCGGGCGGCGACGTCGGTGAAGCGCAACTCGGCCTGGATCGCGATCGCCATATGGCGCAGCAGGCGGTTGCCGGCGTCGTGGCCGTAGGAATCGTTGACCTTCTTCAGGTTGTCGGAATCGATCATCAGCACGCTCGAGGCGCGCTCGTGGCGCAG
>Ga0137410_10000378_pt1 | contig 31461 bp, 22 predicted proteins | sample CZODoug1_16funga_FD_108878 | JGI IMG/M metagenome (GOLD analysis project Ga0137410, IMG submission 108878) | Vadose zone soil fungal communities from Angelo Coast Range Reserve, California, USA - CZODoug1_16fungal (Illumina Assembly) | ecosystem: Environmental > Terrestrial > Soil > Vadose zone... | reverse complement strand
CGGGCGAGCTGATCGGACACGCCCGGGACGCGCTCGCGGACGATCTCCAGCTCGCGCTGCGCGGAGGGGAAATCGATGTACAGGTGCAGGCAACGCCGCTTGAGCGCGTCGGAGAGCTCGCGGGCGGCGTTCGAGGTGAGCACCACGCGCGGGGTGTGCACCGCGCGGACGGTGCCGATCTCGGGGACCGTCACGGAGTAGTCGGCCAGCACCTCCAGCAGGAAGGCCTCGAACTCGGGGTCGGCCTTGTCGATCTCGTCGACCAGGAGCAGCGCCGGATCGGGGCTCCGGATGGCGGCCAGCACCGGACGCGGCAGCAGGAAGCGCTCGCTGAAGAACAGGTCGTCGGACCCAGCCACCCGGTCCGCCGCCTCGCGCAGGGTCCCCGCCCCCGCGATGGTCTCCGCGATCTTGTCCTTGAGCAGCTGCGTGTAGAGCAGTTGCTTGGCGTACTCCCACTCGTACAGCGCCTTCGCCTCGTCGAGCCCCTCGTAGCACTGCAGGCGGATGAGCCTGCGCCCGGTCGCCTGGGCGAAGGCGCGCGCCAGCTCCGTCTTGCCGACGCCGGCCGGCCCTTCCACCAGCACCGGCTTCTCCAGCCGGTCGGCGAGGAACACGCTGGTGGCGATCTCGGGCGAAGGCAGGTAGCCGGCGGAGCGCAACCGGGCCTCGACGTCCTGGATGCTGGCGAGCGAGACGGCGCTCATGCACGGCTTTTAACATGCGGAGGTGCGTAACGCGCTTCGCAGGTGGCACTCCTCCTGCACGAGCATTCCGTCGTGAATCGCAGAATCGCGTTGGTGATTACGGCACTGATCGTCCCGGGTGGTCTCGTCATCCTCGTGGGGGCCGCGGTGGTCAAGGCGTTCTACCGGAGCGAGGCGGGCAGGAAGGCTTGGGGGCGGGTCACCCAGCTCTTGCGCCGGCCGGCCACGGCGCTCGACCCGGCGCGAGAAGCGGCCTGACTGCCGGTCCCGGCGGGACGCGGGAGGAACCGCCGTTCCCACGCGAGGCTCGGGGCTTCCCATCCGCCGGCGAGCAGCTACGGGGCAGCCGTCACGGTTCCGAGCTCCCCGCCCCGACCTCGATGCGGAGCGCGAGGGGATCTCCGCGGGTCTCCGTGAGCGCGACGAAGCAGCCCTGGCCGGTCCGGGTGAAGTGCAGCGACACGCGCGAGCTCGCGACGCGCATCCCGCGCAGGGTGATTTCGCTCGCCCAGTCCGGCAGGTGCGGATTGACGATCTTGAGCGCGCGGCGCGGTCCGTCCGGATGGATCCCCAGGCAGGCGCGCAGCATGAGGAACATCGCCCCTGAGGCCCACGCCTGCGGTGAGCACGAGACGGGATAGCTGACGGGCTGCTCCTGATCGGCCCGGTCCATCCCACAGAACAGCTCGGGCAGACGGTAATGGCGGAACCCGCGCGCGGCCGCATAGGCGCCGCTCAGGATCTGCAGCGCCTGCCGCTGCATCCCGTAGTGCGACAGGCCCATGGCGATGAGGGAGTTGTCGTGCGGCCAGACGGTCCCGTTGTGGTAGCTGAGCGGGTTGTACGCCTTCTGCCCGCGCGCCAGCGTGCGGATCCCCCAACCGTTGAACGCCTCCGCCGAGAGAAGCGCCCGGGCCACCCGTCGAGCCTTGGCGTCGGGGATGGCGCGCGACCAGAGCAGGTGCCCCATGTTGGAGGCGATGCTGCGCACCTGCTTCTTCCCGGCGTCGAGCGCCAGCACGTAGGTGCCGGTGCGCTCGTCCCAGAACGCCTCGTCGATGCGCCGGGCCAGCTGGATCGCCGCCCGCGTGCACCGGGCGGCGTCGTCGCGCCGGCCGAGCTGGCGGTAGATGCGCGCCATGCGCCTGCGCGCGTCGACGCAATAGCCCTGCACCTCGACGAGCGCGATCGGCGGCGTCGCCGGCGTGCCGTCCGCGTGGGGGACGCCGTCGCGCGAGTCCTTCCAGCCCTGGTTGGTCAGGCCGCGCGGGGTCTTGCGCTGGTACTCGACGAAGCCGTCGCCGTCCTTGTCGCCGTATTCGTCGATCCAGCGCAAGGCCGCCTCCGCCGCGGGGAGCAGCTGGTCGGCGGTGGCGCGGTCGTCGGTCCAGCGCAGGTATTCCGAGTAGAGGATGACGAACAGCGGCGTCGAGTCCACGCTGCCGTAGTAGGGAGTGTGCGGGACTTCCCCTGCGCGGGCCAGCTCGCCGCGGCGGATCTCGTGCAGGATCTTGCCCGGCTCCTCCTCGCGGAAGTCGTCGACGCGCTTGCCCTGGTGCGCGGCGAGGAAGAAGAGCGCGTCGCGCGCCACTTCCGGGTTGACCGGCAGCGCCTGGTAGCCGGTGATGAGCGCGTCGCGCCCGAACGGCGACGCGTACCAGGGGATGCCGGCGGAGATGACCCGCCTGCCCTCCCAGTAGATGCTGAGCGCCTTCAAGTCGGCGACCGCCTGCTCCAGGGACCAGTTGAAGGCTTCCTCGTTGGTGTGGATCTGCGTGGAGCTGTCCGCCCAGGCGCGGTACGCGGCGCGGGCGCGGCCCAGCCTCTCCTCGTAGCGGCGCGGCGGCGGCGGGTCCGACTCCTGGTCGCTGCCCGGATACCGCCATCCGCTCTCGGGCAGCTGGGTGATCAGCGGCGGCGGACGGAGCTCGTTGCTGCGGGCCGCGTCCGCCGACTCCCGGACCGAGACGCCGGAGCGGAGCCCGTGCACGGAGGCGATCGCGTGCAGCTCGATCTGCGTGCTCTCGTTGGGCCCCAGGTGGAAGCTGAAGCGAGCCTTGCCCGCGTCGACGTCGTCCGGCGCGCGCACGGGGAAGAACACCTCCGACCGGTAGACGGCGCCGTCGCGCCCCAGGTAGGCGAACACCACCCGATCCCGGGTCACGCGCGGCCGGAAGTAGGTGCCGCGGTCCCGGCGCCGCGCGCCGCGCACCTCGAACTGATCGGCGAAGTCGGAGGCGAACTCGTACTCGATCCAGTAGTCGACCTCGTGCACGAGGAAGTTGGTGAGCGTCAGCCGCTCGACGAAGTGGTCGTCCATCAGCTGCTCGCGCCGCAGGTGGAGGAAGTTCACCGGATCGGCGAAGAGCCCGCCGAACAGCGTCGAGGTCACCGTCAGGTCGATCTGCGAGGTGTACTCGGAGGTGTTCTGGGTGGAGAGCACCACCGGCGGTCCGCCGGCGACGGTCAGCTTGAGCTTGCTGAGGAAACGGGTGTCCTCGAAGTACCCTCCCTGGTCGCGGGCGCCCGGCGGGAAGATGTCCCCCAGCCGCCCGGTGACCGCGAACAGGTTGCCGCGCTTCAAGACCAGCTTCTCGGTTCCGGTGGACTCCGGCAGCTGGGTCAGGTCGTCGTAGCCGAGCAACTCGCTCGCCGCGACGGGAGTCAGCGTCCGATCGGCCACGTCTACCCCGCGTACCCGGCATCGGCGGCGACGAAGCTTTCGGCGACGGCCTGCCGGTACAGCTGGAGGTACTCCGACGCCATCCGGTCCGCCGACCAGCGCTCGGAAGCCAGCGCGCGGATGCGGGCCCGGTCGAAGAGCTTGTCGGCGACGCGCGCTCCGGACACCAGCTCGCACGGGTCGTCGGCCACCAGGCCGGTGATGCCGTCTTGCACCACCTCGGGCACGCTCCCGCGGCGCAGCGCCAGCACCGGCACGCCGCAGAGCTGCGCCTCGATCATCACCAGCCCGAAGGGCTCGGCCCACTGGACGGGGAAGATCAGCGCGCGCGCCCGCGCCAGGAGGTTCGTCTTGCGCGCGCCTCCCACGGCGCCCAGCTCGAGCACGCCGTGCCGGCGGATGAGAGGCAGGACCTGCTCGCCGAAGTAGTCCAGCTCGTGCGGCTCGCCGGCCATGACCAGCGGCAGCCTGGCGAGCGCCGCGACCTCGATGGCGAGGTGCGGCGCCTTCTCGCGCGAGTAGCGGCCCAGGTAGAGCAGGTAGCCCTGCTCCGGGAGCAAGGGGAAGCGTTCCGGCGAGAGCCCGTGGTGGATCACGGCCGAGACCGGCGCTTCCTCCCGCCGGGCCTGGCTGCCGCTGATGGCCACCAGCATCACGTGAGGGTTGGCCCGGTAGATGCGCGAGAGCTTCTCGTTGCAGTCGTGATGGACGGTGGCGACCGCGGGATACGGGCAGAGGCGGGAGAGCTCGACCGCGGAAGAGCTGTGCAAGTGCACCAGGTCGAAGCCGCGGGGATCGCGCCCGATGTCGCGCAGCGACCAGGCGGCATGAGTGGCGTCCACGTCCGCGTTGGGCGGCCATTGCGCCGACGGGAAGTACGAGCGCACCTCGACGCCGTCGGGCCGCGAGTCGCCGGTCGCGTACACCACCACCTCGATGGAACGACGCCGCAGCGCAGCCGCCAGCTCCGCGACGACCAGCTCCGTGCCGCCATAGCGCGGCGGCGGGACGGGGACGAACGGCGTGGAAACGAGCGCGACGCGCAAGCAGGTTCCCTCCCGGTCGAGAGGGAATGTGTGCATGATGTGACTGTACGGACACGCCTGGGCCGGCCGCCGCGCTTCGAAAGCGCAGGACCGCCCTCTCGGCTGTGACCGGGCCTCAGGAGCGGTACACGCGGTAGTCGATCTCGGGGAACAGGTTGTCCCGCGCCTCGACCTGGCCGAGCCAGCGCTCGTCCAGCTGGTTGCCTTTGATCTGGTCGTAGAGCCGCGTGAAGCGGAGCAGGTGCTCGCGCGTGCGGCGCACGGCGTAGTCGACCATGGTGCCGGTCTTGATGATGAAGGCCCAGTCGCTCGACTGGGCGAGGAGCAGCTCGCGCGCCGCCTGGTTGAGGGCCCGCCGCTGGACGCCCGACGCGTCCTGGAACGAGCGGGCAAGCTCGATCATCCGCTCGGCGGCCTTGTGCAGGTACCGGTAGACCCAGTCGTTGGACTCGTCGAGCCACACGCCCGCGTACCCGCCGGCGCCCCAGCTCGACATGGGCGGCTGCGAGACCTGCTGCTCCGGGTACATGGCGAGATAGTCGATCGGCGAGAGCATCTGCAGGACGTCCTGGTCGAAGGCCGCCTTGCGGATGAGCAGGTCGATGAAGGCCGGCCCCTCGTACCACCAGTGGCCGTACAGCTCGGCGTCGTACGGGCTGATCACGATCGGCGGCGGCCCTTCGCCGAACGCCTGGCGCAAGTACTCCACCTGCTTGGTGCGGTTGAAGAGGAAGTTGCCGGCGTGCAGGTCGACCTTGCGGCGCGCCGCCTCCGGGTCGTAGGGCTGCTTCTGGTCGAGCGGCACCTTGCCGGTGATCTTGTAGTACTTGATTCCGACGTTCTTGCGCGCGCCGGTCGCCTGGATGTACGGCCGGATGTAGTCCCAGTCGGCGTCGTAGCCGACGTCCCGGTAGAACTCGCGATAGTCGGCGTCGCCGGGGTAGCCGTACTCGGCGCTCCACACCTGCATCGAGCTCTCGGGATCGCGGGCGAATGCGGCCACTCCGCTGGGCGTGTACACCGGCGCGTACACGCCGCGGCGGGGGCGCGGCGCCGCGTTCGCCAGGGCGTGCGAGTCGACGAAGAAGAACCGGATGTTCTCCTCGGCCAGGTAGCGGTCGATGCCGGGCGCGTAGCCGCACTCCGGCAGCCAGATGCCGCGCGGGTCGCGCCCGAAATGCATGCGGTAGTGCGCGGCGGCCACGCGGATCTGGGCGCGCATCGCCTCGGGCTGGACCATCAGCGGCAAGAACCCGTGGGTCGCGCCACAGGTGATGATCTCGAGCGCGCCGTTGTCCTGGAGGCGCTTGAAGGCCCCGACCAGGTCGCGCTTGTACCGGTCGTGGAACAACCGGCGCAGGTGGTAGTGCTGCTCGCGGTAGTGCCGGGCGAGCGGCCCGAACTGCGGGTCGTTCCGCAGGCGGTGGACCTCCTTGTCGGTCAGCTCGCAGAGGGAGTCGAGCCGCTTCGCGTAGCGCGAGAGCAGAAGCTCGTCGCGCAGCATGCCGACCAGGGGCGGCGTCAACGTCATCGTGACGCGGAACGGGACGCCGTCGTCGACGCACCGGTCGAACACCTCGAGGAGCGGCAGGTACGTCTCGGTGATCGCCTCGTAGAGCCAGTCCTCCTCGAGGAACTCGGGGTATTCCGGGTGGCGCACGTACGGCAGGTGCGCGTGGAGAACGATGGAGAGGACGCCCCGGGTCATGGCTCCTCGTCCTTCTTCTGCAGCGTGCCGCTCGAGGGCGCCTGGCCGCCCGTGCGGCTGGTGCTGGAATGGCGGGGCTGCATCCGCCGCTCCCAGCCAGGCGGCGCTCCGCCGGACTTCCACGCCAGAGGCCGGCCGCCCGCGACCGGCTCGCCGCGCAGCGCCGATCCGAGCGGCAAGGTGGCGTACACCTCGTCGAGCACGTCGCTGGGCTGCGCAGGGGGAAGCTTGATCGGGCGCGCCGCCCGGAGCATCCGGGCGCCGCGATCGCCCAGCGCCCACAGCTCGACGCGGAGCTCCAGCGCGCTCGGCAGCTCGCGCACGTACCAGCCGCGCGACTCGAGGTGGACCTCGACCTCGCGCAAGAGCTCGTTGCCGCGCACGTTCCACAGCTTGAGGCTGGCTCGCGAGGTACCGAGGCCGCCGAACGCCTGCTCGATCTGCTGCTGCGAAAGGTCCCAGTAGACGTAGATCGTCTGCGGATCGCGGATGAGCGCCAGGAGCCGCCCGTCGCCGTAGGTCCAGGGCAACTCGCCCAGCTCCTCGACGAAGCCGTGCTCCTTGGGCGGCATCGCCGCCGCCGGGCTGTGCGTGCGCACGTCCGACTCGGGGACGATCCCGGGCGGCGCGAGCGGGACGCCGGGGTGGGCCGGCACCTCGTGGTGCAAATCTCCGTTCTGCGGCGCCGGCTGCGCTGCCGACCGCGCGATCTCGCGCGCCTCCTCGGCCTGCGTGCCGCCGCCGGCGGGCTGCTCGCGCCCGTTCACTTCCCGTGGCTCGTCCTCGAGCGCCGCTCGCCGCGAGGGATCGACCCCATCCTGCGGGACCGCCTCCTCACGGCCCTGCGCGGAAGGTCGCGGCCGCGGTGGTTGATTCTTTTCGGGCATCGGCGAGCCGTCTCTACCGGGACGCCGGCGGGGGATCAAGCCGTCCGCGGCAGGGGCCGAATAGTTAGGCCCGCGCGAGGCCCGCCGCAACTCCGAGCGCGGGCAGGTGTGCTGAAGCGGGCGGGGGGACTGTCACTTGCGCGACAGCGAATCCGCCGTCTGCTTCGCGTAGGCCTTGAGATTCGGCTGTGCGTCCGGAGCGTTGCTCTCGGCGAATGCGCGGTACAGCTCGATGGCCCGGGGCGCGTCGCCCAGCTGGCGGTAGGCCTCGGCCAGCCCGAAGAGGGGGGCGGCGAGCGCCGGGTCGGCCGTACGCGCGGCCGCGTAATCCTGGGCGGCCTCCTGGAAACGGCCGAGGCTGATCCGCGCCGAGCCGCGAGCGATGAGCGCGTTCGCGTACGAGGGACGCAGCGCGATGGCCTGGTCCAACTCGGCCAGGGCGGGCTCGTACTTGCGATCGTGGATGAGCGCGACCCCGGCCGAATAATGCCGGCGCGCAGACGCTTCATCTCCCGACGCCGGGGGAGTCGAGGTGGCCGGGCCCGGGTTCGCGGCCGGGGCCGGATTCGCGGCCGGGGCCGGGACGGGGCTGGGAGCCGGTGCCGGCGCGGCCGCCGGGGGCGGCTGCGCCACGGTGACGACCGTCGTCCCCTGCGGCGCGGGCTTCCGCAGCTCGCGGCGCGCGAACGCCGCGCCCAGCGCTTCCTGCGCCTCGGCGTTCGACGGGTCCAGGGCGATGGCCTTGTTCCATTGCTCGATCGCTTCCGGGTCGTGGCCCATCTTGGCGTAGACGTTCCCCGCCTTGACGCGCGCGGGGACGTTCTTGGGCTCGGCCATGATCGCGTCCTGGTACGCGTAGAGGGCCATGCGGAAGTCCTTCGCGGCCAGCGCGCTGTCGCCTTCGGCAATCTTCGCGCCCACGTCCACCGGCACGGCGACGGCCAGCTTGCCGGTCGGCGCGGGCTCGCCGGCTCCATGGACGATGGTGCGCGTACCAACGGGCTCACCCGTCGCGTCCGGTGTCGCTGTCGCAGTCGGTGTCGGTGTCGGTGTCGAAGACAGCGCCGCAGCAGCCTGCTCCTCCACGTCCGCCTGCGGCTGCAACTCGGCGATCCGCTCGTTCGCGCGCTGCACCCACTTCTGCTCGGTAGGGCGCTTCTCCTTCTCGAGGTATTGCCGATACGCCGCCACGGCGCCGCGCGCCTGGCCCGACTGGCGCAGCGACTCGGCGAGCCCGTAGTAGCCGTCCGGATCGTCGGGAGCGAGCGCGGCGTACCGGCGATACGACTCGGCCGCGTCGGGGAACTTCTGCGCCGTGCGCTGCGCGAAGGCGAGGTTGTACCAGGCCGACGCGTCCTTGGGCTGGAGCCGCACGGCGGTGCGGAAATGCCCGATCGCCTCCGGCACCTGTCCCTTGTGGAACAGGATCTTTCCGATCTCGTGGTGGGCCACCTGGTCGTTCGGATTGGCCTCCACCGCGAGCCCGAAGTCCTCCAGCGCCTCGTCCTCGCGCCCGGCGGCAATCGCGGCCAGACCACGCTCCCGCATCTGCGCGGCGCGCGCCTTCTTCGCCGCCGCGGCCTTGCCGGTCGTCTTCTTCGGCGCCGCGCCCAGCGGGCCCGCCGCCAGCGTCAGTGCGCACAAGGTGAGTGCGAGTCGCATCCAAATCCGCATGCCGGAACGATATCTCAGGGCCCGCGAACCCTCTCCTTTTTTCCCTCGCGCGCGAAGGACCGGACTTCTTGTTTCACGCAGAGCCCGCAGAGGTCGCAGAGGGCTCAGGTCAAAAAAAGCAAAAGATTTTCTCTGCGCTCTCCGCGTGCTCTGCGTGAACCGTTCTTTGTCCGGTGCGTCCTGGGTCGGGGCGTGGGTCAGTCGAAGCGGCGGTCGATGATGGTCGAGATGCCCATGCCGTAGCCGATGCAGAGCGTGATCAGGGCGCGCCGCTGGCCGGTGCGCTCCAGCTCGTGCAGCGCGGTGGCGAGGAGCATCGCGCCGGTGGCGCCGAGCGGGTGGCCGAGCGCGATGGCGCCGCCGTTGACGTTCACCTTCTCCAGCGGGATGCCGAGCTCCTGGGCGACGACGAGCGGCACCGGGGCGAAGGCCTCGTTGATCTCGAAGAGGTCGATGTCGCTGACCTTGAGGTCCGCCTGCGCCAGCGCCTTGCGGGTCGACGGAATGGGGCCGGTCAGCATCAGCACCGGGTCCGATCCCGCCACGGCCATCGAGACGATCCGGGCCCGCGGCTTGAGTCCCAGGCTGCGCGCCCGCCCCTTGGAGGCGATCACCACCGCCGCCGCGCCGTCGACGATCCCCGAGCTGTTGCCCGCGTGCAGCACGCCGTCTTCCTTGAACGACGGCCTGAGCTGGGCGAGCGTCTCGACCGTGGTGCCCGGACGCGGGTGCTCGTCGCGATCGAAGCTACGGCCTCCCGGCAGCTTCATCGGGACGATCTCCCTGACGAAGAGCCCCTTCTCGATCGCGCTCGCCGCCTTGCGCTGCGATTGCACGGCGAACTCGTCCAGCTTCTCGCGCGGGTAGCCCCACTTCGCCGCGATCAGCTCGGCGGACAGCCCCTGCGGGACCAGCCCGGGCCAGTGCTGCTGGAGCCCTGGCGAAACCGGTCCCTCGCCGCCCACCGCGTCGGAGCCCATCGGCACGCGGGTCATGTGCTCCACTCCGCCGGCGACCACCAGCTGCGAGGCGCCGGAGAGCACCGCCTGCGCCCCGAAGTTCACCGCCTGCAGGCCGGAGCCGCAGAAGCGGTTCACGGTCGTCCCCGGCACCTCGACCGGCAGCCCCGCGGCGAGCACCGCGCCGCGCGCGATGTTGAGCCCCTGCTCGCCGACCTGCGTGACGCAGCCCATGATCACGTCGTCGACGTCCTGCGGCTTGAGCCCCGCGTGGGACAACGCCGCCGCGAGCGTCTGCGCCAGCAGATCGACGGGGTGGAGCTCCGACAGCGCTCCCTTCCGCTTCCCGCGCGCGGTTCGCACCGCATCGACGATGATCGCTTCTGTCACCACGTCCTCCTGCCCGCAGGCTCGCAGGTCCGCTCGGCGGGCCGGAATGCGTCCATCAGGTCCGCGGCGGGAAAAGCGTACCGCCGCCCCGTCGCCGGCTGCTATCCGTGCCGGAAGGGATTCTTCCGCACGATGGTCTGCACCCGCTCGGCCCCCACCGACACGGCGATCGCCTCTACCCTGACCAGGTCTTCCACCCGCTCGACGTACCTGCGCGCGTTCTCCGGCAGGTCCTTGTACTCGCGCACGTCCGCGATGGGCTCCTTCCATCCCGGCAGCTCTTCGTACACGGGCTGCGCCTGCTCGAGCAGCTCGGGATCGGAAGGGAACTCGTGGACGACCTTGCCGTCGTCGAGCCGGTACCGCACCGCGATCTGGAGCTTCTCGAAGCCGGTGAGTACGTCGAGCTTGGTCAAGGCCAGCCCGGAGAGCCCGTTGACGCGCGCCGCGTAGCGCAGGACCAGCGCGTCGAACCAGCCGCAGCGCCTGGGGCGCCCGGTGGTGGCGCCGTACTCGACGCCGACGGTGCGCAGGCGGTCGCCGGCCTCGTCGTGCAGCTCGGTGGGCAGCGGACCGTTCCCGACCCGCGTGGTGTACGCCTTGCTGATGCCGATGACCGAGTGGATCGCGGTCGGCCCCAGGCCCGCCCCGACCGCGGCGTTGCCCGCCACCGTGTTGCTGCTGGTCACGAACGGGTACGTTCCGTGATCCACGTCGAGGAGCGTGCCTTGCGCGCCCTCGAAGAGCACCGCCTTGCCCCGCTCCACCTCGTGGGCCAGCTTCTCGCTGGCGTCGCCGATGTACGGGGCCAGCTTCTCGCCCAGCCCGGCGGCCCAGGAATGCACCTTCTCCAGCTCGACCGGCTCGCCCCCGAGCGCGCGGATCTGGGCGTTCGCCTCCTCGAGGCGCTCCGCCAGGCGGTCGCGCAGGGCGTGTTGCTTGAGGAGGTCGCGCATGCGGATCCCGCGCCGCGCCACCTTGTCCTCGTAGCAGGGGCCGATGCCGCGGCCGGTGGTGCCGATCTTGGTGCGTCCGGTCTTCTGCTCCCGCCCCAGGTCGATCCGCTTGTGGTAGGGGAAGATGACGTGGGCGTTCTCGCTCACCACCAGCTGCGCGGGGTCGGAGAGCAAGCCGCGGCTCTTGAGCAGATCGATCTCGTCGTCGAGCGCTTCCGGGTCGACCACCACCCCGTTCCCGATGAAGCACCGCTTGCCGGCGTGCAGCACGCCGCTCGGCACCAGGTGCAGCACCGTCTTCACCCCGCCGACCACCAGCGTGTGGCCGGCGTTCGCCCCTCCCTGGTAACGCACCACCACGTCGGCCCACGAGGTGAAGAGGTCGACGATCTTCCCCTTCCCCTCGTCACCCCATTGGGCGCCGACGATCACGACGTTGGACATGGACCTTGAGTACCACGGGTGGCGGGGTTCAGAGGACGACTTGCCGCACCTCGAGCACGTGGGGCAGCTTGCGCAGCCTGTCCAGCGTCTCGGGGCTGGCCGTCCCGTCGATGTTGACCAGCGCCAGCGCGCGGCCCGTCCGGGCCTCGCGGGCGAGCGCGAACTGGGCGATGTTCACCTGCGCCTCGCCGAGAGTGCGACCCACGTTGCCGATCACGCCGGGCTTGTCCTGGTTCACCATCACGAGCACCGTGCCCTGCGGCGCGGCCTCGACCGCGAACTCGTTCACGCGCACCACGCGGGGCTCGCGCTTCCCGATGATGGTGCCCGCCACCTCGGTGGTTCCGGCCTTCGAGCGCAGCTTCACCGTCACCAGGCTGGCGAAGTCGGGCGTCTCGTTCCTCTTCACCTGGGTGACCGAGAGGCCCCGCTCCTTGGCCAACGCCGGCGCGCTCACCTCGTTGACCGGCTCGGCCAGGAAGGTGCCCAGGACTCCCTTGAGCACGGCGGCGGTGAGCGGCGCGGTCGGCTGCTCCGCCACCTCTCCGGCATAGGAGATCTCGATCTGCTCCGGCGCGGTGGCGGTCTCGCCCTCGAGCGCGAGCTGCGCGCTGAGCCCGCCCATCTTCTCGCAGAGGCGGAGGAAGGGCCCCAGGCGCTCGAGGACTTCCCCGGAGACGCTGGGCACGTTCACCGCGTTGCGGATGGTGCCGGTGGTCAGGTAGTCCACCATCGCCTCGCAGACGATGGTGGCCACGTTCTGCTGGGCGTCCTCGGTCGACCCGCCCAGGTGCGGAGTGCCGATGAAGTTGGGGCAGGAGAAGAGCGGATGGCCTTCGGCGGGCGGCTCCTGCTCGAAGACGTCGAGCGCGGCGCCGCCCAGCTTGCCGGCCTTCAGGGCCTCGGCGAGGGCCTTCTCGTCGACCAGGCCCCCGCGGGCGCAGTTGACCAGGAGCGCTCCCGGCTTCATCTGCGCGAGCTGCGGGGCGCCCACCATGTTCTTCGTCTGCTCCGTGAGCGGGACGTGCAGCGTGATGGCGTCCGAGCGCTTCCAGATCTCCGCCAGGTCGACCAGCTCGATGCCCAGCTTCTCGGCCGCCTCGGCGGCGAGGAACGGGTCGTAGCCCAGCACTTTCATCCCGAAGGACTGCGCCCGCCTGACCACCAGCGCGCCGATGTTGCCGGTGCCGATCACGCCCAGCGTCTTGCCCAAGAGCTCGCGGCCCGAGGCGAACTTCTTCTTCTCCCACTTGCCGGCGCGCGTGCTCTGCGAGGCGTCGGCGATCTGCCGGGCGAGCGCGAGCAGCAGCGCGAGCGTGTGCTCGGCCACCGAGACGCTGTTCCCTCCGGGCGCGTTCATCACCACCACGCCCCGGCGCGAGGCCGCGCCGAGGTCGATGTTGTCCACCCCGGTGCCCGCGCGGCCGATGACGCGCAGCTTCTGGGCCGCGTCCAGGACCTCCTTGGTCACCTTGGTGGCGCTGCGGACCGCCAGCGCCTCGTAGCCGCCGATGATCTCGCGCAGCTCCTGGGGTTTCAGCCCGACGCGCACGTCCACCTGCGCGCCGGGGATGCGCTCCAGGATCGCCTTGGCCTCGGAGGAGAGATCGTCGCTGATGAGGATGCGCATGACCGTCCTTACCCCCGCAGCTCCGGCCCGGAGGGCGCTCCCGCCTCGGCCATGGCGGCCTGGGCGGCGGCGAGGCCCGCGCCGAGCTGCACCTTGGCGCCCAGGTCCCGGAGGCCCCGCTCGATGGCGCCGACCACCACCAGCATGTCGAAGTCGTCGAAGTAGCCGAGGTGCGCGATGCGGAAGATCTTGCCCTTCGCCGCGTCCTGCCCGCCGACCAGCTTGATCCCGTACTGCTTGAAGAGGTGCTTGACCAGCTTCTCCGAGTCGGTGCCCTCGGGTGCGAGCACGGTGGTCATCGCCGCGCTGGGCGCCTTCGAGTACAGCTTCAGCCCCAACGCCTGCATGCCGGCGCGGGCCCCGCGGGCGAGCCGCTCGTGGCGCGCGAAGCAGGCCTGCAGGCCTTCCTCGCGGAACATCTGCAGCGACTCGTCGAGGCCTTGGACCAGCGAGATGGCCGGGGTCCAGGCGGTCTGGTTCTTCCGCTGGTTGTCGCGCTCGCGCTTCACGTCGAAATAGAAGCGCGGCAGGTCGGCCGTCTCGTTCAGCTTCCAGGCCTTCTCGCTGGCGGCGAGAAAGGCCAGCCCGGGGGGCAGCCCCAGCGCCTTCTGCGACCCGGAGACCATCACGTCGATGCCCCAGGCGTCGAACGGCAGGTCGAAGGCGCCGAGCGCGCTGATCGCATCCACCACCAGGATGGCCGGGTGGTTCCGGGTGATCTGCGCCAGCTTCTGCACGGGGTGCGCCACCCCGGTCGAGGACTCGTTCGCCTGCACGAACACGGCCCTGGCGCCGGGGTGCTCCTCGAGCGCCGCTTTCACCGCGCCCGGGTCGACGGCGCTGCCCCACTCGACCTTCAAGGTGACCGCGTTGACGCCATAGCTCTTCGCGAGCTTCCCCCACCGCTCCCCGAACTTGCCGGCGTCGATCACGATCGCCTCGTCGCCTCGTCGCAGGAAATTCACGAGCGACGCCTCCATCGCGCCGGTCCCGCTGGAGGCGAGCTGCACCACGTCCTGCTTGGTCTGGAACAGCCACGCGAGGCCCTCGCGGCAGCGCGCGAACACCTGCTCGAACTCGGGCGAGCGGTGGTGGAGGATGGGCTGCGCCATGCGCAGCGAGATGCGCTCGGGAACGGGGGTCGGACCGGGTGTAAGCAGGCGGATCTTCTTCACGGCAGCCTCCGCGGATCGAGAAGCCGTGAAGTAGATGCCGCAGTGCGTTGTGTCAAGCGCAACGACAGGAACGCAGCCCCACCTACTGGCTCACCTGCGGAGTGCCCTGCCGGGCCGATGTTCACCAGGGCGCCTCGAGCGAGAGGAGCGCCCGCGCCTCGGCCACGGTGGCCGGCTCGCGGCCGGTGTCCCGGGCCATCCGCACCGCCTTTTCGACCAGGTCGCCGTTGGACTTCGCCATCTGCGTGCCCTGGGCGTCGAGGTAGAAGTTGTCCTCCAGCCCGACACGCACGTTGCCGCCCAGCGAAAGGGCCGCGCCCACCATCCGCCACTGCTGGTGCGAGATCCCGACCACCTCCCAGGTGGAGTCGGGGGGCGCCTCGCGCGCCTGCACCGCGAGGTTCTCCGCCGTGGCGCGGATCCCGCCCAGGACGCCCATGATGAAGCTGAACTGCAGCGGGCGGTCGAGCAGGCCCTGGTCGATGAGCGGCCAGATGCTGTTGGTGTGGCCCACGTCGAAGCACTCCAGCTCGGGCTTCACGCCCGCTTCCTTCATCACGCGCAAGAGGTAGGAAATGTCCTTGAAGGTATTCTCGAAGACGAAATCGAAGACGAACTCCTTCCGGCGCGCCGAGTACTTGGCGTAGTTCATCGAGCCCATGTTGAGCGCGCCGAGAGCGGGCTTCACCTCGCGGATGTGGGCGACGCGCCCCTCCATCGAGCCGATCCCGCCCGTGGAGAAGTTCAGGATCACCGGGCAGCGCGCCTCGATCTCGCGGCGGATGGCGGCGAACACCGCCGGCTCGTAGGTCGGTCCGCCCTCGTCGGTGCGCGCGTGGATGTGCACCACCGCGGCGCCCGCCTCGTAAGCGCGGCGGGCTTCCTCGGCGATCTCGGCGGGCGTGTAGGGCACCCAAGGGCACTGTTCGCGCGTGGCCAGGACGCCGGTCAGCGCGCAGGTGACGATCACCTTGTCCTGCACGGCTACCTCCCCTTCCAGTCCGGCGGACGCTTCTGCAGGAAGGCCGACACTCCCTCCGCGGCGTCCTCGAGCTGCGCGTTCAGGCCGAGTTGCGCGGCCAGCGCCTCGAGCTGCTGCTCGTACGGGAGGTCCTGCGTGGCGTAGAACGCGCGCCTCCCCATCCGGAGCACGGCGGGGCTCTTGCCGGCCAGCATGCAGCAGATCTGGTCTACCTTAGCGGCGAGCTGAGCGCGCGGCACCGCCGCGTTGAGCAGCCCGATGCGCACCGCCTCCTCCGCGTCGATGCGCCGGCCCGTGAGGGAGAGGTCGAGCGCCGCGCGCCGGCCGACGACCCGCTGCAGCGGTGCGAGTGCCATGTATGGAAAAAAGCCGACATCGATCTCGGGCGTCCCGAAGCGCGCGTCGTCCGCGGCTACCGCGAAATCGCAGGCGGCGACCAGCCCCAGGCCCCCGGCCAGCGCCGAGCCGTTGGCGCACGCGACGATCGGCTTGCCCAGCCGGGCCAGATCGCAGAGCAGCGCCGCATATCCGCGACGCGCCTCGTGAGCAGCGAGCGCTCCGGCGCTGCCCTCGAGCGTGCCCAGGTCGGCGCCCGCGCAGAAGGCCTGCTCGCCGGCGCCGGTGAGGCAGACCACCCGCACAGCGGGATCGGCGTCGGCGCGCGCCAACGCCTGGCGAACCCCCGCCATCAGCTCCGCCGTGAGAGCGTTCCGCTGCGCCGGGCGGTGCAGCGTCAGCCAGCGGGCGGCGCCGCGCTGTTCCTCCAGGAGCTCGGCCACGGCCCACGGTGCCGGGCGCCCGCCGGGTCGTCAAGGTACGCGAGCGGCTACGCGAACATGGTCCGGACGACCGAGACCAGCCGGTCGACGTCTCTTTTCCCCAGGTTGTACTTGCGGCACGCCTCGATGAGCGGCCGGTACATCGGGTCGACGCCGTTCTCGCCCTGGTCGTCGAACAACGTGGCGAGGGGGACCTCGAGCGCTCCGGCGATCTTGGAGAGCGTCTCGAGGTGCGGCGATCGCTCGCCGCGCTCGATCATGGAGAGGAACGAGACGCTGATGCGCGCACGCTCGCTCAGCTCCTCCTGGGTGAGCTTTGGACCCACGCGCGCGAGCCGCAACTGGCGGATCTTGCGGCCGACCTCCTTGACCACGCTAGCCTGACCCATCGCGTTCCGCAGACCCTCCCGCCTCCGCTCCTCCCCACGCTTGGTGCGAGTTACGTACGAAAACCGTGTCTAGTGTGCCAGACACGCTGAGTGAAACCGGAACAGAATTCCACCACGAATCGCGCGATCTGTCCCATCCAAAAATGTCGCAGACGCAACGGATGTTTTCAAGTCGACGAGAGCCCGAACGACCCCAGCGATTTGAGGTCGAGGAGCACCCCGATGGACGGCCCCCTGAGGAGCTTGCCGCCGATGAAGGGGAAGCTGGCGTAGAGCTGGATCCCGGCGCAGCGGCAGGGCGTCTCGTAGACGAGCGCCAGGCGGTGCGACCAGTCGGCCGTGTCGGGCGGGAGCCCTCCCGCCGCCAGGAGGTGGGACGCGTCGTACAAGACACGGATGCCTTGCCTGCGCAGCGGGAGCGTAGCCGAGCCACCGAACCCCGCCGACCCGAACAGATCGCCGGCGTCGGAGGCGACCTGCGCCGCCGCGAACAACTCGTCGATCCCCGCGCGGATCCGCTCGGAAGCCGCGCCGCGCTGCAGCGACAAGCCGCCGTGCACCTCGTCGCCACGTGCATCGTGCAGGCTGAAGCCGCCTCCCAGCAACGTCAGCGCACGGAGCCGCCAGTCGTACTGGGCAGAGGCGCCGAAGCTCGCCGGTCCCCATGCGAATGCGGCTGCCGCCCCGGTCTCTCCGATGCGCGCCCCGGTATTCCCCGCGCGAAGGACGAGGTCCTGCCGCAGGTCCACGGTGACTACGCGCGCCGGCGCATGTCCTGGCGCGGACTTGCTCCAGAGGGCCTGGGCGACGCGCAGCGTGGCGAGCGTCTCGCCGGCCTCGGGCGCGGCGCCGTCCAACTCGTCGTAAGGCCGCCGCGCGGCCGGCACCGCCAGTCGGGCCGGTGGGAGCCCGGGGCCGGGCGGAGGCTCCTGGGCGACCCCTTGCCGGGCCGCGCCCGGAGCCGAGGAGAAGTCCGGCCCTCCTCCGTCGAAGGGGTCGCCGATCGCCGGTCCGCCCGAGCGCAGCGCACGGGTGATGGTCCGCAACTCGATGCCCGGCTCGACCGTGTGCAGCAGGCTGCCGAAGGCACGCTCGAGCGAGATCTGGGCGCGAACGGAGGCGATGCCATACAGGCGCCGCCGGTTGCGCGCCGGGTCGTTCTCGAACAGCCAGGCGTCGGCGCGGGCGCCCAATTCCACGGCGAGGAGCAGCGGTAAACCGGAAGCGCTCCACGACAGGCGCGGCGAGGCGTCGAACCGGACCGCCGGCGCCCGGCCCAGGCCCAACGGGTCGGTGACGGGGACCGGGGGAGGCTGTGCGTTGGGCGCGCCCAGATCAGTGGGACCGAAGCCGGTGTCGCGTTCGCGTGGGTCGAGCCGGGTGAATGGCGCGAACCGCGCCGCGCTCAGCTCGGCCGAGAAGGCGAACGGTCCGACGCGCGCCGGCGCGAGCTGCCCGAACACGTTTGGGAGCCGCTGGAAGGTCGCCCGCCGCTCTGCACCGAACAGCCGCCGGTCCGGGTTGGCCCCATCGTTGCCGGTCCGGACGTCCAGCAACACCGTGGCGTCGACGCCCGCAGCGGCGGGCCCCTGGGTGCGAACGATGCCCGCGTGGGTCCGCAGCGCGTCGAGGAACCGGTCCAGCTCCCGCAGCTCGGTGTCCTGCAGGTACATGCTGTCGGTCGCGAGCGTCCCTTGCGCGGCCGCCAGCACTCCGGGTGCCTCGGTCCGATGCGAGAAGCGAAGCACGCCGCGAACTCCGTCGAAACCGCGGCCCGGCGAGCTGGGGATCTCGCCCCGGTGGACTTGCCCGGCCAGGGTGTAGTCCAGCGACGGGTTCGAACCGCCGGGCGAATCCTTCTGTTTCGCGTCCCGCACCAGGTCGACGTCGAGCTGCCCGCCCGTGCGCTCGACGGGGGCGTACCGGAACTCGAGGCCCAGGCGCGGCCCCACCACCCCTCGCGTGGTGGGCGCCGCGGTGGTTCGGCCGCCGCTGCCGGTGAAGATCCCCGGCGCCACCGTCAGGTCGTAGCTGCGGCCGAGCGTCAGGAAGAGGGGCACCTCGGTGCCGAATCCGGTGATGGCGGCGTACTGGAACGGCGGAAAGAGCAGGCCCGACTGCCGCTCGGTAAGCGGGAGCGACACCGGGACGAGCAGAGGCACCGATGCGCCCAGGAGCTGCAACCGCGGGCTGCTCAGGCGCGCGCGGTCGTCCTTGACCTCCACCTCTGGCGCGGTGAGCTCGAAGTCGGGCTCACCCGCGCAGTCGCACGGGGTCATGGTGACGGCCTCGGCGACCAGGGCGCCGGAAGGCAGCCGGCGCACCCGCTTGCCGGTGAGGACCAGCGCATTCTTGCCGGCGGCGCGGACCGCGGCGCGGTCGGTCAGCAGGCTGGGCGACGGCGCCGTGCGGTCCTTGAGGAAGAGCGTGGCGTCCTTCAGGTCCGCCGACTTCGACTCGAGGTCCACCACCGCCGCCTCCGCCACCACCACCTGGCGGCCTTGCACGGCCAGCACCCCTCCCTCCAGGCGCAGGATGCCCGTGCGGCGGTCGAGCGAGCCGCGCGCGGCGCGCAGGATGGCGGGGCCGCGCGTGGCGATCACGTGGCCCTCCAACACCAGCTTGCGGTCTTCCCAGTCGTAGACGAGGCGGTCGGCGGTCAGCTCGACCTCGTCGGCTTGCGGGCCGCCGGCGGCGCTCCCGCCCTGCGATCGGGCAGGCAAGCTCCCCGCGCACAGGAGGACGGCGGCGATGGCGGCTCGTCTCCTCATCGTCGGCATCCACGATGTTCGCGCTGCGAAGAGCGCAGCGCCGCCGGACACGGCGGCGACTGGCCGCGGGGGCTTTCAGCTTCCGGGCGTGAACGACACGGTCAGGAGCGAACCGCTCTGGTTCAGGTGGACCTCGGCAGGCTCGCGCAGCTCGATGCGGACTTCGGTCCCTCCCTTCACCTCCTGGGGGACCACGCGCTGGACGGGCCCTCCGAAGAAGCGGGTGTCCAGGGGCCGCCGGTTGTTGGCCACCGGGATGGCCGCATTGGGGAGGTGGAGTAGCACGGCCCGATCCGACGACGAGACCCCGTACTGCAGCGGTCGGTCACTGCGCACGATCACTTCACCTCCGGCCTGGGGCCGGAACCCTATCCCGGTGATCGCGGCATGTCCCGCCGCCAGTGCCCGCGCCCTGGGTCGCTCCAAGGCGTGCGGCGGCCGCTCGCCGCTCTCCGTCCTCTTGGCTCCGACCAGTGCCACGGTGGGCAGCCCCTCTCTCTCTCGTATTTCGGGGATCTGGGCGTGGCCGGGCTCCGCCCTGGATGTCGCCGTCGGTGTCGCTGTCGGCGTCGCTGTCGTTGTCGCAGTCGCTGTCGCTGTCGGAATCGGTGTCGCTGTCGCCGTCGCCGTCGGTGTCGCAGTCGCTGTCGCTGTCGCTGTCGCAGTCGCCGTCGCAGTCGGTGTCGCAGTCGCAGTCGCTGTCGGCGTCGCAATCGCTGTCGCTGTCGCTGTCGGTGTCGCTGTCGGAATCGGTGTCGCAGCCGCTGTGCCCTCCCCACCGTCCGCGCTGTCGCTCCGCGCCAGCGCCGCGGCGCGGGGCACTCTCACCTCGATCCGGTTCCCCGCTGCCCGCACGTCGAACTCCACATCGCCCGCCAGCTCGATCACCACCCGCGCCGTGTGCGCTCCCGCCGCGGCCACCGCGATCCGGCGCACCGCTCCGTCCCCGACCTCCTGCCCGGCAGGCACCCCCGCGACGGTGGTCTCGGCCAGGTCGACCACCACGCGGGGCGGCCCGGCGAGCTTGAGGGTGGTGAAGCTCAGCGGCTGGTCGGCGTCGAGCTGCACGAGCGTCGCGTCGGGTCCCGCCACCGGGCGCACCGACAGGAGCCTGCCGCCTCCGGCCCCGGCTGCGGCGGTGGCCAGCAGCGCGATGACGGAGGCGGTGCGCACCAGCGGGACGCTAGCACGCGCCTCCCCCCGTCCCAAGCAAGTGGCCCGTTCCGGAGGTCAGCCGCTCGCGTGGCCGACCGCCCTGCGGGAGCGCTCGCGGCGCGCTGCGTAGTCGACCAGGTTCTTCACGTCCTCGCAGATCTGGCGCAGATCGTAGCCGACTGTGAGCTCGAGGTGGGAGTTGTCCTTCACCGGTCGCCACAGGAAGTACTCGCTGCGCGCTTTGCGGTAGATGCTGCTGGTGCTCTTGGCCGAGGCGATCTTGTCCAGGTCGCCGAAGAGCACGGCCATCGGGCACTCGATCTCCTTGAAGTGCGCCTTGTAGTCATACCCGGTGCGGTAGCACTTCATCTCGTCCCGCCGGATCCAGCGCGCGAACTGCTCGACTACCCGGCGGGGCTCCTTCTCGCCGCCCTCGCTGAGCAGCCAGCGGAACTCCTCGGCCGTGACCCGCGCCGGATTGAGCAGCGAGCCGAAGTAGCGCGCGACCAGCTCGTAGCGGCGCAGGTTGCCGGGGGTCGAGACGCGGGCCAGCTGGCGGAGGATGGCATCCACGGGGACGTGGCTGAACCGTACCCCCCGGCGGGTGGCTCCCGCCGGGGCGATCGCGTCCGCGACGCGCTGCAGGAAGCCCGCCCCGAGGCGGCGCAGCGCTTGCGCGGCGCCGTGGCGGGCGGTGTCGAGACCGGTGGCGGCGACGCACAGGGCGTCGATGAGCGGGCCCAGCATGGCCGGCCCGAAGAGCGCGGCGGCGCGCATGAGCAAGAAGCCGCGCCCGATGTCGCTGGGCGCGCCGATGGTGACCAGCCCGGCCAGGTCGCGGTGGTTGCCCGCGTAGCCGTAGCCGAGCATTCCGCCCATGCTGTTGCCCAGGTAGACGACCTTGTCGCGCCGCGTGCGCTCCTTGACCGCCTGGACGGCGGCGGGGATGTCCTCGAGCAGGTAGGTGTCGAGGTCCCAGTCCCAGTCGAGGTCGCGGGGGAGCGGCCGGCGCTCCTTCCCGCACAGCTCGATCTGGAGCTCGCGCGAGCTGCGGCCGTGGCCGCGCAGCTCGACGATGTGGCAGTCCGCGCCGAACACGAGCAGCCGCTTGACGAAGGTGGCGCAGGTGAACGCGTGCCGGTTCTGCGACCAGCCGGGGACCAGCAGCAGCGGCTCGCCCAGGATGGGCTGCTCCCACTCCTGCGGGGCGGGCCGGTAGCGGGTGATCTGCAGCACCCACCCGTCGCGCGTCCGCGCGTCGTAGATCTCCTTCCGATACAAGGACTTGAACGGGATCTCCTCGAGCGGCGGGGGAGGTGGGGCGTGGAGGCGTCGCATGTTGGATCCGGCGCCGGAGCCGGCACTTCCTCTCGCGGGGGGCGCTACCGCCCTCGATCCAATCTAGGGCTTCGCTGCAGCCACGGCAAAAACGTTCACAGTCGCTCGCTCGGCATGGGGGCGGCCGGGCGGCCCCGCAGGGCGGCCTGCACCGCGGCGGCGAGGTAGAGCGACCCGCAGCAGAGGACGCACCCGTCCGGCCCCGCCGCCGCCCGCGCGGCCTGCAGGGCCTCGCGCACGCTCGGGTACACGGCGCAGGGTCCCCCGCCCAGCCCGCGTGCGGCCGCGGCGAGCTGTTCCGGCGCCGCGGCGCGCGGAGAGTCGACCGCGCACAGGTGCGCGCCAGCGGCGAGCGGCAACAGCTCGCGCAGCATGGCGGCGTGGTCCTTGTCGTCCATCGCGGCGAACACGAGCTGCACCGGCCGCCGCCCGGCGAGGGCCGGCAACGCGTGCGCCACTGCCCGAGCAGCGTGCGCATTGTGCGCGCCGTCCAGCAGCACCAGCGGCCGCTCCGCCACCACCTCCAGCCGGGCCGGCCACCGCGCGGTGCGCAGCCCCTCGCGCACGTGCTCCAGCCCGACCGGCAGGCCTCGTCCGGCCGCCGCCTGCAGCAGCGCGCACGCCAGCGCCGCGTTCCCTCGCTGGTAATGACCCGGAAGCGCCAGCCCGGTAGGCCCGGTGGACGCTGCGTCCTCGCTCCCCCCGGCCACCCCCTCCCCCGCGCCGACCGAGACGCGAGCTCCGTCGGGACCGGCATAGCAGAAGGGCCTGACGTCGCTGCTCTCGTAGACGTAGTCGCGGCCGGGCCGCCAGAGCGCAATGCCCAGCTCCCGCGCACGCGCTTGCACGACGTCGGCCACCGCGCGCGGCTGGCCGGCGCTCACCGCCGGAGCGCCCGTCTTGAGGATGCCCGCCTTCTCGGCCGCGACGTGCGCGAGCGTGGGTCCGAGCCACCTGGTGTGCTCCAGGGCGATGGGCGAAAGCGCGCAGGCGAGCGGCTCGACCACGTTGGTCGCGTCGAGCCGCCCTCCCAGGCCGACCTCCACGACCGCCACCTGCACGCGGTCCTGCGCGAAGGCGACGAAGGCCATCAAGGTAGTCAGCTCGAAGAAGGTGAGACCGTCGTCGCGCAGCGCCCAGGGCACGCGCCGGACGATCTCCTCCAGCAGCGCGGCGGCTCGCTCTTCCGAAACGGGCTCGCCCGCCAAGCGGATGCGCTCGCAGAAGTGGAACAGGTGCGGCGAGGTGTACAGGCCGGTGCGCAGGCCGGCCGCGCGCAAGGCCGCTTCCGCGAAGGCGCAGGTGGAGCCCTTCCCGTTGCTGCCGGCGACGTGCAGCACCGGGAAGGCGAGGTGCGGGTTGCCCAGCAGCGCCACCGCCTCGCGCATCCGCGCAAGGCCCAGCTTCATGCCGAAGTTGCTGCGCCGGAACAGCAGCTCTTTGAGGTCCTCGAACCCGTACGCCATCAGCTGAGCAGGCCGAGGAGCTGCGCCAGCCGATCGCGCAGCTCCTTGCGCGGGACGATGGCGTCGATCATCCCGTGCTTGAGCAGGAACTCGCTGCGCTGGAATCCTTCGGGCAGCTTCTGCCGCAGCGTCTGCTCGATGACGCGCGGCCCGGCGAATCCGATCAGCGCCCGCGGCTCGGCGAGGATCACGTCGCCCTGGAAGGCGAACGAGGCGGCCACGCCGCCGGTGGTCGGGTCGAGCAGCACGCTGATGTAGGGCTGCCGGACGTGGCGGAAGCGGGCCAGCGCCGCGCTGCACTTCGCCATCTGCATGAGCGAGAAGATCGCCTCCTGCATGCGCGCGCCGCCCGAGGCGGAGAAGACGATGGCCGGGATGCGCCGGTCGGTCGCCCGCTCGAAGATGCGGGTCACCTTCTCGCCCACCACCGAGCCCATCGAGCCGCCCATGAACCCGAAGTGGAAGGCGCCGATCGACACTTCGCGGCCGGCGAGCCGGCCGATGCCGCTGACGAACGCCTCGGTCTCCCCCGCGCCCCTCGCGGCGGCGCGGATGCGCTCCCGGTACCTCTTCGAATCGCTGAACTGCAGCGGGTCGGTCGACTCGAGCCCGAGATCGTGCTCGACGAAGCTGCCGGGGTCGAGCACCAGGTCGAGGCGGCGCCGCACCGGCAGCTCGAAATGCTCGCCGCACTTCGGGCAGAGCTCGAGGTTCCGCTCGACCTCCTGCTTGTAGATGATCTCGCCGCACTCGTCGCACTTGATCCACAGGCCTTCGACGCGCGTGCGCTTGTCCTGCGCCGGCAGCTTGGGCGCAGGGACCTTGTGGTACCAGGCCATGCCGCTTTACTAGCACGGCTTCAGTTCAGCTTCTCGTCCTGCAACCCGAAGAAGGTCTGGAGCGACTCGAGGATCCTGCTCTTCTCCTCGCGCACGCGGGCCTTCTTCTGGTCGGCGTTGAGGCCCTCGCGCACCGCGGCCAGCTCGACGCGGCGGCGGGCCATGACGTTGGAGACGCTCTCGGCGATCTGCGGCCGCTGCTTGAGCACCCGCTGGAACGCTTCCTTGTCCAGCCGGTAGCACTCCACCTCGCTGGCGGCGATCACCGAGGCGGTGCGCGGTTCGCCCGTCACGACGCCCATCTCGCCGAACACGTTGGGCGCCGCCATGCGGGTGACCAGCTTCTCCGCGCCGTTGTCCGCGCGGATCTTCACCTCCACCTCGCCCTTGGTGAGCACGTACAGCCAGTGCGCGGTGGCGTTCTGGCGGGTGATCACCTCGCCGCGGCCGAAGGGCGCCAGCCGCATGAAGGTGGCGAGCTGCACGCGCTCGTCGCTGGAGAGCGAGGAGAGCATCTCGATCTGCTCCAGCGCCGCCACCCGGTGCGCCATCTCGCGCTCCTGCTTGCGCTCGCGGTGCTCCGGGTCGTCGTGGGAGACGAAGACCGCCGTCCCCGGCAGCGCCAGCGGGATGCCGGCGCGCCTGAGCGCCACGTACACGCGCACCCGAACCGCGCTGGAGGTGAGGTCGTCCTGCGCCAGGTCGGTGAGCCAGTAGCGCACGGCGTAGTTCGCGAAGCTCTCCCCTCCCTGGCGGGCGAAGTCGAAGCAGATGCAGTTGGGCGGGGGGAACGCCGCCAGGTTGGCGATGGGCGTCGACTGGAGGGCGTCCTCGACGACGTTGATGACCTCCTCCGGCGAGTAGCGGAAGTCGACGTTGAAATAGACCCACATGCGGTGCTGGGTGGGCTGGTCCTCGCGCTCGCCGAGGATGAGGATGTTGTCGTTGAGCAAGAGCGAGTTGGGGACGATCACCGTGTCCCAGTTGCGCGTCTCCACCACCGTGTGCCGCCAGCGGATCGCCTTCACCTTGCCCTGCTGGCCGGTGGGGAGCTGGAGCCAGTCGCCGACGTGGATCGAATCGTCGAGCTGCAGCGCGATGCCGCCCAGCACGTTGCCGAGCGTCGCCTGCAGCGAGAGGCCGAGCACCACGGTCACCACCGCGCTGGTGGCGATGATCCCGGAGAGCTGCACCCCGCTCCGGTGCAGCATCCCGATGAAGGCCAGGATGTAGGCCGCTCCCAGCGCGACGTCGTGCACGATGTTCGCGATCTCGATCCGCAGCGCGAGCAGCACCAGGTCGAAGAGCAGGATGGCGATCAGGTCGATGACCACCAGCACCTCGAACAAGTCGGCCAGGAACCACACGCGCCGCGACCAGCCCTCGGCGTGGACCCAGTGCAGCACCGCCGCCACCGCGAAGGTGGTCACGTAGAGCATCACCAGGATGCTCGCCCGCCGGATCCGCCGCCGCTTCTTGGGCGCGAACCGCCCGACGAAGGCGGCCATCACCACCAGCGCGGCGCCGAGGATGAGGATGGTGGAGGGCGAGGCGTACCCGAGCCACTGCCGCGCCCGCGGACTGGGCGCGGGCAAGGCGAATGGATCCTGCGACTCGATCTGCTGAGAGACGATGACTGCCCCTGCTCCCGCGGCGGCGGCCGCGGCCGCGTTGGTCTGCTGCTGTTGCAGCTGGAGCTGCGCGGCCTGCTGCTGCTGCGACGGCGCCGAAGGCGCGGACGGCTGCGCGCCGGCGCTGCCCTGCTGGGCGGCGGCGGCGAGCCCGATTGCGGAGGCGAGGAGGAAGCTGCGGAGTGACATGAGCGTCAGAACGTATAGACGTCGTCGAGCTCGCAGATCTGCAGGTAGTCGCGGCGGAGCGCGGCGACCTCCTTCTTGACCTCGTCGATGACGCTGGGCTTGAGGTGGTAGAGGTAGATGCGGGCCCCGCGCCGGTCGAGCTTCTCCAGCTCGCTCATCACCGTGCGTGGGGTGAGGTGGCCGGAGACGTCCGCGAGCCACTGCATGTGGCTGGGGAACGACACCTCCAGGAAGACGGCCTTGAGGTCGGGCGTGGCGTTGATCGCGCGCCAAAGCTCGTCGGTGGGTCCCGTGTCGCCGGAGAAGGCCACCGCCCCGCTCTTCGACTCGAAGATGTACCCGACCGAATAGACCGGGTGGTGCACCGGGATGGCCCGGATGCGGTAGCCCTGGCAGGTCACCGGGTCGCGGATGGGCATCTCCTCGAAGGCGATCACCGGGTTCTCGGGGGTGGGGATCACGCGGAAGTCGGGCCAGACGCGGTTGTTGAAGACGTCCTTGTCCATCGCCTGAATCGTCTCGGCCGGACCGTGGACGACGACCGGCTTCTGCCGCCGACCGACCAGGACGTCGGTCATCATCGGCACGTCCTTCATGTGATCGAAATGGCTGTGGGTGAGGAAGATGTCGTCGATCTGCAGGATCTCGTCGAGCCCCAGGACGGAGGTGATCGCGCCGCCGTCCACGCACAGCTTCCCGTCGACGAGGAAGCAGGTCGTGCGGTGCTTGGGCAGCTCTCCGCCGTGGCAGCCGAGGACGCGCAGCTTCATCAAGTGTCCCCGAACCGTTCCTTCATCTCCAGGAACTCGAGGTACTTCTGCATCTTGCCCAGGTCGGGGACAACCACGCCATCGGGCTGGAGCAGGATGATGCGCGCCTTGGCGATCTTGTCGAGCGCGGCCTGCACCGCCTCGACGGAGAGGCCCATGCGGCCGTGCAGCTCGGCCGCGTTGATGGAGACCAGCTTTCCTTGAGGCGTGTCGCGCCCCCTGGTCGCGCTCGAGAGGAGGAAGTGGACCACGCGGCTGCCGGGATCCTTCAAGAGGAGATTTTCGATCTGCTGGTCCGCCTCCTGCAGCCGGTCGGAGAGCTTCTTGATCAGGCGGACGGCGATCTCCACGTTGCCGCGGATCATCGCCTCGAAGGTGCGGGGGTCGATCACGAGGAGCTTGCCGTTCTCGGCCATCACCGCTCCGGCGGAGCGCGGCTTGTTGTTCAGGATGGCCATCTCGCCGAAGAACTCGCCGGCGCCGAGCGTCGCGAGGATCTTCTCGGTCTCGCGCACCTTCTTGGTGATGTTCACCTTGCCGGATTGGACGACGAACATCTCCCGGCCCGGCTCCCCTTCGCGGAAGAGGATGTGGCCCTTGGGGAACTCGCGGCCGAAGCGCTGGAAGAGCTGGTCCTCGCCTGCCATGTCCCCTCTCGTCGCCCCCCGGGGTCAGCGACCCGCCCGCGCACCCTGCGAAGCGCGCTCCCGCCTACACTCCGTCCGTCAGTCGTATCAGGCGCTCGCGAGGCCGGTCAATTTTGCGACATTGTGGAGAAAGGTAGGAAAAACAGCGTCATTTGTGCTCCATGCGGAACACGCCGTCCCAGCGTTCCCCGGGGGGCTCGGAGGCCATCCGCTCGCAGCGCGCGGCGAGCAGGCGCGAGGGCCCGTCGTCCGGGAAGCGCTCGCGCAGAGACTCGAAGTCGACCCTCGCTTCCGCGAAGCGCTGCTCGCGGTAGAGCGCCAGACCGCGGGCATATCCGTCGAGCAGCGGGAGGTCCTCCGCCGGTGCCGCGCCCTTCCCACGCAGCTCGAAGAGGCGGACCGGCTCCTTCTTTCCCTTCACGCGCACCGAGTCCAGCTCGCGGACGCAGGGCTCGCCGCCCGAGACGCGCGCCGCCTCGAGCGTCGCGAAAGTGATCAGCGCGTGGGTCCCGTACTCCTTGTTCAGTCCCTCGAGGCGGGAGGCGAGGTTCACGTTGTCGCCCATCACCGTGTAGCTGAAGCGCTGCGCGGATCCCATGTTGCCCACCACCATGGGTCCGGAGTTGATCCCGATGCCGATCTCGATGTCCGGCAGGCCGGGATCCTCGACCCGCCACCTCTCTTTGAGGCGCTTCAGGGCCTGCAGCATCTCCAAGGCCGCCTCGCAGCAGTCCATCGCGTGCAGAGGGTTCGAGAGCGGCGCGCCGAAGAAGGCCATCAAGGCGTCGCCGATGTACTTGTCGAGGGTGCCGCGCCGGCGGAAGACGATGTCGGTCATGGGCGAGAGGTACGCGTTGAGGAGGCGGACCAGCGCCTGCGGGGAGAGCTCCTCGGCGATGCCGGTGAACCCGCGGATGTCGGCGAACAGCACGGTCAGCTCGCGCTCCTCGCCGCCCAGCTGGAGCTTTTCCGGCTCGCGCACCATCTCGTCCATTACGTCCGGGTTGAGGTACAGCTGGAACGCCTTGCGCAGCTGCTGGCGCGCCCGCTCCTCGGTGGCGTAGCGGTAGACGGTGACCAGGACGAACATCGAGCCCGTCTCCAGCAGAGGCAGCGCGGCGATCACCTGGTACCCCGCGCGGAACAGCACCGAGACGGCCACCCACACGCCGGCGGCGGCCAGGAACGCGGCCGGGAGCGCCATCCGCACGCGCACTCGCGCGAACAGCCAGGCGAGGGCGAGCGCCAGCGCCGCCAGCGCCAGCACCTCGAGCCCCTGCAGCGTCGCGTCCCGGCGGAGGAACCTGCGCGACAGCATGGTCTCCACCGCGTTGGCGTGCGTCTCCACGCCGGAGGCGATGCGCCTGAAGGGCGTGACCCGCTGATCGAAGGTGCCTTGCGCGGTCGCGCCGATGAGCACGATCTTGCCCCGCAGAGCACCCGGCGGAAGCTTCTTCTCGACCACGTCCGCGATGGAGTAGTTGGTGAACGTGCCGTCCCCTCCCGCGTAATTGATCTGCAGGAGCCCGCGGAAGTCGGTGGGCACGAACAGCTTGCCCCCGAAGTCCAACCCGTCGACGTTCGCCCGCCCCGCGGCGCCGTCGTCCGCCGTCACCGGCGCGATGCGCGACGGTGGCAGGCCGAGCACGGCCGCCACCAGCACGGCGCCGAGCGAAGGCAGGTACCGTCCGCGCACCAGGATCGCGAGCGCCGCCTGCCGGATCACTCCGTCGGTGTCGGGCAGCGTGTTGAAGAACCCGAACGAGCCCGCGGCGGCGGCGATCGGCGAGAGCGGCGCGCGCAGGCCCGGGTATTCCTTGATCCAGGTGCGGGCGACCGGGTCCGCCTTGTCGGCTCCGCCCGCCAGCCGGTAGCGGAACTCGGGCGGCGCGATCCGCGACGGCTCGACGCGCCGGACGTTCTGCTCGACCTCGGCGTCCTGGAAGGCGCCCATCTCGGGCACGGTCTGGGCGATGAACCCGAGCGCGACCTTGGCCGAGGCGCGCCGGATGGAAGCGGCGAGCGCGTGATCGGGGTCGAGGCCGGTCAGCTCCCGCTCCAGCTCGGCGGCATACGCGGCGTGCTCTTTCACCAGAGCATCGAGCTGCCGCCGCGAATCGGCGAGCGCGCGGCGGCCGTCCTCCAGGCGCCCCTTCACCACCCGGTAGAGCGCGTCGCCACCCGGCTTCAGCTCCGTCCGGAGGGCCTGCAGGGCACTCGCTGCTCCGGACACGTTCGCGTCGGCGTTCCCGAACCGGTCGACCGCGGCGGAGCCGCCCGGCTGCGCCAGCGAGATCTCCTCGAACCGCTTGTGGAAGCGCTTGGCCCCGGCGAATTGCGCGCCCAGATCCTCGTCCGAAAGGCTCATGTCCAAGCCGATCGCGGCGGCTCCTTCGGCATCGAGCCGATCGACGAGCTGGGCGAGGACCCGGCGGTCCCAGGGGAAGCGGCCGAACTTCGCGATCGCCGCCTCGTCCACGGCGGCGACCACCACGCGCCCGGAGTGCGGCGCCTGACCGCGCTGCCGGAAGCGCGCGTCGAGCAGCGCGCCTTCGACCCGACCGACGAGCGGCAGGTCCTGCCGGCTGCCCACCTCCCAGAGCTGGAGCAGCGCGAACAGAAGGCCCGTGGCGAGGCCGATGCGGAACGCCGTGAGGCGCTTCAGCCAGCGGACGATCCGGCGCATGGCGGGCAGTAAACCAGCACGCGAGGGCTGCCAGCCAACTCCCGGCCGCCGCCGCTCAGCCGTTGACGCAACGCGCTACGCGCCCGACGCGAGCCGGCTTGACGAGCGCCACGTATCGCGCCAGATGTGGGCGCACGTACGGAAATGGACGCTTCCGAGGAAGCGCGGAACCCGCCGTCCGGCAACCCACCAGAGGGAGGACAGCACGAGGCGCAAGCCGGTGGCGGAGGTCCCTTCACGAGAGGAGGTGGGCGCACGGGAGTCCCGCAAGACCGCGCCGCGCGGGCGGCGCGGTTCCTGGTAGCCGCAAACAGGGAAGCACGGAAAGGGGATCGACCATGGTTTTCGCATCGTGGGGCCGCAGGGCGCCGTTCGCGGTGGTAGCGCCCGCATTCGTCCTGGCATCGAGCGCCGCGGCGGCGCCGATCCAGCGCACCAATCCGAACTGCCCAGCCAACACAGCCTTCTACAATCCCAGCCACGGCGAAGACATCATCGTCCCCAAGGGCTTCAAGGTGGACGTCTTCGCGAAGGACCTGAACCAACCGACCGGGCTCGCCTTCGTCGGAAACGGGGACAGCTTCAAGGTCCTGGTCATCGAATCCGGCAAGGGACTGCCGGGCAACTGCAACAACAACGACGGGCCGGGCGTCGGGGGAGCAGCCGGACCCACCTCGCCGATCAATCCCTTCACTCCTGACCTGATGATCTTCGACAGCCGCGGAAAGTGCCTGCAGGGCCGCGCCGACTTCGACGCGGGGTGCACGAACAAGACGCCGATCGGGAAGCCGAACGCTGCCGGAAGGCCGAGCTTCCAGGTCGACGGACCGGCCATCGGGCTCGCGTTCGAGAACGGCTTCCGGGGCGGCACCCTGTTCGGCACCGACTCCAACCAGGGCGCGCGCGGCGCTGCCGCAGGCAAGGGCGGAGGCAACAACACCTCCCGCGTGGTGACCATCGACACCGACGCCAACACGGTGAAGACGCTCATCGGCGGTCTGCCCACCGGCGACCACCCGACCGAGCTGATCGTGGTGAAGGACGGATTCCTCTACTGGTCGCAGGGCTCGGCGACGAACTCGGGAGTGACGGGCCACGACAACGGCAACGGAGGCAACCAGCACGACATCGCCTGCGAGAGGATCCAGCTGAGCAAGAACGTGTTCGATTCGGGCGACGGCCACATGACGAGCGGATACTCGAACCACAACGTGAGGCGCCCCAACCAGTTCGTCGACGCGTTCGAGGACGCCACCGCACCGGGAATGTGCACGGGCGCCATCCTGCGCGCGCGCATCTCATCGCATCCGAAGGTCGAGCCGTTCTCCTGGGGCTACCGCAACCCGTTCGGGCTGCAATTCGCTCCCGACGACCACGCGCTCGAGGGCAAGCTGTTCGTGACCGAGAACGGCGAGGACGAGCGCGGCGCCCGGCCGACGAACAACTCTCCGGACCGCCTCCAGATCGCCCAGCAGCACCGCGACGGCAGGCCCGACTTCCATGGCTGGCCGGACCGGTTCGGCTTCCTCGACTCGACCCAGGCCGTCTTCAACCCGGTGG
>Ga0137410_10000374_pt1 | contig 31534 bp, 28 predicted proteins | sample CZODoug1_16funga_FD_108878 | JGI IMG/M metagenome (GOLD analysis project Ga0137410, IMG submission 108878) | Vadose zone soil fungal communities from Angelo Coast Range Reserve, California, USA - CZODoug1_16fungal (Illumina Assembly) | ecosystem: Environmental > Terrestrial > Soil > Vadose zone... | reverse complement strand
GCGGTCGGCTACTGCGGCGTGGTGATGGACAAGGCCTCTGAGAGCCCGACGTCGAAATAGGGTGCGGAGCTCTGTGAACGGTTATGAAGGGTAGATAGGAGAACCGAGTGAAAAAGATAGAAGCGATCATCAAGCCGCACCGCCTGGAGGACGTAAAGTCGGCCCTGACCCAGGTCGGCGTCCAGGGCATGACGGTCAGCGAAATCCGCGGATTCGGCCGCCAGAAGGGCCACAAGGAGCAGTACCGGGGCGCCGAGTATACGGTCGACCTCGTGCCCAAGGTGAAGGTGGAAGTCGTCATCGCAGACTCGGCCGTGCAGGCTGCCGTGGACGCCATCGTCCGAGCGGCGAAGACCGGCGAGATCGGCGACGGCAAGATCTTCGTCCTCCCCCTGGAGTCCGCGGTGCGGATCCGGACGGGAGAGAAGGGAGACCAGGCAATCTGAAGAGTATTACGGGGAGGGGCTGCCCGGCCCACCAGGGCCGGCAGCCCCTTCCCCGACCGTAAATTCCACTAACCCCAGTGAACCCCCCGCTCATCTTCACGGGGGGTTTTTATTTTCTCCGCAGTGTTTCTTCGACCTGCTCCAGCGCGCGCGCGAAGGCGTCCTCGCCGCCCCTCTCCCGCCAGCGCGCCAGCAGCGACCGGCGGCCCGACGATTTCTCTCGAAACTCGCTGCTCACGAAGCGCGCCCAGCGGAGTTCGCGGTCTTCGCCCGGACGGACGGGATCGCTGAAAACCCGGCGCAGCGCTTCCTTCCAGCCCGCCGGCGGTGGCGAGGAGGTCCCCGTCGCCAGCCGCCGCGCGTAGCGCAGCGAATTCAGCGTGACTTCGGCGCTCAGCATCGCGGCCCCCAGGTTGCAGCAGGCCGAGTCCGGATCGGGATCCGCTGCGATATGCCCCTGCGCGGCGTTGTAGCCGCTGTGCTTGATCGAGTCCTGCAGCGTGTGGAGGCCGATCCCCAGCAGCGTCAGCGTGGCTTCGACGTCGTCGGCGTGGGACTGGAACTCGAGGAAGGCCCGCTCCAGCACCCGGCGCGCTTCCGCATTGCCGTATTCGATCTCGCCGCTGACGGGGTTGACGTAGAAGGCCGGCAGCACGGCCGAGCGCAGGCCGATGGCGGGGAAGTGGAGGAGGTGTCCGGTGGCGGGGAGGGCCCAGGCGGTCGCTTCCGCGACCCGGCGGCCGTAGGCGCGCGCCGGAGTATCGCCCTCGGCGACCAGATCGTAGGTGCCGCTGCAGACCACCCAGGGGATGGTCAGGGGGTTGACGATGCCGGCAACGATGCGCCGTTCGGTGGCGACGGAGCTCGTGTCGGGGTGGTGGTCGGTCCAGGCGTCGGCGGCGGCGATGGTGAGGGATTCCGACGGCGACCAGCCGGCCCAGCGGGCGAGGACGTAGGTGGCGTCGAAGTGGATTTCCGCGCAGGTGTCGGGGCCGCGCATCACGCTGGTGCAGCCCGCGGCGGCGAGCGCCGCGAGGATCGGCAGGATCATCTTCATGTTCCCCCCCTCTCACCCATACTCTAGTTAGGGCTGGAAAACGCCGTGCGAAGCCTTCGAAAAGACTTCATGAACGGGGGGCCGGCCGGGGTATCATGGTTTTTGAAGGGAATGGGGATCGTCGGCTCCAACGCGGGCGACGGGAAACGTCTAATACCCGTCCTTCCGGACCGACCATAAGGAGATCGTTATGCTCTGCACGGCCGTCGCGCTCCTGCTGGGAATGGGCGTCCTTCCGGCAGTCCAGGACGAGGACCGCATCCAGAAACTCATCCAGACCTTCAGCGAGGGGAACAAGGACGAGCGCGGCCTCGCGGTCGACGACCTCGTGAAGATCGGCAGACCGGCCATCGAGGCGCTGAAGAAAGCCGCGGTGAGCAGCGACCTGGAGGTGAAAGGCCTCGCGGCGCAGGCGATCGAGAAGATCGAGTGGCTGGGTCTCGAGAAGCTGAAGAAATACGCCAAGGAGAACCTCGACGAAGGCTCGACCGTGGAGCTGTCGAAGATCCGGAGCCTCGGCCGCTGGCTGCCCGACACGCGGATCTACGAGGTCACGGGCGTCAACGCCGCCAACGGACCCGCTGCGATGATGGGGCTCCCGCCCCCGCACAGCATGTTCGCGATCCGGAAGTACGAGGACGGCTTCCACCGCCTGCTGGTCAAGGGGGTGTATTCGACGAACTCCATCAACACCCTGCTGCAGATGTCGAAAATCATGATCGGCGAAGAGGACGCGGCCATGGACTTCGCGATCGCCTATATGGAGCTGTCGAGCGCGGGCGCGAACCAGAACACGGCGGCGATGATGATGCAGGGCGCGTCGCGTCTCGAGAAGGTGCCCGACGGCTGGGCGCTGGTCTCGAGCATGTACGGGAGCAACGTGCACTTCAAGACGTCGAAGGACGGCATGCTCACCGAGATCCAGCAGAAGGGAAACGTCTACAACGCCTACACCGCCGGCGGGGAGGCCGCGATGGAGGAGCGCGCCAAGCTGGAGATCGAGAAGCTGCGCCTCGAGGTCGACGCCCTCAAGCGCCAGCTCGAGAAGAAGTAGCCCTCCAACCAGCCGGGCTTGTTGGAGCGGGGATCAGGTCTCGATGCGGCCGGTCAGGATCGTGATGTCGTCCGACTGCTGCTGGCCGGCGCGGTGCACTTCCAGGGCATCCGTCAGGGTCTTCACCGCGTCCTCGGACCAGAGGTGGGAATTGACGCGCATCCACGTCGTGAGGCGCTCCATCCCGAACTCCTCGTTGACGGGATTCATCAGCTCGTTCACGCCGTCGGAATAGATCAGGAAGCGGTCGCCCGGATACAGCGGCACCGTCTCCTCGGTCAGCGTATCCAGGAACTTCGCGTCCGGGACGACCCCCAGGACCAGCCCCTTCGGCGCGACTTCGACGATCGTCTTCCCGACCTCGCGACAGAGCAGCATCGGTGTGTGGCCGGCGTTCGAGACGGTCATCGTGTGCCGCAGCGGATCCAGCAGCACGAAGAACGCCGTCACAAAGCGGCCCTTTTCCAGGTCGCGCAGCAGCACGCGGTTGACGGAGGCCAGGATCTCGCGGGGCGACGCGGTCATGGACGCCATCGTCCGGATCGAGGCCCGCGCCTCGACCATCAGCAGGGCGCCGGCCAGCCCCTTGCCCGAGGCGTCCGCGACGAGCAGGCCCATCCGCCCGCCCGACATGGGAATGAAGTCGTAGAAGTCGCCGCCGACCTCGCCCGCGGGCTGGTAATACACCTCGAAATCGTAACCGGTCAGGTGGGGTTTCGGGGGCAGCAGCCGGTTCTGGATTTTTCGCGCGATCTCCAGGTCCTGCTGAAGGCTGTAGAGGTTCTCCGCGATGCCGTGGAGATTGGGGCCCTCCGGCACTTTGACCTCATGGAAGCGGGTTCCGTGGCGTTTCTTGGTTTCCGACATCCCGCGTGCATTCTATCCCAAGATCGATGCCGTCGCCTGCGGATTACCGCTCGGTCTCTTCGACCTCGAGACGCATGCCGTCCATGGAGACGACGACGCTGAAGAGGCGGTGGCCGCGCCCGGCCTGCTCGGCGCGGAGCAGGGCGGGCGCCAGCGGACGCAGCACCTCCTGGCGGATGGCGTGCGTGATGCGACGGGCGCCGAACTCGTTGATCGCCTCGGATTCCTTGTCGACGATGAACGAGGGGATCTTGTCGCTGAATTCGATCGACTGGCCGGCCTTGGAATACTCCTGCTCGACGTGCTCCTTGAGCCGCATCAGGATCGAGCGCACGACCTCCTTCTGGATCTCCGCGTTGTCGACGAAGTTGAAGGGGATGATGTTGTCGCCGATCCGGTTGAGCAGTTCGGGCCGCGAGATCTCGTGGGTGAAGAACCGCTCGACCGCGCGTACGAAATGCTCCCGGATCCCGGTTTTTCGGAGGTCCGGATCTTTGATCCGCATGACCTGCTCCAGCCGGGCGCGCTCGCCGACGTCCTTGCCGCGGCCGTCTTCGGTCCGCGTCCCGAGGTTCGACGTGAAGATGATCGCGGTTTCGCTGAACGACACCGTCTGGCCGCGGCCGTCGGTCAGATGGCCGTGGTCGAGGATCTGCAGGAAAAGGTCGAGGACCTTCGGGTGCGCTTTCTCGACTTCGTCGACCAGCACCACGAGGTGGGGCGTCGCGCGCACGGCGTTCGTCAGCAGTCCGCCCTGGTTGTAGCCCACGTAGCTGGGCGGGGCGCCGACGAGCTTGTGGAACGTATGCTCCTCCTTGAACTCGGTCATGTCGAGGCGGAGGAAGCGGTTCTCGGTCCCGAAGAGGAACTTGGCGAGCTTCTGCGCGGTGATGGTCTTGCCGACGCCGGTCGGGCCGGCGAAGAAGAGGACGATCTTCGGTTTGGTCGAGATCCCGCTCGCGGCGCCCGAGAGCCGCGCGCGTGCCATATAGAGCTCGTCGCGCAGGACCTCGATCGCCTCATCCTGTCCCTTGACGCCCTCCTCGCAGCTGAACCAGTACAGCACGCGGTCGATCTTCGCGAGGCTCAGGTGGGCCCAGGGATCTTCCGGGAGATCGGGATTCGGACCGCCGCGGTAGGCGTAGACCGGCTTGGATCCGTCGGCCACCGACTCCACCTGGGATCTCCGGCGGATGTTCATCGCCACGGCGGTGACGGCGACGAGGCTGACGATGCCGACCGTGACGCGCATGGTCGTGCCGTCGGAGAGGGTCTGCTGGGCGACCGCGAGGAGCTGAAATACAGCGAGCATGAACGGTTACGCCTGCATCAAACTTCCCATAGCCTAGCGGTCTATGAATCACCAAGTCAAGCATGGACCGCCAGATCCAGCGCAGAAGGACGCCCTCGGGTTCAACGAAGCGGCCGGTTTTCCAGCCAGTCCTTCAGCCCGGGGAGGATCGGGTGCAGCCGCAGGCCGTCCGCGATGCTCAGCCAGCGCCATTCGTCCACTTCCACCGGAGAGGGCACAACCGTCTGATCCGCCGGCTCCAGACGCGTGACGAACCAGTGCAGGCGGTATTCCCCGTTGGGGGAGAGGCTTTCGTGGACCTGATCCCGCACCTGGACCGCCAGCCCGACTTCCTCCCGGACCTCCCGCGCCGCCGCTTCCGGGTGGGTCTCACCCGGCTCGACTTCGCCGCCCACGAAACACCACCAGCCGGGCGCGCGCTGCAGCGTCAGCCCGCGGCGGATGAACAGAAATTTTCCGGCGCCGTTCTCGAGGATCGCGACGACGCCGTTCTTCAGCCCGCTCATGGATTCATCTTACCACCGTCAGGGATCTGACACACCGGTCGACGAAGGCGCTATGGTACGGGTATGAAAACGCTGCTCGCCGCGCTGCTGTGCTTGGCCCCGGCCCTCCAGGACAGCCGCCCTTATGCCGATCCGACCCAGCTCGACCTGCCGTTTCCGAAGCACAGCCATCTCCAGCAGCCCTGGCGCGCCTGGATGGAGACGCGGCCGGCGACCGACTTCCTCGCCGGCGTCGGCGTCAATTACAACGTCCCCGGCAACGACGAGCTCGCGGTGCGGCTGCTGGCGGAGGCCGGAATCCGCGCCGTCCGCAAGGAGGTCGGCTGGGGCGACGTCAATGGCGACGAGACCGGCACCCACCAGGACGCGCGCCTGAAGGCGCTGTTCGCGCTTTTCAAGCGCCATGGGATGCGCCCGACGATCCTGCTCAACTGCCATCAGGGCGTGCCCTGTCCCATGCACGGTTACGACGGAACGCTCGTGGAAGACGCGCCCAAGGGCGCGACCCGGGTCAAGCTCGCGGACACGTCGAATATCGTCGTCGGCCGATCCGGCCTGAGCGGCCTCACCGATTACTGGGCCGCCGAGGCGATCATCGTCTCAATCGTCAAGGCGACGGGCGAGTGCACGCTGTCGAAGCCGCTGCCGAAGGACCTGAAGGCCGGCAAAGTCCCCATGGCGACGCTGAAATACCTGCCGCTGCATCCGCCGGGAACGCCGGAGTTCGACGAGACCGTGCAGGGCTTCGCGAAGTACGCGATGATCGTCGGCCGTCTCGTCGCGGCCGCGGGCATCGACGACTTCGACTTCGAGATCTACAACGAGCTGACCTTCGGGACGCGCTTCCTCGACATCCGCAACTACTACCCGGACCGTCCCAAGCCCGCGAAGGAGTTCCTCCACGAAGGCGGAGCCTGCTGGGAATTGGCGCGCCGGGTGAACGACGCCGTGAAAAAGGAGTTCCCGAAGGTCCGCACGATCTGGGGCTTCTCGAATACGACGTTCTTCCATACGCCCATCGAGGAGCTGCCGCCGGGCATCGACGGACAGACCTACCATCCCTACGGCACCGGGACGCGCAAGCTGCCCGAGCAGGAGTACCATCAGGAGCATCCGGCCGAGAACGTCGACGGCTTCACCCCGAAGATCGATGTCCGCCTGCCCGAAGGGATCGCGGCGACGTTCATCCAGACCGAGTCGATCCTGCGGCTGATCAACCCCGAGGCCCGCAAGCGCGCGCCGAAGGGCGTCGCCCGCTTCCGGCACTATATGACCGAGCACGGAGTGCTCGCGACCGAGTGCGGAGTGAACGACCCCGCGGGCGCCTGGACCCTGAAGTCGAAATGCGCCCTCCGCTCCTATGCGTTCTGGCTGCACCAGGGCATCGACGTCCTCCACTTCTTCTCCGCCTGGGACAAGAATCCCCTGGAGTTCGGGATCCTTCCGCTCGACCTGCCGAAGCTGCCCGCGAACGCCGCCTTCGACGACGTCGCCCCGCCGACCCTGAAGGCGATCCGTTCCCTGACGCGGACCTTCGAGGGCGCCGTGCCGCTCCTGGCAACCGCGCCGCTGTCCATCGACGTCGCCGCGGTCGACCAGCCCCGGAACATCTTCGGGGGCGAAAAAACCCTGCGGAGCCTCGATTCGCTGGTGGTGCTGCCCTGGCAGACGAAGGAGAACGAATACGTCGTCGGCGTCTACGTCATGACCTGGGACGCTGTGGCCGCCTGGCCCGAGGAGAAGTTCAAGCTGACGATCAAGGGGGCGACGCCGAAGAAGCTGCTCCTCATCGACGCGATGAGCGGCCTGGAGCTCGGCGTCAAGATCCTCCGCCAGGAGGGGACCCTGGTGGAGGTCGAGATCCCCGTCATCGACACTCCGAGACTGCTGACGCTGCGCCCCTGATCGTCAGTTCGTCACGGACACGTCGTCGATATACCAGTTGTCCCCGGTGCCGCTCATGTTGGCGTCGAACGCCACCCACAACGTGGTCCCCGTCATCACGACCGGCAGATCGAAGCTCCGCCAGGTGTTGTTCGCCTCGGCCTGCGTGAACGTCTTCAGGGTCGTCCACGTCGTGCCGTTGAAGCTGACCAGGACCACGCCGGTCTCTCCGGCCTCGAAGGACGCGCCCTTCGCCGAGAACTTCACGCGGACGGTCGACAGGCCGGCGACATTCAGGGAGCGCTTCATATACCCGGTATTGCGGCGCAGCCGCGCTTCGTGGGTGCCGGTATGCGGCGCCGGCGTCGTGACGTTGGCGATGTCGCCGCTCGTGGTCCACGCGCCCGTCCAGCCCGTCCCGCCGCTGAAGTTGGCCGACTCGAACCCGTCGGACGCCAGCGTCTGCGGGGTCGTCGTGATCGAGACCGTCGCCGGAGCGCTCAGGGCGGAGCCGTCGCTCACCGTGAAGGTGAAGCTGTCCGGCCCGTAGTACCCGGAGGTGCTGGTATAGGTCAGATTGGGTGCGCTGCCGGTCAGCGTCCCGTGCGAGGGCGGCGTGACGATCGTGTAGGTCAGGGCGTCGCCGTCGACGTCATCGCCCACGAGCGTGACGGCCTTCGCCGTGCCGGCCGGCGTGCTGAAACTCTGCGGATGGGCGACGGGCGGGTCATTGACCGGGTTGATCGTCAGGGTGATGGTCGCGAGGGCGCTGTCCGCCTGGCCGTCGCTGACCTTGAAGGTGAAGGAGTCGGTCCCGTTGACGTTGGCATTGGGCGTATACACGAGGTTGGGGGCCGTGCCCGACAGCACGCCCTTCGAGGGCAGCCCGACCACGGCATAGCTGACGACGTCGCCGTCCGGATCGCCGCCCGTCAGTACGAGGGACACCGGGGTGTCCTCGTTGGTCGCGGCGGACGCGGCGTTCGCGACGGGCGGATCGTTGACGACGCCGATCGAGATCGTCACCGTGGCGATGTTGCTCAGCAACGAGCCGTCGCTGGCCTGGAACGTGAAGGAATCCGTTCCGTTCGCGTTCGGGTTCGGCGTATACGTCGCGCTGGCCCCGGCCAGGCTCAGCGTCCCCTGCGTCGGTCCCGATACGATCACATAGGTCAGCGAGGGGCTGTCGACGTCCGTGGCCGAGAGCGTGAACGTCACCGACGAGTCCTCGAGGAGCGAGGCGGCGCCGGGGAGGGCGACCGGCGGATCGTTGACCGGAGCGATGACGATCGTCACCACCGCCACGTTGCTGTCCGCCTGGCCGTCGGCGGCCTTGAACGTGAACTGATCCGTGCCGTTGGCATTCGCGAAGGGCGTGTAAGTCGCCGTTCCGTTGAGGACGGTGACGGTCCCCATCGACGGGGGCGCCACGATCGAGTAGACCAGCGCGTCGCCGTCCGGATCGGAAGCCGAGAGCGGGAAGCTGACAGCGACGTCTTCATCCGTCGACTGCGAGCCGTCCGACGCCGTCGGGACATGGTTCACAGAGGCGATCGTGATGGTCAGCGTGGCGATATTGCTGTCGAGCGTCCCGTCGTTGGCCCTGAACGTGACCGTATCCGTGCCGCTCGCGCCCGGGTTCGGCGTGTAGACCGCGGCGCCCGTGACCGGGTCCAGCACGAGGCCGCCCTTGGTCCCGGCGGCCACGATGGAGTAGGTGAGCGCGTCGCCGTCGACGTCCGATGCCGACACCGAGAATGCGAGCGGCGCGTCGGCGGCCGTCGCGAGCGCGGCGCTCAGCGCAACGGGCGGGTCGTTGACGGGGGTGATCGTGACGACGACGGTCGCCACGTTGCTGTCATATTGCCCGTCGTTGACCTTGAACGTGAAGGAGTCGGTCCCGTTGGCGTTCGCGTTGGGGGTATAGGTGGCCACGCCGCCGTTCAGGACGACGGTTCCCTTCGCGCCGTTCGAAACGATCACGAAGGCGAGCGCGTCTCCGTCGACGTCTGCGGCCGACAGCGGGAAGACGACCGCCGTATCCTCGAGCGTCGTGATCGAGCCGTTCAGGGAGGTCGGCGGATCGTTGATCGGGTTGATCGTGACGGTGACCGTCGCGATGTTGCTGTCGAGCGCGCCGTCGTTCACTTTGAACGTGAAGACGTCGGTCCCGTTCGCGTCGGGGTTCGGCGTATAGGTCACGACCGAGCCGTTGAGGACGGCCACACCCTTGGCGCCCTGGCCGACGATCGAGTAGGTCAGCACGGCGCTGTCCACGTCGAAGGCCTGCAGGGGGATGAGCCCCTGCGCGTCCTCATTCACGACCGCAAGCCCGTTCTGGGCCACGGGCGCGTCGTTCACCGGAGTGATCGTCACGGTGACGGTCGCAAGATTGCTGTTCAGGCTTCCATCGTTCACCTTGAACGTGAAGCTGTCCGTGCCGTTGACGTCGGGGTTGGGGGTATAGGTCGCGACGGCGCCGTTCAGCACGACGCCGCCCTTCGTCGGACTTCCGACGATCGCAAAGCTGAGGGGATCGCCGTCGGCATCGGAGGCCGAGAGGGCGAAGCTCAGGGACGTGTCCTCGTTCGTCGTCACCGACTGGTCGTTGGCCACGGGCGCCGTATTGGGCTGGATGACCGTGATCGACACCGTCGCCGGCGCGCTGCTTACGGTGCCGTCATTCACCCGGAAAGTGAAGGCGTCCGCGCCGAAGTACCCGGGAGCGGGGGTATAGGTGACCGCGGGGGGCGCGCCCGAGAGGCCGCCGTGGGAGGGGGGAGCAAGGATCGCATAGGTCAGGGGATTGCCGTCCGGATCGCTGCCCGCCAGCGTGATTGCCACCGGGGTGTCCCTCAGGGTCGACACCGACTGCGGCAGGGCGACCGGCGGCCGGTTGCCGGCCGAGATCGAGAGGGAGACCGTCACCGGCGCGCTGTCGGTGATTCCGTCGTCCACGCGGAACATGAAGCTGTCGGAGCCCGTGACGCCAGAATTGGGCGTATACGTCAGGTTCGGCGCCGTTCCCGAGAGGACGCCCAGGAAGGGACCGGAACCGGTGACCAGCTCGAACGTGATCGGATCGCCGGTCGGGTCGCTGCCGGTCAGCGTGATGCCGACGGGCGTGTTCGGGGCTGTCGTGACGGACTGGGCGTTGGCGACGGGCGGCGCGTTCGTCGTCAGGGCGAGCTTGCCCGCGCCGTATTGGGGGTCGGGGCCGGGCGGGCCGACGTCGATGGCCAGCTTCCGCAGCGCGGCGGCCAGCTGGGCGGTGTTCAGGCTCGGATTCCGCTGAAGGAGCAGGGCCGCGGCGCCCGCGGTCGTCGGCGATGCGAAGGACGTGCCGAAAGACGCCTGGAAGCCGTAGGTCAACGACGTCGTCCCGTCGGGCGCGGCGATGTCGGGCTTGAGGCGTCCGTCATTCGTGGGTCCTTGGCTGGAGTAGTATTCGAGCGCCGGATTCGCCTGGGCGTAGATCGCCTGGGGGATCGCGCCGACTGCGAACGCGCCCGGGGCGCAGGCCGGATCCATGAGGCTGGAAGACGCGACGGCCGACGTGAACGAGTGGTTGAAGCTGAAGAGCGTCACGTCGAGCCCGACGGTGGAGCCGGTGTATTTGTAGACCCGGATGCGGTAGGGCGCCAGCGCCGCCGAGTAGGTGAAGGAAACCGACTCCGTGGGCAGCTGGGTGCCGCTCTGGAACGCGGTGCTGTTCGCGACCACCTGGTTCGAGCGGTTGTAGACGTAGAGGTCGAGATCGGTCGTCGAATGACCGTACTGGTTCCAGTTGAGGAAGAGCTGCACCGGGTAGCTCTCGCTCCCGATCATCGTGAGGTAGTCCTCCACCCCGTTGCCGAGATCGAGGAAGCCGTCGCTGTCGGTGTCGGTCCACGCCCCGCGCCAGTGGCGGTCGGCGTCGTTGCCCGCGGCGACGCACCACAGCACGTTGCCGCTGGTCGCGGACGTGTTGATGATGCTGCTGATGGGGCCGCTGCCGTCGTAGTAGCTCGCGTTCACCCATCCGACGGAGTGGTTGGCGATCCGGATGCCGTTGTTCTTGCAGTAGGTGGCCGCGTTTTGGAGATCGACGTCGTCGCGGACCCGGATGCAGAAGATCTGCGCGCCGGGAGCCATGTCGGCCACGTGCTCGGACACCCCGCAGCCGTGGTTCGTGACGGACTCGAGGAAGGTCGAGCCGCTCTGGCCGGACAGGAGGACCTTGACCGTGTTCGCGGGCAGCTCGCCCGCCGCGATCGTGCTGGCAAGGCCGATGAAGCCGAGGTCGACGACGGCGATCTTGACGCCGGCGCCGGTCGAGCCGGCCAGCTGCAGGCTCGACGCGCCGGTGAGCGCGACGGACTCGGAGAGGTTGGCGCCGAGACCCTCGAGGGCCCGGGCCATCGTCGGGGTGCGCACCGTCCGCAGGCCGACGTGCGCGGAGAGCCTGCGCAGGGCGCGGACCGGGACCTTCACGCGGAGGAAGGATTCGGATTCGCCGGTGATCTCACCGCCGCGGCGGAGGATGTCGTCGCGGTCGATCGAGGACGCGTCCTTTCCGTCCAGAGGCTCGACGAGGACGGTGACGTCGCCGGGTTTCTCTCCGTCGTAGTGGCGCAGACCCAGTTCCTCGCCCCGCCGGGAGGCGCGCTCGTCGCCGCCCTGTTCGTGCGCGTCGGCCAGCTGGGAGAGCAGGGAGCCGAGCTTCCCGGGGTGTTTCTTCGGGGGCGGCGCGTCCTGTCCGCTGCCGGGCGGCGAGGTCACCGCCAGGATCACGAGACAGAGCGCGAGAAGACGCGACTTCGGTGACTTCATCCCAGTCCCTCCCCGATCCGGCAGATGCCGGATTGACGTCGATCATAACCGATGCATGAACTCAAGAAAAATGGAATCGGCGGCGCTTGGGAAAGTCTTCTTGCCGCCGCGCCGCGGGGAATTCTTTTTTTAATCACGAGGGTCGCGCAAAGGGTCGACGGGCCGGGGCGCCGTGCTACAATCCGATCTCCAGCGTTTCTTGAACGAAGGGGGCGCATGTTCGAATCGGCCGAGCTGGGGCACAAGCTGTCCGACAAGGAGTTCCAGAAGATCGTCCCCGACCTGCGGGTCGGCCTGCTCGACGCCCAGTATCAGCTGTTCAAGGACGGACGCTTCTCCGTCATCATCCTCATCTCCGGCGTCCGCGGCGCGGGCAAGAGCGAGACGGTGCAGGTCCTCAACGAATGGATGGACCCGCGGCACATCGAGACGGTGGCGTTCGATGCGCCCACGGACGAGGAGCGCGAGCGGCCGCCCCTCTGGCGCTACTGGCGCGCGCTCCCCCCGCGCGGGAAGGTCGGCATCCTCTTCGGCTCCTGGTACACCCAGCCGATCGTCGACCGCGTGCTCCGAACCACCCGGCGGCGCGACATGATCCAGTCGGTCGAGGAGATCAACGGCCTCGAGCGGATGCTCGCCGACGAAGGGACCCTGCTCCTCAAGTTCTGGTTCCATCTCTCCAAGAAGAGGCAGAAGAAACGCCTGCACGATCTCGCCCTGGATGCGGAGACCGCGTGGCGGGTCGAGAAGCGGGACAAACACTTCTTCAGCAATTACGACCGCTTCGTGAAAGTCAGCGCTGAAATTCTCGAGGAGACCAGCCACGCCCACGCGCCCTGGATCGTGGTCGAGGGTACGGACACGAACTATCGCTATGTCACGGCGGGGAAAACGATCCTCGAAACCCTGCGCGGCCGCCTCGCCGACAAAACCAAGCCCAAGGCCTCCGACCCGCCGCCGCTGATTCCGCCGGTCGACAAGGTCCGCGTCCTCGACAAGCTCGACCTCTCGCTGATCGTGCCGAAGGGTCGCTACGAGGAGGAGATGGACAAGCTCCAGGGCCGGCTGGCGCAGCTGATCCGCGAGCCGAAGTTCCGGAAGCGGACGCTGGTCTGCGCCTTCGAGGGCATGGATGCCGCGGGAAAGGGCGGCGCGATCCGCCGCGTCGCGAAGGAGATCGACCCGCGGATGTACCGCATCATCCCCATCTCGGCGCCGAGCGACGAGGAGCGGTCCCATCCTTATCTCTGGAGGTTCTGGCGCCAGCTGCCGCGACAGGGCCGCGTCACCATCTTCGACCGCAGCTGGTACGGACGCGTGCTCGTGGAGCGCATCGAAGGATTCTGCACGCAGGCCGACTGGATGCGCGCCTATTCGGAGATCAACGAGTTCGAGGAGCAGATCGTCCGCTCCGGCGGCACCGTCTGCAAATTCTGGCTGCAGATCGACCAGGACGAGCAGCTGCGGCGCTTCAAGGCCCGCGAGAAGACCCGCTTCAAGCAGTTCAAAATCACGCCCGACGACTGGCGCAACCGGAAGAAGTGGGGCCAGTACCAGGAGGCGGCGGCCGACATGATCGACCGTACCAGCACGCCGGACGCGCCGTGGACGCTGATCGAATCCAACGACAAGCGGCACGCGCGCCTGAAGATCCTGAAGACGATCGTGAACGCGGTCGAGCAGTCGTTGTAAGGAGTTCTCGATCCGGCTTGAAGCGCCGGAGCCGGCCCGACTTATCCCGTCCGCGACGGAGTCCGCCCCCGCTCCCGGGCGTATAGAAGGTGGTGGATGACTTCATCGACTTCTGCAATCTGAACCCCGACCGCACCACGACTGATTGCAGCGACCTCGAGACCTGGCTGCTGGGGCACGGCATTCCCTTCCGGCACCGGGAGGGGCCGGCCGGGGACACCGTCTTCATGATCCAGCGGGCGGATTTCGAGCGGGCGGTCGAGCTCTGGGGGGAATACCGGGGGTCTGCCGACTACATTCTCAAGCGGCACGCGCCCTGGATCAAGAGAAGCCCCGGGGCGCCGTAAGGAGTTCCGGAGCGCAGCGTCCGCTCCTGCTCCCTGCGCTCCGGATCGAAGATCAGATCAGGTCTTCTTTTTCTTCTTGCCCGACCCGCCCACCAGTTCGTCGAACTTCTTCTGCTCGTCCGGCGGGAGGACCTGCTTGACGGCATTGATGCAGTCGGATTTTCCCGAGGAGGAGGCGGCCTTCTCCTTCGCCTGCATCTCCTCATGTTCCTTATGCTTGTAATCGTCGTAGACCCGGAGGACCGACTGCTCCTCGTCATGGCTGAGCGAGCAGGCCTCCGTCACTTTCTTGAGGCCCGGAAGGCCATAAGGACCTTGATCGCTGGTCTGGTTCCCCTTGGGAACTTTGGGGAGGCCGCCCGCGTACACCGCGCCCGCCGCTCCCATGAGCAGGAGCACCGCAGTCACGAGCGCCGTCCGCCGCAGCATGTCCGAATCCTGGTTCATCGGTCACCTCCCGGTGGTTCGCCTCATGAAAGGAACCGTCGACCCCGTATCGGCGGACCCTGTAACCAAGTACGGCAACCCGTGCTTCCAGACACGAAAAATGCCGGCCCCGCCGATCCCGCGTTTCCCCTCCGTTTCACCGTCTGAAATCGACTCCGTGCGTACATAGATGCGACGGAAATGTCCATGGCCGACGAACCGCTCATCAAGCAGCTCCTCCGGAATCAGTCCCTGCTCATGGGCTACCTGGTCGCGATCACCCGGGACCTGGGAGCCGCGGAGGAGATCTTCCAGAACGTCGCCGTCGTGGTCCTCGAGCAGGGGGCCCGGGAAAGCATCCGCGATTTTCAGGCGTGGGCGAAGGAGATCGTCCGTCGTCAGGCCCTGCACTATCTGAGGGAGAGCACCCGGGCCCGGCAGCGATCCATGGCGCCCGAACTGCTGGAGGGACTTTCCTCGGCCCTGGAATCGGAACCCTGGAATCAGGCCGGTCCTCCCCCGGAGCGCGACGCCCTGACTCAATGCCTCAAGACCCTCGCTCCGCGTTCCCGGCGCATCATGGCCCTCCGCTATGAAAAGCGTCATTCGTTTGAGGAGATCGGAGACCTGCTGGAGTCCTCGGCCCAGGCGGTCCAGAGGGCGATCAGCCGCATCCGGGAGACTCTCCATGAGTGTGTTCGAAGCCGGCTCCTGAATGCGGATGGGGCCGGACCCTCATGACGCCCGAACGCTTGAACGATCTGGCCGGCCGGCTCTGGGTCGATGGGGATCTCTCCCTCGAGGAGGAACGGTCGCTGGGACGGGAGCTCCAGAATTCCCCCGAAGCGCGGCGCCTGCTGCTCTCGCACTTCCGTCTGGAAGGCGCCATCCTGGAACACGCCCGGTCGCGGCTGCTCTCCGCTCCTTCGCCGGTCCGGCACCCGGCCGTGCTCCGAAGGAAATCGACGACGAATAGGGCGTCGCTTGCGGCGTGGGTCTCCGTCCTCGCGGCGGCCGGCGTCGTCCTGGCGTTTCTCCTCTTCGCCGTCCTTCGGCCGAAGCCCGCACCGCTGGCCCGCTCCGTCCGCCCCGACCCCGGCCTGACTCCGGCAGCGCCGGAAGCCCCGGAGATTCCGGCGCCGACCTCGCCGGCGCCCGCCCGGACACCCGAGACGCCGGTTCCGGCCCGCGCTCCAAACGATCCGGTCGATGCGCCCCAACCGAACCTCTTGAGCCCGGCGCCCAATCCCCTTCCTGCCGCGCCCGAGAGCCCGCCCGCGGTGACCGACGGAACACGGGCTTCGGATGCCGTGACGGCGGACGTCCTGATCGAGCGGACCGAAGGGGATGTCCTTCTGGTCTCCGCCCGGGGGAAGACTCCCGCGAAAGCGGGCGACAGCGTGCCGGCCGGCCAGGGCCTGGAAACGGGCTCGGGCAAAACCCTTGCCGTTCTTTCCTTCGCCGACGGAACCCGGATGGAAGCGCGGGCGGACACCCTCCTTCGCGACATTCGACAGAAAGGCCCCGGCGCCGGGAAGACGGGGATCGCCCTCTTTCTGCAGCACGGCTCGGTGTGGGCCCAAGTCCGGCCCCAGCCGGCGGAGCGCCCGCTTGTCGTTCAAAGTCCGCGGGGAGAGGTTCAGGTCCTCGGAACGGTTTTCACGCTTCGGATGGACCCGGACCCCAAAGGGCTGCTTCGACTCGACGTCCAGGACGGGAAGGTCCGCTTCACCCGCAGTTCCGACGGACGGGTCGTCGACGTGGGCACGGGCCATTCCGTGAGCTCGGGCCAGAGCGCGGACCTGATCGTCGTTCGCTCCCAGGAAATCGTCCAGTCGTTCCAGGACGGGCGTTATCCGACGGCCGATTACAGCGGGACCCGGGACACGCAGCTTGTTGAGAAAGCGCCACAAACCAATTTCGGCGGCGCCAAAACGCTGCTGACCGAGGCGGAGGACCCTCGGGAAAAGAGGAAGGACAGCTGGCCCCTCCTGCGCTGGGATCTGGCCGCCGTTCCCGTGGGAAGCCGCGTGCATTCCGCCTCCATCACCCTGCACATCGTCGAGCCCGCGCGCGGCCAGGCGTTCTACTTTTTCGAGCCCGCCCGCACCTGGTCCGAAATGGAGGCCACCTGGAAAGTGGCGTCGTCGGGCAATCTCTGGAGGTTCCCCGGGTCGCTGGGAGGCGTCGAACGCTGGCCGGCGCCGCTGGGAACGCTGTCGCCGCTTCAGAAGGGGGAGTACACGGCCATGCTCGCGGAGGGGGGGATTGCGCTCGTGCAGTCCTGGATCAACGCGCCCGCAGGCAATCTGGGAGTCCAGATCGCAGGGTCGTCCCCGTCCGCGGGGTTTCACTTCCATTCCCGCGAAGCCGCCTCGCCGGAAAGCCGCCCCCGCCTGACGATCGTCTACGCCCCCAGGCAGGGGAAGTGAGCGCCGGCGGGCCGAAATAAAAAAGCCCCGGCCTTGCGGCCGGGGCTCTTGAAGTTGCCCTGGTTCCTTACAGCATGATTCCGCGGATCGGCGCGCCCTTCACGTCCTTGTAGGCATACGCGATCCGGCGGCCTTCGACGATATAGCTCTTCTTCGGGTCGATGCCGCAGAGCGAGAACACCGTGTGCCAGACGTCGCCGACGGTGGTCTGATCCTTGTTGCTCGTGCCGTTCACGCCCGAGTCGCCGAACGCGATGCCGCCGCGGATGCCGCCGCCCGCCATCGCCCAGCTGCCGTACTCGTGGTGGTCGCGGCCCTGGCCGCCGTTCACCGACGGGGTCCGGCCGAACTCGCCGCCGATCATGACCAGCGTGGTGTCCAGCAGGCCCGACGCGGCCAGCGCGTTGACCAGGCCGCCGAAGCCGGCGTCGACCGACGGCACCTGCTTCTCCATGCCGGTGATGCAGGCGTCGTGCATGTCCCAGAAGCCCGTCTGCAGGGCGATGAAGGGCACGCCGACCTTCGCCAGGCGGTACGCGACGAGGCAGTTCTGCGAGAAGCCGTCGTTGCCGAACATGGCGCGGATCGCCGCGTCTTCCTGGCCCACGTTGAACGCGGCCACCTGGGGTGTCGTCATGACTTCCTGCGCCTTGACGTAGGCCTTCTCGATCTGGCCGATGGGGCCCTGCTGGCGCTGGGAGTCCCAGTCCTTGTTCTGCTCGCTGAGGAGCGCCGTGCGCTGCAGGTCGCGGTCCGCGCCCACCGGGCTCCTCGAGTCGGGGATCGGGTTGCTCGTGTTGAGCACGCGGTAGGGGGCGTATTCGCCGCCGAACGGCAGGCTCTGGCCGGGCTGCAGGGTCGCCCCCATCGAGATCGAGTAGGGCAGCTGCAGGTCCTTCGGTCCGCGCTCATAGGCGACGATCGTGCCCATGTCCGCCACGCCCGAGAACGGGCTCTGCGCCATGCCGATCTGCGCCAGGAGCGCCGCGCGCTCGTGGGCGAGCTCCTTGAAGTTCATCGAACGCAGGAGGGCGACGTGCTTCATCGCCTTCGCGGTCTGGGGCATGTATTCGGAGATCTGGATGCCCTTCGCGGCGGTGTCGATGGCCTTCGCCTTGCCGCCGTTGGGCCGGCCGGGTTTCGGGTCGAACGTCTCGACCTGGCTCGGAGCGCCCGGCAGCCAGATGCGGATCACCGTATTGCACTTCTTGCCCGCCTTGGTCGTTTCCTTTTTCGGCTCGGCGGGGGTCTGGGGCGTCGTCTGGGTCCCCTTGTAGTCCTGGCCCAGCGCCGGCAGGGCCGAGCCCGCGAGAGCCCCCATGCCGATCATGCTGAACGACAGGAAGTCGCGGCGCCCCACCGCGGGCACGATGCATCGGTTGTTGCACGCCATATCAATCCCCTCCAAGCGGTTCGTTCAGTGTCTCGACAGGAACTCGGTCGTGTTCATCAGCGTCCAGTAGGCGTCTTCCATGCCGGCGCCCTGGTGGCCGTTGATGTACTTGACGAAGCGTTCGGTTTCGGCGGCCGTCGGCTTGCGCGACACGACGGCTAGGAACATCTCGGTCACCTTGTCTGCGAGCGTCGCGCCCTGGATCTTGCCCAGGCCGCTCGAGATCTGGCCCTGGATCATGTTGTTGTTCCGGACGAAGAGCGCCTGCCGCATGTTGCCGGGCAGCGGCGTCACCTCGCACCAGACCACGTCGGCCGGGAAGAGCGGGGAGACCAGGCCGATCGCCTGGTTGACGTCGCGCGTCGGCTTGCCTCCGGTCGCGACCGTGATCGAGTTCAGGAGCTGCTCGGCGTCCAGGTGCTTGATCCACGAGGCGGCGAAGCTCGGCTTCGTCATCTTGGCCTCGTTGCCGCTGGCGCGCTGGTAGGTGTCCGAGTTGCAGATGCCGCGGTACAGCGCCTTGATCGAGTACTTGCTGCCCTTGAGCTCCTTGGCGAGCACGCCGATCATGCCGCCCGCGAAGGGCGTCTGCGCGCGGTTGAAGTCGTCGACGGGATGGACGAGGCCGCGTCCGAACAGCCAGGACCACACGCGGTTCGCGGTGGCGGTGGCGAGCTGCGGGCTGTCCATCGTCACGTAGAGCGCGAGGGAATCCATCCAGGGATCGCCCTTGCCGGGCTTCTGGCCCATGATGAACTGGGGCTGGTAGTTGCCGCCCGAGTACTTCAGGGACTCGACGTCGTCCACTTCCTTCAGCTCGACGTCGGTGCCGCCGCTCGCGCGGGTGCGGCCGAAGAAGGCGGCCATCTTGTAGAAGTGGCCCTGGTTCCAGACGTCGAACGGATGGTCGTGGCACTGGGCGCAGCGGAGCCGGATGCCCAGGAAGTGCCGCGAGATGCGATTGGCGAACTCGATGGCGGGCCCGTCGTCGCCGCCGGAGAAGCAGGCCAGCTTCCACAGCATGGCCGGGTCGCCGGTCCCGGTGCCGCGGGCCTTGATGATCGCGTCGACGATCTCCTTATTGTAAGGAGCGTCCTTGTTGAGCTTGAGCTTCATCCACGACACGAAGTCGTTCATGACACGCGACTTGGCCCCCGAGTCGAGCATCGGGGTGATCATGATGGGCACCTCGTGGTAGTTCCCGAACCAGCCCTCGCAGAAGAGGCGCGCGGTCCGGTCGGCCCAGTCCTCCGATGCGATCAGCTTGTCGATCATCTCCGACCGCTTGTCGACGTTGGTGTCGGCCATGAAGGCCTTCACCTCCTCAAGGCTGGGCGGATAGCCGACGAGGTCCAGCATGACGCGGCGGAGGAACTCTCCGTCCTCGGCCACGGGGGAGGCCTTGGCGGAGCCCATGAAGCCGCCCGCGGTCGAATCGATGGCCGAGGTGAGGGGGGACTTGGGTTTCTTCTGCTGCTGGGCGGGGAACGCGCTCGTCCCGGAAAGGAAGAGGGCGAAGAGCGCCGCGAAAATGATCCCGTGTCTCATGAATTTTGTCTCCAAGAACCCCGGGTCGGTCCTTGGCTCACCCCACACCTATACTACACCCCTGCTCTCCCGAAGTGCCAAAAATTTTTGGCAGTCGTCGAATTTGAACGCCTGGACGCGGAGTTCATGGCATTTTCATCTTTCTTGCTGGAATCCCGCCGACCGCTGCGATACCGTGCTGGTGGTGACCACCAGCCTTTATCTCGCCCCGGTGCAGCGCGCCAGCGGACGCTCCCTGGTGACTCTCGGGCTGATGAACTTCCTGACGCGGTTCGCGGAGAAGCCCGGGCTCTTCCGGCCCGTCCTCGAACAGGGCCAGAGCTCCTCCCCGGACGCGTTCGGCGTCACCTTCGAGGAGGCCCGGCGCAGCCTCGCCTCGGGCGAGTACGAGGGCCTCCTCAAGCGCCTCGTCGAACGCTTCAAGGACCTCGAGTCGAAACACGACGCCGTCCTCTGCGAAGGCGTCGACCTCGGCCCGATCCCGTCCCTGGGCTTCGATTTCAATGCCGACCTGGCCCATCACCTGGGGACGCCGGTCATCGCCGTCACCCGCTGCCCCGCCACCGCGGCCGAAGTCTCCGACGCGGTCCGCGTCGTCGTCGAGACCTTCGCGCAGCGGCGCCTCTCGCCGGCGGCCGTCATCCTGAACCGCGCGCCCGCGGCGCTCATCGACGGCCGCGAGCGTCTGGCGTCGACCGGGGCGCCCGTCTTCCTCCTTCCCGATGAGCCGATGCTCGCGGCTCCGACCGTCGACGAGATCGCGACGGCGCTCGACGCCGCCCGACACCAGGGCAGCGCCGACTCGATGGCGGCGCCCGTTCGCGCGGTCCGCGTGGCGGCCATGGAACTCCCGCACTTCCTTCCGCGGATGATCGAAGGCGCGCTCATCATCACCCCCGGCGATCGCTCGGACATCCTGCTCGGCACCGTCGCCGCCGCGCGCGCGTCGACCTATCCGCACGTCGCCGGGATCCTGCTCACCGGCGGCCTCCTCCCCTCGGAGCCGGTCGACCGCCTCATCAAGGGTCTGGGGATGCCGGACTTCCCGATCCTGTCCGTGCGAGACGACACCTATCTCGCGGCAACCCGCGTTCATGCGGTGGAGGCGCACCTCGAGGCCGGCGGCGGACGGAAGATCGCCACCGCGCTCGGACTGTTCCAGAGGCATGTCGACGCCGATGCACTCGAGCGGCGGCTGCGCGCGCCGCGGCCCGCGAAGATGACGCCGCTCATGTTCGAGTATGCACTGCTGCGCAAGGCCGCGTCGAAGCGCCGCCACATCGTGCTCCCCGAGGGCGAGGAGGAGCGGCTCCTGCGCGCCGCCGACCTGCTGCTGCGCCGCGGCGCCGCGGAACTCACGCTCCTGGGTCGCCCGGAGGAGATCGCGCGCAAGTCCTCCGAGCTCGGCCTCGACCTCGCGGCCGCGCACGTCGTGGATCCGACGACGTCTCCCTGGCGCGAGGAGTTCGCGAAGCTCTACCACGAACTGCGGAAGCAGAAGGGCGTCACCCTCGAGGCCGCGGCCGACACGATCCTCGACGTCAGCTACTTCGGCACCCTCATGGTCCAGACCGGACGAGCGCACGGCATGGTCTCCGGCGCGATCCATACCACCCAGCACACGATCCGTCCGGCGTTCGAGATCGTGAAGACGAAGCCGGGCTGTCCGATCGTGTCGAGCGTGTTCTTCATGGGCCTCCCCGACCGCGTTCTCGTCTACGGCGACTGTGCCGTCAATCCGAAACCCACGGCGGAGCAGCTGGCCCATATCGCCGTGTCCTCCGCCGACACGGCGCGTCAGTTCGGCATCGAGCCGATCGTCGCGATGCTGTCCTATTCGACGGGGGAATCGGGCAAGGGCGACGAGGTGGAGCGGGTCCGCGAGGCGACGAAGCTCGCCCGCGGGCTGCGTCCCGACCTGCCGATCGAGGGTCCGCTGCAGTACGACGCGGCCGTGGACCCCGGGGTGGCCCGGACCAAGATGCCGGACAGCACGATCGCGGGGCGCGCGACGGTGCTGATCTTCCCCGACCTGAACACGGGCAACAACACCTATAAGGCGGTGCAGCGGAGCTCGGGAGCGGTGGCCGTGGGTCCCGTCCTGCAGGGGCTCCGCAAGCCCGTCAACGACCTCAGCCGGGGCTGCACCGTCCCGGACATCGTCAATACGGTGGCCATCACGGCCATCCAGTCCCTGGACGCCTGAAGTCCGGCCGGACCGGTTTTTAGCCATCACGAACCCCGAAGTTCTCTCATCAACAGCTTAGTCGAGGTGATGGATGCCGGACCCCAAAGAGGGCCGTCGGACGGATCCCCGCGCCCGGAGCGAGGAACACGAAGGCCGCAGCAAGAACCAGGACGATGCTCCTCCGTTGCCGCCGGCCGACGAAGCCCAGCGAAAGATCGACGTGCAGAACAACAAGGTCGTCACCCAATCCCCGCCCAGCGAGGCCGACCTCGAGCGACGCGATGCCCGCGCCCATGGAGCGATGCCTTATGGGAGGGGAGGATCCCGCCGCGGCAAGCCCGCCGACGGGGGACCGACCGCTGAAGACCGCCCGAAGTCCTGAACAAAGGAGTCCCCCATGTCCGATACTCGCACGATCTCCCGCAGCCCGATCGAGCTGCTGATGCGGGAGCACGAGTTGCTCAACGGTCTGCTGGAGGCCTATGAGGACCTGATCCCGGCGCAGATCCAGGAGAAGGAGGAGCTCGGCCGACGCATCCAGGAGGAGATCTTCCGGCACGTCGGCACCGAAGAGGCGCTGTTTTACCCGACGCTGATGGAGCTGAAGGATACCCGTATTCACGAGCTCATCGGCGAGGTCCTGGCCGAGCACCGGGAACTTGAAGCCCTGGCCGCCGAGCTGCAGAAGGCCGGCCCCGGGCCCAAGGCGAATCTCATCGTCACGATGATCCGGCCGCGCGCCGCCCATCACATGAAGAACGAGGAACTGGAAGTCTTCCCGTTCGCGTGGGGGCTGCCCCGCGAAACGCTCAACCAGATGGGCCTCGAGATGGAGGAGCGCAGGACCCGCGAGGGCTACTTCTAGTTCACCGGAGGTTTCCATGGCACGCGGCTTCTGGTCCGGAGCCATCCGCTTCGGGCTGGTGCATATCCCGGTGTCCCTCCGCCCGGCGGCGGAGTCGGTCGACCTGGACTTCGACCTGGTCGACGTCCGCGACTTCGCCCCGGTCGGTTACCGCAAGGTCAACAAGACGACCGGCCGGGAAGTCCCCCGGGACAAGATCGTGAAGACGTTCAAGGTCGACGAGGGCGAGGCGGTCGTCGTCACCGACGAAGACTTCGCGCGAGCCCGGCCGCAGGATGCGCACGCGTTCGTCATCGATACGTTCGCGAACCTGGCGGAGATCCGGCCGCCCTTTTTCGATACGCCGTACCTGCTGGAACCGCTGGGCAAGGATGCGCACGCCTATATCCTGCTCCGGAAGACGCTGGAGAAGTCGGGCAAGGCGGCGGTCGCCAGGGGCATGCTGCGGACCCGGGAGCGTCTCGCGGCGATTTTCCCGGAGGGCGAGTTCCTGATCCTGAACACCCTGCGGTATCTCCACGAGCTGCGGGAACGCGAAGCGTCGCCGCTGCTGGAGAAGCCGGTGAAGCTGGCGCCGTCCGAGCTCAAAATGGCGGAGCAGCTGATCGAGCAGATGAGCGGAAGCTGGGATGCGTCGAAATACCACGACGAGTATCACGACCAGCTGCTGGGATACATCCGGAAGAAGGCGAAAGCCGGCGAGGCCCGGAAGATCTACAAGCCCGAAGAAGGGGCACCCGCCGCAGCGACGTCGCACGGCGATCTGATGAGCCTGCTCAAGGCCAGCGTCGAGTCCGGCGGCAACGGCGGGCGGAAGCGCCGCTCGAAGACCGCATGAAGCAGCACGGCTCGCTGGATCGCTATCGCGACATGCGGGATTTCGGGGCCTCCCCCGAGCCGCGCGGCGCCGTCGGCCGGGGCCGCGCGAAGACGCTGCGCTACTTCATCCAGAAGCACGCGGCCCGCGCGCTGCACTACGACTTCCGTCTCGAGCTTGACGGCGTCCTCCGCAGCTGGGCGGTCCCCAAGGGTCCGAGCTTGAACCCGGGTGACAAGCGCCTGGCGGTCGAGGTCGAGGATCATCCCCTCGACTATGGCCGCTTCGAGGGCGTTATCCCGAAAGGTCACTATGGCGCGGGCAGGGTCGAGGTGTGGGATGAGGGATTTTGGACGCCGGAAGGCGACCCCCATCAGGCGCTGGAAAAGGGCCGCCTGACGTTCCGCCTGGACGGCCGCCGCCTGAAGGGCGTCTGGTCGCTGGTCCGCATGCGCGCCGACGACCGGGGGAAGAAGGTCAACTGGCTGCTGATCCGCTCGCATAAGGGCCGGGTCTCGAGGGTCGAGGAGACGCCGGCGCCCCGTCCTGCCGTTCGGAAGCCCAAGGCGCGCGAATTCATCCGACCCGAGCTCGCGACGCTGATCGACGCCGCCCCCGAGGGCGACAGCTGGCTTCACGAGCTGAAGTTCGACGGGTATCGGCTGATCGCGCGCGTCGACGGTCGAGCGGTCACGCTGATCACGCGCAGCGGCCTCGACTGGACGGAGCGCTTCGACGCCGTCCGCAAGGCCCTGGCGGGGCTGAAGCTCCGCGACGCCGTCCTGGACGGCGAGGTGGTGGCCCTGGACGAGAAGGGGATCTCCAACTTCACGACGCTGCAGAAGGCGCTGTCCGAAGGTCGCACCGACGGGCTGGTGTACCAGGTGTTCGACGTGCTGCACTCGGACGGGGAGGATTGCCGCGAACAAAAGCTTCTCGAACGGAAGGAGAAGCTGGCGTCGCTGCTCGGGAAGCAGACGATCGGCGTCGTCCGCTATACCGACCACGTCCGCGGTTCGGGCGACACGGTCCAGCACGAAGCCTGCCGGCTCGGGCTGGAGGGGATCGTCTCCAAGCGGGTCGACAGCCCGTATCGATCGGGTCGCGGGTCCGACTGGGTGAAGGTGAAGTGCGTGAACGAGCAGGAGTTCGTCATCGGCGGCTATACCGATCCCCAGGGCTCTCGCGAAGGCCTCGGAGCGCTGCTCCTCGGCTACCACGACAAGACCCGGAAGCTGGTCTACGCGGGTCGCGTCGGCACCGGTTTCGACGGCGCACTGTTGCGGGATCTGCACAACAAGTTCAGCCGGCTTGGACGGAAGGAATCCCCTTATGACGAGGGTCCCGCCGGGGCCGAGAAGAAAGGCGTCCACTGGGTCGAGCCGACGCTGGTGGCGCAGATCCGCTTCACCGGCTGGACCGCCGACCACCGCCTGCGGCATCCGGTGTTCCACGGCCTTCGCGAGGACAAGCCGGCGGCCGAGGTGAGGCGCGAGAGCGAGCAGCCGGTCCCGAAGGCGGCGGCGTCCGCAACGGCGGCCGGAGTCACGATCAGCCACCCGGACCGCGTGATCTATCCGGAGCAGCGGCTGACCAAGCTGGACGTCGCGCGCTACTACGAGCGCGTCGCCGAACGGATGCTTCCGTATGTCGCGGGCCGGCCGCTCTCCCTCCTGCGCTGCCCGGAGGGCCGCAGCGGCGAATGTTTCTACCAGAAAAACTGGGTGAAGTCCGGAGACGCGGTCAAGACCCTGAGGATCGCCGGCAAGTCCGGATCGGGCAACGCGCCGGTGATCGCCGACGCGCGCGGCCTGGTCAGTCTGATCCAGCACGGCGCCCTGGAGATCCATCCGTGGGGATCGAAGGCGTCGACGCTGGAGAGTCCGGACGTCTGCATTTTCGACCTGGATCCGTCGACGGAAGTTCCCTGGCCCGATCTCGGGGCGACGGCGCGACTGCTCCGCGAGCGGTTGCGCTCGATGGGCCTGGAGACCTTCCTGAAGAGCACGGGAGGAAAGGGCCTTCATGTCGTCGTGCCCCTCCAGGGCCGGACGACCTGGGAGGAGGTCAAGGGATTCGCCCGCGGGCTGGCGGGATCGCTGGCCCGTGAGCATCCGGACCTCTATACCGCGACGATGTCGAAGCAGACCCGCAAGGGGAAGATTTTCATCGACTGGCTGCGCAACGGCCGAGGGGCGACGGCCGTTGCGCCCTATTCCACCCGGGCCCGCGCGAATGCGCCGATCGCAGCGCCTCTCGACTGGGACGAGCTCGACGGGATCGACCGCGCCGATGCATTCACGATCGGGACCATTTCAGTCCGGCTGGAGGAGCAGCGGGATCCCTGGAAGGGCTACTTTCAGCTGCGCCAGCGTCTTCCAAAGGTTCCGTCGAAGGCATAGCACGGAGGCAGTCTCCGGCTCTGATCCTTAGTGAGCGGGACCACCGAATTTGCCCGGAAGAGGATCGTCGTCCGCCGCGTCGTGCCTGCCCGGCCGAAGCGCTGGAGCTGGTCCGATGTTCCCGGCCTGCTGAAGCTGACCTGGGAGCGCTGGAATGAGGACAGGGTCCCCAAACTGGCGGCGGCGCTGGCGTATTACACCTCCTTCGCGATCGCGCCGGTCCTCCTTATCGCGATTGCCGTTGCCGGCTTGATCTTCGGCGCCGAGGCCGCGCGCGGCGCCATCGCCCGGGAGATCTCCGGTCTGGTCGGCTCGAAGGTCGGCGAGAGCATCGAAGCCCTGCTCAAGAGCGCCTGGCAGCCGCACGCGGGAGTCTGGGCCACCCTCCTGGGCAGCGTCGCGCTGGTTTTCGGCGCGTCGGGCGTTTTCGTGGAGCTGCAGGATTCCCTCAACATCATCTGGAAGGTCCGGAAGAAGGCGGGACGCGGATTGTGGGGCACGATCCGGGATCGCTTCCTGTCGTTCACGATGGTGATCGGGATCGGCTTCGTCCTCCTCGTCTCGCTCGCGCTGAGCGCCGGACTGGAGACCCTCGGCCGGCAGCTCTCGGACAACGGAACCCGGATGGTGATCGCGAAGGTGGTCAATCCTCTGCTGTCCCTGTCCGTCATCTCCGCGCTCTTCGGCGCCGCCTTCAAGGTCCTCCCGGACGCGAAGACGCGATGGCGCGACGTGGTCGTCGGCGCCGTCCTGACCGGCGCGCTGTTCACGCTCGGCAAATTCCTGATCGGCCTCTATCTCGGACGGGCGACGATCGGCTCGACGTACGGAGCGGCGGGCTCCTTCGTGCTGCTCCTGCTGTGGATCTATTACTCCAGCCAGATCTTCTTCCTCGGCGCCGAATTTACGAAGGCGTGGGCGGACACGCGGGGCCGGTCGCCCCGGCCCGATGCGGACGCCGTCGCCGCGACCGAGCCGCAGCCCTCGGGGAAAGAGAAACCCTATTCCCGGGCGCCCGGCTCGCCAGCTTCGTGACGAGTTTCGGCGCGGCCGACGTGGGGCATTTCCGCGTCGTGGGAACCAAGGGCAGCCTCGAGCTGGATCCCGCCTACGAGTATGTCGAAGGGCTGACGGAGTACGTCAGACGGCAGGAAAACCTCCGGGTCCGCCACTACGGCAAGCACGATCAGTTCGCCGAGGAGCTCGTCTATTTTTCGGACTGCATCCTGCACGACCGGGAGCCGGAGCCGTCCGGGCTGGAGGGGCTCGCCGATGTGAGGATCGCCGAAGCCCTGCAGCGATCGATCGATAGCGGTCCGTCCGTCTGTCGTCGCTCCGCCGCCCCGAACGGTTGCGTCCATCGCAGCAGATCGTCCGCCCGCCGCACGGCAAGCCCGACGTCATCCGCGCCGAATCTCCCCATCCGTGAAGCCCTTTTGGCGGCCGGGCATCACGAAAAACGTCGTAGATAGGGCCGAGGAAAGGGGCGTCCGACGCAGGGCGGGCGCCATTCGGACGAAGTCGACGGAAGTCAGGTGTCGACCATGAAACTCGTTGCCGCGCTGCTGTTCAGCGGCCTGGCGCTCGCCGGCTCGGGCGGAATCCGGAAATCGATGATTCCCGCTCTCGTTCTCCCAAGCGCAGCGCCGGAGTTCAGCCAGAACTGGTATGGCCGTCCGGTGCTGCCGGAGCTCTTCGGCGGGTCGGAAGATCAGGAGCCGCCCGAAGGTCTCCTGGCCGAGCCGCCTGCGAAGCCCGCCTCCCGGACGCTGCCTCCGCTCCTGCGACAGGAGGATGCCGAGGAGTCGAAGTATCCGTCCCTCATGACCGTGCTCGACGTGAAGGCCTGGCGGGATCAGGAGGATCTCCGAAGGATCCGGGAGACCGCCGGCAACCTGTTCCTCGGCGTCCCCATGATCATTCCGCAGGTGATCCTGGAAGAACTGCTCCCGCGCGGCTTGGCCGTCGGCCCGAACACTTTTCTATATCCCAATTCGCCGGCGTCAACGTCGCTCGCCTTCATCGTCTTCGACCAGGCGCTTTTCCATGAGGCGCAATTCCTGGAACGCGTGCAGGCGGCGGGCGCGGACGACCCCGCCTACGCCGAGACGCTCACCCGGGGCCAGCGCCACGTGCTCCGGCGTTCGCTGATGACGGGGTTCCGGGTGTCGTACTCGCTCCCCGCGATGTCGCTGGGCCTGATCCTCCAGACCAGCGACGACATGGGAGTGGCCGGCTACATGATCGCGCCCGCCGCGGCCGGAACGCTGATCTTTCTCAAAGGTCTGGACCAGAAGTTCGAGATCGCGGACTTCATGAAGGCCCGGGTCCAGCTCGCCAGCGGGAGACAATGGGTCCGTGCCGCGCACGTCGGGGACGGGCTCCCCGTGTTCAGCTGCGAGCTCAAGTTTTTCGACTTCCCGATCGCCCTGATCGCGAATATCGAGGCTTTGGATCACGGGCTGGCGCCGGCCTTCATCGGGATCGGCACGTCCCTCGACGTGGTCGAGGATCTGCTGGGGCGCGAAGAGAACCGGAATCAACGACTCGGGCGCTGATCAGGGATACATCAGGCTTCCGCAGCAGCACCGCATCGACAGCGAGCCGGCCTTCCCTGGCTGGGGTCCTCGCGTCACCAGGATCTGGCCGCCGCAGGTCGGGTCCGAACAGTTCCAGACCTGGCCTCTCTGCATGCTCATGAGCCACCTCGCAAGATTCAGGGCACGGGCGGCCAATGCTCCGGGAGGCGAGGCCCGCGACGCGGAGGTTTGACGGACATAGTCACTTCCGCCATGACTGAGCCTCGCGCGGGGCGATCGTTATGGGGCCGGACTGGGCCATAACGGCGCCCCTGAAGTGGGTTCAAAAGGATGGAGAGCACAACGGAGGTCTTTATGATGGAAACCGTTCGAGACGTCATGAGCCGCAACGTCGAATGCGTCGAACCGCAGGCGTCCCTCCGGACCGCCGCGCGGATCATGAGGGATCGTGATTTCGGCTCGCTCCCGGTCTGCGAGAACCGTCAGGTTTTGGGGATCGTCACCGACCGCGACATCGCCGTGCGGGCCGTCGCTTCGGGACTGGACGCGGATCGCACACCGGTGAATGAGATCATGTCCCGCGAGGTCGTGAGCGTGCGGGAGACCGCTTATCTCGGCGACGCCGAGCGGATCATGCGGGACCGTCAGCTTCGCCGGCTGCCCGTGCTCAATCAGAAAGGCGAACTCGTGGGCTACCTGGCCATGGCCCGCATCGCGCGAACGGAGGAGCCGGTTGAAACCGGCCGCGTGCTTCGCGGGGTCTCCCAGGCGAGCGGCCCCGTCCAGGCCGGCAGCCCTTAGGCCACTTTCTCGACCCGCGCCTGGAAGGAGTTGACCGCCTCGAGAAGGGCCGCATCCAGCGTGGGATAGGAGAACCGGAAGCCCGTCTCGAGCGCCTTTGTGGGATGGCAGCGCTGGCTCGCGGTGAGCACCGTCGCGACCCTCCCGAACACCAGCCGCAGGCCCCACCTCGGAATGGGAAACAGCGCCGGCCGGTCGAGCACCCGAGCGAGAGTCCGCGTGAAGTCTGCGCTGCGGACCGGGTTCGGAGAGGCGGCGACGATCGGACCGGTGATCTCCGGATGGTTCAGGGCGTGGAAGTAGAGATCCGCCAAGTCCTCCCGGTGAATCCAGCTCATCCACTGCCGTCCGTCGCCCAGCGTGCCTCCGAGGCCCAGCCTGAACGGGCCGCGCATCTTCGCCAGGGCTCCCCCTGGACCGAGGACGGTGGCGGTCCGCACCAGAACCGTCCGTATCCCCGCCGCCTTCGCCTCCGCCTCCCAGTCCCGGCAGACGCCGGCGAGGAAGCCGTCGCCCGCGGGCGATCCCTCGGTCAGCTCCTCTTCGCCGCGGTCGCCGTAGACCCCGACCGCCGAGGCCGAAAGCAGGACGCGCGGCCGGGCGAAACGCAGACCGGCGACGAGATTGCGCGTGCCGATCACCCGGCTGCGCCGGATGCGGTCCAACTTGGCGCGGGTCCAGCGTCCCTCGGTGAGAGGCTCGCCCGCGAGATGGATGACGGCATCGGCGCCCTCGAGGGGCGCGGGATGCGTCATCGGATCCCAGCGGCGGTCTCCCTGCGGCCCGCGGCTGAGGCGGATCACCTCGTGCCCGCGTCCGCGGGCGACGGCGCAGATCAGGCGGCCGACGAAGCCGGTCGCCCCGGTCACGGCGATCTTCATTCCTTCACCTCGTCCACGTCGTCTTCCGACTCGTCGTCCGCCGGCCACTCGGGAAGGGGACCCGGAGGGTCTTTCGGGTTGGGGCGCTTCGGATCTGGGAACATGGGCTCTCTCCTTATCGATGATAGGTTCCGCTCAAGGCGCCGGAGCCGATCCCGTGTCCGGCGATCGCGTCGTCGAACTCGGCCCGCGTCGCGCCGGGCGGCAGGGCCAGGACGATGTCCAGCGCGTGCACATGGAAGGTGTAGTGGTGGTCCGGATGTCCCCGGGGCGGCGCGGGGCCGTCGTAGCCGACTTCGCCGGTGTCATTCGCGCCCTGCTCGGCGCCGGGCACCTGGCTCGGGAACGCCCTTTTCGAAAGTCCCTCAGGGATGCCGTGGCGGGAGGCCGGGATGTTGTAGAGGATCCACAGCGTGAACGGCTTTTCGCTCGTGCCGTGCAGGTCCTCGAACGTCAGGGCGAGCGACACGGTTCCTCTGGGCGGCTCGGCCCAGGACAGCGCGGGGGAACAGTTTCCGCCGTGCAGCGCGCAGCGGGCCGGCAGCGGCCCGCCGTGCGAAAAGCTCGGGCTGGTCACCAGAAGATCATCGGCGGGCGGGTTCGGCTCCTGGGGAGTATCGGGTCGACGGGGTCGGAGTCGGGTATCGGGCATGACCGCATCTCCTGCACTGATGAGGCGGGAGGACGCGCGATGCGTCCGGCCCCGCAAGAAGGAGCCTGCGCCCGGGCCGGATGTTATTGGGGTGGACGGAAAGGGGATCGGACATCCCAACAGCCGCGCCACAGGTCCGTTTTTGCTAGCCGGCGGCCGGGCTGGGCCCTTCGGCAAAGGCCGCGGCTTTTTTCAGCATCAGCGGCGGCACGATCTGCTCCATCGACCGCTCCAGCTCCGGGAGGCTCGTGACGACCGGCGGTCCGTCGGTCTCGGAGATCCGCTGCGACCAGCGCTCCGGCTCCGCCGGCGCATCGAGCAGCGCGACCACGATCTCCGTTCGGGGCAGCGCGGCCCGCACCCGTTTGTACAGATAGCGCACGGGAATCAGGGCGGGCGGCTTCAGGGAGACCAGGATGACGACGTCCGGGATCCGCTCGACCGCCCGGCGGACCTTCTCCCCGACCGTGTCCGCGCCCGGGAGTACCTCCATATGGACCCCGCGCTGCGCCAGGAGACGGCCGATCATCTGAGCGCTGATCTCGTCCACCCCGTCGTCGGTCGGAATGCAGACGGCCGTGTGGCCCCAGGCGCTTGCGGCGGGCACGATGG
>Ga0137410_10000371_pt1 | contig 31597 bp, 24 predicted proteins | sample CZODoug1_16funga_FD_108878 | JGI IMG/M metagenome (GOLD analysis project Ga0137410, IMG submission 108878) | Vadose zone soil fungal communities from Angelo Coast Range Reserve, California, USA - CZODoug1_16fungal (Illumina Assembly) | ecosystem: Environmental > Terrestrial > Soil > Vadose zone... | reverse complement strand
CTGAAGGCCTGCCGCGAGGCGAAGATCAAGACCTCCTGGCACGAGCCCAACTATGCCTATGAGGAATCGATCCGCGCCTTCGTCGACGGGGTATTCCAGAGGCCGGATTTCATCGCAAGTCTAGAGCGTTTCATCGACCCGCTGATCCTTCCCGGCAGGATCAACAGCTTGGCGCAGACTCTCATCAAAATGGTGGTGCCCGGCGTGCCTGACTTCTATCAAGGCACCGAATTGTGGGATCTGAGTCTGGTCGACCCGGACAATCGGCGTCCGGTGGACTTTGAATTGCGCGCCGCATTCGCGCGCCGGGCGCGCTCGCTATCCGCTGCCGACGTGGCGGCGGATTGGGATTCCGGGTTGCCCAAGCTGTGGATGACGGCTCGCGTGCTGGCGATTCGCCGCGAACGCGCGGAAGATTTTTCCGATCAAAGCAAGTATCAGCCGCTCATCGCGCAGGGAACGCATTTGGCGCGCCTGTTCGCGTTTCGCCGCGGCGAGAACCTCATTGCCGTGGTGCCGCGGTTCATCATGTCGCTGGGCGGCGAATGGGGAGATACGCGGCTGCCGCTTCCCGGCGGCGCGTGGCGCAACTGCTTTACCGGCGCCGTGCTTCAGCGGGAAGCCATACCCGACACACTCTTCAATTCGTTTCCGGTGGCCCTGTTGATTCGGTATGGGGCATGAATATCGCGGTTTGGGCACCGTCGGCGAAGTCAGTGGAACTGGTGACGCCGGAGCGGCGAGTCCCGCTGTACCCGCGGACAGCCGGACGTGCGGAGGCGGGATATTGGCAGATCGAAGTCGACGACTCTGTCCTCGCCCACGGCTATCGATACTCGATCGACGGCGGTGAGCCGATCCCTGATCCGCGATCGAAATGGCAGCCCGACGGGGTTCATGGCGCCTCCCACCTCGTGGACATCGAGCGCTTGAATGCCGCGCAGGAACGCGCGCTGCGCTTTGTCGCGAAGCCGCTGCGCGATGCGGTGATCTACGAACTGCACGTCGGCACTTTCACGCCCGAGGGGACGTACGCAGCAGCGCAGGCAAAGCTCCCGCACCTGGCGCAGCTGGGCGTCACTCACGTGGAACTCATGCCGCTGGCAACGTTTCCGGGCCGGCGGGGGTGGGGATATGACGGGGTGGATCTGTACGCGCCCTTTCCCGCATACGGCGCGCCGCCGCAGCTCGCCGCATTCGTGCAAGCGTGTCACGCGCGGGGCATCGGCGTGCTGCTGGATGTGGTCTACAACCACCTGGGGCCGGATGGAAATTATCTGGCGCAGTACGGTCCCTATTTCACCGATCGCTATAAGACCAATTGGGGCGCGGCGATCAACTACGATGGGCCGCACAGCGATCCGGTGCGCCGTTTCGTCATCGACAACGCCTTGATGTGGCTGCAGGACTATGGATTCGACGGCCTGCGCCTCGACGCGGTCCACGCCATTTTCAGTTTCGATGCCGTGCATGTGCTCGAAGAGCTGGCAATCGCGGTCAGGGAACTGGGCGCGAAACTCGGCCGCAGCTTCGTGCTCATCGCCGAGAGCGATCTCAACGATCCGCGGTTGGTGTGGCCGGCGTCTCGGGGCGGCTACGGTCTGGATGCGCACTGGGCCGACGATTTGCACCACGCAGTGCACCGATTCTTCACGGGTGAGACCGACGGCTACTACGCGGATTTCCGGGGCCTCGACGATGTGGCGGTGGCGCTCCGCGAGGGATACGTGTACCAGGGGCAGTATTCGCCGTATCGCGCGCGGCGGCACGGCCGGCCGCCCAAGGGGGTGGGTGCGGATCAGATCGTGGTGTGCGCGCAGAATCACGATCAGATCGGCAATCGCGCACAGGGAGAGCGCCTGAGCATGATGCTGGGTGTGCCGCAGCTCAAGGCGATCGCGGCGCTGACCGTACTGTCGCCGTTCGTGCCCTTGTTGTTTCAAGGCGAGGAATGGGGTGCGCAGACTCCTTTTCTCTATTTCACCGATCATGAGAATGCCGAGTTAGGAAGACTGGTCGCAGAGGGACGGTCCAACGAATTCAGGAGTTTTCGCTGGCAGGGGGCGGTGCCGAACCCACAGGAACTCGAGACCTTCGCTCGCTCCAAGCTCAACTGGCCTGAACTGTCGGAGCCGCCGCATGCGGAGATCTACGAGTGGTATCGGCAGCTCATTCGTCTCCGGCACGATAGGCGGGGCCGGACCAAGGCCGCCGTGAGCGTCGATGCCAAAGCGGGATGGCTGAGATTTGTCCACGGCGACGTGCTCTGCGTGTTCAACTTCGCCGCCCTGCCGCAGCGGGTGCACATACCGCGCGGCGAGTGGAACCTGGTGCTAAGGTCCGATAAAGAAGCGACACCGACGGGTGAAGTGCGGGGTCACGCGACGCTCATATATAGGCGCGGATAGCGGCCACCGATAGCGCGCGCGGCAAACATGGGGTGCCAGACGTTGGTCGAATCCTTTTTTCAGCGGCCTGCTGGCTTAGGGCTGGGTGTGCGCCAAGCCGATGCCGGCGAGAGCGCCGATGACCACCACCAGCAGCGGCGGCGCGCGCCACATGAGCAGCAGGATGAAGCCGGTGAGCGCGACGCCAAAGTCTTCAGTCGTCTTGATCGTGCTGGTCCAGACCGGGTCGTAGAAGGCGCCGCCGAGAATTCCGACGACCGCAGCATTGATGCCGCCCATGGCAGCCCGTGCGCCGGCACGGACGCGAAATGTTTCCCAGAAGGGGAGTGTGCCGATGAGGATCAACATGCCGGGAAGAAAGATACCGATCAGCCCCAGTGCGGCTCCCGTCGAGCCGTGCGGCGACGGTTGTGCGACGGCGCCGAGATAGGCGGCAAACGCAAAAAGCGGTCCGGGGATTGCTTGCGCGGCGCCGTAGCCGGCGAGAAAAGTATCGTCGCTGACCCAACCCGGCTCCACGAAGGCGTCCCGCAGCAGCGGCAGTACCACATGGCCTCCGCCGAAAACCAGTGCTCCGGAGCGATAGAACGCATCGAACAGCGCCACGCCCTGGGACGATCCGAGTCCACGAAGCAGGGGCAGACCGACCAGTAAGAGAACGAACGTCACGAGCGACGCGATCCCGACCCTGCGTGAAACGGGAACGACGACGGCGCCGCCTGACGCGGGTGACGGACTACGGCAGAGCCAAAGCCCGGCGATGCCGCCGAAGATAATCGAGGCGATTTGCCCGATCGACGAACCGCTGAATAAGACGATCAGCGCCGCGATGCCGGCAATGGATGCACGTTGCCGGTCGGGGCACAGGGTGCGCGCCATTCCCCAAATGGCTTGCGCCACGATCGCAACCGCGACGAGCTTCAGGCCATGCAATAACCCCACGCCGACGGGTCCGCCCAGCGTGGCCGCGCCATATGCGAACAGCAGGAGCGCGACGGCTGACGGCAATGTGAAACCGGTCCAGGCCGCAAGCGCTCCTAGATAACCCGCCCGTATCAGCCCGATGGAGAATCCCACTTGGCTGCTGGCCGGGCCCGGCAGGAACTGACATAGCGCGACGAGATCCGAGAAGGCTGCATCGTCCAGCCAGCGGCGCCGTACGACGAATTCTTCGCGGAAGTACCCGATATGGGCGACCGGTCCGCCGAACGAGGTGAGACCCAGTTTGAGGAATACCCTTAGAACCTCGAAAGGTGAGTGGGTTTGCATGGGGCGATAGAGTACACGGCCGAGATCGTCCGCAGAACGGAACACCGATGTTGCAAACGTGTCTCCAGGATGGGGAGACAGCGCCTGACGAGTTGCAGGTACTTGCGCGCCGGCGGCGGCTCCGTGTACTTTGTAGCGCAAAGTAAAATGGGGTAAGCATGACATACTTGAATAATCCATTCGCGAAACTCGTCGCCGCGGCGGCCGTGGCGCTGCTTGCGCAGCGTGCCGATGCCGGCGGTCCATTCGGGATCGATCATGAGCTGGCGCTCGATCAGAATGGTATTTGGGCGCGCAAGTATCAGACCGCACTCGAGACCAGCGTGGTGGCTTTCGAGGTGGCCGGGAGCCTGTGGTTTGGGAACGACAACGAGCTCGGTCATACGCTGTGGCAGACGGTCGACTCCTCGGTGATTTCAGGCGTCGGCGCCCAGTTGCTGAAATACGGATTCGGCCGGGCTCGGCCCAGCCAAGGCGACAATCCCAATGCATGGTTCAAGGGGAGCCACTACCAAAGTTTCCCGAGCGGCGAGGTGACTCTGCAGGCGAGTTTCGTGACACCTTTCATCGCGAATTACGCGCGGCAAAATCCCTGGGTCTGGTCTCTCGAAATTCTGCCGGTGTACGACGGACTGGCACGCTTGAAGAGTCAGGCCCATTGGCAATCGGATGTCATCGCGGGTTGGGCACTGGGTACGGCGGTCGGATATTGGAGCACGACGCGAAGTACACCGATTTCCGTTGAGATTCTACCGCGCGGCTTGTCCGTCGGGTTTTACAAGCGGTTTTAGAATTTGAGCGGCAAAATGACAGGCCCGTCCCTGTGTCAATGCGAGTGAATGTAAATGAGAATCAGTCTGCAACTGAGCGGCTTGAGCGTTGGTTATTACGAGCGATTTTAAAATTTACACGGCAGAATACGGAGCCTTTCACTGTGACAATTCGAGTGCGACGAAATGCGAATCATTCAGCGACTGAACATGTTGGCGGTAATTCTGTTGTCGTTGGGATACGCATCCGTCGCTCGGGCGCAGACGGATGAGATTCAGGTGTACGACGCCGAGATCGCCGCGCCGGGCGTTTTCAATTTAACCTGGCACAACAATTTCATTTCGAGCGGCAGCAGCACGCCGAGCTTTCCCGGCGCCATCGTGCCGGACAAATCGCTCAACGGCGTGACCGAATGGGCCTACGGGGTCGCCCCCTGGTTCGAAGCAGGGTTGTACTTTCCGTTGTATTCGATGACTCGCGACAACAGCGTTCTATACAATGGATTCAAACTGAGGGCTCTCTTCGTTTCCCCGGACGCGGCCAATCGCGACGTTTTCTACGGCGTCAATTTCGAATTCAGCTTCAACACTGCACACTGGAACGAACGGCGCTACACGTCGGAAATCCGCCCGATCATCGGTACTCACGTCGGCCGCTTCGATTTCATTTTCAACCCCATCGTCGACAATTCTTACACCGGAGTTTCCAACTTTGAATTTGTTCCCGCTACTCGCGTGGCCATGAAGGTCTCCGATATTTTCAAGGTGGCGCTCGAGGAGTACGACGACTTTGGCCGCGTGAGCCATTTTCTTCCCGCGTCCAAACAGTCGCACCAATTGTTCTCGGTGGTCGATCTACACACTCGACGGCTCGACATCGAATTCGGATTGGGAGCCGGCCTGACCAGCGCTTCGGATCATCGGGTCTTCAAGCTGATTTTGATGAAGGACTTTTGATACGGGTCCTTTCGGCGGATTCAATTCATTCATTCAGCGATGGCTCCCGCGCGGGTATATACCCCGATATGCGGCGGATGAGCGGCGCGGGGGACATGACGCCAAACTATGGCGTCAAAGTCTGTCCACGCCTCGCCGTACCTTGAGATTAGCGGTTTTCATTGACACGGTGTCAATAATTATCTATCGTTCAGTTCATGTCCTACATTACCCAACGCCGTGGAGAGGAAAAGGAGCGCCGCCGCGCCGAGATTCTCGATGCCGCAGAAGCGTTATATGCCAAGAAGGGCTGGGACGCTCTGACGGTTGACCAGGTGGCCCGCAGCGCGCGTCTGTCGCGTGCCCTGGTCTACGTCTATTTCCGCGACAAGGAGGAGTTGCTGTTCGCCATCGGCGAACGCGCCATGCGCCTGCTGCGCGATCGCTTCATCGAAGCCGCCGCGGGCCATGCACCGGGGATGGACAAGGTTGAGGCAATCGGTCGTGCCTATATGGGCTATGCTTATGAATTTCCTCATTATTTCGACTTCTGTACACGTTTTCAAGCACATTCGGTTTCCATCGATCCGGGATCACACGAGGGCGCGTGCCGCGCCGCGGGAGATGAAGCCATCGGCGTCGTCGTGCAGGCCATCGAGGCCGGTATTCGCGATGGCAGCATTCGCTCCGATATCGGTCAGCCGGTGTTGTTCGCGACCACCCTTTGGGCGTTCACGCACGGCATTATTCAGCTGGCCATGGCCAAGGGCAGCGACCTGGCGAGGTTCGGAATCGCCATCCCGGAATTCAGCAACTACGCATTTGGGCTGATACGTACGGTCGCGCAAAACACAGTTTCCCAGCCGCCGCCCGGCTGAGATTTTTTTTGGTCAGGAGTTGACACATGTCTACTTTATATACAAGTGACTTTAATTCGCTCCGCACGGCACTCTGGGCCGTTTTCGCACTGCTGGCGCTCGGCGCCTGCCATCGGCAGGCACCGTCCGCCGCGCCGCCGGCGCTCGTCTTAGCGTCGCCCGTGCATTCCTATTCCGGTATCGGAGCGGGCGAGAGCATTCGTTATCCTGTGGAAGCGGCCGCGCGCTACTCGAACGCCATGTCGTTCCGTGTTGCCGGCAAGCTGATCGAGCGCAGCGTGCGGCTGGGCGATTCCGTTCACAAGGGACAGGTGGTCGCTCGTCTCGACCCCGTGGACGCTCAGAAACAGGCGGCGAGCGCGAAGGCCGCGTTCGACGCCGCGGAACACCGGCTGGTCTTTGCGAAGCAGCAGCTGGATCGAGATCAAGCGCAATTCGCGCAGAATCTGATCGCCGTCAATCAATTGGAACAAACACAGGATGCTTACGCAGCGGCATTGGCCGAGCATGAGCAGTCGGCTGCGCAACTCGTCGTGGCGCGCAACAATCTGCAATACAACACGCTGGTTGCCGACCACGATGGATTGATCACCAGCGAAAATGCGGACACGGGTCAGGTCGTTTCCGCGGGACAGGCCGTCTACGGACTCGCTTGGACGGGGGACACGGACGTCATCCTCGATGCTGCCGCGGGCGACCTGGGCCGGATTGCCGTGGGCCAGGCAGCGAGCGTGATTTTTCCGGCGTTGCCGGGCCGCCGCTTCGAGGCGCGCGTGCGCGAAGTGGCGCCTGCGGCCGATCCGCAAAGCCGTACCTATCGTGTCAAGCTTACGCTGGCTGAGCCCGGACCCGCGGTTCGATTCGGCATGACCGGCGACGCGACGTTGTCGCGCGTTGCAACCGCGGGCAACACGGCTCGCGAAGCGCCGGTGTTCAAGGTTCCGGCAACCGCCATTTTCCATCACGGCAAGGACCCGGCGGTCTGGGTCATTCGTCCGACCGATTCGACCCTCGAGCTGCGGCCCGTCACCGTCGGCAGCTATAGCGAGCGCGGCACCACCGTTACCGGGGGCTTGAGGGACGGCGACAACGTGGTGCTGGCCGGTGTGCACACGGTTTACGCGGGCCAGAGTGTGAAGCAGGCGAGGCCTTTGTTCGACGGCGAAGCGGACGGCGACGTTGCGGAGCCCGCCGCCGCACTCAATGCGGCGACCCCGATCAACGCGGCGGCGACCCCGATCAACGCGGCGACGACCCCGATCAACGCGGCGGCGACCCCGATCAACGCGGCAGAAGCGCGATGAACGACGGCTTCAACCTGTCGAGCTGGACTCTGCGCCATCAGGCGTTGGTGATTTTCGTTCTGGCTCTGATAACGCTGTTCGGCGTGTTGTCGTACGGCAGGCTGGCGCAGTCGGAGGATCCGCCGTTCACCTTCAAAGTCATGGTGGTCCGCACGCTCTGGCCCGGCGCGACCGCGCGCCAGGTGCAGGAGGAAGTGACCGATCGGATCGCCCGCAAGCTCCAGGAAACGCCGGAGGTCGACTTTCAGCGCAGTTATTCACGGCCGGGGGAGTCGACGCTGTTCTTCACCATCAAGGATGCGGCGCCGCCGGCGCAGGTTCCGGACACGTGGTACCAGGTTCGCAAGAAAGTGGGCGACATCGCCTATACCCTGCCGTCGGGAGTTCAGGGACCTTACTTCAACGACGAGTTCGGCGATGTCTATACCGACCTCTATGCTCTGGAGGGGGACGGCTTTTCTCCCGCGCAACTGCATGACTACGCCGAACGACTGCGCACCGAGTTGCTGCGCGTGCCGGACGTCAACAAGGTCGACTTCATCGCCGACCAAGAGCAGCGCGTCTATGTCGAGATCGCGAACGCGCAGCTGGCGAAGCTCGGCCTGACGCCGCAGCAGATTGCCGATGCGGTCGATGCGCAAAATTCGGTGTCCGGGGCCGGGCTGTTCACGACCGCGGATGACCGGGTCTTCGTTCGGCCGAGCGGTCAGTTCCAGGATATCTCCAAGCTGGCAGATACGCTGATTCGAGTGAACGGCCGCGTGATCCGCCTCGGCGACATCGCAGACATCAAGCGCGGATACACGGATCCGCCGAGCGAATACATGCGCTTCGGCGGCCGAGCCGTTCTCGGGATCGGCGTCACGATGGCGCCGTCGGGCGACGTCATCGCGCTCGGCAAGAAGCTCGAAGCGGAAACCGCGCGCCTGCGAGCCTCGCTTCCCGCCGGACTCGAGCTGGTGGAGGTGGCAAGCATGCCCCGCGCGGTCGGGCATTCGATCGACGACTTCGTCGAGGCGGTCGCCGAAGCGATCGGCATCGTGCTGGTGGTCAGCTTGATCAGTCTCGGGTTTCGCACCGGAATGGTGGTGGTCATTTCGATCCCGCTGGTATTGGCGGCGACCACGCTCTGCATGTATCTGTTCCACATCGGTCTGCACAAGGTATCGCTGGGCACGCTCATCCTTGCGCTCGGCCTGCTGGTCGATGATGCCATCATCGCCGTCGAAACCATGGCCGTGAAGCTCGAGCAGGGCTACGACCGGCTGCATGCGGCCGCGTTCGCCTACACCAGCACGGCGTTCCCCATGCTCACCGGCACGCTGGTCACGGTCTCGGGCTTCCTGCCGATCGCGCTCGCGAAATCGGCGACCGGCGAGTATACGCGTTCGATCTTCGAAGTGTCGGCGATTGCGCTCCTGCTGTCCTGGCTGGCTGCGGTCGTCGTGATCCCTCTCTTGGGCTACCACATCTTGTCGGAACATCCGACGCGCCGCGCGTTCGGATTTCACCGCGATGCGGAGCAAACGGCGAATGCGGAGCAGACCGCGAATGCGGCGCCTTCCGAGCATCACGATGTGTACGACACTCCATTTTACCGCCGCCTGCGCGGCTGGATCGGGTGGTGCGTCGATCACCGTGGACGGGTACTCGGAGTGACGCTGGCGCTGTTCGTGGTGGGATTGGCGGGGTTCACGCTCGTGCCGCAGCAATTCTTCCCGAGCTCGGATCGTCCGGAGCTCCTGATCGATCTGCGGTTGCCGGAAGGCGCATCGCTGGCCGCAACGCTGCGCGAGGCAAAGCGCTTCGAGTCGACGCTGGGAAAGCGTGCGGAAATCGATCACTACATCGACTTCGTCGGCGCGGGTGCGCCGCGCTTCTACCTGCCGCTGGATCAGCAACTCGCGGCGCCGAACTTTGCACAGTTCGTCGTGACGGCAAAGAGCGTCAAAGACCGCGAAAAGCTGGCCGCGGTTCTCGCCGAAGTGCTGCGCACGGACTACTCATCGGTTCGCACGCGGATCAGCCGGCTCGAGAACGGTCCCCCGATCGGCTTCCCGGTCCAGTTCCGCGTGAGCGGGCCCGAAATCGGCACGGTACGGCAGCTGGCGGAGGAAGTGGCCGGGGTCATGCGCGCCAACCCGGACACGACCAATGTGCAGTTCGATTGGGATGAGCCCGCCGAACGATCGGTGCACTTCGAAGTCGATCAGACCAAGGCGCGCCAGCTCAACATCTCGTCGCTGGATATCGAGAATTATCTGCACATGTCGCTGACCGGCTTCACGATCACGCAGTTCCGCGAGCGCGACAAGCTCATCGGGGTCGACCTGCGCGCACCGGAGCGCGACCGCGTCGATCCGTCGCAGGTCGAACGTCTGGCGATCCCGTCGCAGGACGGCACGGCCGTGCCGCTGTCGGCGCTCGGCCGTTTCACCTATGGACTGGAATATGGCGTCGTCTGGGAACGCGATCGGCAGCCGACCATCACGGTGCAATCCGACGTGCAGCACCATGCGCAGGGGATCGATGTGACCACGCGTATCGACAAGGCGCTTGCCACGCTGCGCCGGAGCCTGCCGGCGGGATACCGTGTCGAGATCGGCGGCGCCGTCGAGGAGAACGCGAAGGCACAGGGTTCGATCAATGCGCAGATGCCGCTGCTGGCGGTGGCGGTGCTGGTGTTCTTGATGGTTCAGCTGCAGAGCTTCAGCCGCGTAATGATGGTAGTGCTCACCGCTCCGCTCGGTTTGATCGGGGTGGTGATCGCGCTGCTGCTGTTTCGCATGCCGTTCGGTTTCGTGGCCATGCTGGGGACGATCGCGATGTTCGGGATCATCATGCGCAACTCGGTGATCCTCGTGGACCAGATCGAACAGGACATCCATCTGGGACACAGCCGTATCGACGCGGTGATCGGCGCCACGGTCCGGCGATTTCGTCCCATTACGCTGACCGCGGCGGCGGCGGTCCTCGCGCTCATTCCGCTGCTTCGCAGTAATTTTTTCGGTCCCATGGCGACCGCGCTGATGGGCGGCATCACGGTGGCAACCGTGCTGACGCTGTTCTATCTGCCGGCGCTGTATGCCTTGTGGTTCCGGGTGCGGCGGGATGAGGCGCCGCGGGAGGTAACGCAATGATCGCGAGAATGAATCGAGCGGGATATCTAGCGGGATATCTGAAGCGGCCGGCATTGGCGGCGCTCACTTTGACCGCGGCCGCGTGCGGCGCGTTCGGGCCGGATCGCGAGCCGCCCAAAATGCCGTCGCCTGTGCACTACGCGGTGGAGGCACAGCCTGCGCAGCTGCCCCTCGCCGACGGCGTTGCGCAGCGGCTGGATACCGGCACGCGTCCCTTCCCGAAGTGGTGGACGATGTATCAGTCGGATGCCCTCAATGCGTTGGTCGACGAGGGGCTCGCCAAGAGTCCCTCGCTGGCTGCGGCGCAGAGCACGCTCAAGGCCGCGCGCGAAGGCCTGCGCTCGCAGATCGGACAAAACATGCTGCCGAGCGTCGATGTAGGCTTCAGCCCGACGCGCCAACGGGCGCTCGGTCTGCCCATGTTGTCGCGGCAAACGTTCATCTATAACGTCTTCGCCGCGGAAGTGCAGACCTCGTACACCTTCGATTTCTTCGGTGCGGCGGTGCTCGCCGACCGTGCCCTGGCCCGGCAAATTCAGCAGCAGGCCTACCAGCTCGAGTCGACCCGGCGCGCGCTCGCCGCGAACATCGTCGTGGCGACGATCAATGCCGGCTCTCTGCAGGAACAGGTCACTGCAACCGAACAACTGGTGGCGCTCGGTGAGCATCGCGCCAGCCAAACGGCCGATCGCTACCGGCTCGGCAGCGCATCACGCGACGACATGCTGGCCGCGGAACAGGACGCCGCCAACGCGGCAGCGACGCTGCCGGCATTGCGGGCGCAGGCGGCTGCGGTGCGCCACGCGCAGGCTGTATTGTTGGGGCGTACGCCGGATCAGGCGCCCGAGCCATTGACCCTGGACGCGCTGCATCTTCCGGATCGCATGCCCGTTTCGGTCCCGTCCGATCTGCTGCATCAGCGGCCCGACATTCTGGCGGCCGAAGCGGCCGTGCGCGCAACGGCCGATGCGGCCGGCGCGGCCACCGCATCCCTGTTTCCGTCCTTGACGCTGTCGGCGGCGTATGGCCGAGGAGGTTTCGATTGGTCTACCTTCACGTCGCCCGCGGGCGCGATTTGGAGCGTCGGCGCGTCGCTGACGCAGCCGCTATTCCACGGCGGCGCGCTGGTCGCCCGCAAGCATCAGTACGAAGCGACTTACGATGCAGCCGTGGCGCAATACAAGCAGACTGTGCTGGCGGCTTTCCAAAATGTCGCGGATACCCTGGTATCGCTCGATGAGGACGCGAACACGCTGGTCCAGGCGCAGCGCGCCGCGGCCGCGGCGTACTCCACGCAGCGCGACACCGAGTCGCGATACCGGCTGGGGGCTACCCCGTTCTATGCGACGCTGACGGCAGGACAGCAGTATCAGAGCGCGAATGTTCAATACGTTCGCGCGCGCGCGGCGCGGCTTGCCGATACGGCCGCATTGTTCGAGTCCATGGGTGACCCGCCGGTGGCGCAGCATAAGGACCTGCAGAGGCTATCCGGTCAGTTGTTCCCGGCGCGGCGGTGAGCCTCCGCCGGGGGACACTGTGAAGTTGGGTGGTACTGGAAGAATATTCGCAAAGACGCCCACTGGTTCGATTCCAGACGACAGGTATTGCGAATGGTTCTCGATCATATTGCTGTCACACAGTAGACTGGGGATTCGACGTGTTGAAGATTACAGCAGCTGTGAAGCGTCAAAATAGCAATATCCCATGCTCGCCGACGCCATCGTAGTCGTTCATTTCCTGATTGTGCTGTTCGTACTCGCGGGCGTGCCGCTGGTCTACCTAGGAGTCGTGGTGCACTGGGCCTGGGTTAGACGCTGGCACTGGCGACTCCTACACCTCAGCGCCATTTTGTTCATAGCCGCCGAATCCCTCCTGGGGATCGCCTGTCCCCTGACAGTATGGGAGTACGGCCTGCGCGGCCAGCAATCCACTCGCGGCTTCGTCGAGCGCTGGGTCGACGGGATCCTGTTCTACGACGCACCGCCGTGGGTGTTTACCGTCGCCTACGTCGCGTTTGCCGCGCTCGTCCTCGTCACCTGGATCGTAGTGCCACCGACTGGGGCAAAGGGCACGACGGATAACACATGACCGATCTTTGTCTGTTTCTGCCGACGATAAAGCCACAGTAGCGGTGCCATCAGCAGCCCGCCCGGCACGACGAGTGCCATGATCAGGTACGGCGCGACGCTCCTGAGCTTTGCGACGGCGGCTGCAAGCATCGTCTTATGCCAGCATGGCAAGTTGCAGTACCAGCACGGAAACTCCGGTCGCCGCGACGGCCAGTAGGCTTTGCCCGAGCCGGGCAAAAACTTCGAGTTGAGTGGACATGTGATTAACTCCGTTGGTTGAATCGTTCCAGGAGTAGATTGCGCCCCTCGCCAATTCACAACAAACGGAATACCTGACAGCTTGTTAAGTAAACCTTAACGGATCTCTCCGACTCGCCGGACTCTCAGGCGGCAACGCTTCCTAGGGTGTGTCCGGCGCTTGTTTGGTCCCGCGAAATGTTAGGATAGCGCGTCTTTTCAAGGTGCCCTATGCTGCTATACGTCGACTCGAATGTTGCCAGCCCCTATGCGCTGGTCGCGTACGTCGGCCTGCTCGAGAAAGGCTTGACCTTCGATATCAAACCTCTCGAGATATTCGCCAACGCTCAGAAGGAAAGCACTTTCGCCTCGACTTCGATCACCCGGCGAGTCCCGACGCTCATACACGATCATTTCGCTTTGTCCGAATCCTCGGCGATCTGCGAGTACATCGACGAGAGTTTCGATGGCACACCGCTTTATCCGATAGGATTGCGCGACCGGGCGCGAGCTCGCCAGGTTCAAGCATGGGTGCGAAGCGATCTCATGCCGATTCGCGACGAGCGACCGACATTCGTTGTTTTCTGCGGCGCGCGTAGACCAGCCCTCTCTGCGCAAGCGACTGAAGCGACTCACAAACTATTTGCGGCGGCTCTTCAGTTGCTCGAGGGCCGCACTGAGTATCTATTCGGCGATTGGTCGATTGCGGACGTGGACCTGGCCATGATGCTGCAGCGCTTGGTGGCGCACGGCGATCCGGTACCTCAGAAACTCGTCGACTATGCCAACCATCAATGGCGCCGACCTTCCGTACAGCGGTGGATCAGCCATCCGCGACCTCCCCTCACCGAGTACTGATTGGCGATAGGCAATCCGCTGCTTCAAACCCCTGTGACGAAAATCCTGATGAAGCGCATCTTTCTTCGGGCGTTGGCACAGGCCGTTATCTAACTCACAGACTTCGACCACTGGCGGTGAGAGAGTCACCCATACCATGCTGTGGATCCTGATCTCGCTGTTTTTCTGCTTGTGCGCCTTCCGCGAAATTCGCGGCAGCTTCGTCGCTCCGCGCGGCTACGATTTTCCCCAGCCGGTATCGAAAACCTATCTGGCTATAGTACTGGGTCTCGCCGTGTTGTTTGCGTGGCCCACCGTGCATCGCTGGTATTTTCAATGGTTCTTGTCGGTGAAAGCCACTGAACTCGCCGACAACCATCGCGCGAAGGTTCACTGCAACACCACGCTCGACACGATGCTCGACCCTGCGATGCTCGCCGCCGGTCACCAATCCGCGAACCGGTGAAATCGGCATCCAAAAGCCGTGGTGCGGTACCTTGATGTCTTATCTAGCTCACCCGGCCCGTGCGACCGACCTGGAAATCCAGAGCCTGAACATCTTCACCCACGAGAGCATGCACGTACGCGGGGAGATGAACGAGGCATTGACCGAGTGCGAGGCCGTGCAGCGCAACTACCGCGCGGCCAAGCTCCTCGGCGTTCCTGACGGAATAGCAAAGCAAAACGCACTTGACTACTACAACAAGTCCTATCAACTGCGCGCGAAAATAGGCGGATTGGCGGGCGAGTACTACTCGGATCAGTGTGCCCCGGGCAAAGCCATGGACGAGCATTTGAGCGATTCCACCTGGTCGCCATAGATCCGGTTACGTTTGACGACGGCAATTACTCCATCTAACCTTATCGCCCAGAACAACTACTCTACATCTTTGCCGCTCGTTACCCGTTGGATTCAAGGTGATAGCCATGCGCCCATTGATTGCAGCAGTCTTCATCATTGCGGCGCCCTGCCTGCCTGGCGTGTCCGCAGCCGCCGACAACAAGCCCGCCGATCTCGTGGTGACGGACGCGCGAATTTACACGGCAACTGCGAATCACGCCTATGCGCAGGCGCTTGCGGTACGCGACGGCCGAATCGTCTTCGTCGGTAGCAATGGCGAGGCGGCCAAGTGGATTGGCCCTCAAACCAAGACGGAGAGCTTGCGCGGCGAACTCGTGCTTCCCGGCATCATCGACTCTCACATCCATGCAACCGGTATCGTCGAGCTTGACGTCTGCGACCTCAAGAGCGAGTCGAAGAGCCTGGCGGCGCTGACCGAATTCGTCCGCGGGTGCGTCAAGCGCTACAAGACGCCCGCAAGCGAGTGGCTCAGCGTTCGCCAGTGGAACTTCGCCGATGGCAACCAGCCGGATGCCGCTCACCCGACACTGCGCGCCGCACTCGACCTCGCATCCAAGGACGTTCCCATCCAGTTGCTCGGCAATGACGGGCATCATGGCGCATTCAATGGTGCCGGGCTGGCGCGTGCGATGAATGCAAAAGGCGTACCGGTCGGATTGTCCCGGGCAACGTTGGCAACGGACTTCGCGAAGTACTCCAAGCTCATCGGCGTTGACGCGCACGGCGAACCGAACGGCAACCTGAACGAGGAAGCTCGGGCGCTGACAGGAGCGCCTAATCTACTGGTAGTGGACTTGCCCGCCGTAACGAAGGAGCCCCAGAAGGTCACGGAACGGCTGAACAGCGTGGGCATAACGGGCATCCTCGATCCCCTCGTGACCCCTGAGATCAGGGTCGTATATGACGCGCTTGAACAGCGTGGGCAGCTGACGATCCGGGCGAGATTCGCCCAATTCTACGACCCTGACCAGTTTCGCGATGATGGCGGCAAAGTCGACTATCCGAAGATGGTCGAAACGGCGATCGCGGTACGCGCAAAATACGCAAACGATCCGCTCATTCGAGCGAACTTCGTGAAGCTTTTCGCGGACGGCGTCGCCGAAGGAAACCCCTACGCGGTGCCACCCACATTGCCGGAAGTCGCGGCGTTAAGGCCGTATCTGCAACCCATTTTTGCGAAGGATCCTCAGGGACACCTCTCAGTAACCGGTTATGTTGATACGGATTCTGCGATTTGCAAGGATGTGCGGGCCCATGGCGCCAAGTACCATGAAGCGACGGCTGCCGCCGCCTTCATTAAGGCGAACGGCTTTCACCCCGACCAGTGCGCCCTCTCGAGCGGTCAGCTTCAGCACGAACGCGCCGTCGAGATGGAGTTCGTCAAGCAGTTCCACCTCGCCGGCTTCAACATTCATATCCATGCGATAGGCGATGCCGGTGTGCGTACGGCGATCGACGCGATCGAGGCCGCCCGCGCCGCTGATGGCGTTTCCACGGAGCACGATGCGCTTGCGCATGTGCAGATCGTCAATCCGGCCGACGTGCCGCGCATGGGGCGCAACCACCTCTACCTTGCCTGCACTTTCTCGTGGGCTAATTTTGACCCGGAATACGACATGCTGGTCGTGCCCTTCTTCGACCGCGTATCCGGGCATGACTATGCCGCGCTCCATCCTGCCGGCGGTTACTACGAGAGCGCGGTGTATCCTTTCAAGGCGATTAAGGACGCGGGCGCAACGCTCGTCGGCGGCTCGGATGCGCCGGTCAATACGCGGGATCCGCAGCCCTTCGTCAATATCGCGACGGCGGTTACACGTCAGCTTCCAGGCGCCCAGCCGATTACGCCAGCGCAACGCATTAGCATAGAGGACGCGATAGACGCGTATACCATCAACGGCGCGCGTTACCTGTATCTCGAGAACGATACCGGATCGATCGAGGCCGGCAAATCCGCCGACTTCGTTGTACTCGATCGCGACATCGTCGAGCTCGCGCACGCGGGCAAGGGAGTGGAGATCGCACAGACCCGCGTGCTGAAGACTTGGTTCAGAGGCGTGGTGGTCTACAGCAGATAACGGCCGACAATTACTGCGGGTCCAGGCGGCGCTACGAAGATCAGCCCGCGAGCTCGGTACTCGCCACCCCCTTCGCCGTCACAACAGCGGTTTCAACGCCGTACCGAGAGGTTGCAGGCGCTCAGTCGGAGTAATACTGTAGCGCATACTCCCGTGGAGGAATGATTCGTCACCTATCGATGCGTGCCAGCCGTCCCGTCATGAAAGGCGAAACATCCCATTTTGAAGGCAAAACGACGCGCTTTCCAACGCACGGAGTGTCCGCCCTGCTGTTCGCGATGACGTCCCTCGTGGCTCTGCCGGCCGCTGCGCAGCGGGCCGACGACAATGCGGTGACCGCCGCCAGCGACGCCTTCGGGGTTACGGTAGGGCTTCAGACCATCGGCCTCTACGGCCCGACGAACGTGCGTGGCTTCAATCCCGCGCAGGCCGAGAACCTGCGCATCGAGGGTCTCTACTACGATCAGCAGATCAGCTACAGCAATCCGTTCCTCTTCAACCGCAGCGACATAAGGGTCGGCATCGCCGCACAGTCGTACAGTTTTCCGTCGCCCACGGGCATCGTCGACTACAAGCTGCGCACTCCGGGAGACGCGGCGCTCTTCAGCGTGGTGCTAACGCGCGGCCCGCTCAACATGAGCACCGCCGAGATCGACGCCCAGTATCCTCTGGTCAAGGATGTCCTCGGCGCCGCCGTCAGTGTCGCTCATTGGAATGACTTCGACTACAACTACGCGCGCACGAGCGGTAACCTGGGATTCTCGCTGCTGCTGCGGATTCGCCCGGATGAGCGATCGGAGATCCTGCCGTTCGTCGGCTACATCCACAACGGAGAGCGCCAGGTGCTGCCGACCGTTTTCGCCAATGGCCTAAATCCGCTGCCGATGTTCAACGAGCAGCAGCTGCCGGCGCAGGACTGGACGTCGTGGGGCTGGAACCAGCTGACCGCGGGAGTCGTCGCTAAAAGCGCCCTCGGCAGCTCCTGGCGCCTGGCGGCTGGCGTGTTTCGCTCGCTGTCGCAGTATTCGCAGAACTTCAACGACTTGCTGCTCGGCCCGACGGCCGGCGGCATCGCGGATCACATTCTCGATGTCACGCCGCCGCTGCGACAGGGCTCGTACTCCGGCGACCTGCGCCTCACGCGGCTGAGCGTTGACGGTGCGCATCAGCGCGAGCTGACCTTTGATGTGCGCGGGCGGATCGTCGAGCGGGACTACGGCGGCGACTCGATCTTGGGTCTCGGATCCGTCTCGATTTACCGCACCGAGCACTTCCCGCCGCCGCTACTGGAGTTCTCGGCGCTGAGCCTGGACCAGGTTCGTCAGGTCGGGGTCGGTGCCAGTTACAACGAGCGCTGGAAGGGCGTCGGCACGCTGAGCCTCGGAGTGCTGGAGACTGAGTATCGCCGCACACTCGAGATCCCCGGGTCGCCGGGCAGCGCGAAGCGTACCTCGCAGGTGCTGCCGACCGCGAGTTTCACCCTCGATGCCGGAAAGCACGCGACGGCTTACGCGAGTTACACGCGGGGACTCGAGGATTCGGCCAGCGCGCCGATATCCGCGGTCAACCGCGGAGAGGGGGTACCGGCTACGCCGACGTGGCAGGTCGACGGTGGTCTGCGGGTCGTGCCGCGCAATGACCTGGAATTGCTACTCGGCGTCTTTAAGGTGCACAAGACCTACTTCAACGTGGATGCCGCAGGCCGATACGGGCCGCTCGGTGATATCAGTAGCCGGGGAGTCGAAGGGTCTGCAACCCTGTCCGCTCTGGACGGGCTCAAGGTCGTCGCCGGACTCGTGCTCCTCAGGCCCGAGGTGAACCAGCAGACTCCCGCGTTGGGCGGTACCGGGACGGTGCCGGTGGGGCCGGTGCCGCGGACGATCAATGTCAATGTCGACTACGCGCCGGACCGCTGGGGTCACTGGGCCACCTCTCTTCAGTGGACGTCGCTGTCGTCGCGCGTCGTGACCATCAATGATCAAGTTGAGCTGCCGCCGCTGTCGATGCTCAATATCGGCGTGCGCTACAGGGTCAGGTTGTTCAATCGGCCGTGCTCTGCGCGCCTCGACGTTGCAAACGTGACCGACGAAACCGGGCTCACGATTTCTTCGCTCTACCTCGTGGTTCCCGTGCTGCGGCGCAATTATACGCTGACACTCGCGACGGATATCTGAAGCGCCGCCTCGAGCGGGTCGAGATAAGGCTTAAAGTGGCGCCACTGATCGAGGCCTGCGCTAAAAATGGGCAGGCGGACCTGTTCCGAACTCGCAGTGCGGACAGCGCGCTCGGTCCTATAAAACTCAATGCACGAGGATTCAAACTCGAGGCCGCAGAAATCCAAAATCCTGCGGACACTACGCTCCAGGTCCCCGACTACGTCCTCATGCTGCACGCGCAGGACCTTCCCGGGGAGTACGGTGTCCCAGTGCTGCATGAGCTCGACATAGCTCCGGTAATAACGGCCGATGTCGTCAAGACTGTACGTGAACTCCTGACCGCTGGCAAAAAGCTGCTTGAAATTGCTGAAGCAGCAGGCCATCGCCTCGCGCCGCGCGTCGATGATCTTCGCGTTGGGCAGAATGAGGTGAATGAGGCCGATATGGCGGAAGTTGTTCGGCATCTTGTCGATGAAGAACGGCTTCCCCGTTCGCAATATTTGCGTATCGGCGATGTACTTTTGACCGAAACGCCGGAACTGCTCTGCGCTCAGCTCGGCCAATACGGCCGGATATCGGGGAGCCGCATTTTTTTTGCTGCGTCCGGCCAGCCGCTGCACGAGCCGCGGAATGTCCGCGAGCTCCGTCGTCCCTTCGACCAGCGAGTGGGAAGCGAGTATCTGCTCGAGAAGCGTCGACCCCGCGCGCGGTAACCCAACGATGAATATCGGGTCCGGGGCGTCGCAGCCGACACCATGTCGGGACGCAACGAAATCGCTGGTCAATACTGAGCGCTGAAGGCCGAGACTGCGCTCGAGAGAGTCCGCCGAGTAATGGATCTCTCGCTTCTTTAGCGCGTTGCCGCGCTCATAGTAAGCGAAAGACTCCTCGTAATTTGCCCGATCCTCGAGTGCCTTGCCGAGGGCAAAGCACAGGTGATATCGATCGACCAATGGCGTGGCCGACGCCGCCTCCTGAGCCCGCATACGCACGATCTCATCGTCGGAGAAGCGGTAGGTCTTCAGGTTCGCGAGGCTCCAGTAGGCGTCGCCGAAGCTCGGTCGAGCCGCGGCGGCGGCTCGATAGGATTCGATCGCCTGCTGTTGCCGCCCGAGCGTCTTGAGTACATGAGCGATCGACAGGTGCAGGTCCGGCTGGTCCGGTGCGTCCGTCAACAGGTCGCGAAACACCCGCAGCGCTTCGTCATGGTCGCCGAAACCGACGCAGGCGGTGGCGTAGACGGTTTTAAAGGCGCGATTCTGCGGGTCGATCCGCAGCAGTTTCCGCACCTCCTCGAGAGCCTGTGCATGCTTGTGACGTTGTGACAGCACCGCCGCGTACTCATAACGCGCGGCATGATAATCCGGTGCGAAGACCAGCACGCTTTCCAGCAGAAACTCGGCATCATCGAGCACGTCCAGCTTTACGCCGATCTGCGCGAGCAGACGCATCGCTTCGACGTCATCGTTGTGCGTGCGCAGGAACTGCCGCACGAGCCGTTCGGCGCCGTCGACGTTGCCTTCGGCGACCATCCCGGCTGCCGTGACGACCGGGCGCGGCATTTTGGCGAGGTGGGCCGCTTGCTGGGCAGCACTCTCGGCCTGCGCGCTCATCCCGACTTTGCCGTACAGTTCCGCGAGCGCCTGCCAGCTCGCAGGCAGCGAGGGATTCAACGTTGCCGCTCGGGCGTAGCTTTCTATTGCGGCACCCATTTCGCCGGCGGCGCGGCAGCAGTGGCCGCGTTCCTGATACAGGCGGCCGAAGTCCGGGTGCATTTCCTCGAGCCGCTCGAGCGTTCGGAGCGCGTCGGTGATCCGACCCAGGTAGCGTTGGCTGACCGCTACGAGGTAGAGCACGTCGCGGTTCTCGGGAACCTCCGCAAGCATCGCTTGCGCCGCGGCGAGGGCAGGCGTGAAGCGGCGTTGTTCGATCAGCATTTGTACTCGACGAACTTCCGCCTCAATGCGGGATTCGGACGGATTCGGTTCCACTGCCGCCATGATGAAGAAATACTACAAGCCTACCGCAGCCACCGGACGTGCGGCGCGTCGAGCGCGCCGTTTGCCGCCCACGTAGATCGCCACTCCACAGGCGAGCATCGCCGCGGTCATTCCAACGATCTTGATGACGGCAAGCACCTTGTTCGGCTCGTCGGGGCGTGGCACCACTGCGAGGATGATCGCCCCCGTTGTCGTCACCAGGCCCACCAGTGCGGTAACCACTATCGTGCAACGGCCACCCGGGATCCGCAGCTGGCCGGCTGCCTGTTCGCCGCCCGACAAGCGGATTGCGGCGGTGAACAGGAACAGGTACGGCAGCATCAACCCGATGACCATCAGGCTCACAAGCACATCGTAGGCGCCCTTGACGGTGGTGCCGGCCTGCCCCATGACCGCAAAAACCATTGCGATCGCAGTCTGCACCATCAGGGCGTTCGCGGGTGACCCGTAGCGTGGATGCAGCCGACCAAAACTGCTGGGTAAGAAATGGTCGAGTCCGGCGACGAACGGGATGCGCGCCACCGAGCCGAGCCAAGCGCCCGCACTGCCGAGGCAGGTGATGACGATCAACACTGCGGCGAGAGGCGTCAACCACGCGAGCCCGAGCCGGCCGCCGACCCGGTCCACCGCCTCCATCACGCCGTACATGGCGCTCGTTTGCTGCCACGGCACCGACACCAGCACCGCCAGTGTGCCGCCGATGTAGATCGCGAGAATCAGCGGCGCCGCGCGCAGGAGCGCGCGCGGCACCGTGCGTCGTGGATCCCGGATTTCCCCGCCCATGAACGAGGCCGATTCGGGCCCAGTCATGGCAAAAGCGATCGAAGCCCAGAAAATGAGATCGTTGAGCCCCAGGCCCGGCCGAAGCGAGACCGCATTGATGGACGTCGCGGCGCCGTAGCGGCGCCACGCGACGGCGCCCAATCCGGCCAACAGCAGCAATGCCGCGCAGCGCGCGATGGCGCCGGCATTGTTGAGCCACTTGCTGACGCCGAGCCCGTAGATGTTGAGTACGGTCGCAAACCCGAGGCCGAGGACCGCGAAACCGATGAACCAAGCGGGTGAGGCGGCGAGCCCGTGGGTTCCGCCGCCGCTGATCCAGAGAGCGCTGCCGGCAGCGAAATACAGCATTCCGGCGAAGTAGGGCAAATTGCTGGTCCAATAGGTCCAGCCGGTCAGGAAGCCGGCAAACGGTCCGAACGCCAGCTTGCTCCAGACGTACATCCCGCCCTCGTCCGGATAGCGCGCCGCGAGAACCACCGTGCACACGGATACCGGCAGGAACATCGCGAACCCGGCGATGACCCAGACGACGAGCGAACTCGGGCCAGCCGCGGCTGCGATCGCAACCCATTGCAGGCTGCTGCACGCGGTCACGAAATACAACACCACGTCGCCGAGTCCGAGCGATCGACTGAGGTGGACATCGGCTGTGTTGCCGCTCATTCCCCGCTCGCACTGTGCATGGCCAACCCCTAATTTATCGCAAGTCGGCCGCGGGCTGCCACCGCGCCGCGCGGCGCGAGCGAGATCGGCACCGGGGAGCGCACGAACCGCGCAGCTATCGATTCTCCGTAAACTTGTACGAGAACCTCAACCCCAGCGTGCGCGGGCGGTTGATGGTGTTCGCTTTGACCCACTCGGTATAGCTCGAAAAGAGGATCCCCCGAGTGTCCGTCAGGTTCTCGCCGTACAGCTGCGCGGTCCACGGACCCTTGGCGATGCCCAGCGAGGCATCATAGGTGGTAAATCCCGGGTCGTAAAAGGCAACGGGTACCCCCTGCAACGTTTGGGTTATCCGGTCCGTGGTGGCATACGAGCCGCCCTGGCGGTTGGCTCCCACCTGCCAGAACGCCTTGTACTCACCGACGGGGAACTCGTCCCGAATACGGATGTTTCCCATGAACGGCGGCGATTGCGCGAGCGGCGAGCCCAGAGCGCCGAACGGGTTCACGATGTCGATCGGCTGCCCGGTTTTCGGATTGACCAGTGACAGAGTCTTCACTACCTCACTGCTGTTCCATGCCCCCGAGGCGGTGACGGTGAGCCCCTGAGTCACGCGTGTCACCAGCGATGTCTCTACGCCCCGTACCCGATAGTTGGGCCCATTGGTCGTAAACGCGAGCCCACCCGTCACGCCCGGGTCAAAGATGTAGATCTGAGTGCCGTGCCAATCCTCCTGATAGACCGCGCCATTCCACTGCATGCGGCGGCCCAGCCACTCGGTCTTCCAGCCCAGCTCGTTGTTGGTCAAGGTATCGGGAGCATAAGCGAGCGGCGGTGTGAACAGCCCGTAGAGCGGCGAGCCGGTGAGGATGAAAGCCGCCGCGCGATTGAACCCCCCGGGGCGGAAGCCTTGCGACCAGGTGTAGTACACCATGGCATCCTCCGTGATGTGCCAGGTGAGATTCGCGCGGCTCTTGAACCCCGTGTAGGTCTTGTCCAGATTTTTGGCGTTCAAGTTGTAGCCAAACGACTCGGGCAAGGTACAGGGGTTCGGCGGCACGGCGCCGGTGTAAGGACCATAGATCTCACAGCCGAAGCTGCCGATGTCCGAACCCGTCTCGAAATTCTCGATGCGGTAGTAGCGCGTGCCGAGCGTGAGCGTCAACCTCTTTGGGACCAAGTCGACATCGACCGAACCGAAGGCCGCCTTTTGTTTGTAGCCCCGGGTGATGTCGTCGAAGAACGTATCGCCGGACGGCCGCACGTTGGGATTGTTGGACGTCGCACCCGGCGGCGGCGCAACGGGCTGAAAGATCGGGCTCGTGCCGTAATGCCAATCGGCCTGCTCGTGGATGGTGTAGTTTTCCCAGAAAAGACCGCCGATCGCGCGGATGCGCCAGTCATCCGGCGTGCTCAGCCGTAGCTCGTGGCTCTGATGGGTGCTGTTCTGGCGGTCGGTCCAAAACTCGCTTGGGGAGTAGCAATATCCGGGAGAGTTCGTGGTCGGGAGGATCTTACTCGTCGCAGCGTCGTAAGCGAACGGGTAGCCCGGATATTTGCATTGATAATAGCCTGCGTAAGTGCCGCGCGAGTAGTTCGTGTAGTCCTGAACTTGGGTCACGTTACGGTCGAGGTAGCCGCCGGTGTAGACAAGCTTGAGCTGACCGATACGGCCGGTGATCGTCAACTGCGTATCTTCGAACTTGTCGTGGTTGTACGATGGGTTATACAGCTGCACCGACAAGTCGGGCAACGGATGCCCTAAGCCATCGTACTGTTCCTGCCAAAACACGCCGTCGGCATCGATGCTCTGGTAGCTTTGGGTGATCAGCGCGTTCCAGTCGTCGTTGATTTTCCACAACCCGGACACGCGCGCACCTTTGTAAAAGACCGGATTGATTGCGTTGCCGACCACGGAGTTGTTGTTGATCGATCCGCTGTTCGGCGGCACCACACCACCGAAGTAATTGGTAACCACCCGGTCGGTGGGCTCCCGGGAGAATGTCCCCGGAATGTTGTTGATGTAACCGCCGCGGGACTCGTTGTAAATCACGCCTCGCAGCGCGAGGGTATTGTCGATGAGCGGCACGTTAATCATGGCATCGACGTTGCTGCCGGGGTCGCCGTGGGCGGTGATCGCGTAGCCAGCGTTGACGTTCCCTTCCGTGACGTCGATCTTCGGCTTGTTGGTGATGTATCGCACCACTCCCGCCTGAGCGCCGGCGCCGAACAGCGTCCCCTGAGGGCCTTCGAGCACCTCGATTCGCTCAAGGTCTGCGGCATAGACGTCGAGGTTTCTGTCCGGCAACTGTGCGGACTGCTCATCGAGGTAGACCGCGACGTTAGGAAAACTCCCCACGGCGCCGGAGCCCGGGACTAATCCGCTGCCGGTCGAAAGTCCGCGCATATAGATGTTGTTCTGACCCGGGCCGCTGCCGGCCGACATGACGTTCGGCAAGTACTTGACGAAGTCGTCGAACGTCGTCACGTTCAGCTGCGTCAGCGTTTCACCGGTCAGCACCTGCAGCGCAATGGGTACGTCCTGCGTACTCTCCGTGCGTCGCTGTGCGGTGACGGTGATTTCGGCGATCTCGTTCGAGGCCGACGGCGTTTTGCCGGGCGTGTCCGCGTAGGCGCCCACGGCGTGCGCGCTCAGGATTGCCACAATCGCGTTGGACAGCCCCTGATTTGATTTCAAGTTGTTTCCCCAGATTCTTTGGTTTGCTTTGTAATCTCGACCCGGCATCTAATTTCAGAAACACAACTGTGTTGGGCGCGAGCGCGCCGCGTATTAAACGGCAACGAACGCGTGGGATGGTTCCGCCGCTCTCGCAGCCAGTTGAAGGTTGCGTGCTGCGACCGTGCCGGCCTCCGGTGGATCTATGCAGGCGGCGACCGGAATTCTCTTCACGATGAGTTCCTGAAACTGACGTACGCGGGCTTCTTTGCGCGACAGAGGTCCAATGTGGTAGCTGCGTGACCCGAGGCCCTGCTGCACTCCTTCCACCAGATCGACATCCTCCAACGTCACCTGCCGGTTGATCCGCATGTTGAGGTAGCGTGCGGCGCGCATTTCGCGCCGGCTGTCCGGAATCACGAAACTGCGCGAACGGCTCATGCTGCGGCCCGGTGTCACCGGCAGATACTGAAAATAATCGATCATGTCCGGATAGATATCGAACGCCCAGTTCGGGAACACGCTGTAATAGAGCCACGCGCGTTTGCGTTCGGCAGGCAAGTGCGCAACGTCCGGCAGCAGCTTCTGGTAGTGCCGCTCGCTCCAATTCGTCGACACCTGATCGCGCAAGGTGCCCCCGCCCCTGGAGACGCCGAGGGGTTGAACCTCCAGACTGTAGGTCGTGCCGTAGAGCCGTTGCAGCCCCGGGTGGCCGATGGGCACGTGATAGGCCTCGACGTTGTTGTCGACCGCCACCTTCCAATCGGCCCGAATCTCGGTCGTGCTGGTGGGCCCGAACGGCTCCATTTCCTCCGTTCGATAGAGCGCCAAGGCATCGCGGAAGGGCGCCAGCTGCTCAGCGACCCGCGGGCCGCCATCATCCACGAAGCGGATGAATACGAATCCCAGGAACACATCCATTTCGATGGGGACAAGACCGAGCTCGGATTTGTCGATGCCGTCGAACTCCTGTTCGCCCGGGACCGCGATCAGGCGTCCCTTCAGTTCGTAAGTAAACCCATGGTATCGACAGCGAATGAGGCCGTCGCAATGCCCGGCCGGCTTGCCCAAAAGACGGAAGGCACGATGGCGGCAGACGTTGTGAAAGGACCGCAATTTTCCGTCATTGTCACGTAATACGATAGCGCTCTCGCCCAGCAGATCAAAGCGCAAATAGTCGCCCGGCCGTTTGAGCTCGCTGACATGCCCTACCAGCTGCCATGTGCGCATGAAAATCGCTTCCTTTTCGAGCGCCAGGAACTCAGCGTTGTTGTAGGTCCACGCCGGCAAGGTCTTCCAGGTCATGTGCAGCAAATCCTCGCTTCTCGATCGGGTCATGATGTTGTCATTCCCTTTTTTTGACGGAGAGCTGAAAACTACCTGCGCCGCGATTCGGTCACACTCCGATATTGCACGATATTAATTGATAAATCAATTAGAATGGCATCGTTGTCGGTGTTATGAAATCCGGCACCCCAGAGGCCATATCGGCGTTCGCCCGTGCTCTTCATGCATTGTGATGAGCAACGGCGGGGCTACCTTGGACGAAGCACACTCGTGAAGGCGGCATCACCGTCCAGCACGCCGGTGAGATTGGCTTAGTAGTATTCAGGACTTCGATACATGGCTAACAACGAACTGCCCGCTACCTTCGACGCTGATGACTCGCCAACGCTTAGACGGGGAAGCATGTCGATCGCGACAGCGACAGCGTTTGCCCTGGCGGCCTTGCAGGTCGGGCCAGGCTTCGCCTATAGCGCCGCATATGTTCAAGGTGTCGCCGGGAGCGGGTCGTGGATTTCGCTCCTTGGCGCACTGCTACTCAGCCTTTCGATCGCAGTTGCACTGATACCTTACGCTCGTCGCTATGTCGTCAGCGGATCCCTCGTGTCATACGCTCACGTCGCGTTTGGACGACGTGGGCGCCTTGTCGTTGGGTCGAGCCTCTTGGTCGGGTATTTGGCGGCAATCGGTGCGACCTCGACCGTCGCAGTGCTATTCGGAATCGGCACTCTGGTCGATCTTGGATTTAACATCGGCCATACGCTGACGCTGCAGTTCGTCATGGTCGCTGCGATCGTCGGCGCAGCCGCAACTTTAGCGTACCGTGGTATCGACACCTCAGTGCGCGTGAGCGTCACGCTCGCGTTCGCTTGCATCCCCGTCGTCCTCGGCGTGCTCGTGGCGGCGTTGCTTCGTCACGGCGTTCATGCCGGCGGCCAATTCCAATTCACGCACCTCTCCTGGCGGTCCGTGGTCAGCGGAATTACGGTCAGTTTCGGCTTCTACGTAGGCTTTGACGGCGTAACGGCGCTGGCGGAGGAGACCAAGGACCCGTTAAGGAGCGTGCCCGTGATCCTCATTACCAGTTTGGGCATTTTCGGTCTTTGCATCGTTGCCGGGTGCCTGCTGGAAGCGCCGCTGGTCCGAGATCATGCGATCGATTTGGAGAGCGGTGTTTCACCACTTGCAATTATCGCCCGTCAGGGCTACTGGCCGGCACTTGGCACGCTCGGCGACGCGCTCATAACACTGGCAAGTACGGCAGCCGCCATCGCGTTCGCAAACTACGGCGCGCGTGTGGTGGCGACGGCTGCGATCGATGGGCTTCTGCCGCTGTGGATAAGCGCAATTCATCCGCACTTCAGGTCGCCGCACCGCGCGGTCGTCGTGCAGGGATGTCTGTGTACCCTGTTATGCGTCATGGTTGGTGCCGTCTTTCGCACGTCACCAATGGAATTGACGACTTATGTATCAAATATGATGGTATTCATGTGGCTCGTCCCCTACATCGTCGTGAGCGTCGGTACCGTGGCGATCGCGCGCAGGGAAAAATCCATGTTCCCTGGTTTCGTATGTTGCGGACTTCTCGGCGCAATTTCGTGTCTGGGGCTGCTCATATATTCGCTCAGCCTTCCACATTCCGACCCAAACTGGCGACTTGCCATGCTCAGCTATTCTCTAGTGGGGGTATGCGGCATTTTTTGCTGGCGGGTGAGGGCCGGTCGGGATTGATGCGCATCACTTTGTGCCTGCCATGACGCGAATGGGTAATTGATCAGTTTACAAAGTAATAGCCCGCGGTCGAGCCGCCGTCTATCGAATAAACCATGCCATTCGAATAACTGGCAGCATCGGAAGTCAGATGCAGAATCGCGTTCGCGACCTCGTTTGGCTTACCAAAGCGGCCGAGAGGTACGTTACTTCGATAAAAGGTGCGCTCGGCTTCCGAATAACTCGCCATGGCTTCATCGGACATCGGTGTTTCAACCATTCCAGGACAGATGACGTTTGAACGCACACCTTGCGGACCGTGATCGAGCGCCAAAGTACGCACGAATCCAATGACACCGTGCTTGGATGCGCAATAGGCCGCATACCCGGGGCAACCTTGAACGCCGGCGTCCGACGAAATTGCGGTAAACGTGCCTTTGCTTTTCAAGAGATGTGGCATGGTGAATCGCGCCGTATAGAAAGTACCATCGAGGTTAACGCGCATCAAACGCGACCATTGCTCCTCGGTGGTGTCGATAATGCTGCCGGAAAAGGCCACCCCGGCGCTCGCAACCACCGTGTCCAACCGCCCGGTAATTGCGACGAGTTTGGCCACGGCAGCCTCGACTTGCCGAGGCTCGGTAATGTCGGCGGGCAGTGGGATCCCGTCTCCGCCCATCTCGCGAAGGATGACCGCAAGCTCCTCTGCCTTTTCGCGCCGGCGTCCGAGCAGGCCGACTACAGCGCCGCGCTTGGCCAGCGCGCAGGCGGTCGCCCAGCCGATTCCTGAAGTTGCACCCGTGACTAATGCGCATTCGCGATCCATTTCATCTCTCCTTAACTTATGACCCACTTGTACTTCCGCGCGACTCAATCTTGATCGCGCCCATCAGGGACGCCACCCGACATCGGATGTCGCGGCGATGAGCGGTAGTCCGATCGACGCGTAAATCGAAACACCACGCGCGCCTGATCGCCGCGGAAATCCTGAAGAGTCTTTCATGGTTCAACTCCGAGGTTGCTGGGTTCCGTCGTCGGCCGGCCGCCGCGCCCGGTAGTGTGCCGGTCGAAGCTCGCCGCGCCGAAGCACCAGCGCGAGCTGGCGCCAGTCGGCAACGAAGTGCTGCGCGCGGCTCTCGCCGAGGCGGCTGAGGATCGTCGGATACCATTCGCCTTCGATGGCGGCGCTCTCGCGCGCGGCGAGGTCGCGGTACCATTCGTTCCGGTCCCGCAGTTCAACGTCGACGAAGCCGGCTGATGAGAGCGTCCGGCCGGTTTCCTGCAGCGTTGCCATGTTGTAGGTGAGCCCTTCGAGCCGGAAGTACTCGAGCATTTCCGGCGAATAGGGGCCAGTCCCGCCTCGCAGCCAATCACTCGCGATGAACCAGCCTCCCGGCTTCAGCACGCGCCAGACCTCGGCAAACACCGTGGGCTTGTCCGGGATGTGCACCAGGGAGTCCTTCGTGAATACAACGTCAAACCTGGCGCTGTCGAACGGCAGCGGCCCCTCGGTGACGACGCGCAGGTCGATACGCTGGCCCAATCCGGCCGCGGCGATGCGCTCCGTGCCGCGGGCCACGAGCTCCGGCTCCAGATCGACGCCGACGACGCTGGCCGCACCGTGCGTGTTGACCAGCAGGATGTCGATCCCTCCCACGCCGCAGCCGATGTCAAGCAGACTGCAGCCGCGGATGTCCGACCCTTCCAGCATGCGGGCCACTTCCTCCGGGCCGCCGGGCGACAGGAAACCGTCGCCCCACACGATCTGCAGCAACGTCTGCATCCCTTCATCGTATTCGCCCACTTCCGGTGGTCTGTCGATCTTGATGGTCATTGCACGCAAGCCCTCTGGGAGACTCACTAAACTACGCATGGTTTCAGTGCGCATCCGGAGGCGTAGCGCGCCGGCGGCCTGGGGAAAAGAATGGTCGTTCGCAGATCGTCGCCTTCAGCATCAACTTGACGTATTGCAATTCGCGCTGGGCGTAGACCTCGACCATAAGTTTATCCGGCCTTTCGGTATCGCTGGGCCGGCGCAGGTGCGCGATCGCGATGTTGCGCTTGGCGGCGGGCGACCAGGCGGCTGCGGTGATGTGGCCGACTTCCCGATTCCTGTCGTCATAGATCAGGGAATGTTCGGCCGGTACATTACCCTGCAGCGACAATGCGGCAACGTGGTCCGTAACATCCGCGATGGCGACGCTCATACCCTCGGCGCTATCGAGCAGCCACGGAAGGTGGCGCTCCTGGCAACAGAGCCGGTATTCGTGCTCGCCCACGCGAAACAGCGTCCCGTCGTCGGGTATCTTGCCCATGTCGTCGTACCAGGCGGTGTAGTGCACGGCGCCGACGGGGAGTCCGGTCATCGGGCGCAGGAACAACATCTGGCCGGCACCGACGACCAGCGCATCGTAAGTCATTGATATTGCTATCCCAGTAAGATCTGCGGCGGCAAAACAAGCACGCTTGTGATAGATGAATGATCGATTGGATCTTGCATCATATTAATTGATAAATCAATTAGAATGACGCACCGTAGCCAGGCGTACCGAGGTAATCAAGATGTCGCGATGTAAAATAAGACCTGTCCCGCCCGCCCGGGGAGTCCCCGCGTGATCAACGAACCGTCCCCGGCGGCCGCCTCGCGCAGCAAGCGCTCGCGTACCGAGCGGCGACAGCAGATCATCGACGCGACGATCGAAGTGCTGGCGCTGCGCGGCTATGCGCGGATCACGCTGACCGAGATCGCCAAATACGCGGGCCTGTCGCAAGCGCTCGTCAATTTTCATTTCGAGACGAAGGACCAGTTACTGGCCGATACGCTCGAATATCTCGCCGAGGAATATCGGGCGAACTGGAGCGGTGCGCTCGAGCGCGCCGCGCCGGATCCGGCGAGCCAGCTCGACGCGATGGTGCGCGCCGATTTTCATCCCGCGCTGTGCACACCGTCACGGCTGTCCGCCTGGTGCGCGTTCTGGGGCGAAACGCAGAGTCGCCCGTTGTTCCAGCAGATCTGTGGCGCCAAAAACGAGCACTACAATCACACACTGGAAGCGATCTGCCGGGCGCTGCTGTCCGAGGGAGGCTATGGCGGACATGCGGTGCGGATTGCGCGTTCGATTCGAACGGTGATCGAAGGGATATGGCTCGACCTGATTACGCTGAGTGCGCCCTATGATCACCGCGAGGCCCTGGCAACCGTTTATTGCAGTGTCGCTGCCTTCTTTCCGCGGCATTTCGATACGCGGGGTCTGATCGGCAGCAAAAAATCAAAGGCTCGCATGGCGCCGCGCCCGGCCCGTTAGGATGCATGGTTTTCGACGAGGTTCGTGAATGAAATTTCTGCGCGCCAACGCACCGAGGTTACCGTTACTTCACGTCCAGCAGATCGCGCGCGAGCACTTCGGGCTGTGCGGCGACGCGAAGACCCTGTACAGCGAGCGCGACCAGAACACGCTGTTCCGCGAGGCCGATGGCCGCGCATGGATGCTCAAGATCGCCAATACCGACGAGGATCCTGGCGCCGTCGACTGCCAGAT
>Ga0137410_10000370_pt1 | contig 31616 bp, 22 predicted proteins | sample CZODoug1_16funga_FD_108878 | JGI IMG/M metagenome (GOLD analysis project Ga0137410, IMG submission 108878) | Vadose zone soil fungal communities from Angelo Coast Range Reserve, California, USA - CZODoug1_16fungal (Illumina Assembly) | ecosystem: Environmental > Terrestrial > Soil > Vadose zone... | reverse complement strand
GAGCTTGCCGGCCAGATCGAGCATCGCCTTCTGGCGCCGGCGGGCGATGAATTCCTGCAACGCCTTCGTTACCGCGGCCGCTTTGGTCTTCTCGCCGCTGATCTTGCGTGCCTGTTCTATGAGATCCGGATCGACTGAAAGGTTGGTGGCCATTTGTGTAATACCTCACACACGATGTTACACATCACTGCCGACTCTCACAAGGCGCTATCGAATCCAGTGCGGATGCCGATTCCCTACCAGGGAACTCCGGGGCCTGCAACAAGCGAGGTGTGAGTTCGACCTGCTTCGGCACGTCGATATCCTGGTCCTCAGGCGCCGCCTTGAGATCTCTGAACCTGCGTGCCGTCACCAGCACGCGTGTCTCCAGACTCGAGACCGACCGGTTGTACGCTCCAACAGCCTTTCCCAGCTTATCCCCCACGTCGCTCCAGTGGTCTGCCAGCGTCGCGATACGCTCGTGCAACTGTCTGCCGAGGTCCGCGACTTCCTGTGCATTGAGCGCCAACGCTTCTTGCCGCCAACCGTAGGCGACGGCGCGCAGGAGTGCGATCAGGTTGTCGGTGTGGCGGGAATGACCTTCTCCGCGACGCCGAACTCTATCAATTCCGCATCCTCCTGGAGCGCGGCGCTGAAGAACATCTCGCCCGGCAGGAACATGACCACGAACTCGGGCGTCGGGCTGAAGTTATCCCAGTAGGCCTTGCGGCCGAGGGCCGTCATGTGGGCCCGCACCTGCTGCGCGTGGCGTGCGAGGTGAACCTGCCGCGCATCGTCATCCGCTGCCTCCGCCGCTTCGAGATACGCCGAAACGGGCGCCTTTGCATCGATGATGATCTGCTTGCCGCCCGGAAGCTTCACTATGAGATCGGGGCGCAGGCGACCATCCTCAGTGGCGGTGCTCTCTTGCTCGATGAAGTCGCAGTATTCAACCATGCCCGCCATTTCGACGACGCGCCGCAACTGCATTTCTCCCCAGCGACCGCGCACAGTCGGCTGTCGCAATGCCTTTACCAGGCTCGACGTTTCGCTGCGGAGCATTGGCAGCTGCGTTTCAACCAGGCCGCGTAGCTGTTCGTGGAGCGCTGAGTACGCGGACTCACGCGTCCTTTCAATCTCGCCAAGCTTGCCATCCACCTTCTGCAACGAGTCACGGATCGGCTGCATCAGTGAATCGACGGCCTTCTGGCGAGCCTCCAGATCACCCTTCGCTGTCTCCTGAAATTTTTCCATGGACGTCGTCGCCAAGCGCAGGAACTCCTGGTTGTTACTCCTGAGCGCCTCCGCGGAAAGCGCCTTGAATGCATTCGACAACGAGCTTTCCGCATCAGTCACCAGTCGCAGCTTCTCGGCCCATGACCTGGACTGCTCCTCGGCCCGGGCCTGCAAGTCACTGATCTGCGCCTGCCGCTCCGCGAGAGCTTGCCGCCGTTCTCTAAGCTCGTCTTCCAGCCCGGGAACGCGAGATGCGACGGCTTCAGCCGCAGCTCGCTGCGCCGAGAGTGCGTGCAGCGTACTGCTGGCTTCCGTTAGGTCGGCTCGTGCCGCGGCCAGGAAGATCTGGGTTTCCTGCAGTTGGCGTTCCGCGAGCGCAAGCTGCGCTGCCCTTTCAGCCAGCGCTACCCGGGTCTTCCCGCCCATCGCCCAGGCAACGGCAAAACCGAGGACGAGCCCGCCGCAGAGCAAGACTGTCTCAAACATGGCGCCGCTCCTCTGAAAGTGGGCGTTCTGCTCTGCCTGCCGCGGCATGCATTGGCGCATTGACGTTGTATGCAGTGATGACGGTGTCCTGGTCCTCGACCACAGTGACCCCTCCCTTGTCCATGATGCGCTTGGCGAGCTGCAGCTCCTCAGTCAGCGCCTCGATGATTCGGCGCGCCTCGCTTCGATCCCGAACGTGTTTGTCGCCTTCAACGCGCCCGTGCCTGAGCGTGAACTCCACGAGACGGCGCGAGATACCGCGCTGGTTCATTCGTTGATCGGCGTGCTGACTGATCTGCATGACGACTCCTCCTCCAACATCCGCCGCCGCGGTCGGGGCCGGGCAGCTTGCGGAGTCATTGCATCACCGCGCAGTCGCAAAACGTGACACTGCGCTGGTAGTTCTCCAAGAGCGCGCCGCGTGCCATGGATGCCGTGCAGGAGATCGCGCAGCAGCGCTGGCTTGTCATCTGAGAATCCGCAGCGCACAGCGATTGGAACAAAAACCACAAACCTCGCAGTGCGATAGGCGCCAGCGTCTCCAGACGGAGACGTGAATATGTTCACCGTGCGCACACCGCGCCCGGTACCGTGACGTAGTTCGCAGGTGCACCCCTCGCGTGTGCGTACCGTGTCGCGCGAACGCAGGGGGGAAGACGGTACGTCCGTCACATTTAACTTATGCGTGGATCGTCGGCCACAGGGCAGCGCGATGTCGGGGTGAGGAGACAACGGTGGTTGCTGCCATCGTCATCGCCAGCATCGTTGATCCTATCTGCCAGTCACGGGGACACCAATCGCGGCCCTAGCCGCGCAGTCCTGCAAGTCGTGGCGCCCGGTCGAAGTGTGACGCCCGAATCGACCCCTCCGCTTGAGCGACTTAGCTACGCACCGCATTGGGAGGTTACGCACCAATGTCACTCGCGATCCGGAGTTTCGTACTCGGCGTTCTGATCTGCGTCTGCGTGAGCCCGGGACGGGCCGAGGACACTTATCGTCAGCAGATGAAAGGCCTCGACGAGCAGGTGCAGGAGGTCAAGTCCGACGTCCTGAGCATTGCCGCTGAGCTCAATCAGCTGGAGGAGAAGCTACTTTACCCCTCCAACACGCATCTCGCCGTCTTCGTGGCGCTCGCACCGGACGAGACGTTCCGACTCGACGCGGTACAGGTGCAGATCGATGGGCAGCTCGCCGCGCACTACATCTACAGTTTCAAGGAACTCGAAGCCCTGCAGAAGGGCGGCGTGCAGCGGATCTACACCGGGAATGTCGCGACTGGACAGCACGAGATCCAGGTCTCCCTCAACGGCAAGCTCGCGAGCGGTCAGGACTACGCACACACCGAGCGCGTTCCGTTCGACAAGGGGATCGGGCCCAAGCTCATCGGCGTGACGCTGGCCGGCCCGAATTCGGGCAAGCCCGCGATCGACGTCGGAGACTGGCACTAGCCCAGAGGCAGCCGTGAATCGCACGCGGCACGCGATTCCGAAGTTTCTGCTGGTGGCGTTGTTCGCCGCCGGCACGTCCCCTGCTGCGGAGCCAGCAGCGAGCAACCTGCGAGATCTGTACTTCGGTGAGGCGCTGTATCAGGCCTACCAGGGTCACTTCTTCGAGGCGCTCGAGCGGCTCGATGCAGAACTTGCGCAACATCGCCGCGTCGACGAGCCGCAGCGCGACTCGCTCCAGTATCACATCGGTCAGGCCGAGTTCTCGGTCGGCGACTTCGAGCTCAACTACCGCATGCACCTGCGCGCCGGGCGCGCCATTCGCGCAGTCCTCGAAGGCAACGTCGACGAGAGCGTGCGCAACGAAGCCGCGTTTCGCCTGGCGCGCATCCACTTTCAGAAAGGTCAGCCGGACGATGCGCTCGAGGCTCTCGCGCGTATCCACGGCAAAATTCCGGAGGCGATTCGCAATGACATCGAGTTCCTGCGCGCGAACGTCTACCTGGCGCTGGGACGGCCGGCGGATGCGGTAGAGGTTCTCAAGCGACTGCAGGGCGCGGCAGGCCTGAGCGGGTTCTCGGCCTACAACCTCGCCATTGCGCTCCTGCAGTCAGGGCATCCGGCGGACGCCCTGCAGCAACTCGACAAGGCCGGACAGGTCACGGGCGACGATCCCGCGAGCGCGGCGATCGAGGACAAGTCCAACATGGTGCTCGGACGCCTGATGCTCCAGTCGGCGAATTTCGAGCGTGCGCAGCGCTCGTTCGATCGCGTTCACCTCGAAGGACCCTACTCCAACCAGGCGCTGCTCAGCGCCGGCTGGGCCTACGCCTCGGCCGAAAACTACGAACGCGCGCTCGTGCCCTGGAACATCCTGATCCAGCGCGATGTGACCGACAGCGCCGTGCAGGAAGCCAAGCTCGCGCTGCCCTACGCGTACGGCAAGTTGAACGTGTACGGGCGCGCCGCGACTCTCTACGACAACGCGCTCGTCTCGTTCGGCGACGAGCTGCAAAAAGTGGATGCCTCGATCCGCAGCATCCGCGAAGGCAAGTTCCTCAAGGTGCTGGTGCGGGAAGAGATCAAGCAGGACAAGGAATGGGTCGTGCGCCTGCGCACCCTGCCGGATACGCCTGAAACCTTCTACCTCACGGACCTGATGGCCTCGCACGATTTTCAGACGGCGCTGCAGAACTACCTCGACATGGAGGACCTGCACAAGAAGCTGCTCGCCTGGCAGGCGAGCTTCGATGCTTTCGAGGACATCATTCGCCTGCGTCGCGCGAACTACGAGCCACTGCTGCCGACGATCGATGCGCAGTTCAGGGAACTCGACTCGCAGATCCGCCTGCGCATGGAGCAGCGCGACAACCTCGACAAGCGCCTGCAGGCGATCCTGATTGAGCCCCGACCCGAACTCCTGGCCACGGCCGATGAGCGCATCGCGCAGGAACGTATCCGCGCACTCGAGACGGCGCTCGCCGCGAGCACCGATCCGCGCGCAGCCGCGCTGCAGGTGCGCTTGCAGCGGCTGAAGGGCGTACTCACCTGGACGCTGCGCACGGAATACCCGCAACGACTGACGGAGGCGCACCAACACCTGCGCGCGCTGAACCAGGACGTCGCGGTGCTGAAAGCGCGTTACGACTCCTTCGTCAGGACCAGGCAGGCGGCGGTGCACAGTTACGAGGGTTACGACCTGCCGATCAGCCGCCTGCGCACGCGTGTGCGCGAAGCACTGACGCAGGTGGATACGCTCGTCGCGCGGCAAGGTCAGTTGATCGAGACCGTGGCGATCGCCGAGCTGAAGGCGCGCGGGCAGCGTCTCGAGGTTTATCAGACCCAGGCGCGGTATGCAGTGGCGGATAGCTACGATCGCGCCACCAAGACCCAGGCTGGAGGAGGGTTCTAGATGCGGCCCTCACGCCTGATCTTGATCGCTGCGCCGGCCCTGGTGCTCGCCGCATGCGCCGAGAGCCCGGACAAGGGCACGCTCGCGAGTCTGCACAAGGTCGCGGCGGATACGAGCGATGTGCCCGTGCAGGTGAGCGAAGGCCTCGACAAGGCCGCGCAGAGCTACCAGCGCTTCCTGGACGACACCCCGGAGAGTGCGCTGACACCTGAAGCCATGCGCCGCCTCGCGGATATCAAGATCGACAAAGAGTACGGAATGCTGGGCGACAGCAGGCCAGCGAGCGCCAGCGCGACGACGGCGCGCGCCGGCGAGCGCGGCCCAGGACAACTGCCGACGCCCGCGGCTGCCGCGAAGATTGATGCGCGCACGGCCACACGCCCGAAAACAATCGCAACGGAAATGCCGACCGTCTCCGAGCGTGAGCTCGAGCGGCGCATCACGGGTCAGTCGTCCATCGCCTCGACCGACGAGCTCGCCGAACTGCCGTTGCCCGAAGGGGCGAATCGGGACCTTGAGCGCGCCGGCCCTGCCGAGGCCATCAAGCTCTACGACGAGCTGCTCGCGAAATACCCCGCCTACGCCTATCGCGATCAAGTGCTCTACCAGAAGGCGCGTGCCTGCGACGAGCTCGGCCGCACCGATGAAGCCATGAAGGTGATGGCGCAGCTCATCGCCGAGCACCCGCGCTCGCGATACCTCGACGAGGTGCAGTTTAGGCGCGCCGAGCACTTTTTCACGCGCCGCAAGTACCGCGATGCCGAGGGCGCCTACCAGGCGATCGTCACCATGGGGGCCGGCTCCGAGTACTACGAGCTCGCGCTCTACAAGCTCGGTTGGACGCTCTACAAGCAGGAATTCTACGACGAGGCGCTGCACAGCTACTTCGCGCTGCTCGACTACAAGGTCGCGAGCGGCTACGACTTCGATTCAACCCACGAAGAGGAAGAGGAACGCCGCGTCGAGGATACCTTCCAGGTCGTCAGTCTGAGTCTCTCGAACCTCGGCGGACCGGAAGTCGTCGGCCAGTATTTCGCGGCCAACGGGCACCGTCCCTATGAAGACCGGGTGTATCGGTACTTCGGCGAGTTCTATCTCGCCAAGCTGCGCTATCAGGACGCCGCAACGGTCTACAAGTCCTTCGTCGACCTCTACCCGCTGCACGCCAGCTCGCCGCATTTCAGCATGCGAGTGATCGAAATCTACGAGGCTGGCGGCTTCCCGAAACTGGTGCTCGACTCGAAGAAGGAATTCGCCAGCCACTATGGACTGCACTCCGAATACTGGAGTCATTTCGAACTCGGCAAGTCGCCCCAGGTGCTGGGCTACCTGAAGAGCAACCTCAAGGACCTGGCGAATCACTACCACGCGCAGTACCAGGATGCGCGCCAGGTCGCCGAGAAGCCCGCCAACTACGCCGAAGCCACGCGCTGGTACCGCGAGTTCCTCGATTCGTTCCACGACGACGCGCAGGCGTCCGCCCTCAACTATCAGCTCGCGGATCTGCTGCGCGAGAACGGCGACCAGGCGGGCGCTGCACGGGAGTACGAACGCACGGCCTACGAGTATCCGCCGCACGAGAAGGCCGCCGCCGCGGGCTATGCAGCCATCTACGCGCACCGCGAATACCTCAAGGTCGTGAGCGCGGAAGCGAAGGACGCGGCGCGGCGCGATACGGTCACGAGCTCACTCAAATTCGCAGATACCTTCCCGCAGCACGAGAACGCCGCAGTGGTGCTGGGCGCAGCCGCTGAAGATCTGTACGACATGAAGGACTTCGTGCTCGCGCGGACTTCGGCTCAGAAGCTGATCGACAGCTTCCCCAACGCAGCGCCTTCGGTCCGGCGCACTGCCTGGGTCGTCGTCGCCCACTCCTCTTTCGACCTCGCGGAATATCAGCCGGCCGAGCAGGCCTATGCTCACGTTCTCGAGGTGACTCCTCAGCAAGACCAGGGCCGCCCGGCGCTGGTGGAAAACTTCGCCGCCTCGATCTACAAGCAGGGCGAGCAGGCGAACGCGAGCGGGGATTACCGCACTGCAGCCGATCACTTCCTGCGCGTCAGCAAGGCGGCGCCGACCTCAAAGATCTGTGCTTCCGCGCAGTTCGATGCCGGCGCCGCACTGATTCGCCTGCAGGACTGGAGCGCCGCGGCCGACGTTCTCGATACCTTCCGCCGCACCTATCCGGGCCACGAGCTCGAAAAGGAGGCGACCAAGCAGCTCGCCTTCGTGCATCGCGAGGCGGGTCAGCTCACGCAGGCCGCGGCCGAGTATGAACGCGTCGCGACGGACTCGGACAAACCGGAGCTGCGCGCGGAGGCGTTGCTGCTCGCGGGCGACCTCTACCAACAGGCGACCAACGTCGAACGCGCGCTCGATGTCTATTCACGCTACGTCGAGCAGTTTCCGAAGCCGGTCGAGACGGCGGTCGAAACGCGCTCCAAGCTCGCCGCGATCTACAAGACAAAGAGTGATACGGCGCACTACCAGGAGCAGCTCAGGGAAATCGTTCGTATCGATGCCGCGGCGGGCCGCGAGCGCACCGACCGCACACGCAATCTCGCCGCCCGCTCGGGGCTGGTCCTGTCAGAGGACCTCTACGAGCGCTTTGCCGCCCTCAAGCTGGCGCAACCGTTCGAGCAGAGCCTGCAGGCGAAGCGGCGCGCCATGGACAGCGCGACCGAAGCCTTCGGCAACCTCGTCGGCTACGAGGTGGGTGAAGTCACGGCGGCCGCCACCTTTTACATGGCCGAGATCTATTCGAACTTCAGCCGCTCGCTGACCGAATCGGAGCGCCCCGCGGGGCTCACCGGCGCCGCTCTGCAAAAGTACCAGGACGCCATCGAGGAGGAGGCTTTCCCGCTCGAGGAGAAGGCGATCCAGGTTCACGAGAAGAACCTCGAGCTGATGAGCAAGGGCATCTACAACGCGTGGACCGACAAGAGCCTGGCGCGACTGGCGGTGTTGAAGCCTGGACGCTACGCGAAATCCGAGATCAGCAGCGGGTTCCTGGGTTCGATCGATCGCTACGTGTATCGCCAGCCGCAGCCGCCCGTCGTGCCGCTGGACGGCACCCCGCCGCCCAGCGAGCCGGCGCCTGCCGCAGCGCTTGTGCCCACGGCGAGCACGAGCCAGATCGCGCCTTTCGACCGCGTGAGTCCACAGGAGTAGCCGTGTCACCCCGTACTCATGCTGGATCGCTGGCGTTGACCTGGCGCGCGATGCCGGGGCTCACGCTGGCGCTGCTGCTGTTCGGCTGCGCCGTGTCCACAGCTCCCGCCACCAAACATGTCGCGGCGACGAAGTCGCAGATCCAGCAAGACGAAAGCGGCTTCACGATCGCCGAGGACGTGCGCGTCGCGGTGGATGTCCGTGGCCAGTACGAGAGCGCCATACGACTGCTCGAGCAGAAGCAGTACGAGCAGGGCATCGCGCTGCTCCTCAAGGTCACTGAGGCCGCACCTGAGGTGACCGCGCCGCATATCGACCTGGGCATCGCCTATGGCCGGTCGGGCGATGTCGACAAGGGAATCGCGAGCCTGAAACGTGCGCTCGAGCTCAATCCGCGCCACCCGGTCGCTTACAACGAGCTCGGCATGCTCTATCGCCGCAAAGGCGATTTCGCCACGGCGCGCGCGAGCTACCAGAAGGCGCTCGAGCTCGCTCCTGAATTTCATTTCGCACGGCTGAATCTCGCGATTCTCTGTGACATCTACCTCGCGGATCTCGGCTGTGCCCTGGACAACTACGTCGCCTACCAGCAGGCCGTGCCGGGCGATAGCAATGCCGCGATGTGGATCGCAGATGTGCGCGCCCGCGCGGGCCACTAGGAGGACCCATGTTCCGCCGAATCATCTTCTGCATGCCACTGCTCCTCCTCTCGGCCGCCGTCGCCGCCGACAACACCGTTGCGAGCATCAGCACGCCGCCGCGGGAGACGGTGAAGAAGGAGCAACCGAGCGCGAAAGCGGCTGCCAAGAAGCCGGAGCCGAAGACCGAGGCGAACGCCAAGAAGGCCGGAGTCAAGCCCGACGAGGACGTGAACATGTCGGGCATGTCGATCCTCGGCAACGACGAGGCTCCGAAGTCGCTGGTGATCGTTCCCTGGAAGGGCTCGCAGCTCGGGGACACGCCCGCGATCTCGCGGCTGCTCGACGACTCGACGCAGCCCGTGGACAAGGAAGTGTTCCTGCGCGAGCTCGCGTATTACCAGATCCGATCGAATTCGAAGTGAATGGCTACAGCGGGAGGTTCATACCGTGGATATCTTTTATGCAATCGTGAAGATCTTCGTGGAAGGCGGCCCTTTCATGATTCCGATCCTGATCGCGGGCGCGGTCGGGACCGCGATCGCCATCGAGCGCTACGTCACGCTCACCAGGATGAGCGTGAAGAACCGCAGCGTCTGGGCACAGGTCGAGCCGGCGCTGAGCAGCGGCGACTTCGAAAAGGCCCGGGGGCTCACCAAGGATGACTCGGTCATCTCGCGGCTGCTGAGCGTGGGTCTCGCCCTGCAGGGCGCGGTGCGACGTCGCGACGACGTCAAGACCGCGATGCAGGAAACCATGACGCAGATCATGCCGCGCCTCGAGAAGCGCACGCACTACCTCGCCACCCTGGCGAACGTCGCGACACTGCTCGGCCTGTTGGGAACTGTCAGCGGCCTGATCCATGCCTTCTCGGCGGTGGCCACGGTGAACCCGGCGGAAAAGGCCAACCTGCTCTCGGCGAGTATCTCGGAGGCCATGAACTGCACCGCCTTCGGTCTCATCACCGCGGTACCGTTCCTGGTGCTGCATGCGCTGTTGCAGTCCAAGACCGCGCAGCTGATCGAGAACCTGGAGGGGGTCTCCATCAAGTTCCTGACCGTGCTCACGACTCGCCAGTCGTCGCGGGCTCATCTCGAGCTCGCGCGGGCCGTCAACGGGTAGGAATCACTCATGTACGAGAGTCACACACGCCGCATGCGCAAGCCGGCCGGGCTGTTGCTGGTGCCGATGATCGACATCTTCACGGTGCTGGTCACGTTCCTGCTGATGACGGCCGTGTTTGCGCGCATCACGATCCTGCAGCTCGACCTGCCGAGCTCTGCGGGCGGGCCCACTACCGAGCCGACCTTCAGGCTCGAGGTGATCGTGCGCCAGGACGGCCTCGAGCTGACCAACGGCAACACACGGATCGCCACGATCCCCACGGTGAATGGCGAGTACGACCTGAAGACGTTGTCCGAGCTCGCGCTGTCCCTGAAGCGCGACCATCCCGACGTCGACAGTGCGTCCGTGCTGCTCGAGGCCGAAGTGCGCTATGACAGCCTCATCCAGGTGATGGACGCAATCCGCGGCACGGAGCTGCCGCCAGGCGATGTGAGGCTCGCCGACCAGGGCGTCGCTCCTTCGCAGGCTGATGTGAGCGATCCCGCCGCCGCACGGCCCACGAAGGTGGCTCTCTTCACCAAGATCGCCGTAGGAGATGCGCCATGATCCCGTTCCTCCCGACTCACAGGCAGACGGGCAGTCCGCGGCACCGCGCCGAGGTCGAGCTCAACCTGATTCCATTGATCGACATCCTGTCGGTGATGGTCGCGTTCCTGCTGGTGTACACCACCAACGTGGAGGTGGTGCAGAACGCCAAGGGTGTCGAAATCCCGCAGTCGACGGCGGACGTGCAGCCGCAGCAGTCGGTGGTCGTGATGATCACCAGGGACCAGCTGTTCGTGCAGAACGAGCTGATCGCGAGCATTGCGGAGATTCGCGAGTCGCGGACGCCGCTGATCGAGCCGCTGCGCGCCGTGCTCGAGCGGCCGCTGCTGGTCAATGGCGCGCCGGCGGCGCGAACCGAGGCGCTGGCTACGCGCGAGATCACGGTGCTCGCCGACAAATCCCTGCCGTACGAAGTCGTGAAGAAGGTGATGCAGACCTGCACCGCGGCCTCCTACGGCAAGATCTCGCTGGCGGTCATCGAAAAGGAAAAGCCGGTCTATGCGATCGGCAAGACGGCCTAGAGGCGCATGCCCGGACCCCATCCATTCACTCCCAGGTAGTTCAATGGAAGCTGCAACTCAAGATGTCGTAACCGTCCCGGAGCTCGAGGAGCGCCTCGCGCAGGCGCGCGAACAGCTCGAGGGCCTGGTGCGCGAGGTACGCGCGAAGGATGCCGAGCTCGAGAGCCTCGCGGGCGAACGCCGCCAGCATCAGCTGCTGCAGGATGCCTGCGCTGCATTGGAGGAGCTCGGCCAGAGCGGTGGCGCGAAACTCTTCTGGGGCAATCGCGAGGCGACGAGCGTGAGCGAGGAGCACCTGCGCGGCGTGCGCAAGCGCGTCGAGCGCTTCCAGGAGCGCGTGGGCGAGATCGAGGCTGCGCGCCGTGTACTCCTCGAAGAGATCTCGCAGCTGGAGGAACACACCTACCTGCTCGAGGACGATGTCTTCGAGGCGCTGGACGAGGAAGAGCAACGCAAGAACGAGTGGATCGTCGAGCGCGAGATCGACGCGATTCGTGCGGGCGAGGCGGCAAAGCCCTGGGTGCGCGCCGCCGACGATGACCGGCGCTTCCGCAAGTCGGTCCTCGCGACGCTCCTCGTCAGTCTGCTGTTCGCGTTGCTCGCTCCCCTGATCCCCTTGCCACTGAGCACGCTCCAGCAGACGGCCGAGGTTCCGGAGCGCGTCGTAACTCTGATGATGGAGACACGACCGGTGCCGCCGCCTCCCGTGGCGATCAAGCCGCCGCAGCCGCAGAAAGTCGCGGAGCAGAAGCCGGTCGAAAAGCCGGTCCCGCAAAAGGCAGCGAAGACCAAAGAGCAACAGCCCGAGCCGGAGGCACCCGGGCCGGAACAGGGACTGCTCGCATTCCGCGAGAAACTCGCAGCGCTGCAGGAGGCGCCGATCCTCGCCCGGCTCGGCGCGCAGGCGAACATCAATGATTCGAATCAGAGCGCGCGGCCGGAGCGCTCGATGCTGACCAGCAATGCGCCGGGGTCGAGCGGAGGGATCAAGCTCGCTTCGCTGAGTCGCAACTTCGGTCCGAACGGCGGCAACGAGCGCGGCGCGATCCGCGGCGCTGCGTTTACCAAAGCCACGAGCAACATCAACACCATCGGCCCGGCAGATCACCCGAGCAGCAACGGTCCGGGGCTCGCGCGCACCGACGAAGAGATCCAGATCGTGTTCGATCGCTACAAGCAATCGCTCTATCGCCTCTACAACCGGGAGCTGCGCAAGGATCCGACCCTGCAGGGACAGATGGTGCTGCGGCTGACGATCGAGCCGAACGGCAGCGTTTCGTTCTGCCAGTTGCATTCGACCGACATGCAGGCGCCGGAGCTGGTCACGCAGGTCGTGGACCGGGTGAGGACGTTCGACTTCGGCTCCAAGGAAGTACCGGCCATCACCATCGTTTATCCGATCGATTTCCTGCCGGCGGCGTGAGCATTCCAGCAACGTGAGGTATCGCACCACCGAGATGACCTGCTGACACACAGTCTGGGCGCGATTCAGACAAGGGCAAAACCACCGAAAGGTGGCGACGCAAAGTCTCCGGTCTAAAGGGCTTCAGGCCCCACGACGGCGGGACCGCCGGAATCCAGTCCGATGTTCGGACTGCCTCGGTCCCCTTGCGATGACATCGCTGCACAGGTGAAACGAGGGCGTTCATGAGTTCAGGGCGGACAACAAGTGCGAAGGCGAGCGGCGGCTGGATCGCGATCCTGCTGTCCGTTCTCGCATTGTGGATGCTGCCGGTCGCTCCGGGACTCACAGGAAGCGCGTCAGCAGCCACGATCACTTATCAATCCGTCACCGGAATCTGGCACGACCCAACGGATAACGTCCCCGGAAATCAACCGGGTGATCCCGTTATCACGAACGGCAGTCCGACCTCGATTATCCGTTGGGGCACAACGTCCGGTACGCCGCAAAGCGGCTACGACTACACCACAGCGACCCCGCCGCCCTTTACGTTGCCCGGCCCCGTTCCCTTCTTTTCTCTGGGCACGTTCACGCATCGGAATTTCGAGGTCGACGATCCTTCCTTAACTTCGGTACAGCTCGATGTGGTCCTCGTGCTCAATGTGGATGGCGTCCCAACCGGCCCACTGACCTTCACCTTTACGTTCAACCACGAGGAAACCCCGAACAACGCCGTGCCTTGTCCCTATCCGACTCCGCCCGGAGAGGGGTGCACGGACCGTGTGACCATTGTGGCTTCACCCCAGCCGACAACGTTCAACGTTGGCGGAGTGGATTACACGTTGGCGATGAGCTTTCTCGACGCCAACGGTAATCCGGTGTCCGAATTCATCACGAGAGAAGGCGGCACCACCAACACCTCTGGCCTCGTGGGCCAATTCATACCCGGTACGCCGGCGCTCACGGTCGTGAAGTCGGGCCCGGCGACGATGAATTCGTCAGAGCCGGGTGATTTCGTCCTCGACGTGCGGAACATGGGGGTGTCCGCCGCGGTTGACGTCACGCTCGTCGATCGGCTGCCTGACGGCCCGACCGGGGGGATGTGCGACACCACGCCGCAAGTGTTGAGTGCGCGCGTTTTCGCGGCCGACGGTGTGACGCCGGTACCGGGCAAAGGTCCGCTGGTCCAGGGGACGGACTATTCGCTCCTCTACAGCAACGCCGCGTGCGAGCTCACGCTCACCACGCTCACTGTCGCTTCGATGATTGGTGTAGGCGAACGTCTGATCATCGCGTATCGCACGCAGCTCGACGCCGGCACACAGACCGGCGTCACGTTGACGAACGTGGCCGGCGCGACCCAGTGGTTCAACGACACCGCCACGAATCCGACCCGCACCGTCTACAACCGCACCCTGACCGACGGCACCGTGGGCATCCTGGACCACGAGGACGCGCACACCGTCACGGTCGTGCAGCGGCTGTACGCCGAGAAGGCGGCGGCGCTGCAAGTCGACGCGATGTCGCCCGGCATCGTCGACGCGGGCGATGTGCTCCGCTACACGATCAGGATTCACAACAACGGCGTGGGACCGATCACGAACGCCGTGCTGCGCGACTCGGTGCCCGCGAACACGACGTACGTCGCCGACTCGATGACGTTGAACGGCCAGCCCGTGGGCCGGCCCGACGGCGGCGTGTCGCCGCTGGTCGCGGGCGTCGACGTGAGCTCGTCGAACTTGACGCCGCCGCTGCCCGGCCCCGGGGCCGGCACGCTGTCGGGCGGCCAGATGGCCGTCGTGCAATTCGATCTGCGCGTGAACGACGGCACGCCGCCCGGCACGGTGATCGCGAACCAGGCCGTCGTCGATACGGCCGAGATGCCGGACCTCTTGACCGACGGCGACGGCAATCCCGCGACCGGACCCGAGCCGACCGTCGTCGTCGTCGGCGACCTGCAGATGCTCAAGATCGTGAAGGAGGTCGGCGTCGTCGGCGGCGGCCCGGCCCTCGCGGGCAAGACGCTCGAGTACACCGTCACCGTCACGAACAGCGGCACGGTGCCGGCGTACGCCGTCGTGATCCGGGACGACATCGCGGTGCCGCAGGCGGGCTACCTCACGTTCGTCCCGGCGTCGTGGACGATGAATGGCGCGACCGCGGGCATCACGGTCGCGGGCTCGCTGCTGACCGCCGACTACTCGACCGGCAACGGCCCGCTGCAACCGGGCCGCTCGGTGCTGCTGCGCTTCCGCGCGGTGCTGAACGCGAGCCTCGCGATCGGCACGCGCGTGACGAACACGGCGACGGTCTACTGGAACGATCCCGTGCAGACCGCGGCCGCGAGCGTGTCGATCGACGTCGGTGGCATCACCGGTGTCGGCATTCTCAACGGCACGGCCTGGCACGACGCCAACTTCAACGGCGTGCTCGACGTCAACGAGCGCCTGCTCGAGGGCTGGACGGCCGAGCTCTACCGCAACGATCAGCTCGTGAATTCGGCGCCGACGAATGCCACCGGCGCTTATCAGATCAGCGGCATCGTGCCGAACTACCTGACCCCGGATCGCTACGAGCTCAGGTTCCTCGCACCCGGCGCCGGACCGAACACTGCCAAACTCGGCCGGGCGCAGTCGGCTTTCACCAACGACCTGCAGCGCATCTCGGACATCATCGTGCAGTCGGGCGGCAACCTGCAGAACCTCAATCTGCCGATCGAGCCGAACGGCGTCGTCTACAACACGATCTCACGCGCGCCGGTCACCGGTGCCGTTCTCAGGTTGCTGCAGGCCGGCAGCCGCGCGCCGCTCCCGCAGAGCTGCTTCTACGATCCGGTGCAACAGGGCCAGGTCACGCTCGCGAGCGGCTACTACCGGTTCGACATCAACTTCTCCGATCCGGCGTGCCCCACTGGTGGTGATTTCCTCATCGACGTTGCGGCACCCTCGGCCGACTACGTCGCAGGCTACTCGCAGATCGTCCCGCCGACGTCGGGTCCCACGACGGCGACCTTCTCGTTGCCCAACTGTCCGGGAAGCGCTGCGGATGCGATCCCTGGCACGGCGCAGCGCTGCGAGGTGCAGGTCTCGGAGTTCGCGCCGACACCTGCGGTGCGGCTGCGCAGCGCGGGTACCAACTATCACGTGCACCTGACTCTCGACGATAGTTTCGTGCCGGGCTCGAGCCAGATCTTCAATAACCACATTCCGCTCGACCCGCAGCTCGACGCGGCGCTCGCGGTCACCAAGACGACGCCGCTCCTCGACGTCACGCGCGGTCAGCTGGTGCCGTACACGATCACGGTACGCAACGTGGGAGATCTGCCCTTGCTGCAGGACGTGCGGCTCGTCGATCGCTTCCCGGCCGGCTTCCGCTATGTCCCGGGATCCGCGCGCGTCGACGACAAGCCCGCGGAGCCCACGGCGACAGGCCGCGAGCTGGTCTGGAATGACCTCCCCATGGATCGTGGCGAGCAGCACACGATCCTGATGCTGCTCGCGGTGGGCGCGGGTGTCGGCGAGGGGGAGTTCACCAATCGCGCGCAGGCGTTCTATGGACCCACGGCCGCGGTGATGTCCGGCGAGGCCGTTGCGACGGTGCGCGTCGTGCCCGATCCGACCTTCGACTGCACCGATGTGACCGGCAAGGTCTTCAACGACGCCAATCGCAACGGCTTCCAGGATCCCGGTGAAGAGGGTCTGCCCGGCACTCGTCTCGTGACTGCGAACGGTCTCGCTGCGACCACCGACGCCTACGGTCGATATCACATCACCTGCGCGACCACGCCGATCGAAGGCCGGGGCAGCAACTTCGTACTCAAACTCGACGACCGCACGCTCCCGAGCGGCTACCGCGCCTCGACCCAGCCCCTGCGTGTGGAGCGGGCCACGCGCGGCAAGGCGCTCAAGATCAACTTCGGCGCATCGATCTATCGCGTGGTGAGCCTCGATCTTGCGGACGCCGTGTTCGAGCCGGGCACGACCGAAATCCGCTTGCAGTGGCAGCCGCGAGTGCAGTTGCTGCTCACGGAGCTGCGCAAGGCCCCGTCGGTGCTGCGCCTCTCCTACCTCGCGGAAGTCGAGGATGAGCAACTCGTCGAACGCCGCCTAAGCGCCGTCAAGCAGCAGGTCCTGGACGGGTGGAAGGCGATCGACGGCGCCTATCAGCTCACGATCGAGCCGGAGGTCTTCTGGCGGCTTGGCGGGCCGCAGAAGAAGCCGGCGGTGCGCGCGCCAGCGAACAGGTGAACGCCATGCGCAAACTCAGTTACTCAACCCTCTTGTGGATGTGCGGCTGCCTGGGCCCGGCCATCGCCGTGGCGCAGGCCCTCGAAGAGATTCCGCTCGGCCGGACTGTCGAGCGGCACCTGTCGAGCGATGAGCCCGTGACCGAGTGGGTGCAGGACTCGGCGCTCTTCAAGAGCGAAGCGGGAGACAAGTTCGAGGTGCAGGAGGTCGCGGGCGAAGCACTCGAGACCGTCAAGCTCACGAACGTGATCCCGCCGATCCATTTCGAGTCAGGCGTCGCCGAGATTCCGCCGGGCGACGTCGAGCTCCTGCGCAAAGTGCTCGAGGGCGTGCAACAGCGTCGCAACGTGCGCCTGCACCTGGTCGGGCACGCCGACGATCAGCCGCTTTCGCCAGCGCTTGCCCGGGTCTTCACCGACAACGCGGGCCTTTCCCGTGAGCGGGCCGGCCAGGTGGCCGAGTTTCTGCAGCGGGCCCTGGACCTGCCGCCGGACGTCATCACCTACGAGTGGGCCGGCGACACACGTCCGATTGCGCCCAACACGACTCCCGAGGGCCGGGCCAAGAATCGGCGCGTGGAGGTGGAAGTCTGGTACGACGAGCCGAAGGAGCGCGTCACGCAGCAGGAAGTGCTGGTGCCACAGGACTTCAAGCGCATCAAGGTCTGTCGCGTCGAAACGCTCTGCAAGCTGCGCTTCAAGGAAGGCCAGGCACGGCGGGCGCGTGTGAAGAATCTCGTGCCGGCGCTGCACTACGAAGACGAGACCACGGGAATCTCCGAGGAATTCATCGAGCACATCCGCAAGGCGCTCGACAACCTCAGCAACAAGCAGAACGTGGTGGTCAAGTTCATCGGTTACACGGACGATGCGCCGCTCAGCGACCGCAACGCGCGCATCTACGGCGACCAGGTCGCACTTTCGAAGGCGAAGGCGTTGCGCGTCGCGCTCGCCGTGCAGGAAGCCCTCAGGCTGCCGAGCGCCGCGTTGGCGAGTGACGGCCGCGGGGCGAGCCAGCCACTCGCGCGCAACGACACGGCGCAGGGACGTGCGCTCAATCGGCGCGTCGAGGTGCAGTTCTGGCACGACGACCCGCTCCAGGAGCTGCCCGATGAGCCGCAGCTCTGTCCCGCGACCGATGGCACCGAGGTTGTGACGCGAGTCTACGATCCTCCCTGGGGCAGCATTGCAGCGCTCGAGCTGCAGAACGGGCAACCGACCATTCCGACGGGATACACCGAGCAGCTGCGTCGTGCGATGGCCGACGTCCACGACAAGACCAACGTGCGCCTGCGCTTCCTCGGCTATACGGCCAACGAGCGGCTCGACCGGCGCACGGCGGCGATCTATGGCGATGACGTCGGTCTCTCCGCGGCGCGCGCAGGTCGCGCGATGGAAGCGATCCGGCAGCAGATGGACCTCACGCCCAGGCAGACGGAGCACGAAGGACGCGGATATGTGCACTCCGCCGACGTGGTCAACACCGGCTTCACGCAGGACGAGACGTCACAGGTCGTGGTGCAGGTGGTCTACGATGAGGTGGCGCCCCTCGACGACTACGAGGGCGTGGACATCACCCGCCTCACGCGTGAGCTGAGCACGAAGAACGCTCTCGGGCTGAACCTCATGCACATCAGCGTCGACGGTCAGCCTGTCGACGATCCGGACCGCAGCTCCTCCGACGTGCAGCGCTGTACCGACGTCGCCCTCGAGAAGGCCGACATTCAGTTCCAGTTCGACAACCTGAGCTCCCGCCCACGGCTGAGCGTCACGGCGGCGACGGCGAGCACTGATTTCTATCCGTTCGAGGACAGCCTCCTCGGCCAGCCGGTGCGATTCAGCGCGTACGCCAACTACTGGTCTTTCATCGAACGCGCGGAAGTGCGGATCTTCACTGCCGGCCAGTCGGTCACCGACAAGCCGCTCGCGATCGTCGCGGTTGGTGCGAGCGGCCTCGCCGAATGGCAACCGCTCGTGCCGCGATCCGCAGCGCTCGCGCGCGAGCTGCAGTACGTCCTGCGCGCGTACGGCAAGGACGGGCAGTTCGACGACACCCGAGTGCAGTCGCTCGCGCTGACGATCCATGACGGGGCTGATCCCGAAGGCTTGCCGGACGAGGTGAAGAAGCGCCAGGAAGCACTCCAGGCGCAAGCGGCGCGCGCCGATAGCGAAGGCGAAGCGACGCCGGAAGTTGCGAGTCAGGCCGCAGAGCAGCTGGCCGTCGAGGACAGTGAGACGGGCGTTTCGACCTACTTTGGGGAGGAAGCGCCGCCGGAGCCGCTGATCGCCGACGCCGGCGAACCCGGCGTGACCACGTACTTTGGAACTGAAGATACGACGCCGGAGTGGGAACGGCCGCTACCGATGCCGGAGGGAGAGCTGCTCGCGGGCTATGGTGAGAACAATCTCGCAGTCCAGAACATCCGCCTCGGCAGCGGCACGGTCAAAGTTCATGGCAGCAATATTCCCGCGCAGCACGCGGTCTGGGTGGCGGGCCGCCAGGTGCCGGTCGATGCGGGCGGCAACTTCGTCGCCGAGACCCTCCTGCCATCGGGGCAACACACGGTCGAAGTGGCGGTGCTGGATGAGGCGGGCAACGGGTCGCTCTACCTGCGTGATCTGGAGTTCGAGCCAAAGGATCGTTTCTACGTCGGCATCGCGGACCTTACGTTCTCGCAGGGCAGCACCACCGGACCCGCAGAGGTCCTGCAGGGTGAGAACCCGAGCTACGATTTCGATTCCACGCTCGATGGGCGCCTGGCGTTCTACCTCACCGAGAAACTCGCGGATCACTGGCACGTAACGGCAAGTGCCGATACCCGCGAAGGGCCGGTGAAAGACCTCTTCAGCAACTTCCTGGACAAGTCGCCCGACTCGCTCTTCCGCCGCATCGATCCCGACTATCACCTGCCGACCTTCGGCGATGACAGCGTGGTGGAGGAGCTCGCTCCGACGATGGGCAAGCTGTACGTCAAGGTGAGCCACGACGAGAGCCACGCGCTGTGGGGCAACTTCAACGTCGGGTATCTCGACAACGAGCTCGCGCAAGTCGATCGCGGGCTCTATGGCGGCAACGCGCACTGGCAATCCGAGGCCACCACGGATTTCGGCGAGCAACGCGTCGCGGTCGACGCGTTTGCCGCGCAGCCGGGCACCGTCGCGAGCCGCCAGGAGTTCCGCGGCACCGGCGGGTCGCTCTACTTCCTGCACAACCAGGACATCCTGACCGGGTCGGAGCGGGTGCGCATCGAGCTCAGGGACAAGGACTCGGGGCTGGTCACCGGGGTCGTGAACCTGCGCCCGGTGCTCGACTACGACATCGACTATCTGCAGGGGCGCATCCTGCTGGCCGAGCCGTTGAACTCGACCGAGGATGATGACCAGCTGGTTCACAGCACCGGCGTGAGCGGACAGGAAGCCTATCTGGTGGTGCGCTACGAATACACGCCGGGCTTCACCGACGTCGATGCCATGAACACCGGCGGCCAGGGCCACTACTGGATCAACGACTACCTCAAGCTCGGCCTGACCGCGAGCAGCAATGATGAGGGAGGTACGGACAGCAGTCTGCGCGGCGCCGACCTGACACTGAGAAAGAGCGCCAACTCGTGGTTGAAAGTCCAGGGAGGACGCAGTGAAGGCGCGGTGTCGAGCTCACTCCTTTCCAGCGACGGCGGATTCAACTTTGCGCGCCAGGACCCGCTCCTCTTCACGGATGCGAACGCCGACGGCTATCGCGCGGATATCAGCGTTGGGTTCGACGACTTCTTCGCCGCAAACGGGGCCCGTGTGACGCTCTACACGCAGGACCTGGATGGCGGCTATTCGGCGCCAGGGTTCGCCAGCCTGACCGACAGCCAACAGTACGGCGGCACGTTGCGGCTGCCCTTCGGCGATCGAGTGCAGCTGAGCGCCAAGGCGGACAAGAAGGTGCAGGACCTGGGACTCGAAACCTCGGCCCAGGAACTGGACGTCGGCTTCCGGATGACCGACCACTGGAATGTGAGCACTGGCGTCCGCAAGGACTTGCGCGAGGACAATTCGCCGCTCGTTCCGCCGACCCAGGAACAGGGCGAACGTACCGACGCTGTCGTGCAGGTCGGTTTCGACTCGCTTGCATCCTGGCGTGCCTACGGGTTCGTCCAGGACACCGTGTCGAAGACCGAGACCCGTGAGGACAACGGGCGCATGGGTGTCGGCAGCTCTTACCAGTTCGGCGAGCGGGTGCGCATGAACATGGAGGTTTCCGACGGCGATCTCGGACCGGGCGGCAGGCTCGGCACGAATTACCAGTTGTCCGATAAGACCAACCTCTACCTCAACTATGGGCTGGAGAATGAGCGCACCGATAACGGGCTGCGCACGCGTCGCGGCAACCTGATCTCGGGCGTGAAGCAGCGGCTCTCGGACAGCAGCAGCATGTATGTCGAGGAGCGCTACCAGGACACCGACCAGTTGTCGGGCCTGACGCATGCCACGGGTGTCAACCTGACCGCGTACGACCGCTGGAACTTCGGCGCGAACATGGAGATCGGCACACTGGTGGACAGCCTGACCGGCGCACAGACCAAGCGCAGGGCCGGCGGCATTCGCATCGCCTACGGGTTCGGCTCGGTGCAGATCTCGAGTGGAATCGAATACGGTTATGACGATGCGCAACAGCTGGACACTACGACGACCGAGCGAACGACGTGGCTCCTGAGGAACAACTTCAAATACGAGGTCACGCCGGACTGGCGCCTGGTCGGCAAGCTCAACTACGCCCAAAGCGAGAGCTCAGAGGGACAGTTCTACGACGGCGGCTACAGCGAGGCCGTGATCGGCTTCGGCTATCGCCCGGTGCTCAACGATCGGCTCACCGCGCTCGCCAAGTACACCTACTTCTACAACGTGCCGACGACCGACCAAGCGGCACCGCAGAACATCGCAGCGCAGTTCATTCAGAAGAGCCACATTGCTTCCCTGGATCTCACGTACGACCTCTCCCGGCGCTGGTCTGTCGGTGGCAAGTACGCGTACCGTCTCGGCGCGATGAGCCTGGAGCGAGTAGACCCGCAGTTCCTCGACAACACGGCGCAGCTCCTGGTCCTGCGCACGGATTTCCGGTTCGGGCAGTACTGGGAGGGAATGCTCGAGGGCCGCATGCTCGATCTGCCCGATCTCGACGAACAGCGTGGTGGCGCGCTGCTCGGCATCTACCGGTACATCGGCGAGCATGTGAAAGCCGGCGCCGGGTATAACTTCACGGACTTCTCGGAGGACCTGACGGACCTGAGCTTCACCCACCAGGGTGTGTTCATCAACGTGGTCGGGTCGATGTGAGCTGATGATGCAGCGGCTGCGCAGTACCGCGAGGAACTGGAAGGCGTACGCGGCGTGGCATCGTGCTTGCCTGCGCTGCGCATGGCGAGGGACACGCGACCATTTCAGCCGCGGGTGGCGCAGCGTCGCGGAGGCATTCGCACCCGGAATCGCCTTGACCCTCGCCCTCTACATCCGGGCGAACGGCGGCGACCCTGGCCACGACCACGTCGCGACGCTCGCGACGGGCGCGGCAGCCAGCGTGCTCTGGGTCAGCGTCGTGTGGTGCTGGAATGTCGGCCTGGCGCCGTACCGATTGTGGCGCGCGGCTCTGACGCGCATGTCGAAACTTGCAGTCGTGCGACGCATCGATCCGCGCGTGATCCGGCGGGAGCTGGAGCTGTGCATCCGGCAAGGACAAGTCTTGATGGACATCCGCAACCCCTCGAAGCGCCAGCTATCCGCGTGGTACGAACGCGTCCTGCGCGCTGCATCGCGCGCAGGTCACGACCACCGCGCCCTGCTCGAAAACCTGGGCCCGGCGCCTGGGACCCGCGGTGGTCCGCTGGAGCTCCTGATTCTCAGCAATCGGGTCGAGAAAGTGCGGCTGATCCTGGATCGGGTGTCAGCAGCGCTGAAATCCGAAAACATCACGGCAGTCGCCCCGCGACGCGTCGCGGGCGTCTGAGCCATCGCCTGGCGCAATTCTTCTTGTACCTGCTGCCGCAGCGCGTCGGGCGCGACCACTTCAACATTGCTGTCGTGACACATGATGTCCATGATCAGCTCGCGCGGATTGGTCTGTTGCCCTCGACAGCTCACGCGGCTCGCGATTGAGAAGACCGCGCTTTCTGGCGGTAGGTGCTGAGCTTCGGCAGGGCCTTGATTGCCGCTCCAGACTCCTTTTCCGCGAGACGCAGCTCGTACAACTTCTGCAGGTTCAACCAGAATTCCGCGCTGGTACCGAAAAAATGCGCCAACCGCAAAGCGGTATCACCGGTTACTGCGCGATCTCCATTGAGGATGTGGGTGACACGATTGGTTGGCACCTTGAGCTGCCGCGCAAGTTCCGCCGCGCTCATGTTCAACTCTTCGAGCTGCTCGGCAAGGTGTTCGCCGGGATGGATTGCTGTACGACTCATAAGTAGACCTCAGTGATAGTCGACGATCTCGAGGTTCGCGGGGCCGTCGGAGCCTACGTTTGCCCCTGCTCCCGCAGTGATTCCCACAACCTTGCATGGTTCAGCAGGATGTCCTTCATGCCGGCCTGCACCTCGGCCGAGTTCAGCGCCTTTGTGCTCAGGGAGGAGTGGGCATCGAGTGCGGTCATGATCGCGTTGACGATCTCGGTCCTCAGGTCCGGCGAATTCGCGAACTGTTCCTTGGTGTTGTTGATCGCCTGCTGCCTCAGCTTTTCCGATTCGAGCAGCTTCCCCTTGATCACCTGGTTCACGTAGGTGAGCTGGTCCTGGTCCGTCGTGTCGCTCCCAAACAGGTTGTTGAGCTGTTCTATGATCTCCTGCAGATAGGCCTTGGTCGGCTCTCTCACACTGCCACTGCCCGCCTCTGTCACAGGCTCGAGCGTCGGCGTCTCGCCTTCGTTCAGAGGCATCGGACGCTTGCCGAGATTCCTGAACCTGTGATGGGTAAGCACGACCTTGGAAAGATCGATGCCCTCACGCTCGCGGCCGAAGTCCAGGAGCGGCAGCAGGCGCTTGTAGAAGATCGCGCGCTTTTCCAGCGCCGTATTCCCGTAGTCGAAGATCTGCGAGAGGAAAGTGTAGAGCCGCAGGAACGCGCCCATGTCGGTCTTGAACAGAATCAGTGCATCGAGTTCCTCTCTCGCCGCCTTGATTGCGGCTTCATCGTCCCTTTCCTGGGCGTTGCGCATCGCAATCTGTGCCGAGCCGTAGCGCTTCATGAGGCGATCCACCACCGGCTCGAGGGCCTTCAGCAATCCGGCCTGCGTCGCGTTCGAACTGAGCTCCACCGCCACGACGCGATCCACTTCGAAATCATCGTAGTGGCCTGCGGCATCGAGCTTCGCGCGCAGATTGAAGACCAGGTTGGGATCCGTGGTCGCAGCGAGCTGTGCGGTCGAGTAGTACGTCTTGAAGGCCGCCAGCACGTCCTCGGCGTCGTTCACAAAGTCCACGACGTACGTGGTGTCCTTGCCCGGATGCGCGCGGTTCAGACGTGAGAGCGTCTGCACCGCCTGGATGCCGGCGAGTCGCTTGTCGACATACATGCCGCACAGCGACGGTTGATCGAAGCCCGTCTGGTATTTATTCGCCACCAGCAGGATCTGGTATTCGTCCGTCTTGAAGGCCTCGCGGATATCGCGACCCCTGAGGTTCGGATTCATGATTTTGCTATTTTCGCTGAACGCATCCGGCCCGGAGTCCTTGTCGTTGACTTCGCCGGAGAAGGCCACGATTGTGCCGATCCGGTAGCCGTGCTCACGAATGTATTTCTCGATGGCGAGCTTCCAGCGCACGGCCTCGACGCGGCTGGCGACGACGATCATCGCCTTTCCCCGGCCATCGAGGAGCGCGGCGACGTACTGGCGGAAGTGCTCGACCACGATCTGCACTTTCTGCGCGATGTTGTAAGGATGCAGTCGGACCCATCCCATGATTCCCTTCATGGCCGCGCCGCGCTCGACCTCCTTTTGATCGTAGTCCTTGCCCTCGTGCGCGAGCCGGAACGCGAGCTTGTAGGAGGTGTAGTTCTGCAACACATCGAGAATGAATTTCTCCTCGATAGCCTGCCGCATCGAATACACATGAAAGGGCGCCGGCAGGTTGCCAGGTCCCGCGGGCCGTGCCGGATCCGGGCGTGTGCCGAACAACTCGAGCGTCTTCGCCTTCGGCGTCGCAGTGAAGGCAACGTAGGTGATCCCCGCATCGCTGGCGCGCGCCGTCATTTGCGCGGCGAGGATGTCTTCTGTGCTGACTTCTCCTCCTTGAGTGACTTCCTCGAACTCTTCCGGCGACAGTACGGCCTTCAGCTTGCTGGCCGCTTCGCCCGTCTGCGAGCTGTGCGCTTCGTCTGCGATGACCGCAAAACGCTTGCCCTCGGTGGCGGCCAGGCTGCGCACGGCTTCGAGCGCAAACGGAAACGTCTGAATCGTGCACACCACGATCTTCTTGTCGCCGGACAGCGCTTCCGCCAGTTCGGCGCTCTTGCTCCCCTCACTGCCCTTGATTGTGGCCACGACGCCGGTCTGGCGCTGGAAATCGAACAGCGCGTCCTGAAGCTGCGCATCGATCACGGTGCGGTCGGACACCACGAGCACGCTGTCGAAAACCTTCTGGTTTCCGGCATCGTGCAGCTCGGCCAGGAAGTGCGCTGTCCATGCGATTGAATTCGTCTTACCCGAGCCCGCCGAGTGCTGAACGAGATACTTGCCTGCAGGGCCTTGCGCGAACACCGCCGCCTGGAGCTTGCGCGTGACGTCGAGCTGGTGAAAGCGCGGAAAGATGATGCTCTCGATCTGCTTCTTCTTGTCCTGCTGTGCCATGAGATAACGGCCGAGGATCTCCAGCCAGCTTTCAGGTGCCCAAACCTCTTCCCACAGGTACGCCGTGCGGTGCCCGGCGACCGCGTTCATCGGATTGCCCTTACCGCCGTCGTTCCCCCTGTTGAACGGCAGAAACTCGGTCGCTGGCCCCGTCAGTTTCGTCGTCATGTGAACTTCGTGGTTGCTGACCGCGAAATGCACCAGCGCGCCGTTCGGAAACGACAGTAACGGTTCAGGCGCGTGACCCCGCTGGCGCGGCAGGCGGTCGAAGCGATATTGATCGATCGCGTCATCGATGCTCTGGGTGAAATCCGTCTTCAGCTCCGCCGTAGCGATCGGGATGCCGTTGATGAACAACACCAGGTCGATGCAGTTCTCGTTGTGCAGCGAGTACCTCACCTGCCGCACGACCCGCAGCCGATTGGCGGCGTAGCGCGCCAGAATGTCGGGATTCATGGCCAGCGCGGGCTTGAATTCCGCGAGCTTCAGGGGCTGCCTGAGACCCAGCAGCTCGACGCCATGTCGCAGCACATCGAGCGTGCCGCGCTGGTCGAGTTGATCCCGCAACCGGGCGAGCAGCGTTTCAGCTGCCTGCGTCCCGTGATTCTTGACGAGCGTTTGCCAGGCCTGCGGTTGAGTGGCCTGCGCCCAAGCCAGAACATCCGCCGGAAAGAGTGCTCGTGCCCGGTCGTAGTTCGCCGCGTCGTCTTCGGCATAGAGCCAGCCGTGCTCAGCGAGATGCCGGGAGATCTCGAGCTCGAGATTGATTTCCCTGTGCAGGTTCATGCGGTTCTCTGGCTTTTATGTATCCATATGGATACAATGCAAGGCGCGGTGAACATCCTCGTCCGGACCGAAGAATTCGCGCAATGGCTTGTACAGTTGCGAGATGTAAAAGGCAAGGCGCGAATTCTGGCGCGGCAACTGAAGGAGTAAGCCATGAAAAAAGCCAAGACGCGAAGCAGACCGAAAACCCTGAAACTTGCGCCCTTTGACGCTTCTGAATTCCTCGACAACGAAGCAGTCATTGCCGAATATCTGGCTGCTGCCCTGGAGGATCCGAATCCGGATGTTTTCCTGCGCGCGGTTGCCAACGTGGCCAAGGCGCGGGGGGTCGCAGAAGTGGCAAAGACCTCAGGCCTCGGCCGTGAGAGCCTTTACAAGGCACTGGCGCCTGGCGCCAAGGTGCGATACGAGACCGTGCGCAAGGTGCTGGACTCACTGGGTGTAAAGTTGACCATCGCGGCGTGACCTGTCAGCACCACCTGCGCCCCCGCCGACTTCGAGATTGATTTCCCTGTGCAGGCTCATCACTTCGCGCTGAGAAAGAGAACCTCGCTCCTGGCAAGCAGGCGAGAGAAGTCCCGGTCGAACGTGACCAGACGCCCATTGAGCGTCCTGACCGCTGCGGCTATCCACGCGTCAGGTATGTCATTGCCCCGGAGCTTCCCTTCGATGCAGATGCGGCGGAGCGCTGGCGGCGTCAAACATGGAGCGATTCGACGTTGGATCGATGCCCTTCGCCACTCCGCTTCTACCGCGATAGACCGGCAGGGGGCGCAGCGGTCTCGCAGGGCCGCCGCCACGCCGTGCACGCAACCGCAGGCGCAGGCCTTCCTCGATCAGCGCCGTGAGGCTCTTGCGTTCGCGCGCCGAGGCAGCCTTCGCTCTGACCAGCAACTCATCATCGATGTCCAGCGTGGTCTTCATGAATTACCCACCATACAGATTTCTGTATAGAGAACAGCGTGGAGAAACATCCGGCAATCCGATCACGGCCAATTCCTCAAGACGAGGCTGAGAGCAGGAACTTCACCAGATCCGATGCAAGCTCCATCGGACATGCGATCCCCTTCTCGACTGCGGTCTCGCGCATCAATTCGCCCAGCGGCTTCTTCTGCGGCTGGCCGCGTATTGCGGCCGGCACCTGGCCCAGGACCTTCATGGCACGTTCTGTCAGGTCAACATGAAAGTAATCGCCGCCGAGAGCCTGAGAGACTCGAATGTAGCCTTCGGCCGTGAGCCACCGAAGCGTATCGGGCAGGTATTTGGCGGCGAGCACATCCCCCGGCCTTCCGCTCTCCGAACTTGCAACCGCATCAACGGCCATGCCAATTTGCTCCCGCAATACGTCAAAGTCGCATGGTGCCGGAAAGCTGGCGTACAGCTTGCCCAGGACATAGACGGCCGCCATATTGAATCCGCGAATTCCTTCGGGCTCGAGGGCAGCAGATTCCTGGCGCCGTCTGAATTTCAGGAACCAGCCCATGTAGATAGTCTTCCTGCTGCAGCGGTATGGCAGCGTCGATAGATCCTGTCGCTGAAGTCGCCGAGCTCGCGCAATACGTTCCGGCGCCCAGTGACCAAGACCGGATCGACGGCTACGTGATGGGCAGCATTCTAAGCGGTGGCGGCAACCGCGACTGAAGCGGCATCTACGCCACCCCGCCTCACGTCAACCTGGCCTGTGACGGCCGCGGAGATCAGCGCGGTACGGCGCTCTTGAAGAAGGTCTATTGCGCGCTGCGCTTCGGCCGCAAGCCGATCAATAAAATCTGTCTCTGTCGAAATCCAATCGACAATTGCTCGTTGCTCTTTCATCGGAGGCACTGGTGTGACAAGCGTCCTGACGTCCGGCATTCCGATTGTCTTCACGGTTGCCCCACTTGTCAGACGATCCAGTTCCTGCGTCATCGAGCGAAGTCGGAAAAGCAGGTACTTCGGCAAAAGTTCACCACCACAAACCCAAGCAATGAAATGCTGTGAGACTGTCATCGGCCTTGTGGTGATCGCACATCTTCCGATCGTTGCATCACGCGAGAACACAACGACGTCGGACGGCAGCAACCGGGCGGATGAGTTCTCGATCCCTTTCGCCGTAATGCTGTAAGCCGTCTCGGAGATGTACTCGTTGTCTTTCAGATATCCCGTGTCGTTCAGTGAGACCCAGGGAATGTCTCCATTCTCCCAGTAGTCCGGGACTTTCTTGTCGGGTGTGTGACCGCTTTCCATCGCTGCAACCCATTTCATTTTTTTAACTTTCCAATGCGCCGGCACCTCGCCAAGCCATTCGATCCCGGAATCCTTCATGGGGGCGTGGGGATTCAGGCCTTTCGTGACTGCGTGGGAGATAACAGCCTGGCGCTTTTCTTTGAGCAGTTCCATCAGCCCACGCTGCTCCGCTACCAGCGCGTCGATCTTGGAGGTTTCGCGGTCGAGGAAGTCGGCGATGTCGAGTTGCTCGCGCAGTGGTGGAAATGCGCTCATGAAATTTTCAACGAATGTATCTGGCACACGCTTTTGACCGCCTGCACCATACATATGCGATTCACCGAGGTCCCGAAACTGCTGTGACACAAATAGGTAGTGCAAGTATTCCGCTGTGGTCTCTTGTGGCTTTGGACGCGCCACGATCAGTTCTGTGGTTCCGAATCCGATTCCGTTCAGCAATCCCCTCATCACAGCCCCCTTCCCGTTCTCGTAGCAGGGGGTGATCTTCGCAATCGTGACATCGCCGTCGCGGAGGTAGGTGTATCCGCCTTCCAATTGTGCGATTGTTCTTTCATTGTCCAAGTTCAGAGTTCCATCGTCTCCGATGGCTTCCATCGGTAAGAAAGAAACCACCGTTTCTCGACTGAGATTCTGGATCTCTGACTTCGACGGGTTCAACTCGGAGACAAAGCGTAACCGCAACATTCTCCATTGCTCCGGCACCTCTCCGAGCCACCCCACTCCACTGTCCTTGTACTTCGGATACCTCGGAAAGCTCATTTCGACAGCTCTCCGATCATCGTCAGAATCCGATCAGTCACTACCTTCAACTCCGCATCGATCTCGGTCAACGGGCGCGGCGGTTTGAATACGTAGAAGTGCCGGTTGAACGGGATCTCGTAACCGACCTTGGTCTTCTCGTCGTCGATCCAGGCATCCGACGCATGAGGCAGCACCTCGCGTTCGAAGTACGTTCCAACGTCCTCGCTGAGCGGCACATTCTCGGTGTCGCGCAGGTTCGCGTCCGGCACGCGTCTGCCTTTGGCCTTTCCTTTCGTGCCGAGTACCACATTGCCCTTCTCATCACGTTCCGGGCGTTCGACCGTGATGGTGCGATAGCCGAAGTCCTCGTTCCGGAAGATGCGGCTGATGGGCACGCCGTCTCGCGTCGATTCCTCGAAGTTTCCGAACAGGCGCGTGATGTCGTCGATGTGCTCCGGGCTCAGCTCCTTGCGTTTGCTGCCGAGGCTCTTGCGCATCTTCTGCCAGAAACTGCTGGCGTCGATGAGCTGCACCTTGCCCTTGCGTGCCGCGGGCTTGCGGTTGCTGACGATCCACACGTAGGTGCTGATACCGGTGTTGTAGAACATGTCGGTGGGCAGGCCGATGATCGCTTCCAGCAGATCGTTCTCCAGCACGTAGCGGCGGATCTCGCTTTCGCCAGAACCCGCGCCGCCGGTAAAGAGCGGCGAGCCATTGAGCACGATGCCGAACCGGCTACCGCCATCGACGGCGGGCCGCATTTTAGAGATCAGATGCAGCAGGAACAGGAGCGAGCCGTCACTGACGCGCGGCAGGCCCGGGCCGAAGCGGCCGTTGAATCCCATCGTCTCCGCTTCCTTGCGAACTTCCTTCTCGATCTTCTTCCACTCCACACCGAATGGCGGGTTGGAGAGCATGTAGTCGAAGTGCTTGCCCGGCAGGCCATCGGCGGAGAGCGTGTTGCCGAACACGATGTTGCCGATGTCCTGTCCCTTGATGAGCATGTCGGCCTTGCAGATGGCATAGGACTCGGGATTGAGCTCCTGCCCGAAGATAACGAGCCGCGCATCGGGATTCTGGCTGGTGAGGTGCTCCTCCGACACGCTCAACATGCCCCCCGTGCCCGCAGTCGGATCGTAGATCGAGCGCACGACACCGGGCTTGCTCAGCGCAGCGTCATCTTCGATGAAGAGCAGATTCACCATGAGCCGGATGACTTCGCGCGGGGTGAAGTGCTCGCCCGCCGTTTCATTCGAAAGCTCCGCGAAGCGGCGGATCAGCTCCTCGAACACGCCGCCCATCTCGGCGTTGCTGACAACATCCGGATGCAGGTCGATGTTCGCGAACTTCTCGGTGACCTGGTAGAGCAACTGCGCCTTGTCGAGTCGGTCGATCTGGATGTGAAATTCAAAGCGCTCGAAGATATCGCGCACCGCGGGCGAGAACCCGTGCAGATAGGCGCGCAGGTTCTCTCCGATGTGATCCTGGTCGCCCATCAGCTTCTTCAGATCGAGTGCTGAGGTGTTGTAGAAAAGCTGCCCGGACTTCTTCAACAGAAAGGGCTCGGGATTGAGGCCGGCTTTCTCGCGCTTCGCCTTTTCGACAAGCACGGCCGCCTTGGTCGGCTCCAGCACGCAGTCGAGCCGGCGCAGGACCGTGAACGGCAGGATCACCTTGCCGTATTCAGACTGCTTGTAGTCCCCGCGCAGCCGATCGGCGACGGACCAGATGAAGGAGGAGAGGTTGGTATTGCTCATCGCTCATTCATCCCAGATCCGCAACGCGCAATGCCTGGCGACGTGACCGAAATCCTCGTCCGTACTCAGCAACGTCAACTCGTGCCTCACGCAGAGCTGAGCCAACAGCGCATCGATGGTTCCGATCTGCACCCCGCGCTTGCGACAGAGATTTCGCAGCGCGGCCGCCGCGATATGATCTTCGCGATCCGGCACGAGCAACGGAAATGCTGCAAAGCGCGCCACGATCTGGTCGTGCGCCTTCGGGCCCGAAAACCCTTGAAGCAATTCCTGCAGAACCAGGCCGGTCGTCACGACGCGTTCCCCTGTCTCGAGGGCACGCATCAGCGCCCGCACCTGGGGAATGTCGGACGGCTGATCGCGGCGTAGCATCAGCGACCAGACGCTCGTGTCCACGAACAGTCTCAACGCCGCGACCTCTCCCTCTTGTAGTCATAACCGGCATCCCATTCGAGCTTGCCGGCCAGATCGAGCATCGCCTTCTGGCGCCGGCGGGCGATGAATTCCTGCAACGCCTTCGTTACCGCGGCCGCTTTGGTCTTCTCGCCGCTGATCTTGCGTGCCTGTTCTATGAG
>Ga0137410_10000367_pt1 | contig 31647 bp, 23 predicted proteins | sample CZODoug1_16funga_FD_108878 | JGI IMG/M metagenome (GOLD analysis project Ga0137410, IMG submission 108878) | Vadose zone soil fungal communities from Angelo Coast Range Reserve, California, USA - CZODoug1_16fungal (Illumina Assembly) | ecosystem: Environmental > Terrestrial > Soil > Vadose zone... | reverse complement strand
TCGCCTGGCGCGAGTGGCTGCAGGATGACAACATGCACTTGAGCGCGAACGCCTGGACCGCGCAATGGATGGGAGAGTTGCGGCAATTCGCGCCCATCGTGAAACTGGGGCGCGGAATCGTAAAGCTTTGGGCGGGGACGGGGTGAGAGCGGGGATCCAGCTACAGCGGGATTAGTTGATCTCCGGAGAGTCGTCGATCGGTTTCGTCGCTTCGGTGTCCGCGAGCTCCGCGGAATCCGCCGGCTCCACAGGAACCACCTGGTCCGTGGACTCGGTTTGCCCCTCCACCTGCGCGCGCTTCCGCGCCAGGCGCGCGTCCCGCTTCTCGCTGGCCCGGGCGAGGCGCTTCTGCTCCTTCTGTCGCTTCAGAAACGAAGGTCTTCTGCTTCCTGCCACGCCGAGGTCCTTTCGCATGCGGTCGACCGGTGGGAACGACCGCTCAGCCAGAGTCTAATCCGCGACCCCTACGATTTCCGCCCGAATCGGCTGTGTCGCCGCGCGATTCGGCGCGCGTCTCCCGAGGTCGGCCCGGTGGGCGGGATCTCGGTCACGAGCGTGCCGAGCAAGAGATCCGCGAGCGGCAGCAGCACGTTCAAATTGCGGTTCATGTGTACGTGGTGAATGCGGTGGTGCTTCTTGATGAACTGGAACAGGCGCGAGCGCTCCACAAAGGGAACCGTCGGCTTGTGCATGAAATAGTGGAGGCTCTCGTAGCCCACGTAGTAGACGAAAATGCCCGCGGCGACCGTGATCATGAACGCGAGATACGGGAGCGCGACTCCCGAAGCGTGGAGCGCCCAGGCGATCAGTCCCCACGGCACCATGTTGATCAAGACGAGCAGCGGCCCTCCCCACCAGGCAAACGTCAGGGCTTCGTGCTGCTCCTCATCGGTGACGTGGAACGTATCGTCGAATTTGCAGAGTTGGTGGTGGATCAGGGTGTGCTGGGTGAAACAGTTTTTGGGGAGCCACGGCCGGTGCAGCCAGTAGCGGTGGAAGGCCCACTCCACGAAACTGGCCTGCACGACTGCAACGAGACTACCGACGAGGACCGTGGCTAGTATCAAACGGCATTTCCAATCTGGATGGAGAGTCTGGGTGGGCACCGCCAGCAGGCGCGCTGGAGCGAGACCGTGAAAACCCGCTTACACGAGCAGTATCGGCGTGGCGGCGGTTAATCCAAAGCGAAATCTGGTTTCGGGGGCTTAACCGCCTCCGGTCAGGGGGCTTGGAAAATAGGCCTTTACAATCCGGACCTTATGGTCGATTCTTTCATCTAAGCAGTTGATACCTGACGGTCGTACTGATCATCAATGCATGAAACGACACCGCAGGAGATGCTACCTGCGGGATTTTTGTATCCGGACAGATCGTCCGGAGGCCCAGCCAAAGTGGCTGGGTCAGCCGTCCGAAAAGGACGGTAAGTTGGGGCTCATCGCCCCGGTTCGTAAGGAGAGTCATAGTGGCTGTCGGAAACGTGAAGTGGTTCAACGAGTCGAAGGGGTTTGGTTTCATCCAGCAAGAGGGTGGCGAGGACGTGTTCGTTCATTACTCGGCGATCTCCGGCGAGGGCTTCAAGACGCTGGCGGAGGGCGAGCGTCTGGAGTTCGACATCGTTAAAGGACCGAAGGGACTGCAGGCCGCAAACGTCCGCAAGGCGTAAGCAGGAAGCCGCAAGTCTCTAAAGCAGCGGGGCGGTACCACTCGGTACCGCCCCGTTTGCGTTTTCAAACCCGGACCTACTGCGAGTCAGGCGCCGCCGTTTCCGCCGCGATTTCCTGCACTTGGAGAAACACCCACACTCGGTGCTGGAGCTTCTGCGCGTTCTTCGCGGTCACCGATAGACCCAGGCGTTCCGTCGCCGGTTGAAGCGGCACGCGGTAGCGTCCCCGCCATTGGGCCGCGGCCTCGTCGTAGACGAGGGGCTGCGTTTTCCCTCTGCCGTCCTTGAGAATCACCTCGACCACGTCCGGGGTCCCCTGCGCCGTGACCTCGACAATCTCGCCCGCGGTGACGTAGTCCGCCGACGTCTTCGCCATGATGTCCGGCGGCATCGCGTCGGTCGAGTCTGCTGAGCTCAGCTCGGCCCGCGGTGTGGTCCCCTCCGTCCCTGTCGACGCGGCAGCGTTCGCCGCAACCGGAGCCTTCCCGGCGTCGGCAGAACGGATGATTCCCGTCTCGGTCGTGGCCGTCTCGCTCTGCTGCTTGCCGCATCCGATCGCAAGGAGGCCCACGGCGAGCGATGCGACGATCACCGTGAGTCCCAGCGCCGCCAGCTGATCCGTTCCTACCTTTTCCGCTTTCATTGCCCTTCTCCCGGCCGGCTCGAGCTTGCGGACAGCGGTCAGGTGGCCGGCTCCTGATTCCCTGCCTGGTGTTCGGCATTTGCCCCGCGCGCCAGGATCGGGGCGGCGTGGTTTGTGCAGCGCCGCTCGTTAGGGGGCTAATACAAGCGGCGTGCCTGTCCCGTATATCGCTTTGGAGTAATAGGTTACGAAACAAGTGCGCAGCCGCGGGCAAGTGAAGTGTGTCAGGCTTGACACAGACCTGCATTCATCGGACGCTGTTGAAGAGGGCCAAACGACTTCTTTCCATGGGGTAAGACGATCGTGGCATTTCTGACACGGAACATTCGCTTGTCGGCCGCCATTGGCTGCCTCCTCGTTCTGTCGGGGATCGCCTGTGCGAAAACTGCCCGGCGCGGCCCGCGCGTGGTCTGGGTGCGGGGGGATCGTGTTTACGCCGCGTCGCCAGAGTCACTCGCGATCGACGCGGGGATGATTCTTACCTTCAAAGACCGAGGAAAGAGCGTTGCAACCGGTGAGGTCACGGCGGTCCACGATGGTGATCTGATCGCGGCGAAGCTGACGTCGGGTTCGCTCGCGAAGGTGAAGTATTTCGAGAAGCTCGAGGTGACCGCCAAGCACCCTGACTTGCCCTCCCCGCCAGTGCTGCGCGTCGGCTACCCGGCACCGGGTCGGAAGAATTTTCTGTTTGATTGCCGCAAGCAGGCCCTCGGCTTTTCCCTTCGACACTATATCTACCAAGTGCCAGTGGATTCGATCGTGACGACGGGGCCAGGCTACCGTCTCCTGCGGGAACAGCATTCGAGCTCGACGCCGTGGCCGGATACCCTGCTCATTCGCCTCTTCGACGATGCGGCAGACGAGGAGATCGCCCTTGAGCGCGGCGATATTGACGTTGCAGTGTTCTGGCCGGGGGAAGCCTCGGTGCATATTCGAGAAGTCACTGGATGGACAAATCCATCCGGCAGAGTCGGTGCGCGTGGCAGGCTCACCGCGTCCGCGTGGCAGACAGGGGCGGCGGACACTCTCCGCGATTGGGAGCTAAGGGCCTTCGAGCGGCTAGGCCGCGAGCTCTTCCGCGACGACTTGCAGCCGGCTCCCGGTTGGACAGCGCAGGCGCCGACCGGCGCTCGAGGGCGATTCCAAGTCGATGCGTCACTCCCTGGACGCGATGCCATGGAGCAGTTCTTAAACCGAGCGACCGGGCCCGGCGCTCCCATTGACACCACACGGGTCGTCCAGCTCCACTACAGGGAGACTTGGCAGCCCGCCCGACCGCCGGAGGAGTGCTCGTTGTTGGTCCGCTGTTCTGTAATCAGCATGCCTAAGCTCCGAGCCTACCTAAACACGATCAACATAGGGGCGTTGGACAACTTGTTCGATTGCCTGCCTGCGACCGCCAAGCCATGAAATCCTTACGCGCACGTCTCATCGTCGGATCCGCACTGGTCGCCCTCGTCCCGCTGGCGGTGGCGATGTATTTCCTGTCCCACCGCGTGGAGACGATGGTCCGGACGCAGGCGGCCGAGCGGTTGAACGCGGCACTCGGCGGTCTGCAGGCCGAGCTGGGCTCCGATCGAAAGCGGATCGACGAACAGCTCGAGATCTTGGCCCGGGATCCGACGCTCAAGAGGCTCTACCTACTCCAGCCATTGGGCAGCAGGGATCTCACCGACTATGTGGTGGAACGGCAATCCCTGCTCGGTCTCGACTTCCTCCAAGTTTCCGACGAGCGCGGGACGGTTGTTGCCGACGGATCGTCACCGCCGGCCCCACCGCCTCTCGCGATGTCACGCAGTGCGCCCATTCGGTACGAGGGCAAGGCCGTCGGTGCCGTGTCCGGAGGACTCGTTCTGGACGCGGCCCTCCTGGCACGACTCAAGCAAGCCGGCGGGATGGAGCTCGTCCTCCGCGACGGGAGCAGCCGCGTCGTCGCGGCGACGCTCGACTCCGTCGGGGCGGCGACCTTGCCGGTTCGGGCGGGTCTCGGACGTGTCACCGTCGCGGGCCGGTCCTATATCAGCCAGACCTTCCCTTTGGAAATCGGGGAGCAGACCACGGTCGCTTTGACAGGCCTGGTCTCGACCGCCCCGGCCGATCAGACGATCGCCACTCTCAAGTGGACGTCCGCATCGTTAGGACTCTTGGGCCTTGGGATTGCAATCCTCCTCGGAGCGCTCTGGTCGTCGCAGGTCTCCCGGCCGGTGGAGAGGCTGGCGATCTACTCGCGGAAGCTCGCGCAGGGTGAATGGGACGAGCCTCTGACCATATCGAGCGTGTCCGAGTTGCAAACGCTGGTCGAAGCTCTCGACCAAATGCGCCAGGATTTGACGACCTACCGCGACAAGCTGGTGACGAGCGAGCGTCACGCGGCCTGGAGTCAGATGGCCCGCAAGGTGGCGCACGAGGTCAAAAATCCGCTAACGCCGATCGCTGTTTCCATCGCCGACCTCAAGCGAAGCTACGAGAGCCAGCGAGCCGACTTCCCCGAGATCCTCGACCAGGCGGTCCGGACGATCTCCGACGAGGTCGATACCCTGAAGCACCTGCTCCAAGAATTCTCCGATTTTGCTCGACTCCCGGCCCCGTTATTCGCGCCGTGCCGTCTCTCCGACCTCATCGGAGATCTCAGCACCCTCTATGGTCGAGACGTCGCGGAAGGCCGCTTGCGCTTCTCGATTTCTGAACGAGAAACCACGATTTCCGCCGATGCCGGTCAGGTCAGGCAAGCCCTCATCAACCTGATCAAGAACGGGCTGGAGGCCGTGGATGGATCCGGCAAGGTCTCGGTCTCGGCGGCTGCAAACGGCGATCACCTCGAGATCGCGGTCTCCGACACGGGGTCCGGCTTGACCGCGGAGCAGCGGGCGCAGCTCTTCCAGCCTGGGTTCACAACGAAGAGCCACGGGAGCGGACTCGGCCTCACCATCGTCGAACGGATCGTGACCGAGCACCGGGGCGCGATCACGGTCGACTCCGCGAGGGAGACCGGCACAACGTTTCGAATTCAGCTCCCGCTGATGCACGAGGTCTAGCGATGCCCTCGGTACTGATCGTGGACGACGAGGCCAACATCCGGCGCAGCCTTGAGGGGGCTCTGGGCCGTGAGGGATATCAGACCGATTCGGCGGCATCGGTGCCCGAAGGGCGAACGAAGCTGCGGGAAACGTATGATTTCGCCCTACTGGACGTCTGGTTTCCCGAGGGCAGCGGGCTTGATCTTCTGGCCGAGATAGCGGCAAATACCCCCCAGACCGTGGTCATCATGATGTCGGGACACGCGACGATCGACGTCGCCGTGAAGGCGACCAAGCTGGGCGCGTTCGACTTCCTGGAAAAGCCGATCTCCCTGGAGCGCCTGCTGATCCTGCTCCGCAATGCCGCGGCGACCCTCGCGCTCCAGGATGAGAATCGGCGCCTGAGGCAACCGTGGTCGCACGACATCATCGGCTCCTCGCCCGCGATTGAGAAACTGCTCGGCATGATTCAGCTCGTCGGGCCGAAACCGCCACGGGTGCTGATCCAAGGGGAGAACGGCACCGGCAAGGAGCTTGTCGCCCGCGCCCTCCACGCCTCGAGCCCCAGGCGGGAACGGGCGTTCGTGGCCGTCAATTGCGCCGCCATACCGGAAGAGTTGATCGAATCGGAGCTGTTCGGGCATGAGCGGGGGGCGTTCACCGGCGCCACGCAGGCGCGAAGGGGCCGCTTCGAGGAGGCCAACGGCGGGACGCTCTTCTTGGACGAGGTCGGCGATCTGAGCCCCAAGGCCCAAACGAAGCTCCTCCGCGTGTTGGAAGAGTCCGAGTTTTTCCGGGTTGGAGGGAATCGGACGATTCGAGTCGACGTGCGCGTCATCGCCGCGACGAATCGTGATCTCTCCCCTTCCGGCTCGTCCGGATTTCGGGAGGATCTGAGATTCCGCCTCGCCGTCATACCGATCATCGTCCCGCCGCTCCGGGAGCGAGCGGAGGACATTGCCGCTCTGGTAGAGCATTTCTCGACCCGGATCGCGACGGAAACCAACGGGAAGCGGAAGAAGTTCACGCCGCGCGCGCTCGAGCTGCTGGCGCGATATCCCTTCCCCGGCAACGTGCGGGAGCTCCGGAATCTCGTCGAGCGGCTCATGATCATGTCCTCCGGCGCGCCCATCGGCCACGAAGACGTGCTCGCCGTGCTCCCCCGCGCGGAAGGAGCGACGGGGGAACAGCCGCGCCTGAGCGATGCCGTACGGGAGTTCGAGAAGAAGCAGATCGAAGCCGCCCTGCTGGCCGAGGGGACCATGACGAAGGCGGCGACTCGATTAGGGCTGGAGCGAAGCCACCTCTACAAGAAAATGAAGAAGCTGGGCTGGCGGCCGGAGTCCTTGGAACCGTGACAGAGGGATCCGCATGCGCGAAATGCTGAACAGCGGCCGGACGCGCGCGGGCGTCGGGGTGGAATCTAGATGGCGGTCCGGTGGACTGATCGTGGTCCTCGCCGCCTTCTATTTCGCCGCGGCGAAGCTGGGGCTGAGCCTTGCCTTCGTCCATCCGAGCGCGACGGCGGTGTGGCCCCCGGCGGGGATCGCGCTCGCGTCCTTCCTCCTCTTCGGGAACCGCGTCTGGCCCGCGATCGCGCTCGGCGCCTTCCTGGCGAACGTCACGACGGCGGGCTCGCTGGTGACGTCGGCAGGAATCGCCGCGGGGAACACGCTCGAGGGCCTCGTGGGCGCCTGGCTGGTCAACCGGTTCGCGGGCGGAGCCGACGCGATCTCCCGCCCGAGGCACATCTTGAAGTTCATCGCGCTCGCCGCGGGTCTGAGCACGATCGTGAGCGCGACCATCGGCGTCACGACGCTTTCCATCGCGGGCTTCGCGCCGTGGTCGAACTACGGCGAGATCTGGACGACCTGGTGGCTCGGCGACGCGGTCGGCGACCTGCTGTTCGCCCCACCGCTCCTGCTCTGGATCTCAGGCGCGCGGCCTGTGGGGCCCCGTCGGCCCATCGAGGCGGCGTGCGTCGGCATCCTTCTCGTCGCGACAGGAGCGGCATTCTTCGGAGGCATCGGTCAGAAGAACGCGCCGATCGAGTGGTTCTGGATCCCGGTCGTGGTCTGGGTGGCATACCGATTCGGCCAGCGGGCCGCGGCCACCGCGGTGCTCGGGGTCGCGGCCGTCACCGTCTGGGGTACGGAGCTTGGCCTGGGCCCGTTCGTCCTGCCGTCGCCCAATGCCTCGCTCCTCCTCCTCCAGGCATTTCTCGGCGTCATCTCTGTGTTGGCGCTCACGCTCTCCGCCGTCGTCGCCGCGCGCGAGCAGAGCACGGAGGATCTGCGCAGCGCTCGTGACGAGCTGGAAGAGCGGGTCCGGGGGCGGACTGAAGACCTGTCGCGCGCCAATGAATCGCTGCGGGAGGAGATGACGCAGCGCTCGCGGCTCGAGAAGGAGCTGATCGACGCGGGGGAGCGCGAGCGGCTGCGCGTGGGGCGGGATCTCCACGACGATCTGGGGCAGCTCCTCTCCGGCATCGCGTTCCTATCCAGCGCGGTGGAGAAGAAGCTCTCCGCCCAGTCCCTTCCCGAGGCGGCCGCGGCCAAGGAGATCCGCTCCCTCGTGCAGGATGCGATCGCCAAGACGCACCGCTTATCGCTCGGGCTGACGCCCATGACCATCGGCGAGGGAGGTTTCCTCACGGCGATTCAGGAGCTCGCGGCTATGACCGAGCGCGTCTTTGGCGTGATGTGCGGGGTCGAGTGCGACCAGCTCCTCGTGGTCGACCGCCCTGTCGCCGCGACCAACCTCTATCGCATCGTGCAGGAATCGATCAGCAATGCGGTCCGGCACGGCAGGGCGCACAGCATCGCGATCTCGGTGGCGCTCCGAGGAAATCAGCTGACGTTGACCGTTCGGGACGACGGTGTTGGGCTCGGGACGAGCCCTTCGGCACGTGAGGGACTCGGTCTGAGCATCATGAAGCACCGGGTAGAGCAGCTCGGCGGCACGCTCGAGATTCAGGGCGACGGCGGAGGCACCACCATCGTCTGCCTGGTGCCCGGAATTGCCCGCCTCATCCCCGGCCCCGCCGCCCTGTGACCCGAATCACCTCCAAGGAGAGACGCGCGCGGCGAGCCTCCCGCGGCGTTCCAGAGGCGGCGCGGTCCGGCGCAGCTCCCCAGCAACCTCGCCGAACCCGGGCGATCCTCCTGGCTCTCGTGGGCGTCATCGCGATCACGATCGTGGCGTACGCGGGCGCGTTCGACCATGCGTTCGTGAGCTGGGACGACCCCGACTACGTCGAAGAGAATGCCCTCGTTCAGCAACATGATTACCGCGCCCTGCTCACGTCGGTGATCTCCAGCAACTACCACCCGCTCACGATGGTTTCCCTGGCCCTGAACGCATCCCAACCCCTCTCGCCCAAGCCGTTCATCGTCACCAACGTCATCGTTCACGCGTTGAACGCGGGCCTGGTCTTCTGGTTGGTGCTATTGCTCTCGGGCCGGCGGATCCTCGTGGCGTTCTTCGCGGCGCTCCTCTTTGGAATCCACCCGATGCACGTGGAATCGGTCGCGTGGATTTCGGAGCGGAAGGACGTCCTCTACTGCTTTTTCTTCCTGGCGGCCTGCATCACGTATTGGCGATACCTCGAGAAGCGCGCGGCGCCCTTGCTCCTCGCGACGTTCGTCCTCTTCGTGCTCTCGTGCCTCTCGAAGGGGATGGCCGTCGTGTTCCCCGTCGTGATGATGCTGCTCGACTTCTGGAAGCGCCGGCCGGTTTTCAAGGCCAGGGCACTCGTCGAGAAGGCCCCGTTCTTCGTGGTCGCGCTCCTCTTCGGTCTGATCGCGATGAACGTTCAAGCCGGAGGAGACTTCCACGGCGCCTTCACCCGTGTCGGTCCGTACCTCAAGGGAATCCCCGACTCCTCATCCCTTCCGCTGCTCCAGCGCCTCTCGCTGCCCAGCTACGGCTATCTGACGTACGTGTGGAGGCTGTTCGTGCCTCTGAACCTCTGCGGTTTCTACCCGTACCCGCCGCCCGCCGAGGCGGGCCATCCCCTCTTCTTGCTCGCGCCGCTCTTCATGCTGGGAACGATCGCGGTCGCGATCTGGGACGTCCGGCGGACGCGACTCTTCACCTTCGGCATCGGGTGGTATCTCGTCACCATCGCTCTCGTTCTCCAATGGGTCCCGGTCGGCGAGGCGATCGTGGCGGACCGCTACGCCTATCTCCCCTACGTCGGGCTCCTCTTCATGCTCACCTTCGGGATCGATCTCTTCCTCCGGAAGGCGCCGGCGGTTCGATCGGCCTTGTGGGTGGGGTGCGGACTCTTCGCGGTCTTTCTGTTCGTCCAGACCGTCCGGCAGGTCAAGACCTGGCGCGACAGCGAGGCCTTCTGGAGCACCGTGATCGATCGCTTCCCGCGCAGCGACCTGGCCTACGTCTCGCGCGGCAACTTCCGCGGCAAGTCGGGCCGGATCCCGGAGGCGATGGAGGATCTACAAACCGCCTTGAGGCTCGGCTCCCGCAGGGGAATCCTGTTCGACGGTCTCGGGAACGCTTACGGGACCCTGGGGAAGATCGATTCGGCCTTGGTCATGTACGACCGCGGACTGAGCCTCGAGCCCAACATGGGCCGCACCTACTACAACCGCGCGATCGCGTACTTGCGGGTGGTTCGCCCGAACGATGCTCTTGCGGATTTGGAGCGGGCGAGGGCACTGATGCCGTTTCAAGCCTCAACCCTTCACCTCCCCCGCGGGTACGCCTACATGCAGCTCTTGCGATACCGGGAGGCGATCGTCGAGCTCGATCGCGCGATCGAATCGGGGGTGAGGGATCCGAACGCCTACTACAACCGTGGGGTGTGCAAGCTGCACGTCGGCGACGCGACCGGAGCAGCCGCCGATCTTCGCGAAGCCCGGCGATTGAACCCGGCGCTGGGAGCGCCGGCCACACCGGGGCTCCAGCGCTAGGCGGAATCAGGCAGCGATGAGTTTTGCCATCGCCGCCCGAAGGGCGGTCAGCGTGAGCGGCTTGCTGACGATCAGATCGACACCCTCGGGCCGCTCGCCCTGATCGGCCATCATGTCGCCGAATCCAGTGAGCAGCACGATCGGCGTCTCGGGTCTCAAGCGCTTCGCGGCTACCGCGAGTTGATCGCCGCTCATCCGGGGCATCGATCGATCGGTCACGATCAGATCGAACTTGCCGGTCCGGAGCTTGTCGAGCCCGTCGTGGCCGTCGGTGGCGGTTTCCACCTCGTGCCGGTCGGCGGCGAGGTACTCCCGAACCAGGTTGAGAACCCTGGGTTCGTCGTCCACGACCAGCACCCGGAGCGCCCGCGTCTCCGGAACGGGACGCTGAGGTTCCGTGATCTTCTCGAGCGCCACGAGCGGCTTGATCGGGAGCCTGATCTCGATCACGGTCCCCTCCCCCGGCGTGCTCTGGATCGTGATGGTGCCCCCATGGCGGGTCACGATTCCATACACCATCGGGAGACCCAGCCCCGTTCCTTCGGCCCCCTTGGTCGTGAAGAACGGCTCGAGACAGCGCCGTCGCACTTCGTCCGTCATCCCGGTGCCCGTGTCCACCACGTCGAGAACGACAAATGTTCCGTCGATTCGCGTGCGGACCGTGATCGTTCCGCCTTCCGGCATCGCGTCCACGGCGTTGAAGATCAGATTGGTGAGCATCTCGCGAAGATCCGCGTCGTTGCCGGAGAAGAGCGGTATTTTGGCCAGCTCGGTCTTCACCTCGATGGTAATGCCTTCGACGAGCGCCTGATCCTTCCACTTGGGCCGGGTCATGGCGACCGTCTGCCGCACGATCGTATCCAGAGCGACCACCGGGAATACCTCCGCTTCGTCGCGCGGGCGGTAGAACTCCCGCAGGCGCTTCACGACGTGGGCGGCATCCCTCGCGGCCGTATTGATGTTCTTGAGGTAGCTCAGAGTCTTCTCACGGTCGTCGAGGATCTGGGGCCGCACCAGGAGGAAATCGGTATAGCCCACGATGGGGGTAAGGGCATTATTGAAATCGTGCGTCACCCCGCTGGCCATCTGGCCCAAGGCCCGTAGCCGCTCCTGCTGCACCATGCTCTCCTGGGCGCGGTGGAGATCGCTGAGAGCCTTCTCGAGCTTCTGATTGCTCTCCGTGAGGGCTTCCTTGGCGCGGGTCCGCTCGTCGACGAGCGCTCGAAGCTCACGCGTGCGCCGTTCGAGTCGGCGGACGCGCGACCGGTGCCACCAGACGCCGAGCAGCACCACGACACCGCCGCAGAGTCCGAAGAATCCGTACGTTTGATAGAAGTGCGGCGCGAGCTCCACCGCGACCGATGCGTCGCCGGCGCTCCACACGCCGTCGTTATTGCAGGCCATGACTCGAAACGCGTACCGGCCGGGCGGGATGTTGGTGTAGTACGCCACCCTTCTCGTGCCGGCCTCGACCCAGTCGCGGTCGAATCCTTCCAGGCGGTAACGGAAGTGCACCCGCTCCGGCGCCAAGTAGCTCAGGGCGGTGTAGTGGAACTCGAGTCCTCCCTTTCCCGGCGGGACGTGCCCGTTCCCCCTTAACGCCAGGTCCTTTCCGTCCGCGACCACGCGCTCGACCAGGACCGGCGGCGGACGGCGGTTGACCGCGATGTGATTCGGATCGAGGACGGCGGCGCCCCCGAGTGTTGAGAACCAGAGCTTGCCGTCGGCGGCTCTGATCGCGCCGGGCGAGTTGCCGTTGCACTCGCGGCTGCGCATTCCGTCGGCTTCGCCGAAGGCGAGGGGCGTGACCGACTGGATCTTGCCGTCGGCGACGCCGTCGAGTTGGGCGCGGCTCACGCGCGAGATGCCGACGTTGCAGGTCATCCAGAAGTTGCCCTGCGTGTCTTCCAGGATCGAGTAGATGGTGTCATCAAAGAGCCCGTTCTTGGTCGTGATCTGCCGGAACGCCCCATCCCGGTATCGAATGAGGCCGCCCCCCAGCGTGCCGATCCAGATCGTTCCCTGCGCGTCCTGAGTGATGGCCCCGATGACGTCGTACGGGAAGCCGTTCCGCGTCGAGTAGTTCGTGAAGTGGCCGTCCTCGAGCCGGCTGATCCCGCCGCCGATGGTCCCGATCCAGAGGGCTCCGTCGCGATCCTCGAATAGATCCCGCACCATGTTGTGCGCGAGTCCCTGGGCCGTGGTGTACGAAGTGAATTTGCCGTCCTTGTACCGATCGAGCCCGCCCCCGTTGTAGCCGATCCAGAGGTTGCCCTTCCGGTCTTCACGCATGGTCGTCACGACGTTGCGCCCCGGCCCGCTCGGCGACAGCGTCGTGAACTTCCCGTCCTTGAATCGGGAAAGCCCGCCGCCGAAGGTCCCGAGCCAGATCGCGCCGGTGTGGTCCTCGCACAGCGACTCGATGAGATCGCTCGACAGGCCGTCCTTCGCCGTGTACGAAACGAAGGCGCCGTCTTTATAGCGGCTCACTCCCCCGCCCCGGGTTCCAACCCAAACCGCGCCGCTCCTGTCTTCGAGCAGTGGGCCCACCGCGTCGTGCACGAGCCCTTCGCGTGTCGTGAAGTTGAGGAACTTGCCGTCCTGGAGCCGGGTGAGGCCGCCGCCGAAGGTCCCGACCCAAAGGCTCCCCTCCCGATCCTCGCGAATGCTTCGGACTCGATCGCCGGAGAGCCCGTCCTTCGCCGTGAGCGAAGAGAATGTTCCCCGCGTCAGGCGACACAGCCCACCCTCGGTTCCGATCCAGAGATTTCCCGCGCGGTCCTCGCACAGTGCGTAGACGGCGTCGTCCGGAAGTCCGTCCGCGCGCCGGTAGGTGGTGAAGCGGCCGTCCGCGTATCGCGAGAGCCCGCCCAGCGTACCGATCCAGAGCACCCCCTGCCGATCGCGATAGAGCGACATGACCGAGTTCTCGGCGAGGCCGTCGCGCGTGGTGTAGACAACGGCCTTCCCGTCGTGAAACCGGCTCAAGCCCTCGGTGGTGGCGAGCCAGAGGCTTCCGTCCTCGTCCTTCACGATGCCGCGCACGATGTCGCTCGAGAGGCCGTCACGCTGCGTGTAGGCAATCGCGCGCGCCTTCTGGAGAAGCAGCAGGCCGCCACCGACGGTGCCGACCCAGAGGCCGCCGTGCCCGTCCTCAAAGGCGGGTCGAACCGCGTTGTTCGCGATCCCCAGCTCATGGCCGCGCTGCGTGAACGTGCCGTCCTTGTAGTGGGCGAGCCCGCCGTTCAACGTCCCAATCCAGAAGCCTCCGTCGAGGGCCGGCGAGAGACCAACGACGTAGTTGTGGCGAAGCGATCCGGTCGATTGATTGAACGTGGTGAAATGAGCGCCGTCGAAGCGCGTGAGCCCCTCTTCGGTGCCGAACCAGAGGTAACCGTCCGGGGCCTCGAGGATGGCATGCACGGAGTTTTGAGGGAGTCCGTCCTTCGCGAACCAGGTCTGGACGGCGTACTGGGTGATCGCCCGCGCCGGATCGAGCGCGAGGCCGACGCGCGGAAGGAGGATCAAGAAGAGGGCGATGCCCACAGATCGAATCGTCTGCACCGCCATTGTTATCGGCCGTTTTGCGTCCCACGGTGCGCATTAATTGTTCCGGCGCCTGCCTCCCCGATTCCCAGAGAGACCCGCTCGGCGGCCGTCTCCAGATGGGGCTATCGCACCATAAGCATTTGTGATAAAATCAGTTATAGCGACGGCTACAACACTCGGCGCCACATCTGCTACAAGGAGACCATGAGCGAGGAGAGCCAGGCGGCCAGGGGGAAGGGCCCGCACGAGAAACGGATCGTGATCGTGGTGCTCCCCGTCTACAACGAGGAAGCCCGTATCGAGAGCCTGCTGAACCACGTCGACGAGGCCCTCGAAGACGCCTCCATGCCCTATCGCGTCATTCTCGTCGATGACGGCAGCCGCGACTCCACGCGGGAGATCGTGCGCGACTGCGCGACCCGGATGCCGATCCGGCTGATGCAGCACGAGGTCAATTTGGGCCTGGGCGCGACGATCCGCGACGGGCTCGTCGCGGCCGCGGAGACGGCCGGGGACCGGGACATCATCGTGACGATGGACGCGGACGACACCCATGCCCCGGGGCTGATCCTTCGAATGGTGCGCATGATTTCCGAGGGGCACGATGTCGTCATCGCCTCCCGATACCGCGCCGGATCGAGGTGCGTCGGCGTCCCCCTGTTCCGGCAGGCGCTGAGCTACGGCGCCTCCTGGTTGTTCCGCGTCGTGTTTCCCACCCGGGGCGTCAGGGACTTCACATGCGGCTATCGGGCCTATCGCGCGCGCGTCGTCCGGGACGCGCTCGCCCGATACGGCGAGAGCTTTCTCGACCAGGACGGCTTTCAGTGCATGGTCGATATCCTTCTCAAGCTCCGCAGAATGAACCTGATCTTCGGGGAAGTGCCGTTCATCCTCCGCTACGACTGGAAAGAAGGCGGAAGCAAGATGAACGTGGCGCGGACCGTGCGGGCCACGATTGGATTGCTGTGGAAGCGGCGGTTCGGCGATTGACCGCGCCCGGAGAAAAGCGTTTCGAGCGGGAGTACTACGAAGCGAACTACCGCGACTATGCGCGCCAAAATCCGCCTCGGAAGCTGCAATTCTACCGCGGCCTGGCGGAACGCGCCGTCGCGGGGAAACCCTCTCCGCGAATTCTCGATTTCGGTTGCGCGTTCGGAGCATTTCTCTCGGCCTTGGATTCAACGTGGCGACGATTCGGCGCCGATGTGAGCCAGTACGCGACCGAGCGCGCTGCTCTGGCGGTGCCTGACGCCACGTTCGCCAGAGCGGACATCGACTCGATCCCATTCTCAGGAACGTTCGACGTCATCACGGCCTTCGACGTCATCGAGCATGTGCCGTCCCTGGAGCTGGTGGCGTCGGTCATCCAGTCCAAGCTCTCTTCGGACGGCTGCTTCATCTTCGTGGTGCCCGTCTACGATGGGCCGACGGGACCGATCGTGCGCCTCCTGGACAAGGATGAGACTCACCTACACAAGCGATCTCGCGACTTCTGGCTTGCGTGGGCCGCGGAGAACTTCACCGTCGGGGAGTGGTGGGGAATCTACCGGTACCTCGTGCCGGGGCTGGGCTACCTGCACCTCCCGACACAGGCTTGGCGTCGCTGGACACCCGCGATCGCGGTCGCCGCACGAAAGCGCTCCGGATGAGCAAGAAACGCCGGAAGGAGATCAAGCCCGGGGGAAGCGCCCCGAGGGAAGGCCCCGCGCAGAGCGACGCTCTTCGACGCATGGAGTGGGGCGTCGCGATCGTCCTCACGCTGGTTGCCGTTCTGTTCCACATCGCCTTCTTGACGCACGCCGGGGCGCTGTGGCGCGACGAGGTCAACACCGCCGCGTTCGCAGCGATGCCTTCGCTCCACGACCTCTACGCCTCGCTCCGGTACGACGGGTTTCCCCCGATGGCCGCGTTGCTGCTGCGCGGTTGGACTCATGCCGGATGGGGCGGCGGCGACCAGAGCCTCCGAGTGTTCGGTTTCGTGATCGGAGTCATGTTTCTTGGAGCCCTGTGGTTTGCTTGCCGGTCGCTCCGCTGCCCTACACCCCTCTTCTCGCTGAGCCTGCTCGGTCTCAACCCGGTCGTCATCCGCGCCGTGGACTCGATCCGGCCGTACGGCCTTGGAATGGTGATGATGGTCGCGACGCTCGGGCTCGTATGGAGGGCCGTCGAATCTCCTTCCACGAAGCGGCTCGTCGCCGCGGGGCTCCTCGCTGTCCTCAGCGTCCAGTGCATGTACCAGAACGCCTTCCTGCTCCTGGGGATCTGCGTGGCGGGCGCGGCGGTTTCACTGCGTCGCGCGGATCGGAAAACGGCCGGCGCGATCGTATTGGTGGGCGCCGCCGCGGCTCTATCCTTGCTTCCCTATCGCGCCAGCATCGCGGGGGCCCAGGACTGGAACGTCGTGGTACGGAGCCCGACAAGCGTGAAGCAGCTGCTCTCCGTCCTCCTCGAAGCTCTCGGCCCGGGCGGACCCACGGTGGTGCTGCCGTGGATCGTGCTCGCCCTCCTCTGCGTGTGGGTGGCATTCCGCGGCCTCCGCTCGCGCTCGGCCGGGCCCGCAGGCGCGGGGACGAGCGTCGCGCTATTCAGCGGGGCCGTCTTGATCGCCGCCGCCGCCGCGTTTTTGATCGCGCTGAAGTCGACCCAGTTGCAGACGCAGCCGTGGTATTACGTCCCGCTGTTGGCGACGGTCGCCCCGGTCCTTGACGCGAGCACATGGACCACGGCGACTGCCAGGGTGTGGCGAGTCGCCAGGCTGGTCTGTGCGCTCGGAATCGCAGGGGCGATGGCGGTGCCGGCCATGGGGCAGATGAGCGAGCGCCGGACGAACGTCGACATCGTCGCGTCGCTGGTCGCCAGGGAGGCCGCGGCCGGGGACCTGATTCTCGTGTCCCCTTGGTACTACGGCGTCAGCTTCCACCGGTACTACAAAGGGCCGGTCGAATGGGCGACGCTCCCGCCCCTCGACGATCTCCGGATCCACCGATACGACCTGCTCAAGACCGCGATGACGCGGCCGAATCCGATCGATCCGGTTCTCGCGAAGATGGCGGGGGCCTTGGAATCGGGGCATCGACTGTGGCTGGTCGGGGTTCTACCGGATCCGAGGAGCGTGGAGCAGCCGGCGGTCCCGCCCCCGGCGCCCAACGCGACGTCCGGCTGGTATTGCGGGCCCTACCTCGCGGCGTGGGCCCAGCAGGCTTCCTACCTCTTGAAGTCGCACGCCATCCAGGCCGAGGTCCGGCCGACCGGAGCCGGCCGCCCCATCAATCCCTACGAAAACGTGCCGGTTGTCGTGGTATCGGGGTGGAGGTGATTCGCGCCGGGCCGCCCGACGCCGCGGGTCACTGGAGCAGCGTCCCCTCGTAGATCCCGTAGCGCTCGGCGGGTATCTTTCCCACCGTGAACGGCAGCAGGCCGAACGCGTCGGAATAGAGGCCGGCGCCGAGGCGCATCGTCGCGATCCAGTGGCTTCCGGGAACCTCGATCGTTTCCACCAACCGGGTTCGGTCCTCGGGCGCGGGCGAAACGTTGGTGTTGTCTTCCGGAATGACGATGAGGTCCCCCGGATAGAGCCGCGTCGCTTTCGAATCGATCGGCTTTGCCCCCAGCGCCTCCATGTAGTACTGGAACCCCCAGTGACCCTCGAACCAGAGCCCACGGGGGTGCCCCTGGTACTTGGCGTGGATCACCTTCGCGGCCTGCCGCGCGCTGTCGGCGTACTCGAGATCGGCCCATCCCACTCCCAGGGCGACGACGGCCGCCACGCCTACTCCGGCGATCGTCTGCCGCGCGCTCAGCCCCGCCTTTCCTCGATGCTCGAGGGAGCGCATCATCATGATGGCGGCGGCGGGAACCAACGGCAGGATCGATCGCGCGTTCGTCGACCAGTTCACCATCGCGGCAAAGGTGAACGTGCCGAGGATCCAGAGAGAGAGCACGACTTCATCGGGATCGTTCCCTTTCTTGAGCGCGAGGACGGCCGGCGCCAGAACGCTGAGTCCCCCGGTCACGAATACGCCCAGGAGCCCCGCCGTTACCCATAGGTTTTGCTCCCCGTCCCCCAGCCCGTGGCTCCCGATCATGCGAGCGCTCGCGACGGCCACGGTCACCGTGATCGCGACCGCCGCGCCCGCGAAGAGCGCCACCGGCCGCCACGAGCGAAGTGCGAAGAACCACACGGCACCCAGACAGCCACCCGTGAACCCCAATCCGATCAGCAGCTTTTCAAACGACCATTTGCTCCAACCGGTCCGGGCCCCCGTCGCGTAGGAAGCCGCATCCATCAAGAGACCCCGCCCGTACAGCTCGTGCGTCGCCCATTGATAGGCAGCCAGGAGGAGGACCGGCACGAGGAGATACGCGGTGGCCGACACGAAGCGTCGTTCGCGGAGCCATGTGTAGAGAAACAGCAATGGGATCAGCGACATCCCGAAGTACTTCGCGAGGGAGCACAAGGCGATCGACAAGCCCGAGAGCGTCAGGAGGATCCAGGAGCGTCGCTCGAGGCCCGTCACCCAGAAGTAGATCGCGAATATCCAGAGGGCGAGCGTGAACGTGTCCGACATGACGTTGCTGCTCGATACGATGAAGGCCGGTGTGAAGAGCGTGCATAGGCTCGCCAGGAGCGGCCGGCGACACATTCGCTCGGCAAGGAGATAGGTTCCGATGATCGCGGCGATTGCCGGCAGGAGGAACGCCAGGTGGAGGCCCCGCTCGCTCCATCCGACCACGGCGGCGACGGCGGCGATGTAATAGGAGGTCAAGGGAGGGTTCTTGGTGACCTCCGACATCGGCAGCGTGATCCCGTACCAATTGACGGCGAACCCGTAGGGATTCCCGGGATTCACCTGAATCTGTTTCGCCGCCCACAGAAACAGGGGATCGTCGATGTGGAACGACTTTCCGAGGAACGGGACGAGGCTCGCGATCGTGAGCGCGGCCAGGAGGAGGAGGCGGAGGCCGCGACGCCCGCTCACCGTCGGCTCCGCGGGAGCCGGGCCGGCCGGGGCCGGGGTCTGCCGTTTGCGTGCGGATTTTCCCACCGGAATCGCCTCCGAGTGTCCGCGCTGCGCCGCGCGTTACGACGCCGACTCGTCGGGCGTGACGATACCACGGCTTCAGCGCGAATTGACGCCGTCTACCGCCAGTTCGGGAGGGAGTCGCTGACGTTCAAAAGCTCCGGCACCGTGACGAACCGGTATCCTCGGGCGCGGAGCCTTCGGATGATCTCGGGAAGCGCCGCGACCGTCTCGCTTCGATCCGCGGACCGCGTGAGGTTAAGCCCGTCATGGAGAAGGATGATGGAGCCGGAATGAGCCCGGTCGACCGTGCGGTCGGCGAGCGTTCGCGCCGGCATACGCACCCAGTCCCCCGGAGCGTCGTCCCACGTAACCGTGACGAGCGAGTCCCTGGCGACCGTGCTCATGAGCCACGGCGTGCGGATCCCCTGCGGCGGCCGGAAAAGGTGAGGATAGACGCCCGTGGCCGAGTGAATCGTCCGCTCGGCGCGGTCTAGATCCGCCCGCAGGGTCGCTGTGGCCTCGAAGGCGAATCCGGCGGTGTGCGTGTCGCTGTGGTTTCCGACTGCGTGTCCCTCCTGAACGATCCGCTTGGCAGTGCGAGGGTCGCGGCGAACGTTGCTTCCGATCAGGAAGAACGTCGCGCGGACATGTTCCCTCCTGAGAACGTCGAGCACCTCCGAGGTAAACGGCTCGTTGGGGCCGTCGTCGAAGGTGAGCGCGACCAGTTTCCCATGTGTCGTCCCGCTCCAGTGCGTGATGCCGAACGCGTTCGACCAGGGAGAGAGGACGTCGTACAGGCCCGTGCCGACCAGGAGCGCGGCGAGCGATGAAACGGTCCAGGCGACGGTCCGCCTTCTCCTGAGCCCGAGCTCCTGCCGCGAACGCGGCGCCTCGACGCGATCGCGGATATCGGGGAAGCTGGTCCAGAGCGGCTTGCGGCGGAGCTTTAGCGAGGCAAAGTTGGTCGCGTAGAGGAAGGAGCTCAGGACAAGCGAGCGATTCCAGCGCCGGGACGAGGTCCTGACCGCAAGATCCGGCAGAAGAATCACCCGTCCGAATCGCCGCAGGCGCGCCGAGAGCTCCGTATCGGATTGGAGGTTGAACCGGGAATCCCAGCCGCCCGCGGCCACGAACACGGAGCGCCGGACCGAGAAATTCGCTCCCCAGAGGTGGGGGCCGCGCGGATTCCGCCTGTCGACGCGGTTGATGAGCGGAAGGAGCCCCTGCGTCAGGAGCCGGGCCTTCCAGTTCGCCCGACAGAACTCAATTTCGCCGCCGACCGCGACAACGCCATCGTCGTACGCCCGGACGAGACGGGTGATCCAATCGGGAGGGACGACGGTGTCCGCGTCGGTGGACGCTATGATCTCGCCGGTTGCCGCTGCGAACCCTCGGGCCAGAGCCTTGCTGTATCCTCGGTGAGGTTCCTGGAGGACCGTGACCCCCTCGCGAGCCGCGAGCAGGCCGGTACGATCGCTGCTCGCGTTGTCGACGACGATGATCTCGATCGCGCCGTCATAGTCCTGGCGCTTCAGCGCCGCCAGGCATGCGGGTAGAAGGTGCTCCTCGTTGAAGGCCGGTACCACGACGCTGACTTTCATTTCGCTCCGCTCCGGGATTTCCAATCGAGAGGTTCCAGGCCGACCTTCAGCCGAACTTCGTTATGCCAATTTCCCGCTTCCTTCCTGTAGGTCTTCTTGGCGAAAGGGAGAATCGGGTTCCCCTCGAGCGAATGCTTCGTGGCCAAAGCGCCCTGGAACGTCACGATCGACGTATAGGCGCCGAGCGGCGCCACATCCACGAAGCACCGGGCATCGACCCTCCCGGCGAACAGGCGTACGAGGAGGTGACGCAGGGGCTTCCAGCGAGTCACGATTCTGCCCGCCGATGGATCAGCAATTGCGATGCCCCAGGAATCCTCCCGAAGCGCCTCGACCGCTGCCCGAAATGCAAATCCCGCGGGCGCCCGGAGGGTGTCCGCGCTGGCAGCGCCGAGGAAGAGGGTCCAAGCGCTTCGGCCGATCGTCGGCGTCGGCCGGAGGGCGAAGGTATCCGGTGGAGTGGAGCTCTTCGCGGCGGCGGCCGGCGGGAACACGAGATACGGCATGAGGGTCGCCGCGGCCAGAAGGCCGGCCCCAAGACCGAATCCGGTATCGATTCTTCCATGAACCCTCACTGCCACGTCCGCCCCCAGCATTCCAGTGTCAGGATCGTCCAGAGCAGAAGCGATCTCCCGGGCACGCCTCGACGCTGCTCCTCCCAGAGTGTCCGAATCGACCCGACGTCCAGGAACTGCGAGACGAACGGATTCCCGGCCAGCACGCGGTCCTCGAGAATCGACCCGAGCGGCCCGCGTAGCCACCGGCCGAGCGGAGGCGTGAAGCCCTTCTTTCGCCTTTCCAGAATGCGGGACGGCACAACATCACGAAGCGCATTCCTCAAGATCCCCTTCCCGCGACCCGCTGTGACCTTCATCTCACAAGGGATCCGTCCGGCGAGCTCGACCAGCATGTGATCGAGGAGAGGCACCCGCACCTCGAGACCGTGCGCCATGCTGGCCCGATCCACCTTGGTCAGGATTCCGTCGGCGAGAAACGTCTTGAAGTCGAGGTACATGAGCTGGGAGGTCGAATCCCAGCCCCTGGACCGCTCCAGATGTCGGCTCAGGATGGAGAAAGGATCGTGATCCCGGAGCGCCTTCCGGAAGGCGCCGCTATAGAGGGTTCCCTTGAGGGCGGCGTCGCACCGCGTCACCTCCCTCCAATACACGTCCGTCGACGGGCCAAGAATGTCGCGCACGAATTCCCCGAGCCGCGAAATCCCCGGGCGGGACGGAGCCCGCGATCCCCCACCCTTGGCCGCTGTGCGCATTCCGGCGCTCGACGCGACGGGAAGGAAACGGCGAATCGTCCTGAGCTTCGCGTCGTAGTGATGCCGCCGGTATCCCCCGAAGCTCTCGTCCCCTCCGTCCCCGGAGAGACAGACCGCGACGCGGCGGCGCGCGCGCTCACAGAGCACGAACGTCGGAAGCGCGGACGCATCGGCGAACGGCTCGTCGTAGTGCCGCGCGAGCCGGTCCAGGATCGCGGTGTCCGGCTCGGGAACCGGCACGTCGTGCCATTCGGCCCCGAACGCGCCTGCCGCGGATTCACCGAAGGCGCGGTCCTCATCGCGCGTCCCGGGAAAACTGGCCGTGAAGGCGGGAATTCCGGACCCAATCTCCTCCGCCATCGACGCGAGCATCGCCGTCGAGTCGATTCCCCCCGACAGCAGCGTCCCCAAGGGAACGTCCGAAACAAGGTGGCTTGAGATCGACCCCCTCAGCGCGCCCCGAAGGGCCTCGACGACTTCGCCGCGCCGAGGGCCCGGGTGCGGCGTGAGGTCGAGATCCCAGTACTCGGTTTCCGTAACGCCGCGCGCCGTCACGGAGAGCATGTGGCCCGCGCTCAGCTTCCGGATTCCGTGATAGGCGGTCCGCGGGGACGGGATGTAGCCGAGCGTGAGGAAGTCGTCGATCGACCGCTCGTCGAGGCCGTGCGACACGGCCGGATGACACAAGATCGCCTTGATCTCGGACCCAAAAAGGAAGAGCGGCCCCTCGTGATAGTAGTAGAGCGGCTTGAGGCCCATGCGGTCGCGCGCCAGCCACAGCGCTCGCTTCCGCTGGTCCCAGATCGCGAACGCGAACATGCCGCGGAGACGCTGAATACAGCGCTCCCCCCACTGTTCGTACGCCTGCAGGACGACCTCGGTATCGCTCTGCGTCCGGAATCGGCGCCCGTCACGCTCCATCTCGCACCGGAGCTCCCGGTAGTTGTAGATCTCGCCGTTGATGACGATCGCGGTCAGACCGTCTTCGCTGACGAGGGGCTGACGGCCGCCTTCCAGGTCGATGACCGCCAGGCGGCGATGGGCGAGCCCCGCTTCCCCTCCGAGGAAGGTGCCTTCGCCGTCCGGCCCCCGGTGGGCCAGCGCGCGGTTCATGCTCTTCAGCAGCTCCGGCGATTCCTTCTCGGTCGGGTTGGGACGGAAGAATCCGGCGATCCCGCACATCGATCTCAGCCCTCCTGCGCCACGGAGTCGAGCGGCTCCAACGGGCCGCAGCGCGCGAGCAGCGCGGGGAGGACGAAGAGAAGCAGGAGCGCCGAGATCGCGAATCCGCCGATGACCGCGATGGCAAGCGGGCGGAGCAGCGCGCTCCCCGAGCCCATCCCGAGCGCGAGCGGGGCGAGCGCGGCGATTCCGGCGGCCGTCGTCATCAGAATGGGCCGTGCTCTGCGAAGCGCCGCCGCCGCCGCGGCGGCCGGCGGCTCCGAACCGGCGGCCAAGGCGCGTCGATGCTCCGTGACGAGGAAGTAGGCGTTCTCCGCGACGATTCCAACCACCATGATGGCGCCGACGAAACTGGTTACGTTGAACGTCGCGCCGGTCAGATTGAGAGCGGCGAACACCCCCGCCAGAGAGGCGATCGCGACCGCGATCACGGCGGCCGCGTGACTCCACGAGCGAAATGAGACGAGGAGCAGAAGCAGGACCAGAACCGTCGCGCCGATCAGCACGCCTGTCAGCCCGCGGAAGGAGGACTGCTGCTCGGCCCAGAGCCCGGCGTACTCGACCGACGTGCCGGGGCCGAGCGGCAAGTCCCGCCCCAGCCGGCTCCGGATCTCCGCGATGGCCGTACCGAGATCGCGCCCCGACAGACGGGCGGTCACGGTGACCATCGTTCGTTGATCGTCCCTCGCGATTTCGGTCTCGCCCGGGACGATATGCACGCTCGCCAAGTCCCCCACCCGCAGCCAATGGCCCGGGGAAACCGGGATTCGCGCGTCGCCGAGCGCGCCGGTACCAGGGTCTCCTTCCGGAAGCGGCAACCGCAACCGCACGGGCCATGCCCGGGCCCCGCGCTGGATCTGACCGACCTCGATGCCCTGGAGATACGGCGCGGCGCCCCGCGCGAGCCCGTCCGCGCCGAGGCCCAGGCGCGCGGCCTCGGCGTTCGGCACGAGCGACAGGGTCGGCCCGCTCACGACGACCCCGCTCCGCACGTCCACGACGCCCGGGACACGCGCGATAAGACCTGCGGCCTGGCGCGCCCGCTGCTCGATGACCCCCCGATCCTCGCCCAGGATGCGGATGTCGATCGGTTGGGGGCTCGTGGTCAGGTCCCCGATGACGTCCTCCACGAGTTGTCCGAACTCCACGGTCAAAGTCGGCGCCACCGCCCGTACGTGGCTTCGGACGGCATCCGCGATCTCGTCCGCCGACCGCCGCCTCCCCGCCCGGAGCCGGAGCGCGTAGTCGCCCACGTTGGGTTCCGTCGCGAAGAATCCCAGCTGATCCCCCGTCCGGCGGGACCACGCCGTGATTTCCGGAATGGAGTCGAGGCCGGCCTCGACCTGGCGGAGCTGGCGATCCGTCTCCGACACGGAGGTGCCAGGAAGCGTCGCGTAGTCCAGGATGAGCGCGCCCTCGTCCATCTCGGGCAGGAAGCCGGTTCCGACGGTCGAATGGAGAAGCAGGATCGCGCCGAAGAGCACCAGAGGCGGGACGATCGCGACCCAGGTATGGGCCGTGCCGTAGCGAATCGCGCGCTCCTGCCACCGCGGCGGCTGTCTGAGCCCGCGCGGCGCTGCTGCGCGGCGACCCCGGCCGAACCGCGGCAGCACGGTCACGCAGAGGAGCAGCGAGCTCGTGAGCATGAGTGTCATCGCCAGGGCGAGGACGCGGAAGAACGCGCCGGAGACGCCCCCGAGGAACATGAACGGGAGAAATATGGCGATCGTGCAGAGGCTCGATCCCAAGAGCGCAGGGAAGATCGCGGCCATCGCGACGACGAGATCCCGGGGGCCCGTCGAGCCCCTGAGCTCGTGATCCAGGTGCTCCACGACGACGATGGCGTCGTCGAGCACGAGGCCGATCGCCGCGGCGATCCCTCCGAGGGTCATGAGGTTCAACGAGTGCCCGCTGAGCGAGAGCCCGAGCAGCGTAAGCCCGATGCTTCCCGGAAGCACGAGCGCCGCGGCCAGGCCAAGCCGAAGGCTCCCAAGAAAGAGCATCACGATCACGATGGCCATGAGGGCGCCCACGATGAGGCTCTCGCGCACGCTCTCAACCGAGCCGCGAAGCAGATCGGCCTGGTCGTAGAACGTCTCCACGGTCACGTCGGGCGGCAACAAACTCCGGTGCTCCGCGAGCCAGCGGCCGGCGGCTTGAGAGAGGCCGAGGGTGCTCGCCGAGCGCTGGCGAAGCAGGTTCACCAGGACGGCCTCCTGGGAGCGCGCCGCGAACCGGGTGAACCGAGGCGCGGGAGCGAGCGAAATGCTTCCGAGCTGGCCCAGGGAGACCGGCGGGCCGCCCTCGACCGGCACGGTCAGCGCGGAGAGGGCGTCCAGGTTCGCGGGCCGCGCATCCGCGACGCTCAGATAAAGCTCGCGGTTCGCGTCGAGCAGGCCGACGGTATGCAGTGCGTCCGCGCGGCGGACCACGTCGGCCACGACATCGGCGTCCAACCCGCGCCCCTCCAACGAGGCCGGATTCAAGGTGACGCGCGCTTCGAGATCGTCGCCGCCTTGGACCACGACCTGAGAAACACCCGGCAGGCGCGCCAGCGCGGGCTTCAAGCGCAGGACGGCGAGGTCGCGCAGCTCCGCGAGGCTCCGCGTTCCGGATGTGAGGGAGAAACCCAGCACCGGAAAGAGGGCCGGCGTCATGAGGCGCGACTCGACCGTGGTCCCATCGGGGAGCGAGCCACGGGCCGCGTCCACCTGCGCCTGGACCCGCTGAAGGGTCAAGTCCATGTTGGAGCGCCACTCGCAGTCCAGATTGATCTCGACTGAGCCGCGACTCGTGGTCGAGCGCATCTCCCGGACCCCCGGCACCCACCGCACGGCGTCCTCGAGGGGCCTCGTGACCGCGCGCAGCATCTCCTCGGTGGGGCGCTCCCCGCACTCCGCGATGATCTTGACGCGCGGAAAGACGACCTCCGGCAGAATGGCCGCGGGCATGCGAAGGGCCGACCAGAGTCCGACCACGATGGCCGCGACGATCGCCGCCTGCGTCGAGCGCTGTTGCGCGCGAAGCGATTCGAAGAAGCGAATCACGGGATCGGCTTGACGCGCGTGCCTTCGGGAAGGCCGCGCTGCCCCTCGATCACGACCCGCGTCCCGGCCGCCGGGGGCGGATGGATCACCTCGTGCCAGCCGGCCTCTCCCGCTCCGAGGGTGACCACGACCCAAGAGAGGCGCCCCGCCGCGTCAACCACGGCCACGCGCCGCTCGCCGCTAAGATCGTCCTCGACGATTGAGGAGTCGGGTAACGCGACGGCACGGTGCGAGGCCCCCACCGTGATCGCGGCGGAGCCGAACCGGCCCAGGTCCGGCGGCGGTTCGCGCTCACTCGGCGTGAGCCAGATCAGCGACGCTTGATCGGAGGAGCTGGCCATGGGTAGCACACGCGCCACCTTGGCCGGCCGCGACACGGTTCCAGCGTCGAGGATCGCGGCCGGTTGGCCGGCGCGCACGCGGCTCGCCGCGGTGGACGGCACGTGGGCTTCGAAGACCAGCGCGGCAAACGGGGCCACGGCGACGATCTCCGCACCGTCGGCGACCTGCGCGCCCGGCTCGACGGTCCGGCGCACAACGGCACCCGCTTCGCGGAGGATGAGAGGAACACGGATGAGCTCGCGGCGAGCGAGCTCCAGGGCGCGACGCGCGTCGTCCCGGGCGGTCGCGTCGCGGGCCTCGCTCACCAACAGCTCCGCGCCCCGGATCGCGGCCCACGAATCGCGAGTCACGAGGGTGCCTGCCCGTTGGCCCACCGCCACGCGGTCCCCCACCATGACGAAGAGCGACTCGATCACCCCCGCGACTGGAGCGGCCACGACAAGCTCCCCGCTGGAGCGCCACACGCCGGTCGCGCGGACTTGGTCCGCGAAGGTGCGGAGCTCGAGCGTCGCCACCCGCACCGGGACAACGGGGCCGACGTCGCCGCCGGTGCCCGCTCCCTCTCCGCCGTCGCCGGCGCCATGGCCGCAGCCGGCGACAAAAGCGAGCGCGACGGCGGATGCGATCGTCGCGATCGAGCCACGGGCGCTCATCGCTGAAGCGCCCCTTCCCAGCGCGCCAGCCGCGCTTCCAGGCGGGCGTCGGCCAAGCGAATCCGCGCGTCATCCACCTGCTGCCGGCCGTCGAGCAGGTCGAGCAGGCTCGAGCCGCCGCCGGCGTAGAGGCTGCGCAATCGGAGAAGGTTCTCTTCGGCGCGAACGAGAGAGGCCCGGGCGAGCGCCGCCCGCTCGGAGGCGGCTCTCCAACGACCCAGCAGATCCAAGATCTCTCGGCGCCGCTGCGCCGATCCGGCGGCAAGGCGCCCTTCCGCGGCGCGGAGCCGCGCCTCCTGGGCTCCGACGGCTCTCCCAACGGAAGGATCCAGCAAGGGGCGGCGGAACGTGAGCGAGACCGAGGCGCCCAGGTCCCTTCGGAGCCGGTCTCCGAAGGTCGCTTGCGGATCGACGCTCGAGAGATTCTCGGGCACCGCGCGAGTCAGATCGGAACCCCAGATGCCCGCGTCCGCGGAGATGTCGACCAGCAGCCCGTTCCGGCGCCGGACCTGGTCCAGGGCCAGCCGCGAGCCGACCGCGGCTGCGCGGGCCGCGCGCACTTCAGGCGCGCGCTCGACCGCTGCCAGCAAACGGACCGAATCCTCGTCGGCAGGAGCGGCATCGGCGGTCGCGGCGGGCTCGACAATCGAGACCCTTCGGGGCGGATCGAGCGAGAGGAGCTGCGCCAGCTGGCGCTCGAGCGCTTCGCTCGCCACGTGGACCGAGAGCAGATCCGCGACGACGGCATCGCGCGCCAGTTGAACCCTGACCGCGTCCGAGCGCCCGTGGACCCCTGCCCGAACCCCCGATTGAATGAGCCCGCCCAGGTGATCCAGCCATTCCAGCGCGTCGCGGGCGGCCGCCTCCAGTTCCTGCTGCCTCAGGATTCCAAGCGAGCTGCCTGCCGCTCGGATGCCGGCGTCGCGCGCGACCAGGTCGCGATTGGCCGCGGCGCCCGCGACCCCAACCTCCGCTTGGGTTCGTTCGCGCCGCCGCACGCCGGCGTCGAGAAGGGGCACCGTCAGCCCGATCTTCACGCCGTACTCGCCGAGGTTCGTGATGGCGGGATCGTAGAAGCCCGAAGGGGCTACCGTCGCTCCACCGAAGAGCGCGAACGCGGGGCGGCGATTGAGCCGCGTCGCCGAGGAATCGAGCCGCGCGGCGGTCAGGTCCTGGGCGCTGGCTCCGACGTCGGGGGCGCGCTCCAGCGCGAGCGCGACACACTGATCGACCGTGAGCCGGTCCGCCGCGCCCGCCGCGGAGTCGCCGGCGGCTTCCGTGGCCGCGCGAACCGGAGCGGCGGACGCAAGGACCGTCACCGCAAGCGCCAGCGCCGCAGCGCCGAGCGCACCGCCGGGAAGCCGGGGCATCAGAAGCGTGCGGAGAGGCCCGGGCGGAACAGCACCGCCCCGTTGTTATCGACCGCGACCCCAAGGCAGGCCTTCACGGCCGGCGCGAGCTGATATCGCGCCCCCAGCATGGCTATCGTCTCCCCGCCCGAGATCTCCGGGGTCGTGGCGCTCTCGCTGGACGGAGCCGCCTCAAGCGCGGAGGTGTTCCCGAGTAGCTCGGCCACGACCACCCACCGGGGCGTGACCGAATACTCGCCCGCGGCCGCGTAATTGACCGTGTTCTTCACCGGGGCGCCCGAGGGATGGCCGACGATCGTATAGCCGAGGTTGACGTGCGCATCGAGCCGGCCGAACCGCTTGCTGGCCACGCCGTATGCCGTGAAATCCGACTTTCCGCTCCCGATCACGGGGCTGTCGCCCGTGGGAAACTTCACTTCACCGGCGATCGCGAGCGCGGGCCGAGATGAACCCTCGGTGAGAAGAAGGCCGGTGAGCGTCATCTCTAGATCTCCCATGCCGGAGGCGTGGGGGCCGACCTTCGGACGGATCGTGGTGATCGGAACCGGCTCGGCCAGCAACGTGACCCGGTCTGAGAGCGAGTACTCGAGTGCGATGGGCGACGCGAATTCATGGCCGTCGCTCGACGTTTGCACCTCGACCGAGACCTCGGTCTCAAACGTGCCTTTCGGCGGCAGGCGAGCGGTCTCTGTTTCGAGCGGAGCGCCGGCGTGGGCGGAACCCGCCGACGTCAGGAACAGGAGCATCGCGACCGCGATTGATCTTGGGGCCATGACTCATTCCCTCCGAGGGTCTTCCCAATACTACCGAAGCGAGGCGAAGGCGGTTGCATCATGGGGCGGCGAACCTGAACGGCGGCTAAACAGGAGGGCATTAGACGTGCTCCGGGGCGCGTTTCCAGGTAGGCAAGTGAAGCTCGAAGCGCGCCCCACCGAGGTCGGAGCGATCCACGCGAACGTCGCCCCCGTGGGCCCGGGCCACGCGGCGAAGCAGGGGCAGACCGAGGCCGAACCCGGTCTTCTCGGCCCGCGCTTCAGGCCCACGATAGAAGGGGTCGAAAATCCGGTCCATCTCCCCGGGCGGGATCCCGGGGCCCCCGTCCTCCACCACCACGGAATGTTGGGATCTCCCCGCGCAGACGGAGATCCTCACGGGCATCCCCGCGTCGCTGAACTTGATCGCGTTCGAAAACAGATTACGGATCGCCGCGGAGAGCAGCGTCGCTCTTCCCGGGACGAGGACCTCGTCATCGGCCGTGACCAGAATATCGCCGATTCGCTCCGGATGCTCGCGGGAAAGCTCGGCGGCCACGTCCCGGGCCAGATCGCTCAGATTGATCGGGAAATCGTCGTCACCCCGGACGAGCATCTCGTCGTCGGTTCGGCGGAGCAGCAGCAGCGCCTCGACCAGCGCGCTCATCTGCCTCGCCTGTTCCAACGCGCGGCGAAGCGCTCCCAGATGTCCCTCGGTGAGAGTCGGATCGCCGGCGGCATGCTCGAGCTCGCCCGATAGCACGGTGAGCGGCGTGCGGAGCTCGTGCGCCGCGTCCTGGGTGAAGTTACGCTCCATCCGGAGCATCGTGCCGAGACGTGCCAGGAGTCGGTTGAACGAACCCGCGAGGGTCGCGACCTCAGCGGGGTCGGTCGCGCTCCCCAGCGCCTGCGTTCCGCCGCCCCGAGATGCCTCCTCGGCCTGCTCCGCCATGCGCGAGAGGGGCCGAAGCGCGCGGCGTGCCAGGACCCGGCTCACGGCCAGAGTCGAAAGGAAGAGGGGAACCGCGGCGATCGCCAGTGCCGCAATGAGAGCCGTCATCGCCCTCCTGCGGGCCTCGGCCGATCCGGTTGCGACGACCCATCCTTTTCCGCGCGGAAGAGGCAGAGTCACCTCGATCTTCTTCGCCCGTGGACCCGGACCCGTGCCCGCCGGCGTCCCGTGGACCGGACGATGCTGCTCGTCCAATACTTCGATCCGAACGCCAACCGGCGATTGCTCGCTCAGGGCGCTGATCGCCGCGCGTCTCAAGTCGCCCTCTTCATCCCACTCTCGCGAAACGCTCTCCGCTACCTGGGCCGCCGTCGCGGCCAGTTCCCGTTCTTCTTCCCGAGCGAGCGTGCGCGAGGAAAGCCAGAGGGCCGAACACGCGAAGGCCGTGATGACGCCCGCCGAGAGCACGAGCTGGAGCATGACCAGGCGCGATTCGAGCGAGGGCATTTTCAAGGTTTGCGCTCGAACACGACCCCGGCCCCGCGAATCGTGCGGATCACGAAGGCGGCCTCGGCGCCTCCGAGCTTCCGCCGCAGCCGACTCAAGATCACGTCGAGGCTTTCCGCCGCGGATGGACTGTCGTCGTGCCAAACGGCCGCGAGGATCTCGGCTCGCTCGACGACCAGGTTTTGGCGCGACGATAGGAGCTCGAGGATTCTCCACTCGCGATCGGTCAGCGGGACCGGATCCCCGCCGCGCGAGAGCCGCCGCGCTCCGAAGTCGATTCGGATCGACCCGCCCTCGAGGATTCCAGGCGATGCGGCCCCTCGACGCCGGGCGAGCGCTCGAAGGCGAGCGTGAAGCTCCGCCAGAGCGAACGGTTTCTTCAGGTAGTCATCGGCTCCCGAATCGAGTCCCGCGACCCGATCGGCAACCTCTCCGCGCGCGGTGAGACAGAGGATCGGCGTATTAATACCGAGAGCCCGAACCTCCCGGCAGAGATCGAGTCCGTCTCCGTCCGGGAGCATCAGGTCGAGGACGATCACGTCGAAATCAGCTTCCGTAGCCTTCTCCAAGCCGGTGTTGACCCGCGCCGCACAGACAACATCAATCCCGGCTCCGCGCAGAGAGCGGGTCAACAGGTCACGGGTGGGCGGGCTGTCCTCAACAACCAAGACCTTCATGACGTTCCTTCCGACTGCGCGATCGTGCGAGATTCGAGCCGGCTCAGTCCGATGCATGGCCGCCTGGTGCGTCCAGCTTAGCGCAGCGCGAGGGGGACCTGGTATCGCCGGGTGCGTGGACGTCGGGTTCAGTTCTGAGGCGCGTTGAGCTGCTTGATCTGCTCGAGGATGGCCTCGCGCTTCGGATGGTCGGGCGCGCGCCGGAGGACCTCCTCGAAATAGCCGGCCGCCTCCTGGCGATGACCGATCCGCTGTGCCGCGACCGCCATTTGCAGATAGACGTCGAGAACGGTGAATTGGGAGTCCGGCAAGAGGCGCAGCTCACCCCCGACGATCCGCTTATAGAGCTGCATCGCCCCCGGAACGTCGCCGCCTTCCTCCAGGGCTCGCCCCAGGTGGAACGCCGCCTTTGCCTCCTGGGGCGACTCCCGCTGCGCGAGGCCGTACCACTCGATCGCCTGGCG